>Ga0247763_1001244_pt1 | contig 14760 bp, 11 predicted proteins | sample UWRJL141409B4_FD_179926 | JGI IMG/M metagenome (GOLD analysis project Ga0247763, IMG submission 179926) | Plant litter microbial communities from Arlington Agricultural Research Station in Wisconsin, United States - UWRJ-L141-409B-4 | ecosystem: Environmental > Terrestrial > Plant litter >...
CGCGCCGCGTGAGCGCGGCCGGCTGCGCGCCGCCGATGCGGCTCGACAGAGCAGCCTTCGTTTGGCTAACCTGAACCACGATGCGCACAGCCGAGAGCGCGCTCGAACCTTTCAAGGCGGCTGTCGAAGCGTGGGGCATCGGCACGTTCGAGTGGAACCACGTCGACGGCCGCGTCTCGGGCTGTGCGCGATTCCTCGAGCTGTATGGCGCGCACGCATCGGCCTCTGGCGAGGCCCACGCGCCGTGGGCGAACGTCCACTTCAAAGACCGGTCGCGAACGCTCGCTGCCTTCGAGGCCGCGTGCGACCCGGCGGGTGACGGGCGGGTCGACCTCGTACATCGGGTGCTCTCCCCGTCGGGCCAGTCGCTCTTCCTCCACCTTCGCGCGCAGACTCGCTTCGAGCACGTCGGCCGCGAACGCCGGCCGCTCGCGACGCGGGGCTCGGTGCTCGATGTCACGCCGCTGGAGGTCGCTCGCGAGCAACTGCAGCACACCGAGGCGCGCTTCGACGAGGCGGTGCGGGGCGCGCAGTTCGGCATCTTCGAGCACAACCACGTCGACGATCCGACGGCCCAGAACGTGTACTGGTCGCCGAGGCTGCGCGAGATTTTTGGCGTCAGCGCGGACGAGCCTGGCTCAGCGACGACGCTGCTCTCGCGCGTGCCGGCAGACGACATCGTGATGCTGCAGGCCGCCGTGGCGCACGCGCATGACCCGAACGGCAACGGCTACTACGACGTCGAGCACCGCTACCAGCACCCGACGCTCGGGCTGCGCTGGCTGCTGACCCGCTCGTCCACGTACTTCGGCGAGGTCGACGGACGGCGCGTGCCCGTGCGCACCGTCGGCGCCATCATCGACGTCTCACGCGAGCGCCAGCTGGAAGAGACGATGCGCCAGGCGCAGAAGATCGAGGCGGTCGGGCGCCTCGCGGGCGGCATCGCGCATGACTTCAACAACATCCTCACCGCGATCCTCAGCTTTGCCTACGTGGCGGCCGAAGAGATCGGCGTCACCGGGACCGGCTACTCGGAGCTGCAAGAGATCATCGGCGCGGGCAAGCGCGCCGCCGGCCTCACCCAGCAACTCCTGGCCTTCAGCCGCAAGCAGGTGCTGCGCCCTCGAGTGCTCGACGTGTGCGAGACGATCACGCGCCTGGGGCCGATGCTGCAGCGGCTGGTGGGCGAGCACATCGAGATCGCGCTGGCGCTCGAGCCCTCCACCCTGCGCGTCAAGGTAGACCCGACCCACCTCGAGCAGGTGCTGCTGAACCTGGCGATCAACGCGCGGGATGCCATGGAGAACGGCGGCCGCCTCGGCATCCGCTGCCGGACGCTCTCGTTGTGCGAGGCGGTCGCGGCGTCGCCCCACGGGCTCGAGCCCGGGCGCTATGTCGTGATCACCGTCAGCGACGACGGCGTGGGCATGGACGCGGAGACGCGCGCGCACGTCTTCGAGCCGTTCTTCACCACCAAATCGGCCGAGCGCGGCACGGGCCTCGGGCTCGCCACCGTGTTCGGCATCATGAAGCAGAGCGGCGGCAACGTGTACGTGGAGAGCGAGGTCGGCCGCGGCTCGACCTTCCACGCCTACTTCCCAGCCTCGCTCGAGCCCGTCACGCAGCCCGACGCCGATGCGCCCTTCGGCGCCGGCGCTCGCGCCAGCGGAGGCGTGATCCTGGTCGCCGAAGACGACCCGACGGTACGCCACGTCGTGGTGACCGTGCTCGCCCGCGCCGGCTACCGCGCCCTCGCAGCGGCCGGCGCCTCCGAGGCGCTGGCGGTCGCGCGCGAAGCCGGCTCGCTCGACCTGCTGCTCACCGACATCGTGATGCCGCACGTGAGCGGGCCTGAGCTCGCCGAGCGCCTGCGCGCCCTCCACCCGAAGCTCCCGGTCGTCTACATGTCGGGCTACACCGACCGCCAGGTGTCCGACCGCGGGCTGCTCGGCGCGAGCGAGCACTTCCTGCCGAAGCCGGTCATCCCGGCTCGGCTGCTCGCCATCGTCGCGCGCGCGCTCTCGGAGACGCCGCTCCGCGCGGCGGTTTGAGGGGCCCGCGCGCTGCTGCAACAGGCGCGTGCTCGCCGCCACCTCGAGCGAATCCGCATGAGCTGATGCATCATGACACCTTCCGCTCGCGCGGATCGGCGCTACGTCCCGTGCTCCACGCAAGGAGGACGGCGATGACGGCTCGATGGATGACTCGGTTCGCGGCGATGGGATCGGTGAGCTTGCTCGAGGCCTGCACGCCCGGCGCCACCCAGGGCAGCGCTCGCGGAGCTGCTGAGGAAGAGACGACGGCGCGCGCCGCCGAGAGCGCGCAGACACCTGCCCGAGCACCGAATCGAATCCTCGGGACGTGGAGGCCCGTCTCGGTGCGGTATGATCCGGACGGGGCCACCATCGAACCCTTCGGTCCACGCCCCGGCGGGCTGCTCACGTTCTCTGAGAACGGCACGTTCGTGGAGGTTCTGCACAACCCCGACCTGCCCCGCTTCGCGGCGGAAACTCGGGACAAGGGAACGGCGGAGGAGAACGCTGCCGCGATCGCCGGTGCGCTCGGCATCTATGGGACGTACACCGTCGACGACAATGGTGATTTCGCGAGCGAAGTCGTCCAGGGCTCCACCTTTCCGAACTGGAACGGGCTCGCCCGTCGTCGCGGCCAGCTCACCTTGACCGTCGAGGGCGACAGCATGATCGAGGATCTGCGCGACCCCAACCGGCCGCCAGTGGCGATCGTCTGGGAACGCGTGAACTGAGCGGGCGCTGCGCGAGGCCGCGAATCGGCCTCGCGTGCGCCAAGTTTGCCCAAGCACCCGGAGCAGAACGGCTTTAGGCTCCCGCGGTGGTCGCACAGATCGAGCACCTTTCGGTTTCAGTGCCGGGCGTCCGCGCCGTGCGCTGGTCGTCCGACGCACTCCATTCCGGGATAAAGGAGTGCTACTCGATCGGCCGCGTCGAGTCGGGGCTCTCGCAATGGTGGGGCGGCGGCAAAGTGTGGAACATGGAACCCGGTTCGCTGAAGCTGCAGCAACCGGGCGATGTCTTTCGCGATATCGCTCGCGACGGCCCGGGAAGTCACCTGGTCATCATGCTGCCGACCAGCAGCGTCGAAGGGTTGACCGGTAGGGTGCGACTCCAGCCTCAGCTCGCGGCAGGAGACCCGCGGGGTGCACCCTTCCAGCGGCTGCACGCCGCCGTCTGCAGAGGCGCAGAACGCTTCGAGCTGGACGTCGTGCTCACCGAAGCGATCACCGCGCTCCAGGGCGTCGGCGGTGCTTGCCTCGAGCGATCGCGGTCAGTCCGGCTCGCGCTCGATTTTCTTCACGAGCGGCTCGTCGAAGTGTTCACCCTCGACGACCTGGCGAAACACGCGGAGCTCGACAAGTTTCATCTGTGCCGAGCCTTCCGCAGGCAGATCGGCATGCCTCCGCACGCCTACTTGACGCAGCTGCGCATCATGCGCGCCAAGGAGTTGCTGGCCGCCGGTCGGCGCCCGGCGGAGGTCGCGCCACTGGTTGGCCTTTACGATCAGAGCCAGCTCAACCGCCATTTCCGGCGCATTGTCGGCACCACCCCGGGCCGTTACGCAGCCGAGGCGCGGCGCTGATTCGCTGCCGCAGACAGCACGTTCGCGCGCCACGCGCGATGACATCGTGCAGGCGTCAGGCGATGATACCGAGCGGGCGTCAGGCGCCTCGCTGAGCACTCAGAGCAGCTTGTCGGGCGTGATCGGCAGGTCGCGGATCCGCTGCCCTGTCGCGTTGAACACCGCGTTGGCGATGGCGGCGTTGATGCCCGTGATGCCGATCTCGCCGACGCCCTTGGCACCCAGGTCGTTCACGAAAGCGTCCTCCTCGGGGACCATGATGACGTCGATGTCCGGAACGTCGGCGTGCACGGGAACGTGGTAGTCGGCAAGGTCGCGGGTGACCGCGCGCCCGGTGCGAGGATCCCAGGCGGTGTGCTCGTGCAGGGCAAAGCCGATGCCCCAGACGATGCCGCCGATCAGCTGGCTGCGCGCCGTCTTGGCGTTGAGGATCTTGCCGGCTCCAAAAGCAGACACGACGCGCGTCACGCGCACCTCGCGGGTGAGGTCGTCCACGGCGACCTCCACGAACTGAGCCCCGAAGGAGTGCGTCGAGTACTGCTTGCGCTCCGGCTTCTCGGGGTTGTCGACCCTCGCGGCAAGCTCGGGTTTGCCGCTGCGGCGCAGCAACTCGACGAAGCTGTCGCTCGCGCCGCGCGGGCCGTTCGAGCCGGTCCCGCTCGAGGCTGCACCGCTCGACGCAGCGCGAGACACGAGCTCGCCGTCGCGGATATCGACGGCGCCCGGAGCCAGCCCATGCAGCGGCGATCGAGGGTCGCCCACGGCGGTCGCGATCATCAGCTGGCGCAGGTCGAGCGCCGCCCTTCGCACCGCCGACCCGGTGCTCGCCGCCGTCTGCGAGCCCCCCGAGACGGGCGTCTCCGGGAAGCTGGTGTCGCCGAGCTCGAAGCGCACGCGCTCCAGGGGCACCCCGAGGGCCTCGGCCGCGATCTGGGTCATGATCGTGTAGGTGCCGGTGCCGATGTCTTGCGAGCCTGCTTGCACGAGGATGCTGCCGTCCGGACGCAGGCGCGCGACGGCGGAAGCGGGCCACTGATGCGCGGGGTAGGTGGCCGTCGCCATGCCAGAGCCGATCCAGTAACGACCGCGACGGGTGGCGCGCGGCGCATTCTCCCGCTTGTCCCAGCCGAACTGCTGCGCGGCTCGCTCGTAGCACGAGAGCAGGCTCTTGCTCGACCAGGGCTTGTCCTGGCCCATATCGCGCGATGCGTAGTTCTTCACGCGCAGGGCGAGCGGGTCCATCCGGAGCTCGTGCGCGAGCTCGTCGAGCGCCGACTCGAGAGCGAAGGTGCCGCTCGCCTCGCCGGGCGCGCGCGTGAAGGTGGGCGTCGGCAGATCGACGCGCAGCTGGCGGTGCGCGGTGTGGACGTTGTCGCAAGCATAGAGCATGCGAGTCTGCAGCGCCGACGGCTCGGAGAACTCGTCGAAGCGTGAGGTGTCGCTCACCACCTCATGGCGGATGGCGAGCAGCTTGCCGCTCGCGTCTGCGCCGAGCGCGAGGCGCTGCTCGGTGCGGGGGCGGTGCCCGACGAGCGAGAACATCTGCTGGCGCGTGAGCACGAGCTTCACGGGCCGGCCAGTGACGCGCGCGGCCAGCGCGCAGAGGGCCGTGTGCGACCGGTGCGCGCCCTTGCAGCCGAACCCGCCGCCGACATAGCGCGAGATGACGCGCACGTTCTCCAGCGGCAGGCCGAACACGCTGGCGATCTTCTTCCGCACGCCGAAGATGCCCTGGGTGGCGTCGTAGATGGTGACCCGGTCGTTCCCCTGCCACACGGCGATGCTGGCGTGCGGCTCCATCGGGTTATGGTGATGGCTCGGGGTGGTATACGTCAGGCTTACCCGGGCGCTCGCCGCTCGCAGGCCGCCATCGACGTCGCCGCGCGACGTGATCGGCTGGGCCTGGGGCCCCGCCGTCTTTGGCACGTACAGGCTGTCGCGCGCGGCCGCGAACTCTACCACGGGGGCCGTCTCGGCGTATTCGGCACGCACGAGCTCCGCCGCGGCGCGGGCGTGCTCCAGGCTGTCTGCCACGGCGACCGCGATCGGCTGCGCGTTGTACGAGACCTCGTCGCTCTGCAAGAGCTGCGGTAAAGCATCGACGGGGCCGTCGCGCCGGGTCGCGCCCGGCAGCTTGGGCGCGTTCTCGTGCGTGAGCACCACGAGCACGCCAGGAGCGGCCTGTGCCTCGCTGATTTCGATGCGAGTGATGCGACCGCGCGCGATGGCGCTGGTGACGATCACGGCGTGCGCCACGTTCGCGACCGGCACCTCGGCGGCATACTCGGCCTTGCCGCTCACCTTCAGGCGCGCGTCGAGGCGGTCGATACCTGCGCCGACGATGCTCGGGGCGCGCTCTTCGTTCGGGTTGGCTCGGCTCATGCTACCTCCAAAGCTCGTTCGAGCGCCGCGACCAGCGCGCGCCGAGCGAGCTTCAGCTTGAACTCGTTATGCGGAGTGGTGACCGCTCCGATCAGCGCTCGCTCTGCAGCCGCCTCGAAGCTGCGGCGCTCGGGCGGCCGCCCCTGGAGCGCCGCCTCGACCTCCGGGGCATGCCAGGGCTTGGTCCCAACGCCGCCGAAGGCGACGCACGCGCGCTGGATGCTGCCGGCGTCGACTTCCAGGGCGACCGCCGCCGACACCAGCGCGAACGCATACGACGCCCGGTCGCGCACCTTGACGTAAGCGGAGCGGCGCGGCGCTGGCGGCAGGCGAACGTGGCTCACGAGCTCACCAGCGGCGAGCACCGTCTCCAGCTCCGGGTGATCTTCTGGTAACCTGTGGAGCGCTCGCACCGGCACGCTGCGCTGGCCGCTCGGGCCCTCGATCTCGACCGTCGCGTCGAGCGCGGCCAGCGCGACGCCCATGTCCGACGGGTGCGCCGCGATGCAGTGCTCGCTGACGCCGAGCACCGCGTGCATGCGGGAGAAGCCCTCGCGCGCGGCGCAGCCCGTGCCGGGATTGCGCTTGTTGCAGGCGCTCACCGCGACGTCGCGGAAGTAGCTGCAGCGTGTGCGCTGCAGCAGGTTGCCGCCCACGCTGGCCATGTTGCGAATCTGTGGCGACGCGCCCGCGAGCAACGCCTGAGACAGCACCGGGTAGCGCTCGCGCACCAGCGGGTGGTCGGCGAGCGTGCTGTTGTCGACCAGCGCCCCTACACGCAGGCCGTCACCGTTTCGCTCGATCTCGCGCCAGTCGAGCCCGTTGATGTCGACGAGGCGCGCCGGCCGTTCGACATCGAGGCGCAGCAGATCGACGAGCAGCGTGCCCCCTGCGATGAAGCGCGTGCGCTCGGCGCTGCCGCGCTGGATCGCCTGCTGCGGGGTCTCGGCGCGGACGTATTCAAAGTCTCTCATGCGCTCACCCTCCGCGCCTTGACGATGGCGCGCACGATGTTTGGATAGGCCCCGCAGCGGCAGATGTTGCCGCTCATGTGTTCACGGATCTGCGCCGGGTCGTCGGCGTGGCCCTCGCGGATCAGGGCCACGGCGCTCATGATCTGGCCGGGCGTGCAGTACCCGCACTGCAGCGCGTCTTCTTCCACAAAGGCCTGTTGCACCGGGTGCAGCTCGTCCCCGTCAGCCAGGCCCTCGATCGTCGTCACGTCACCGCGCACCATCACCGCCAGCGTGAGGCAAGCGTTCACGCGCCGCCCGTCGATCAGCACGGTGCAGGCGCCGCACTGCCCGTGGTCGCAGCCTTTCTTGGTGCCTGTCAGGCTCAGTCGCTCGCGCAGGACATCGAGCAGCGAGGCGCGCGGCTCGAGCTCGAGCTCGTGCCGCTCGCCGTTGATGCTCAACCGCACCCGCGACGTGTGCGGGCCCTTCTCCTCGAGCGGCGGGGGCGGCGTGGCTCTGGGGGGCTGGTCGGGGCGGCAGCCCTCACCGAGCGCGACGGCCAGCGCGGCCGCGAGGCTGCCGAGCAGCTCGCGGCGCGTGATGCCGTGCCGCGTGCTCTTGCGCTGCCACAGCTCGCGGCTCGCCAGCGACAGGCCACGCGCGAGCGTCGCCATCGGATCGTCACAGCGCGGGGTGTGGCCATTCCACGTGGGCTGCCCAGCGCTGTCGAGGATCACGAGCGCGAGCGCCGCGCCTGGCTGCCCGCGCAGCGCCGCCGGGGGCAGCAACTGCTCAAACGCCGCGCGATCAAAGCTGCCTTGGCCGGGCTCGAACTCGAGCTCGTCGTCCGGTCGCAGCGATACCACCGCGTTCGGAGCGAACAGCAGCAGCCCGGCTCCGAGCCCGCGCAACTCCCGGCGCAGCGGGGCGAGCTCCGCGGGGCTCGGCTTTCGCCACGCACGCGTGAACCCGAGTACGAGCGGCTCTCCGCTGAAGAGGTCGGGGCCACGCGGGCCTGCGCGGCGAGCGACATCCGCGAAAGGCTGCGGGGCGTCGGCCCCGAGTAGGCCCTCGGCGCCGCCGCCCCTCGTGCAATTTGCTTCAGCGCCTGTCAGGCCGCCGTCGAGCTCCGCGGTCGCGGGCTCTGCCTTGGAATCGAGAGTGACCACGCTCCGACGCAAAAGCAATTCACATACCCGACAGCGCTCGCTGCGACAGCAGCGCGAGCGCCGCTATCTCGAACCAAGCGCGCGCCCCCCTAGAGAGCGCGTCACAGCTCAAGGCGCCGCGAGCTCACGAAGCGTCGTGATCCGCTCGTGATCCGCTCGCGAGCGCTCGAGCCGTGAGCCTCCGACGACCTCACCACACCCACGGGCAAGTCTCCGCGCGAAGCAGAGAGCAAAGCTTACCGTCCCGCGCCTCCCTCCACGGACAGCGCCGCCAAGCACATCGACCGTTGGCAAAGCGCATCGCGGCACACGGCCTCGTCGTGGCGCAGTCGCTCGCGTCTTCCAACACCCCCGACGGCCTCCCTCACGCCCGCGCGCTTCACTCTGGAGCGGAACGCCCGCGATGACGAAAGTCGAAGATGCGCTTTCTGCCAAGAATCTCCAAGCCCTGATCGTCGTGTCTCGTTACGATGACGTCAAGCCCTCGTCTGTCCATGTCAACCCGCGCGCGTGCTTCCAGAAGCTCAGCCGCGATGGATCGACACGCCACCATCGACGAGCAAGGCCGTGCCGGTGGTGAAGCTCGAGGCATCCGACGCCAGATACAGCGCCGAGCGCGCCATCTCTTCGGGGGTCGCGATGCGCTTCATGGCGTGCAGTCCGCGCACGAAGGCGAGCGCTTCGGGCGTGTTCGCCACGGCGCGCCCCATCGGGGTGTCGGTGCCGCCCGGCAGCAGGGCGTTGACTCGAACGCCGCGCTCGGCCACCTCCACGGCGAGCGCCTTCGTCAGCCCGATCACGCCGGCCTTGCTGGCCGCGTAGGCCGCCATCTGGGGCAGCGCCACGGTGTAGCCGACGAAGGTCGAGGTGAAGATGAGCGAGCCACGCCCCTGCTTCAGCATCACGGGCAGCTGGTGCTTGGCGGCGAGGAAGGCGCTGGTGAGATTGGCCGCCAGCGTGTCGTCCCAGTCGGCGCGCGCGACCTCGGGTGTCGGCCCCATCACGCCGAGCGTGCCGGCGTTGTTGAACGCGACGTCGAGGCTGCCGAAGCTCCCCAGCGCCGTCTCGACCAGCGCCGCGGCGAACGCCTCGTCGCGAACGTCGCCGGCGAGGGCTACGGCGCTGCCCTCGGCGCGGCGGATCTCGTCGACCAGCTCGTCGAGCAGCGGCTTGCGGCGCGCGGCCACCACGACTCGCGCGCCCTCCTTCGCGAACAGCAGCGCCGTCGCCCGACCGATCCCCGAGCTCGCGCCCGTGACGATGGCCACTCGATCCTTCAATGAGCTCATATCTCACCTCCGATGTGCGACCCGTCTTTGCGGGCTCGCGTGCAGTGCAAGGGCCCTCCGCTCGCGATGAGCGGGTGGGCAACCGGCGTGGTGAGACTTAGTCGCGGCCGCGCGTGGCCGCGCTCTGGTTCTTGCTATCGAATTCACTCTCCTTCGCTGACATGGTAGGTTGCGATGCTGCGCAGATCGCTGGGGCCATTCTCTCGGCGACTTCCATCTGCAGCCAGGCCGGAGCAGCGCATGTCGATCGCGATTCGATACGTCAGGGCGAATGGTTTCGAGTTCCGCTGCCGCTTCGCGGGTTCCGAGGGTGAGCCCGTCATCCTGCTCCACGGCCTCCCGGAGACGTCGGCTCAGTGGTCCGAGCTCATCGTCGAGCTGGTCGGCGCCGGGTATCGCTGCTTGGCCCCCGATCAACGCGGCTACAGCCCTGGCGCACGCCCCGGGAGCGTAGACGAATACGCCATCGATCGGCTCGCCTCCGATGTGATCGCTATCGCCGACGAGTGCGGGGTCGGGCGCTTTCATCTCGTGGGTCATGACTGGGGCGCCGCCGCGGGGTGGGCCGTCGTCCGTGATCACGCGCAGCGCGTCGCGAGTTGGGCTGCGCTGTCGGTCCCCCATTTGGCCTCGTATGGGGCGGCGTTCGAGCTTCCGGAGCATCGCGCGAATGTGGCCTATATCGACTCCATGCTGGTGCCCGGCAAGGTCGAGGGCGAGCTGTCTCGGAACGGCTTCGAGCACCTGCACCAGCTGTGGGCCAGCATGGCTCCGGAGTACGCTGCCGACTACGAGAGCGTGTTCACCCAGCCCGGCGCGCTCACGGCCACTCTCAACTGGTACCGTGCGAATTTCGCGAGCCGCGATCAGCGCGCCAGGTCGTTCGCGCCGTTCGACGTGTCGACCCCCAGCTTGACCATCTGGGGCAATGGCGATCCTTACATCGGTCGGCCCGCGACCATCGGCGAGCGTGATTTCATGCGCGGGCCGTATCGCTTCGCGGAGCTAGACGCCGGGCACTGGCTGATGCACGAAGCGAAGGAACGCTGCCACCGTGAGATCGTGGCCCACGTGCGGGCTCACCCCATCCAGTCGCAGTCCGGCTGAGGCTGGGCGCAGACCAAGAGCGTCGGAGTCGTGAACGGGTCGGGCTCGAAGCGTGGATGACGCGGGGCGGCGCTCGGCATGTTGCGTGACGGTGACCGGACCCGCTACCTCTCGCTCGTCGAGTACCTCGCCTCGCGGCTCACGGATCTGCCCGTGGAGCTCGAGGCGAACCGGCCTGCACCCTATTTTCCGTGCGAGCCGCCATTGATCCATTGCGACGGCGCGTGTAGGCCTGCCGAGTTCTGTTCGGCATTTTAGCAGAAGCAGGGCCACGCCCGCAGGAGCGCCCCGTGAACTCACACGCCTTTCGCATGAAGCTGAAGCCCGGCGCCGCCGCCGAATACCGGCGGCGGCACGACGCCCTGTGGCCCGAGCTGGCCACGGCGCTGCGCGACGCCGGCATTTACGATTACTCGATCTTCGTTGACGAGGAGACGCTGCACCTGTTCGCCGTGCTGAAGCTGCGGCCCGGCGACACGCGCGCCGACCTGCCGGAGCTACCAGTGATGCAGCGCTGGTGGATCTACATGGCAGACCTGATGGAGACTGAACCCAGCCTTCGCCCGCGAGAGTGGCCGCTCGTGCCGATGTTTCATCTCGAATGAGCGGGAAGCGCCAGCGGGCCGCTGCAGCGTGTCGCTTGCGCTGGCAGTGATGAATCGGCGCTCGCCGACGACGGCAGCGGCCGGGAGAGCGGGTCGGCGAATGTCGCACCGGGCGCGGCGACGACCGGTGCAACTTCGCCTGGTTGCGCCGTGCCCCCCGCAGTTCGACGCGCCCTTCACCGCGCTGCAATTCAACTTTGAAATCCATGCGCCGAAACGGTGGTTATCGCTTCGGCGGCGAGGCCCCACAGCTGCTCACAAATCCGAAGCGACGACCGCCGGTGCGATTGCAGAAGGGCGATCTCATCGCAATCTGTACGGACCACCGTGTTCCGTTCAATGCGTCGTCTACGACGACTCGGGCCGACTTTCTCTTCTCCTTACTTCACTGCCACGCTGTGCGCGGGGGCCGCGCTGGCGCTCGCCGCAGCGTGTAGCTCATCGCGCGAGCCGTCGACCGGCATCGGCGGAGGCGACGCCGGACAGGGCGGCGCCTCGAGCGGCGGCACCGACGGCACCGGCAGCGCCGGCGACTCGGGCGCTTCCAGCGTGGGCTCCTGGACGGGCTTCGGGGGCACCGAGGGCTTCCCCGTGGAGCCCGAACCCACCCCCGACGGCGGCGTCACGAGCTGCGCGGCGAGCGAGCAGCAGGCAGTGCTCATCCCGGCGAATCTGCTGTTTTTGATCGATCGCAGCGGCAGCATGAACTGCAACCCGCCCGAGGGCGACAGCGCGCTCAACGAGCTGTGCAAGACCGACCCCGTCAAGCAGAACCCGAGCGACCCGTCCAAGTGGGAGGTCACGCGCGAGGCGCTGCGCGGGGCGCTCGACTCGCTCGCCGACAAGCCCAACGTCAGCGTCGGCATCAGCGTCTTCCCGAAGCCGCACGACACCGAGAACTGCCTCGTCGCCGAGCAGCCCGACGTCGCGATCGAGCGGCTCGACACGGCCCACCGCGCCGAGATCGACGGCTTCCTCGACGGCGTCGCCCCGCGCGGCGACACGCCCATCGCGGGCACGACCATCCTCGGCTACCGCTACCTGTCCGAGCGTATCCGCTCGGGCGAGCTCACCGGCAACACCTTCGTGGTGCTCTTCACCGATGGCGCCGAGACGTGCGACGCGAACTATCTGGGGCAGCTCGTCGAGCGCGACGTGCCGCTCGCCACGCGCTTCAACATCAAGACCTTCGTGATCGGCGCCCCCGGCAGCGAAGACGGGCGCGCCCTGCTGTCGCAGATGGCGTTCGGCGGCCTCACGCCGCGCACCTCGAGCTGCGACCACTCGGCAGCCAGCGTGAGCGCGGGCGACTGCCACTTCGACATGACGACGTCGACCGACTTCGCCGGCGAGCTCGCCTTGGCGCTGCAGGCGATCAGCGACGCCTCGCTCTCCTGCCAGCTCGACATCCCGCGCAACCCGAGCGGCGGCGGCGTCGACCTGAACCAGGTCAACGTGACGTTCACGCCGGGCGCGGGTGACGTGGTCTCCGTGCTGCGCGACGACCGCGCCTGCGACAGCGAGGCCCAGGGCTGGCAGTACTCCGCAGACGGCACGAAGATCGTGCTGTGCGGTTCGATCTGTGACCAGGCGCGCAGCGACGCCACAGGGCAGGTGAAGATCGCGCTCGGCTGCCCCACGCGCCGCGTGCCCCTGCGCTGAGCCCCCGACGGGGATGCCGGCGAGCGAGGACGCCCCCGCGACCTCGCTCGCTGCCCCCAGCGCGCCCGGCATGAACGACGTCGCGAGAGGCCTCGCGGGTCGGGCGCCGCCGCGAACCAGAACAGTTTTGGAGTTTAATCACCATGAATAGAGCTTTTGGTCTGACTGCCCTCACCCTGGGTTTGAGCGCCCTGGTCTACGCTTGCTCCTCGTCGAACCCGAGCGATCCGCTCGACAACATCGGTGGCGATGGGGGTACGGCCGGCGTCGGCGGCGCGAACGCTGGCAGCGGCGGTGTGGCAGGCGCGGGCACGGGCGGCGCGAGCCATGCGGGCTCGGCGGGCTCGGCCAGCGGCGGCAGCGCGGGCCAAGCGGGATCGAGCACGGGCGGCAGCTCGAGCGGCGGCACCAGCGGCACCAGCACACCGACCCCGCCGAATTTCCCCGACGCTGGCTTCAGCTACCTCCCCTCCGACGCTGGCACCCAGCCGTGCGCCGCGGTGACGGGCCGCGCCACGCTGAACAAGCGCCCGATGGACATCATCATCTCGATCGACAACTCGGGCAGCATGGCCGGCGAGATCGAGGCCGTGCAGCAGCGCATCAACGACGACTTCGCCCAGATCATCGAAGACAGCGGCATCGACTACCGCGTGATCATGGTCTCGCGCTACGGCAACGTGCACAGCGAGAACACGTCCCTTCCTTACGACGGCGCCTTCGCGGTGTGTGTCGGCGACCCGCTGGGCGGCAGCGCGTGCCCCACCAGCTCGGGCGCCGCCACCCCCGCGCTGGTCAACGACCGCGAGCGCTTCTTCCACCACAGCACCAACATCGGCAGCAACAACATGTGGTGCCAGCTCACGAGCGCCTACAACGCCGCGTCGACCGACGCGCCCAGCGGCTGGAAGCAGTGGCTGCGAGAGGGCGCCTTCAAGGTCTTCATCGGCATCACCGATGACAGCCCGCGCACGAACTCCTCGGGCAACCAGGGCCGCTGCGCCGACGGCACCAGCTTCACCGACGACCTGGCGGGCGCGCAGGCGTTCGACACTGCGCTGCGCGGCCTGAGCAGCGCTCAGTTCGGCACGACCGAGAGCCGCAACTACGCCTGGTACAGCATCGTGGGCATGGCGGGCAACTCGACCACCAACCCCACCCCGCTGCAGCCGACCGACGGCGTGCAGTCGCAGTGCTGCAAGGGCGACGGCACGGCCGTCACCTGCCCCGCCAGCGTCAACACGCCCGACGCCGACGGCGTGCGCGCCGGCACCGGCTACCAGCGCCTGAGCATCATGACGGGCGGCCTGCGCTACCCGAGCTGCTTCAACAGCAACTTCGACGCGATGTTCAACGCCGTCGCGCAGGGCGTGATCGAGCGCTCGAGCGCCTCGTGCGAGTATGACCTGCCCGATCCCGAGGGCGGCACGATCAACCCCGCCAACATCATCGCCACCTACGACCCCAGCGGCGCAGGCCAGCCCGACGTCGATCTGGCGCGCATCGCCAGCCAGGGTGCGTGCGGCAGCGAGCTCGGCTTCTACCTCGACGACAACACGAACCCGACCCGGCTCTTCCTGTGCCCCCAGGCGTGCACCCTCGTGCAGGCGGACGACGAAGCGAAGATCGACATCGACTTCGGCTGCCTCGGTAGCTGAGCTCGCCCGCAGCGGCCACACCGTCACCGCGTGTGGGGCCAGCACCGCGCGCATGGTTTGAGCGCGACAAAGCTCGGCGACGGGCGTCATCTCAATGCACGGCGCTCGGGCGCGGCACGATCGGCGGCGCACGCTCGCGGAGCGCCGCGACCCTCTCGGCGAGCCGTGCGCCGTGGCTGTTGCAACGGCAGCGCGTGTGGGTGTCAGACTGCAGGGTCATGCCAGACCCTGATCAGAACACTTGCGTGGCGCGATGGTCGCCTGCAGATTTGGGAGGGTCAGATCTGAGCTCGTGCGTCCGGGCGCGAGCGAGAAGG
>Ga0247763_1001247_pt1 | contig 14714 bp, 7 predicted proteins | sample UWRJL141409B4_FD_179926 | JGI IMG/M metagenome (GOLD analysis project Ga0247763, IMG submission 179926) | Plant litter microbial communities from Arlington Agricultural Research Station in Wisconsin, United States - UWRJ-L141-409B-4 | ecosystem: Environmental > Terrestrial > Plant litter >...
CTCAACGGCAAGTCGATCGGCACGCTGCCGATGACGGAGACGACGCGCATCGAGGCTGGCGTCTATACGCTCGAGGCGAGCCTGGCAGGGCACTACCCGGTGACCCGAAGCATCGCGCTCGCCGGCGGCGCGCTCGCTCAGGAGACGGTCGAGTTGACGCCGCACCGCAAGCGCGAGCTGGCCGTGGTGCGCGACGCCGAGCCTGTCGTCGAAGACGGCGACTCGCACTGGTTGGCGTGGACGCTGGGCGGCCTCGCCGTGGCCTCTGCGGGCGGAACGGTGTTTGCGTGGGCGAAGCGCGAGCAGCACGCCGATCTCTGGAACGACAACGATCGTTGCTTGAGCAGCACCCGCACGCGCGGGCAGCTCTGCGGTTCCGAGCTCGACAAGGGCGAGCGAGCGGAGACCTGGATGTGGATCGGCGGCGCCGCGACCGTGGTCTTCAGCGGAGCGGCCATCGGCAGCCTGTGGCTCGACCAACGCAGCGACGACGTCGCCGAGTCGGCCTCGGTGAGCTGCGGTGTGGGCCTGGCCGCGGTGCAGTGCGCGGGCAGGTTCTGACAGTTTGTAGGTGCGAGCGCTCGTGAGGTGTTCGGGCCCTTTGGGGTGCTCCGACGCCTCGTAGGGGCCAAGGGGGGCGGAGGCGTCCCTGTCGTGCGGCTCTTCCAAACGGAGCGATTCGCGCGTCGGGCGACGCTTTCGCTCGGCCCCTTGGACCCTGAAAGTCCCTCGAGCGAACGCACCCGCATTCGGTGCAGCATGCCCGACAGACCCATGTCACCCTCCAGAAAAACATGGCCATCCCCGACTACTACGACCGCATCAACCCCGACCTCCTGCGGCTCATTCCCGCTGACGCCAAGCATGTCGTGGAGGTGGGCTGCGGCGCGGGCGCGCTCGGCGCCGAATACAAGCGGGTGAACACGGCCTGCACGTATACCGGCATCGAGCTGTCGGAGGCGGCCGCGGCGCGGGCGCGCGAGCGGCTCGATCGGGTGATCTGCGGCAGCGTCGAGGCGCTGTCGAGCGAGGCGCTCGCAGCGGTGCCCCGGGGTCAGGTGGACTGCCTGGTGTATGGCGATGTGCTGGAGCACATGGTCGACCCCTGGCGGGTGCTGAAAGAGCACGCGAGCTGGCTCGCGCCGGGCGGGCAGGTGCTCGCTTGCATTCCAAACGTGCAACACCTGAGCGTGCTGGTGGGGCTGCTGCGCGGGCAGTTTCGTTACCAGGACGAGGGCCTGCTCGACCGCACGCACCTGCGTTTCTTCACGCTGGAGGGGGTGCGCGAGCTGTTCGCGGCCGCCGAGCTCGCGGTGTACGACCTGCAGCCGCGCATCGGCACGGGGCCGAGCCACGAGAAGGTGCGCGAGCTGCTCGCGCCCGTGCTCGCCGCGCTCGGGGTAGACGCGGCGCAGTTCGCGCGGCAGACGTCGAGCGTGCAGTACGTGGCGCGGGGCCTGCATCAGGCACCGGCGCCGCGCCGGATCACCGTGCAGACGCTGATCGACGAGCCCGCCGCGTCGGATCGGGCGCGCGTGTTCGAGTCGGATCGCGCGCTCGCGACCATCCCGGGCGTGCGTACGCTGGTGAGCCTGAAGCAGGCGCCGGTGAGCCCGCTGCAGCCGGGCGAGGCGCGCGTGTTCGTGGTGCCGCGCCCGGGCTCGATGGGGCCCGAGGGGGCCCTCGCGTTGAAGCGCTTGCGCGAGGGCGGCTACCTGCTGGTCGCCGACCTCGACGAGGCTCCGGCGGGCTCGGCAGAGGAGGTGGCGCGCGCCGAGCGCGTCTGCCGGCTGGTGCACGGCGTGCAGGTGGCGACGCCCGAGCTCGCGGAGTGGGTGAAGCGCCACAACCCGAACGTGGTGGTGCTGCGCGATCACCTCCCGCGCTTGCCGGCGCCGCGCGCGGAGTCGAAGCCGGGCCCGCTCGTGCTGTGGCTCGAGGCCTCGCCGCGCGAGGGCGACTGGCAGCCGCTGCTCCCGGCGCTGAACCGCGTGCTCGCGCGCTACCGCGGGCGCGTGTCGGCGCAGGTGCTCGGCGACCCGCGCTTCTTCGACGCGCTCGCCCTCGAGGCAAAGACTCGCGTCACCCCCGCGCCGCACGACGACGTGTCGGCGCTGCTGCAGACGGCCGACGTGGCGTGGTTGCCGCTCGCCCCCACGCGCGAGAACGAGCTCGGCAGCGATCGCCGCTTCATCGAGTGCGCGGGCCACGGCGTGGTCGTGCTGGCGAGCGCGACGCGTTATGCTCGCAGCGTCGTCGACGGCAGCACGGGGCTCATCTACCGCGACGAGGCGGAGCTCGAGGCGAAGCTCTCTCTCTTGCTCGAAGAGGCGCCGCTCCGACAGCGCCTCGCCGCGGGCGCCTACGACTACGTGGCGCGCGAGCGGCTCGCGTTTCGGCACTACCGCGAGCGCCACGCGCAGTACGTGCGCTGGCTCGACGCGCGCGCAGCGCTGGACGCGCAGCTCGGCGAGCGCGAGAAGGCGGCGCCGTCGAGCGGCGCCTGAGCGCGGGGTAGCGGCGTCCGGCGCTCGCGCTGCTTCGGGCGCGATGGAATGTGGCGCCTCGTGGGGGTGGCTCGACGGGCCCTCCCGCGGCGCGCGGGCGGGCGCTGCCGCCGGGCAGGGCGTTACGTGGCGCGACGCTTGGGAGGGCCGCGGCACGCGCAGGCCGCTGCGGCCGAGCATGACGCGGGGGAGGGCATCTCCAACTCCTGGCCTGCCTGTCGAGGCTCGCTCGACGAGGCCTCCCCCGTCGGGGCCTCTCCCCTCGAGGCTTGCCCGACCCTCTTAACCCGGGGGAGCCGGCGGACGTCCCGTCCGGCATGGGCGAGGGTCGGTCGTGAAGCGCCTTTACGAGCGGGTGGGGCTGGGCCAGGCGGCGCGGCAGTCGTCGGGTCTCCTGTACGAGGCGTTCCTGAAGAGCAGCCGGGGTGACCTGCACAAGTGGCACCATTACTTCGACATCTATGAGCGGCACCTCGCACGCTACCGCGGGCGAGCGTTTCGCTTCCTCGAGATCGGCGTGTTTCGCGGGGGCTCGCTGCGCCTGTGGCGCGACTACTTCGGGCCCGAGGCGCGCATCGTCGGGCTGGATCGCGACCCGAGCTGCGCGCGCTTCGACGGCGAGTTCGGGCACGTGCGAATCGGCGACCAGGCGGACGCGGGGTTCCTGCGCGCGGTGCTGGATGAGTTCGGGCCGTTCGACGCGGTGCTCGACGACGGCGGGCACACCGCGCAGCAGCAGATCGTGAGCTTCGAGGTGCTGTATCCCGAGCTGGCTGCCGACGGCGTGTATCTGTGTGAAGACACGCACACGAGCTACTGGAAGAGCTTTCAGGACTCGCAGCAGCACACCTCGTTCACACAGCTGGCGCTGAAGATCGCGAACGGCCTCACGGCGGCGCTGCACACGGACCCGAAGAGCTTCCGGCGCTACGGCGAGCCGCCGGACCAGCGCGTGGGGGTGCTCGAGGCGCAGTTGGTGAACGTGATCACGCACTCGGTCGCGTTTTATGACTCGATGATCGTGTTCGAGAAGCGGCCGCGGCCCGAGCCCTGGCATGAGATCCGCTGACGTGAGCGCTGACGTGAGCGCCGCTGACGAGTCGGGAGCCCGGGCGCGCGGGTGAGGGCGATGCGCGTTCTGTTCCTGCATCAGAACTTCCCGGGGCAGTTTTCGCACCTGGCGCGCGCGCTGGCGCAGGAGGGGCACACGGTGCGGGCGCTCGCGATCTCGCCGCGGCTCGCCATCCCCGGGGTGGACGTGGTGAAGTATGTGCCCGCGCGCAACAGCACGCGCGGCATCGCGCCGTGGGCGATCGATTTCGAGACGAAGACGATCCGCGCCGAGGCGAGCGCGCGCAAGATGGCCGAGCTCGACGCGGAGGGCTTCGTGCCCAGCGTCGTGATCGGGCACCATGGCTGGGGCGAGACGTGGCTCGTGAAGGACGTGTGGCCGCGAGCGCCGCTCCTGTGTCTGCAGGAGTTCTACTACGGCGCCGACCTCGACTTCGATCCGGAGTTTCAGCATCCCGGCCGTGACGGAGCCTACCGCTTCCGGCTGAAGAACTTCGGGCTGCTCCCGGCGCTCGACACGATGGACTGGGGCATGTCGCCGACGCCGTGGCAGCGCGCGCAGTTCCCGGCGCGCTATCTGGACCGTATCAGCGTGTCGTTCGAGGGGATCGACACGGACGTGGCGAGCCCGAAGCCGATCGCCGGGGTGACGCTCGGGTCTCCGGCGGTGAAGCTCGAGGCCGGCGAGGAGATCGTGTCGTTCGTGAGCCGCGCGCTCGAGCCGTATCGCGGCTACCACTCGTTCATGCGGGCGCTGCCGCGGTTGCTCGAGCTGCGGCCGCGGGCGCGCGTGGTGATCGTGGGCGGCGACGCGAACGGCTACGGGGCGACGCCGAGCAGCGGCACCTGGCGGGAGAAGTATCTGGCGGAGGTGCGGGAGCGCATCGACCTGTCGCGCGTGCATTTCGTGGGCAGGGTCGCCCATGGGGATCTGATCGATCTGTTCCGCATCACGTCGTGCCACGTGTACCTCACGTACCCGTTCGTTCTGTCGTGGTCGATGCTGGAGGCGATGAGCACGGGGGCGCTCGTGCTCGGGTCGCGCACGGGGCCCGTGCAGGACGCGATCGTGGATGGCGAGAGCGGGCTGCTGGTGGACTTCTTCGATCCGGAGGGGATCGCGCGGCGCGTGGCGGAGGTGCTGGCGGAGCCGGAGCGGTTCAGGCCGGTGCGCGAGCGGGCGCGGCAGTCGATGCTGGAGCGGTTCTCCCTCGCGCGCTGCCTGCCGCGGCAGCTCGCGCTGGTGAATGCGGTGAGCCGGGGAGAGCTGCCGCCCGCAGGGCTGTGAGGGTGCTCTGAGCCCGGATCGCTGGCCACTGCCTCGATGAGCACTGTCTCGATGCGAAGCGCGGCCGAATTGCCGCTGGCTCGCGCTGAGTTTCACTGGGTTTTTACTCGACGCCGAGGGGCGGGCGCCGTTTGCGGGCCGGCGGCGCGGGACCTACCCTGTGGTTAGAGTCATGGTCCTTCCCTATCCGATCCGTCCATCAACGAGTGTGCTCGCGGGAGTCGAGGCGGCGCAGCTGCGCCGCGACGCGACGGCGCCGGTCGAGACGGCCGCACGCGCCGCCCTGGCGCTGCGCCCCGTGATCGCCGATCCGGCGGTCGTCGTCGAGATCGGCGCCCAGGCGATGAGCCTGGCGCGGAGCACGCTGGCGCCGTCTGCGAACGCTCTGTCTTCGAACCCAGCGGCGCGCGGGCTCGAGAGCGACGCGGCAGACCTCGCGTCGAGGACGACGGAGGCGGGCGGCCGAGGTGGTCCGTTCGCGAATGCGTCGGATCTGAACGTGGCGAACACGCCGCGAGAGTCTGGCTTCTTCCCGACCCGCAGCGCGACGGCCCAGTCGATGTTCGAGTCGACGTTTCCTCGCGTGCCCGTCGCGAACGACAATCAGCTGGGCCTCCGCTCGTTCGCCACGGACGAGCCGACGAGCGTTCGGGCTGAAGCCGCCGAGCTGAACGACAGCCGCGCCGTGGAACGGCAGCAGGTGGCGCAGCTTCGAACCGAGCAGCTTCAGGCAGAGCAGCTTCAGGCGGAGCAGCTTCAGGCGGAGCAGCTTCAGGCGGAGCAGCTGCGCGCGACACAGCTTCAGGCGGAGCAGCTTCAGGCGGAGCAGCTGCGCGCGCAGCAGCTGCGTGCGGAGGTGCAGCAGGAGCTCGAGGCGCGCGCCAGCGAGGAGCGCAGGGTGCGCGCTGACGAGCTGGAGCAGCGCGCCACGGAAGAGGCGCGCGAGCTGGATCGACGCGAGCGAGCCGAGCTGGAGGCGGAGCGCCTGGAGGATGCCCGAGCGCGAGACGCGGCCGATGAGGCGCGTCGACTCGATCGTCAGGAGCGAGCGGAGCTGGAGGCGGAGCGCCTGGACGAGGCGCGCGAGCTGGATCGACGCGAGAGGGCGGAGCTGGAGGCGGAGCGCCTGGACGATGCCCGAGCGCGAGACGCGGCCGATGAGGCTCGCCAGCTGGATCGCCAGGAGCGCGCCGAGCGAGCGGAGCGTGACGAGGAGGCACGGCAGAACCGGGCCGAGACCGAAGCGCTGCGGCAGGAGCGCCAGGACCGCGCGGAGCAGGCGGCGGAGCGCCGCCAGGAGGCGCGCGACGCAAACGCCTCCGGCGCCGAGCCGCTGACGCAGCAGCAGCTGGCCGAGCAGGCTCGAGCGCAGCGGGCGGCGGAGCGTTACTCGGAGATCCGAGATCTCTTCGGGCGCTCGTAGCCCTCTTAACCGAGCCTGAGGGTCGGACGTCTCGTCGGCATGGTCGAGGGCGTCGAGCCGAGCCTGCTCGCGCAGGCGCAGCAGCACGCTGACCAGAAGCGCTGGGACGACGCCGCCCGACTGTACCGTGAGGCGCTCGAGCAGGCGCCCGGAAGCGCGGCAGCGCTCGAGGGGCTCGGGCTGGCGGCTCTGCACACCGATCGCGCCGCGGAGGGGCTCGCCTGGCTCGAGCGCGCTGCAGAGAGCGACCCGACGAACGCGCGGGTGCTCGTGCATCTCGGCATCGCGCTGCGCCGCAACGGGCGGCTCGGCGAGGCGATCGCGGCATACCGGCGTGCCATCGCGCTCGAGCCGCAACCGAACACGCTCTTGAACCTGGGGCGCGCGGAGCGCGAGGCGGGGCGGCGCGACGAGGCGATCGCCGCATTTCGGCGGGCGCTGGAGCTGAAGCGCGACTCGGCCGACGCCTGGAGCATGCTGAGCAACGCGCTGCGAGAGGCGGCGCGCTTCGACGAGGCGCTGGCGGCGGCGCGCGAAGCGCAGCGGTACGACCCCTGGTTCGGGGACGGGCACCTGAACGCGGGGGTGGCGTTGCACGAGCTCGGGCGGCTCGCGGAGGCGGCCGTGTGTTACGTCGCCGCGAGCGCGCTGCTGCCGAGCCGCAGAGCAGCGCTCGCCAACCTCGGCGTGGCGCTCGGCGATCCGCGCCTGGCCGCGACGCGCGCGGACGCGCCGACGCCCTCGAGCGCGGCTGCCACCCTGGCGCTCCGGGTGCGGCGCCTGCACGCGGCCCCCGATGACGTCGAGGCGCTCGTGGCCCTCGCCCGCTCCGAGCGCGAGAGCAAGCAGCTGCCCACGGCCATCGCGCTGTTCGAGCGCGCCGCGGTGCTCGCGCCGAGCGCGCCGCGCTGGCTCGACGTGGGTGAGCTGGCGTGCGAGCTCGGCTTGATCGAAGCAGCCCAGCGGCGCCTGCTCGCCGCCTTCGAGGGCTCGGCGCGCGAACGGCCGAACCCGTTGCGCGAGCGCCTCGAGGCTTACCGGCGCTTCGCCGCCTGGATCGTGGGCGAGCCTCGCGTGCGCCTGGGTAGCCCGGCCTGGCACGTGATCCTCGAGCGCTGCCCCGACGACGACTTCGCGCTGGTGAACCTCGGCGTGACGCTGCAGCGCCAGGGCTACCCGACGCTGGCGACTCGGCTCGCCGAGCGCGCGATCGCGCTGCGCCCGCGGTCGGTGGAGGCGCACGTGAACCTGGGCTCGGCGCTGGCCGACCTGGGCCGCTTCGAGGAGGCGCACGCCGCCTACCGGCGCGTGACCGAGCTCGACCCGAGCTTCACGGGCGCCGCCTCGAACGCGCTGTTCTGTCTCCACTTCGAGGCGAGCGTGACGCCGGAGCGGCTGCTCGCCGAGCACCTCGCGTTCGCGCGGCGCTTCGCCGACCCGCTGCCTGCGGTCGCGCGACGCTCGCCCCCGCCGCGCGACGCCGAGCGGAGGCTGCGCGTCGGCTACGTGTCGCCCGATCTGCGCCGGCACCCGGTCGGGTTCTTCCTCGAGCCCGTGCTCGCCTCGCACGATCGCGACGGCTTCGAGATCTTCTGCTACTCCGACGCCCTCCGCCCCGACGAGACGACGGCTCGCCTCGCCGGGCTGTCCGCGAGCTTCGTCGATTCGGCGACCTGGCCCGACGCGAGGCTCGCGCAGCAGATCGCCGCCGACGAGGTCGACGTTCTGGTCGATCTCGCCGGGCACACCGCGCGCAATCGCCTGCTCGTGTTCGCGCGGCGCCCGAGCCCGGTGCAGGTGTCGTGGCTCGGCTACTTCGACACCACCGGTCTGGCTGCCATCGACTACCGCATCGCCGACGAGCACTCGGTGCCCATCGGCGGCGAGGGCCAGTTCGTCGAGCGCGTGGTGCGCCTGCCGCGCTCGAGCAACTGTTTCCTGCACCCGCCCGCGCCCGAGCCCGCGCCCGCGCCTTGCCTCGAGCGCGGCTTCGTCACGTTCGGCTGTTTCAACAACCCCGCGAAGCTCACGCGCGAGGTGGTCGCGACGTTCGCGAGGGTGCTGCGCGGCAGCGAGCAGAGCCGCCTGTTGCTCGAGTACGGCGGCTACGACGACCCGGGGCTCTCGGCGCGCTTCCTCGGCTGGTTCGGCGAGGAGGGCATCGCGCCCGAGCGGATCGACCTCGCCGGCCACGCGCCGCTGCGGCGCTTCCTCGCGAGCTTCGCGCACGTCGACGTCGCGCTCGACCCGTTCCCCTATAGCGGCGAGACGACCGCGCTGCACACGCTCTGGATGGGCGTGCCGCTGGTGGCGCTCGAGGGGCCGACGCTCGTGCAGCGCCTGGCCAGCCGCGTGCTGCGAGTCGCGGGGCAGGACGCCTGGGTGGCGCGCACGCGCGACGAGTACGTGGCCATCGCGCTCGGGCTCGCGCGCGAGCGCGACCTGCTCGCGCGCCTCCGATCGTCGCTGCGGCCCTCGCTCGCGGCCTCGCCGCTGTTCGACCACCGAGGCGTGACGCGCGAGCTCGAGGCTGCGTATCGGCAGATGTGGCGCCGCGCGTGCGCGCGCGAGGCGTGACCTGCCTCGCCGCTGGGGAGCACAAAAATGGACCGCGGCCAGCCCGGGATCGGGCTGGCCGCCTTTGGTCACTGCTCTGCTAGCGAGAGGCTAGCTCTCCGAGGGGCAGGTCGAGGCGTGAGCTCAGAGCTCGCAGGCCGCGTCCTTGGTGCTGCCGGCGCCGCCGACGGTGCAGACGTCGCCGTCGCCGTCGCCGCCGAACAGCTCGTTCACGCCCGCCGCGCCGTCGATGATGTCTTCGCCCGCGCCGCCGAGGAGCGAGTCGTTGCCACCTTCACCGTACAGCGTGTCGTTGCCGTTGCCGCCCGAGATGGTGTCGTTGCCGAGGCCGCCTTCGATGATGTCATCAGCCGTGGAGCCCGAGATGACGTCCGCGAGCGAGCCACCCACGAAGTACTCGATGTTGCTGATGTCGTCGCTGTCCTGCGTGTCGTTGTTCGCGGCGTCATCCGGGCCCGAGCAGACGCCCGCGCCGGTGAGGACCGTGCTGGAGCACAGCGTGACGGTCATGGTCGCCGCGCGCGCGAAGTCACCCTTGTCCTGGTCGGCGCCGCCGTTGATCACGTCGCCGTCCGCGCCCGCGAGGACCGCGGTACCCGCGTAGACGCTGTCGTGCGTGAGCTTCTCGTTGAAGTAGTCCTCGCCAGCGCCGCCGAGCAAGATGTCGGCGCCCGGGCCACCGGAGATCGAGTCAGCGCCGGTGCCGCCCGTGATGGTGTCGATGCCGCCACCGCCGTGCAGATCGTCGTTGCCCGTGCCGCCGGTGATCGAGTCGCCCGCAGAGCCGCCCATGACGCCTTCGACGGTCGTCTTGATGTTGTCGTTCTCGCTGTCGCCGTCGTCCGCCGCGCCGTCGAGGTCGATGGTCAGGACGGTCGAACGCATCTCGTAGTTGGCGATGTCGGTGCCGGCGCCGCCGTCGAGGATGTCGCTGCAGTTCGCCGCGAAGCCCATCTGGAAGACGTCGTTGCCGTCGCCGCCGTTCAGCGAGTCGGTGTCTGCCGTCGCGCCCGTGCACAGCGCGCCGGCGATGCCGCCGGCGATGTTGTCGTTGCCGGCCCCACCGTTGAGCAGGTTGGCCGACGCGCTGCCGGTGAGGACGTCGTTCGCCGAGCCGCCGTTGACGTTCTCCACGTCGCCGCGCACGTCGTCGAGCTCGCTCGCCTTGCCGTCGTCAGCGTCGACCAGCAGCTGCGTGGTGCCGTTGTTCGCCTTGGCACCGCCGAACAGGGTCGTGCCCGCTCCGCCGGCGATGATCGCCATGGCGCCGGCGGCGTCGTTCGTGATGACGAGCTGGCCGCGGTCGTTGACGGTGGCGGTGGCGCCCACGAGGCCGCCCAGCACCGTCAGGATGTCTGCCGCGCCCGATGTGGCCGTACCGGGGAACGTCACGGTCGCGTTGGCTGCGGCGCCGACCTTGTAGGTGAGCACCTCGTTGGCGGGGACCGAGAACGCAGGATTGAAGATGTCGACGCCCTTGACCCAACCGTTCGTCTCGGTGGGGGCGATGCTCACGTTGACGGCTTCGCTGCGGCCGCTGTAGTCGACCGTGTCGGTGCCGGTGCCGCCGATGTAGGTGTCGGCGCCGTCAACCGCCAGCGACCCGGTGGTCGCGTTGGTCTGGAACAGGTCGTTGCCGTCGCCGCCGCTCAGCGTGTCGTTGCCGAGGCCGCCCTTGAGCGTGTCGTTGCCGGCGCCGCCGAAGACGGTGATCGCCTGGCCCGCTTCCACGTCGGTCTGCGTGCCGGTGCCGAGCCCGGTGGGGAGCGTCAGGCTCTGGCCCTGGGCCGTGAAGGCGTCGGCGCCGTCACCGAGCGCGAAGTTCAGGACGGGGAAGGTGGTCAGCGCGGGGACGATCTTGACGTCGGCGCGCGTGTCACCCGACAGCTCCAGGTAGTAGTTCTGGGGCGCCGAGACGGTGCCCACGACCTCGGACATCTTGACCAGGTTGGCCTGAGCCGTGCCGCGCACGCCGACGCTCAGCGTCTTGGTCGCGTCGGCGCCGGTGATGAGGATCGCGCCGGTGCCCGCGAAGATGTTACCGAAGGCGCCCGGGAGCAGGTCGATCACGATCTTGGACGTGCCGGCAGCGGTCAACTCGAGGCGGTTCACGTTCGTCGAGGTGAGCTCGACCGGCGTCGCCGCGTCTGTCTGGCACTGGTTGCCGTTGATCTTGAGCTTGCCGTTCACGACGCTGACGACGGCGTCGACCTCATCCGGGATCGAGACCTTGAGCACCTTGGTCGTCGCGTTGAAGTCACCGGTGTTGGCGGTGGTGGATGCTTGCGTGCAGTCATCGACCGGCGTGCCGAGTTCGTCGAAATTGACGCCGAGCTCGGGATCTACGCCGGAGTCGTCGCGCTGCATCTCTTCGTCGCAGGCGGTGGCGCCAAAAGAGGCGGCGATCATCAGGCCCGCGCTGATCTTGGAGAGGCCCTTCAAACCGTTGCCCAGACTCGTCAATCTCTTCATTTGCTTGCTTCCTATGTAGGTTGGAGTGTTGCTGGGCGACACTGGTGTATGCCCCCGGGAAACTTCCCTTGTTGGAGCATCGGATCGGCACGACGTCTTCACGCTTGAGCAGCACGCGAAACGTTCAGGCGCGCGCAGCCGCCGGCGCTGCGTAAAAAAGCCACGAATCAGCGAGCGCTCGCGATCGCGTGCAGCGCTGCAATCACACGCTCGGGTGAATCGCGCGCGGCGAAGTGGTCCGAGCGCACGCCGAAGTGTGACGTGATCATTCGTTACATCGCCGCGTATTCCTCAGTTCGGTACGACGCTGACCGTTCAACGTGCGGTCCCTCCCTCCGGCGTCGAGCGCGAGGGGTGTGACACGACGCCTGCCCGAGCGGTGGGATTAAATAAGGCTCAACAAAGGGGAGCGATGATTACGAAAAACGACATCGGGCCGTGCGTGTGCGCGTTGCTGGCGATCTTGGCGTGGGGCTGCGCGGCGCCCGTCGCCCCGGAAGACCCCGAAGGATCGGGCGCGGGCTCCGGCGGTTCGAGCGGTGGGCGCGGCTCTACCAACGCGGGATCTGGTGGCGGCGGCTCGCAGACGGAGACGCCGGTGGAAGAGCTGCCGGGAGTGGAAGAGCTCGACACACCTCCCGCGGGCTGCCTGGGCGCTACCTCTGCCACCAGCGTGAGCTTGCAGCTGAACGCCGAGGTCCCCAGCGTGCTGCTCGCGGCCACCGATGGGACGCTGCACGCGAACGGTGTGGTGTGCACCTCCGGTGGTGCTGCCATCGCCGTCGACGCGGTGACGGCGCTCGCGGTGACCGGCAACGGCGCGCAGCCGGGCGGCGTGATCTTCGATCTCGACTCCGGCGACTGGACAGCCTTCCTCGATCAACCCGAGAGTGTCGCGGTGAGCTTCCCGAGCGGCGAGAACACGTTCGTCGTGCGCGGCTCGGCGGGGAACGATTTCATTCGCCATGGCATGCGCGACGAGGCGCTCGTGCTGGATCTGGTCGGTGACGGCCGCATCAACGTCGTCGCCGAGGGCTTGACGGTGCTGGCGGCTCAGCTCGCCGAGGGCGACGACAAGGTCGACGACCTCTCGGCCTTCCTGGCGGAGCAGGCGGCGGCTGAGGCTGCGGCGGCGGAGGGTGAAGGCGCCGCGCCCGCGGAGGGAAGCGAGGAAGTCGTGTACGCGGGCCTGTCACTGCGCTTCGTCGTCCAGGGCGGCGACGGCAACGACTGGCTCCTCGGTGGATCGGGCTCGGACCAGTTCGACGGCGGCAGCGGAGACGACGTCTTCAGCGGGCTCGCGGGCGACGACGTCTACTTCACGTCGCAGGCCGACGGGAGCGACACCTTCAACGGGGGCGCGAACTTCGACGCCGTCTCTTACGAGGGGCGTGGCGCCGATCTCGAGATCCACGCTTGCGCGAGCGAGGCCGAGGTCGGATGTGTGGCAGGCGCCTGCGCTTGCACCGACTCGATGAGCGGTGAGCCGAACGAGAACGATCACCTCGTCAACGTCGAGGACATCACCGCCGGCTCGGGCGACGACGTGATCTACGGCAGCGAAGCGGCCGACTCTCTCAGCGGCGGACCCGGCGACGACGACATCTTCGGCATGGGCGGCAGCGACCTGCTCTTCGGCGAGAGCGGCGTCGATTCGATGGATGGCGGCTCGGACGGCGACTACTGCGCCGCCTTCGGCGAAGAAGAGGCGACTGCCTGCGAGCTGTGAAGGTCCGGACGAAGCGCTCTACGGGGCTCGGCTCTGCGTGGCTCGTGCTGCCGCTCATCACGGCGGCGTCGTCGTGCGATAGCGACGCCGTCGTGCGCGGGCCGTACGACAACGAGTTCGGTGTTCTGCTCGACGCGCTCGGGGTCGAGATCCCGAGCTGCGTCGACGCGGGCTCGGCCCTGTCGGGCACGAAGCTGACCCTGACGCTGGGCAGCGGCGACGACGCCGTGATCAGCGTCGTCGCCAACAAGCTGAAGGTGAACGGTCATCAGTGCCTGAAAGACGCCACGAGCGGCGTCCAGCTCACCACCAGCAGCGTTCGACAGCTGGTGATCGTGGGGGCCGGCAGCGGCACCAACAGCGTGCTCATCGACCTCGCGCCGGGGCCGCTGGGCGGGCTGGCTGGGCCCGCGGGGGGCATCACGGTGCAAGCCGACAACGGCGCGCCCGTGTCGATCGGGGTGCGGGGCAGCGACGGCGCCAACCGCTTCCGGATGGCGGAGGCGACCGCCGGAGGCGCCCTCTACCTCGAGCTCTCGGGCGACAACGCCGCCGACGTCAAGGTCATCGGCGACCCGAGCTCGGTGGTGCTGGCGCTCGGCGCGGGCGGCGACACGTTCAACGCGCAAGACACGACCAGCATCGGGTTCCTCGGCGTCACGATCCTCACGCGCGCCGTGCAGACCGAGCCGCTGGTGGTCTACGGTGGCTCGGGCGCTGACACGCTCGAGGGCGGCAACGGCAACGACGTGCTCGACGGCGGCGACGATCGCGACGTGTTCCAGAGCGATGCCGCGGGCGCCGACGGCGCAGACACCTTCCTGGGCGGCGCAGGGATCGACACCGTCGACTACTCGAGCCGCACTGCGGGCGTGACGGTGGACATCGACCCGGGCTACACCCGCGCCTACGTCGTGGGCGCCTCGCTCGACGGCAAGGCGCTCAATGCGGGGGCGGCTATCACGCTCAGCGTCGGTGGCAGCAGCGTCACCCACAGCTCCTCGGGGCAGACGGGCGGCGCGGCGATCGTCGCGGAGCTCAACGCCAACGGCGCCTTCAGCGCGCTCGCCAGCGCGCGCGCCGACGACCGCGGCCGCCTCGTGATCGAGGCCAACAGCGCGGGCGCGACGCTCGCCATCACCGCCGACACGCAGGGCCTGATCGGCTACACGGCGACCCGCATGGATCAGCCTGCGGATCTCGTCGACGCCGACGACGGCACGACGGGCGCCTCCGAGAACGACGACGTCAAGGCCGACGTCGAGAACCTCGAGGGCGGCGCCGGCGACGACGTGCTCACCGGCAACGGCTCGAGCAACCAGATCGACGGCAACGGCGGCAACGACGACCTCGCGGGCGGCAGCGCCGGCACCTGCAGCAGCGACGTCGACAGCCTGAACGGCGGCGCGGGCGACGACACCCTCCAGATGGGGCCCGTGCCGAACTGCGCCGACGTGCTCGACGGCGGCGCGGGCCGCGACACCGTCAGCTACGAGCTGCGTGGCGCGGGCGTGGCGGTCACCCTCGACGGCAGGGCCGAGGACGGCGACGGCGAGAACGACAACGTCAAGACGGCGATCGAGGTGGTGCTCGGCGGCGACGGCGGCGACATCATCACCGGCGGCACCGCCAACGACGAGCTGCACG
>Ga0247763_1001248_pt1 | contig 14704 bp, 7 predicted proteins | sample UWRJL141409B4_FD_179926 | JGI IMG/M metagenome (GOLD analysis project Ga0247763, IMG submission 179926) | Plant litter microbial communities from Arlington Agricultural Research Station in Wisconsin, United States - UWRJ-L141-409B-4 | ecosystem: Environmental > Terrestrial > Plant litter >...
GGGCGGGGGTGGGGGCCGGCGTGGCGTACAACGCCCAGGGGGTCTTTCCGCATCGGCGGACGCGCGCCTTGATTGAAACCAATGTGGGTGTCGCGGAGGGGTTACTTGTCGCTGGCGAGGCAGAGCGCTTTCGGACGGTTCTCGTCGGCGAGATTCGCGTGCCAATCACCACGCTGCTCCTGCACGGCGTCGCCATGATTTGGCACACCGACGGCCCGCTGCACCTCGTCGGCGGGCGGCCGAGCTTCGGCCTATTCGGAGGGCGCTTGTACTTTGCCGCCGACAGGAATGTCGTGAGGTTCACGGGATGGGACGCGGAGTTCCTCAACGCGGTGCTCGGCAACGTGGACAGCGCCCGTGCCGCGACGGGCGCTGGCCTTCTCGACACCGAGCTGCGGGGCCGCATCGGGTGGCGCGCGAGGGATTCCGACGTCGTCCTCGATTCGATGTTTGGCGGTGCGTGGTTTCTCGGCGTCGAAGTGAGCAGCGGTTTCTTCGCGTCGCCGTTCTAGGCACTCAAAGCAACGACTCCAGAGTTCACGCCGGCAGCGAGGCGGCCCATTCGAGCTCTTCGCCACCTCTTTCACGGACCTGCCGCGGTGCTCGAGATGTATCACAACGCCTTCCTGATCCACGACGACCGCCAGGACCCTCGGCTCCGTGGGGCGCCTCCGGAGCGGAGGCGCGCACTTCGCAGAGCTGATCGCCCGCATGGCGTCGTCGATCGCCGAGCGGGCGGACAGCTGAAGGGCCCATCCTCTTCTCGGTAGCCCCGCGGGAGTGGAGACTCGAGGGCCCCACGGGGCTAGCCGAGCGGCTTCTCCTCGGTGAGACCGGCGACGAAAGGGACGTGTTCGATGCAACGCCTGCGCCGGCACTCGGACTGCGACCACTACGGGCCGGCTTCGTCCTAGCTGAGCCGTTCAGACCGACGTCTTCGCTTTCGGCGTGGTGCCCTTTCAGTCGTTGACCGGAGCGAGCGACCCTTTCCGAGCGACAGTCGAGCGCCGAGCACGTCTAGTACCTCGACGCTATCGAGCTTGGCAAGCTGGAGCCGCTGACCCGCTGAGCCGCTAGCGAAACACGAGCGACCAGATCCCGAGCCGCGAGCTGCGATCCGATCGGTGCTGCACCGAACCCAATGGATCAGCAACTCACGTATGAGCAGGAATCACATCGTCCTCGAGCTCAGCGTGAGCCAATCCATCGTTTTTGAGTTCATGAAGGAGACGAGTCTTGAAAATCTTCAAAGCACGAAAAAAGCAGGCTAAAAGCCACCTGGGTCGGATGCTGTGCCTGGCTGTGACCACGCTCGTGACATCCGCGTGCGCCGAGTTGCAGACCCCGCCTGCGATACCGCCTGCTGTCTTGTCGGACGACTGCCTCGAGTTCGCTCGCGCTCAGGAGGCGCTCGCCGAGCTCGCGCTGCAAGCGATGCAGAACTATGGTCGCATTGACCCCGGTCTATATGCCCGCGACGAAAAAGGCGGTTTCGTCGTGATCGGTGAGGGCGCCGTCAAGGACGCAACCTTGCGTCAGAAGTTCGACGCGACGCTCGCTCGAGTCAACGCTACCGGGCCATTTCTCGCGGCCTTCAGCCGCGGCTATGCGGCAGCCCAGGAGGAGTGCAGCAAGGAGGCATGTCCGGCGGTCGGCTACACCTTCGACGTTCAACGCATCCCGACGGAAAGAAAGAAAGATCAGCTGTACCACTGGACCGTCAAGGGGGCGCCGCCGCCGGCGGCGGCGTGGCGAGGTTTCGCGCGGCTCTACGAGGCACGGCCCGAGTTGTGTCCAGTGCCCTCGTCACTGGTCATCGAGAGTCGCGTGTCAGGAATCGCTCAGACATCGGGCCTCTTTGACCATTTGCCGGGCGACGCGGCCCTGGGCGACCCGTGCAGCTGCTACTATGCGGGCAGCAAGAACCTACCGACGAGTCCATGTTCTAGTTGCCCCTACCGTTATGGTCATTCAGGGTCGCACTGCGCTCCAGTTCGCTAAGCTCCGCGCGGGTGGCGCGCTGGTTCTCACCGCCGCCCCGATGGCGGCAGGGTGTTCGGAGTCCGGGGCGCCGTTACGCCGCCCTGCCTCGACCGAGCTCGCGCGCACACCAGACGCCGCGACCGCGGACGCTGGTGCGCTTCGAGCCGGGGAAACCAGACTGCCATCAGGCGCGAACCACCGGCTCGTCGACGCGGGGAGCACTGCGTATCGCGGCAGCTTCTGCGAAAGGGCAGGGGCGACAGCCGCGGCGCGCCTGACTCCACTCTTCGAGCTGGCCACCGGCTACGATGACGCCAGGCTCGCCGACTGTCGAACAGCTGGTCTGACAGCGCCAATGACCGAAGTTCAGAAGGACGCATGGTGGGACTACCTTCTGAACTACGGCATCCATCTGGCAGGGTGTCCGCTCGTCGTCGACCCCGTTCCGGGGGGCAGTCTCGCGTTTGGCCCATCGAACACGCCGGCGATTGGCGTCGCACATCCGCCGCTCAATCGTGAAGACATCGAGCTGCTTCTCGAGCTGTATCTCGAGCGGTTTGCGCTGACGTTCGCTCTATCCATCACCGAAGTCTCGAGCGTTGCAGCACACCTTCGAACGGTGGCACAGCCCGAGATCACGAATTTCGGCGTCACGGCGATTTCCGTGTGCGAGGGGGCGGGGCTCCCGTGACGAAAGCGGCGAGAGCCATCATCTCAGGTGCTTGCCTCGTGAGCTGGAGGTGTGCCTTCCTTTCGGATTTCGATGTGCGCCAGTGCCACTCCGACGAGGAATGCGTGCTGCGTGACGAGGGGGTCCAGCATTGCGAGCTTGCCCGCTGCGTGGCTGGCTGCGCCAGCAATCGGCACTGCGCTCGCGTGGATCCGCGGCTGCCGATCTGCCCGACACGCGGGGGCGAATGCGCCGCCCTCACGACGGACGATGGATCGTGCAGTGTGGTCTATGATCCTGCCAACGTGGCCAACGCGGAAGTCACCGCGGACGCTGCGATTCTCGTCGGCGCCTTGCTGCCCAGCGCGAAGTCGTCCGGCTGGCTCAGCGCGCTGATGGCCGCAGAAGAACTAGCGTCACGGGGCGGGCTGCCGGACGCGTCGGGCCTGCCGAGGCCACTGATGACGTTCATGTGCGAGGCGGCGACCGCGTCGATGCAGACCGCGATCGAGCACCTCGTCGGGAACGTCGGTGTCCGAGCGATCGTGGCGGACGCTGACGACCGTGCTCTTGCCTTGGGGCTGAACCTCGCGCAGAGCCGAGGCTCGGCGCTGTTTCTGACACCACACGGCTCGGACTTGTTCTCTCAGGGGTCGAGCGATGATGCGTTGTGGTCGTTGGGCGCCCCGGGTCTTGCCGTGAAGGACGCTTACCGCGCGCTCGTGCAAGACGCGGTCCTGTCGGCGCGGCAGCGTCTGGCGCAGCCCCAATTGCTCGAGGTCGGGATGATCGTAGCCCCGGCGAGAGAAGACATCCTGTTGGCAGACGCCGTCTCTGCCGAGCTGGAGGTGGAAGGCGCGGGCCGCGACGCGCTATTGCTCGAAGATCGGCTAAAGCGAGTCGACCTGGTGGACGACTCCCCCTCGCAACGCGCGTTACAGTTGGCCGAGCTGGCCCAGCGAGCACCAGACCTGGTGCTGGTTTTTGCGGGCGGCAGGTTCGACGACATCGAAGGGCAGCCGCGCGCCGGTGTCGTGTCCGAGTTGGAGCAAATGGGCGCGTCGCTGGGTTGGCAGCCCCTGTATCTGCTTGGGCCCCGCAGTGTTCGGGACGCTGCGCTGGTCCGGCTCGCCATCGCCGATGCGTCGTTCAGGTCGAGAGCGGTGGTGTTGAGCGCCGAGCGGCGGCCCGAGCCCGAGCGGCTGTCGACCCTGACGCAGAGCTTTCGGGCCAACTTCCCCCGAGCGGGTGACGGCATGGGGCTCGATGAGGGTGTCTACGACGCCGTCTACTACCTCGCGTACGCCCTGGCGGCCGCATCGCAGCACGGTCCTGTAGTGACGGTTGACGACGTACGGCGGGGCCTCGACGTCGTGACGGATCCGAGCGGTGAGCGCGTGGACGTGGGGGCCGGCGCAGGAGGACTGGAGCGTGCGCTCCAGTTGCTCGCCGACCAGGTCGCCTTCGACACTCATGGCAGCAGCGGGCCCGCGCGGTTTGACTCCGGTCACTCCCGCGCTGACCTGCCGAGCGTATCGTGCTGGGATGGCAGCGGCGCCTTGCGGACAATCGCAACTCAGTCTGCCGACACGTCGGCCGCCTTCACGCGTGGTCAGTTGCCTCACCCCTGCGGGGAAGAGGTGCTGAGATGATATGTTTTCTGCGTGTCTGCTCGCAGAATGTCCTCTGCTTCTCCGGCTTGGCGCTGTTTGGCTGCGTCCCTACCGAATCCGAGGCCGTCGAGGAGGCGTCGATGTGCACGGCCCAGCCCTCCGCCCTGGACGGTAGCGGGTCGATCGTGCTCGTCCGCGGAGACTTGGAGGGGGCTGGCCTGACATTGTGTAGCGGTGTGCTCGTGTCGCCACGGCTGGCCTTGACGCACCAGTCTTGTCTCGTTCTACCGTCGGAGGTCGACGCAGCCGATCTCGTCGTCGATGATGAGCGTCCGAGCTTTGATGGCCGGGAGCTGCACTCGGGTGACGTCGACTATGCGAGTACGTGCAGGGTCGATGCGGGATGGGACCCGTTGGAGTCCGGAGACTTCGCCGCCTGGCTAGGGCAGCCGCTGGACCCGGCGACGGTTACGGTGTCCGTCGTTCGAGACGGCGCCGAGCTGGCGTCGACCACGGTGCAACAAATCTTGCTGCCCCACGCCGCCTCGCGATGTTGGGATATCCTGGCGGCGATGGTGCTGGAGGACGAACTGCCCGCGGTGCTGCGCCCGGTCCGCGTGATGGAGGTGACGGCTCCCGGAGACGCGGTCACCATCGGCGCATTTTCGGTCTCGCTGACCGAGCCGCAGTTTCGTGATGCCGTCGTCGAGGCGGTTACCCTCGACACCGCGGCAGCTGGCACGCCGCCTCGATCGCTCGAGCTGAGTCGACAGGTCTGCTTCAGCGAGCCTGGAGGCGCCGTGGTCAGCGATTCCGGCGCGATCATCGGCTTGATAGGTTACGGGACGGGCGCGTTCTGTGGCGACCCGGAGGGTCGAACGATAGCGACACGACTGGCTCCATTTCGGCGCATGCTGCTCGACGCGGCCAGGGAAGCTGGTGATAGGCTGCCGGTGGAAGCTGCGCAGATCTCGGGGGTTGGCGGGGCCATTCCAGCCTGCGTCGAGCCATGAGCGCGGCGAGCCAGCACTGCCGCCGGTGAGCGCCGGGCGGCCTTCGTCGCGGGCCGTGAGCGACGCGCTCGCCGAATTGCCCGAACCGCCGCCCTGACACGATCGGCGCCTCCCGAGCTGCGCGCGTCGTCACATCATGGGCGCCTCTCGCTGTAACAAACAGGAGAGGGCCGCCACGCTCGTCGATCTTCGCGGGCGAGCGAGGCCGACGTTCGTGAGTTTGCCGCGGTGGCGGCGGTATACGTTCCGTGAGAATGGCCGGCGATGAGCAGCCCGAGGCGGTGAGAAGGAGCGACGAGGTCGTGACGGGCGCGGGGGTCTCGGCGTCCGAAATTCGCTCGTCGAATTCGGGTGGGCTGGCGCATGGCACTCGAGTCGGTCGCTATGAGCTGCTCGCCTTGATCGGACGGGGCGGGTTCGGCGATGTCTATCGTGCCTACGACCCGGTGCTGTTCCGGGCGGTAGCGCTGAAGTTGATCGGGGGTGCGGATGGGGTCGTGCCTCGGGGAATGCAGGCCCGGCTGCTCGAGGAGGCGCAGATCCTGGCGCGGCTGTCGCACCCCAACGTCGTTGCAGCGTACGACATCGGGGTTCACGAGGGCCTCGTCTACATCGTGATGGAGCTGATCGAGGGGGTGCCCCTGTCTGCGTGGCTGCGTCACGCTCATTCCCGCGCGGAGCTGCTGCAGGTGTTGATCGCCGCCGGCCACGGGCTCGCCGCCGCGCACGCCGCGGGCGTGGCGCATTGCGACTTCAAACCCGCCAACGTGATGGTGTCGCGTGACGTGCAGGTTCGTGTCGTGGACTTCGGCCTGGCTCGAGGGAATGCTGCCGTGCAGACCGCCGACCTTTCGAGCGTGGCAGCTCCCGACGGTGAGCTGGGCGGCAGCGAGCGCGGGTCGGCGTCGATGAGTGGCAAGGCAGCTGCGCCCGCATGGAGCCGATCGGGTGCGCTGGCGGGCACGCCAGGGTACATCGCGCCCGAGCAATGTCGGGGGACAGCAGACAGCGGCAGCGATCAGTTCAGCTACGCGGTGACGGTGTTCGAGGCGCTGGCGGGTGCTCTGCCCTACCCGGGTGGGTTTGCCGCGTCGCCTTCGGCGCCCGAACGCGCGAAGCCGCCGACGTGGCCTGCGTCGATCCCGCGCAAGCTCCGTCGGGTCGTCGGTCGCGGGCTCGCGCTGCGCGCGGAGGATCGTTATCCGTCGGTGGCGGCGCTGGTCGCAGACCTGGAGCGTGCGGCGTCGCTCAGCCGGCGGCGAATCGTGCTCGGGGCGATGGCGGCGGTTTGCGCAGGCCTGCTCATCTTCGGCGTCGTGTCGCGCAACGACGCGGCCGAGGCGAGGTGTAACGTCGACGAAGCCGCGTTCCGTGGCGTCTGGGATCCGGGCCGTCGCGCGGCGGTGGAGCGGGCGTTCAGCGCGACTGGCCGCAGCAACGCGGGCGAGGTGTTCACGCTCGTGTCGGGGAGGCTCGACGCCTTCGAGGCGGAGTGGCTCGCCATGCGGCAGGCCTCTTGCGAAGCGACTCACGTGCGCGGAGAACAGCCCGAGCGAGTCATGGCGCAGCGCTTCGGCTGCTTGCACCGGGGGCGCGAGGCCTTGAACGCGCTGGTGGCCGCGCTGACGGAGGTCGATGGTGCCCTGCTCGATGGCGTCGCGGGGGCGCAGCCGCCGTCACTCGCAGCCTGTGCGGAAGTCGACCCGAACGAGCCTGACACGGAGCCGACGGATCCGGCGCTCCGGGCGAAGGTGGAAGAGGTAGAGCTCGGCATCGCCGTGACGAAGACGCTGCTCACTGCTGGCCGAGGCCCCCAGGCGATCGAGCGCGCAGAGAGCACGCTCGAGCTCGCGCTCACCACCGCCCACGCGCGCACGATCGCCGCCGCCACGACGCAACTCGGCCGAGCCAGGTTGTCCTCGGCGCGCACGGTCGAAGAGAAGGCTGCCGCCGAAGGGCTGCTGAGAGAGGCCATTCAGAGCGCCGCCGCCGCGGGCGACAACGCCCTGGCCGCCCGCACGTCGAGCCATCTGTTCGTCCAGATCGGCTACCAGCAGCGCCGCATTCTAGAGGCGGAAGCCATGCTGCCGGCCGTGGAAGCAGTCGTCGCGCTCGCGGGCGACCCGCCCGAGCAGCGCACCGAGCTGTTGATGGGCAAGGCGGCGATCCTGACCGATCACATGCAGCTCACCGAAGCGATCGCGATGCTCGACGAGGTGATCCAACTGGCACCCCGCGTGGACAGTGAGGTGCGCCAGTACGGCATGAACGCTTTTAGCCGGCAGGCGGTCATCTACACGGAGCTTGGCGATCACGAGGCGGCCATCAGCGCCCAGCAACGCGCGGTCGATGGTCTGCGCGCGGCCTATGGCTCGAGCCATCCTCGAATGCTGGTCGGGCTCGTGAACCTGGCACGGGTGCTATCGCGAGCGAAGCGGAGGGAGGCGGCGCTCACGACGATGGCGGAGCTGCGACGGCTGGCCGCGACGATGCCGCCCACGGAGCCGCGGCTCGAGAACCTTTCTCAGATCGAGGGCGAGGTCTGGCAGAACCTGGGGGACTGCGGACGCGCCGTGCCCTTCTTGCGCGAAGGGCTCGCTCGCTTCACCGCCGCGTACGGCGCGGACCACCCGCGCACGATGACGGTGCTGAACCACCTCGGCAATTGCCTGGCCGAGCAAGGAGAGACGGCAGAGGCCGTCGCCTCCCTCGAGCGAGCTCTGCAGAGCCGCCGTAACGGTCGGGAGACGCCCTCGAACATCGCCTTCGAGGCCTTTGACCTGGCCAAGGTGCTCTGGTTGCTTCCGTCAGAGCGCGCCCGGGCGCGCGCTCTCGTGAATGAAGCAAAGGCCCTCTGGAAGCAGGATGGCGCGAGCGCAGCACAGGTCGAAGGATGGCTCGCCAACCACGAAGCGGCGCGCTGAAGCGCATCGAGCGGCGCGCCGGCTCCTCGAACGGCGACATGCTGGAGGCGTCGCGAGGCGCACCAACGAACTGCCGCGCGAGAAGCTCGTAGTCAATCCGGCAAATCTGCACGCTCGGGTGCGCTTCTCCAGGCGAAAAGTGGGTAACTGCGCTAGCCGCCTGGGCAGAGCCCGCTAATTTTGGGGGATATGCACCCTTCGACCATCCGGGCCTGTTCCTTGTTCTTGGGGTCCTTCGGCGCGGCTGCCCTCGCCGGTTGTGGCGACGACGAGAGCTCGATAATCGGTGCCGGCGGTAACGGGGGCCCTTCCGGTACGGGCACCAGCGGAGGGGGTGGTACAGAGCAAGTCGGAGGGGGCGGCAGCGCGGGCTCTGGCGGCGCGGGCTCTGGCGGCGCGGGCTCTGGCGGCGTGGGCGGCAGCGCAGGCGACGCTGCCGCGGCGCGCTCGTGCGGCTCGTTCGACCTGGCTTCTTTGGGCGCCGCGACTTGGGATGCGCGCTTCACCGTCGCCGGAGTCACGGGTCACGACGGAATCACGCCGACCGTCTACGACTTCGCCGTCGACGCGGATGGCAGCGTGCTCGCCACGGGGCGGTTCGCGTACCACGAGGGCGAGAAGGTCACTCCGCTCCTGCGCCTGCGGGACGGAGCGTGGCGCCCCGCCCACACGGAGTGGACGATCGAGCCGCGCGGGGACGGCTTCGCGGCGATCGCACTCGACGGAAGCGGCACGCTCGCGCTCGCCACGGCCGACTCCTTCGGTGAGCGGACTGGCGAGATCTGGCTCGATCGCGACGACGAGCAATCCATCATCGCGAGCTTCTCCGGACAAGTGCGCGCGCTCGCCTGGTTGGACGGCAGGCTCTACGCGGCGGGAGCCTTCGAGCTCGAGCCGACCCTCGGCGCTATCGCGAACCTGGCGGTGTGGGACGGCGAGGTGTGGTCGGCGCCGACTGGCGGCGCAGCGGACGGTCCGGTGCTGGAGCTCCTCGTCTTCGGCGAGAGCCTCTATGCAGCAGGCGCTTTCGCGAGCATCGGAGGGATCGACTCCGCGAATGTCGCGATGTTCGACGGTCTCGCCTGGACGCCGCTACCCCTCCCGGATGCGCTCGCCGTCTATGCCCTCGCTCGCACCGAAACCGGTGATCTCTACGCCGGCGGCGCTCTCGGTGATCTCGGCGCTGCTGGCGGCGTCGTGCGGCGCGTGGGAGATGGCTGGGAAGTCGTCGGCGGTGGGCTCGCGCAGTCTCAAACCCGAGGCGTCGTGAGCGACTTGCTCGCGCACGACGGCGTCATCGACGTGTCGGGTTGCTTCCAGGTCGCGGGTGGTCTGGCGGGCGCCGAAGGAACCGTCAGCGCAGAGAGCCTCGCCCGCTGGAATGGAGAAACCTGGACGAGCCTGAACAGCGGCCAGGGCGCCTCATCACCCTGGTTTCAGCCCGGCGCGTGCGGCGACGAGAGCGTCCTCGCGCTCTGGGACATGGAATACCAGCGGCTCGCCATCGCCGACGGCAAGCTGTTCGCCGGCGGCTCATTTGCGGGTCTGGAAGGGGTGCAGACGCAATCTCTGGCGGTTCGCGAGAACGACGCCTGGGTCGCGCAGGGCCGGAGCGGCCTCGGGCTCGGCGGCTCGTTCGATCGCATCGTCGCTGGCGGTCCTGAGTGCGAGGTCTACGGCCTGGGGGCGTTCACTCACCTCGGCGGCGAACCCAACGCAGGTCGTGTCGCTCGCTTCGACGACGACCACTGGCAACTCTTGACCGACGATCTACCGCTCGACACCTACTGCCCGGCACTCGACGTCTCCGCGGACGGTGTGCTCGCGGTCGCTTGTCTCGTTTTCTCCCAAGACGGCTCCGTGCGTAGCGTCGTGCTCAGTCCGGGCGCGGAGCAGATGGTCGAGCTCGAGCTCGACGCGGAGCTACCGCCAATCCAGACCCTGAAATGGAGCAGCTCCGGCAAGCTCTGGCTCGGGGGCGGAGACGGCAGCGGATTCATCGCGACCGCGGAGAATGGGCATGTGAGCTTCGTTACTCGAGCCCTCGACGGCGTCGTGCAGTTCCTCGACGTGCGCGACGACGATGACGTGCTCGCCGCGGGCCTTTTTACCAGCGTCGAGGGGACGGCCGCCCAGCGCATCGTTCACTACGCCAGCGGCGTGTGGCAGCCGATCGGTGCCGGCCTCGTCGGGCAGCCTCAGGCGATCGGCCGGGACGCGAACACCATCTATGCCAGCACCTTCGACGAGGGGCAGGGCGCGTTCTTGATCGGTGCGTTCGACGGCAGCGAGTGGCGCGAGCTCGCTGGTGGCACCTCGGGCTTGGCCGTCGAAGACTTCTACTCCTTCAATCAAATCTTACCGGTGCAGGGCGGCGTGGTGCTCGTCGGCACTGCCGAGCTCCAGGATGGCTCGGGTCGCGGCGCGCTGCTGCTGAGAGACGGCAAGCTCGAGCCGATCGGCGGCGGTGGTGTGCATGGCATCAGCGTCAGCGGAGTGGCGCTGGCCGAGAATTCGCTCTGGGTCGCCGGCGTCATCGCCGAAGCCGCTGGACGCGACGCACTCGTCTCGTCGATCGGTGTCGCGAGGCTCGCGTGGTGACGGCGATCGAGCCCACGCGAATCGAAGCACGCCCGCGTGCAGAAACGGGCTGGACGCATCGTAAACGCTTCACCAGCGTGGCTCCGTGGAGGGCCTCCGAAGGGCACTTCAGTTGGGGGTCTTTCACCGAGCGGCGATGTCATTCTGCGGCGATGCACGATCTCGTCGACCAGGCTCGGGAAGGGGACGCTGCCGCCCTGGCGCAGCTGATGCTCGAGCGGCGCGCCGAGTCGCTCGACGTTCGCTGCGGCACGCGCTCGGGCACGGGGATGGCGACGCGCTGGCCCTCGAGGGCCCGACGCCGGACGAGCAGTTCGGCGATCGGCAGCTGCGCGCGCGGCTCGCCCTGGTGCTCGCCGACCTCGACCCGCCGCTGCGACCGCGCGCTCGCGCTCCGGCCCTTCCTGACGGGCGAGCGCTTCTCGCTCGCGGACGTATCGCTGATGCCGTACATCGCATCGCTGCCGCTGCTCCGCGCGAGCCATCTGCTGTCGGCGGTCCCGCACCTCGGGAGCTGGTGGGAGCGGATGCAGGCCCGCCCCTCCTGGCGCGCGCTCGATCGCGGCGAGCTCAAAACAGATACGTCGCCGCTGAGACGACCGACGAAGAAGTGGTAGGTGTTGGGTTATCCAGCCCCTCCGTCGACTGCTACACGGATGCGGAGCGCGACGTCGACCCGCCGCTCTCGGCGTTCAGCGCCTGGACGGACGAGACGACACGCGCGATCGTTGAGAAGTGCGCTGAAGGTTCCGGTGGGGAAGAGATGCTCGCGCACCTCGGAACCCGCGATGTCGCGCGCGGCATGGATATTCCCGCTCGGCACTCGGCGACGAAAAACTCATCTATGCGGGCGTGAGCTATGGCTCGCGGCTCGGTACTGTGTACGCCGAGATGTTCCCCGAGAGGGTCCGGGCGCTCGTTCTCGATGGCGCTGTGGACCCGCTTCAAGACACTCGAGGCCGCCAACTCCAGCAGGGCGCGGGGCTGCAAGACTCGTTCGAACGTTTCGCTGAGTTCTGCGCAACGCTGGACTCCTGCCCCCTCGGAACCGATCCTGCGCAGGCGACCGCTGCGGTGCAGGCTCTCCTGCAGCCGCTCGTGGATGAGCCGCTGCGCGCGGCCGACGGTCGTGATGTCAACTTCTACGCCGCAGGCGAAGTAGTACCGTTCCTCGACGCGGGAACCGACCCCACATCGCGGAATGGATGCGCGGACTGGCACGGAGGCGTTAACGCGATGAGCCCAGCGGTTCGGTTGACTGTGCGCCACGAGCGGGGCAGGTGGGCGCGGCCATCACGAGTTGACCGCGCCCACACCACACGTCGAGCTTACTGCGCGAGCGCGTAAGCGCGGATCAGTGTCTGCTCGACGGCACTACCGTTCAGGTCGCGAGCGCTCGTTCGGAGGGAGACGTACTCGGCACCGGTCGGGTGCTGGAGGTGGGCCACCCAGCGCGCACCGCTCGGCTCGAGGCTGCTCGTCGACCAGCTGACGCCGTCGTCGTAAGAGACCTCGACGCTCGGCGCGCCCTCGAGCGTGGAGCTGACTTGACCGTACTGGTCGATGGAGAGCGGCAAGTCGAAGGCCGCGCCGCTCGGCGCTCGGCCGCGTTCGTCGAGCTCGGGTGCGAAGCGGACGGCGAGCAGCGGCACCCGCTGGGGCTGACCCGCCTCGACGTGCTCGGACTCGAAGGTCCACGCGATCGACTGGCGGGTCGTGAGCTCCAAGAGCGACTGGGACTGCTCGAGCTCGATGCGGTAAGTGGCGCGCTCGGGCGGCAGCTCGAACTGGTTGCCCTGGAAGAAACGCGCATCGGCGATGAGCTCGCCGTTGCGATAGAGTCTCGTCGTGCCGTTGCTGTTGACGATCCCAGGGTGTCCTTGACTATCGCCGTAGAGCGGTGGCTGCACCGTGAGCAGGTCACCGTCGCGCACGCCGGCCGCCCAAAATTCATCCTCGATACCGACCAGCACGGTCGAGAACACCGGTTCGTTCCAGACGGTCGAATAGGTCTGCCCGGACTCGTAGGTTTGGGGCGCCAATCCGAGGAGCATGCTCTCCGAGAAATCTTCGTTGAACGTCTCCAGGTCGATGTACCAGCTCGCCGAGTCTGCTGGAGTATAGAAATACTCCGTGAGCTGGAGCGGGGGCTCGATGGACAGCTGGGTCGCGAGCCCGGGGTACAAGTCGCTCCGCGTGGCCGCGCCGATAAAAAGGAAGTTGCTGAGTTGCGACGTGGAGAGCGACGCCTGATAGGTCGCGTTGACGATGGCGGGGTTCAGGTCCGCGAGCGAGTGTGTGCCGGCCGGGACGAGGCGACCGCGCTCGGTCCAGGCTGCGGCGTGATACTCGCGCGGCGTGGCGACCGGATCAGCCCAGCTCGCTTCGAGCAGAGACTCGAGCCCTGGATTGCGGGGTTCGACCTCGGCCAGATAGAACAGACGATTGCCGAACAGAGTGTCCGTGAATAGCGTGCTCCCGAAGCCGCCCGTATCGGTCGGAATGCCCCATGTCGCGCGCGAGGAGACGAGCTCGAGACCCTCTCGCGGTGGCAATACCGTCACGGGTGCCGCGGCGCTGGCATCCATCACGAGCAGCCTGTCCCGATCGAGCAGCTGGTTGGGCGCTATGATCCACGCCACGTCGCTGAAGTCGAGCGGCTGAATGTACGAATAGATGGCGTAGCGCCCTTTCGGCAAGCGCAGCGGAACGTCGGTGGCCAGAGCGCCCGGCGGATCGACATACGGATTCCCCAAGGGGCGCTCGTAGGGCACGACGAAGCCAGCCCAGTTGGCGGTGCGGGCGCCCTGTCGATCGAGGTGCCGCAGCGTCAGGGTGTAGCTCTCGACCTCGCGATTGACGGCGACCGGGATGGCGACCGAGCGACCCGCGCCGTCGGAGGCGATGATGCGCCCGCTGTAGATGCCGTCGGCGCCGGAGACGCTGGTGTTGGCGGTGATGCTCACCGACACGTTGCCGTCTTCGGGCAGCGAGGCGATCGACGGGGTGACACTGAACATGCCGTCGGGAGCCGGTGCGCCGTCGGGGCCGTGGATGTCGACCTCGATCGCGAGCTCGGTGGCGGGGCCACGGTTGCGATAGGTGAGCGTGCGCGTCAAGGCCACGTCGTCGTCGTGCGGCCACTCGGCGATCCCGAAGCTCAGGTTGGTGGCGTTGGCGAAGAAGCTCGCGTCGAGCGCGGCGACGATGTCGGCGCGCCCGCCTCCTTGTTCGAGTGCGCCATATGCAGGGTTGAAGGCGGCCGTGCCCGTCAGCGCGGCCTTGGCGTCGGCGGGTGTCCACTCGGGGTGCGCCTCGAGCAGCAACGCGACCGCACCGGCGACGTGCGGGGTGGCCATCGACGTGCCGCTGAGCGCGACGTAGTCGTCGCCGACGACAGGGCCGATCTCGGTGCCGGCGGCGCGTGCCGCGACGATGTCCACGCCCGGCGCGGTCAGATCGGGTTTGAGGCGCATGTCCACCGTCATGCCGCGGCTCGAGAAGTCCGCGAGGACATCATCGTGATCGACGGCGCCGACCGTCAGCGCCGCGGCGTGCCCCCCCGGCGATTCTGTCGAACCGAGCAAGGGTCCGGCGTTGCCGGCGGCGACGACGAACAACGCGCCATACTGCGCGGTGAGGGTGCTCAGCGCCTCTTCCACCGGGTTGAAATCGGGCGTGTCGGGCCCCCCGAGGCTCATGTTGATGACGTCGGCGCCTTGATCGATCACAGCCCACTGCATGCCCGCGATGATGCTCGACTCCGGGCAACCAAACTCTTCACACACCTTGCCCGAGACCAATTGCACACCCGGAGCGACGCCGCGATAGAGCCCGTCTGCCGCGGCGCCAGTCCCGGCGATGATCGAGGCCACGTGCGTGCCGTGGCCGACGTCGTCA
>Ga0247763_1001249_pt1 | contig 14697 bp, 17 predicted proteins | sample UWRJL141409B4_FD_179926 | JGI IMG/M metagenome (GOLD analysis project Ga0247763, IMG submission 179926) | Plant litter microbial communities from Arlington Agricultural Research Station in Wisconsin, United States - UWRJ-L141-409B-4 | ecosystem: Environmental > Terrestrial > Plant litter >...
GGAGAAGTAGGGACAATGCCATGTTTCGCTCTTCAGGTTTTCGTAGTTTCTTGCATGCAGAGAGATAAATGTGGTGTTGTCTGTTTGATGTTTCCCCCTATTTTTAACCTTGATTGCCAGCTCGCCGTCAATGGGTTTGCGACGCCCGCATTCCGCATTCCGCATTCTGCATTCCGCATCCCGCCTTCCGGATAGTTGTCTGCGCCAAAAATAACGGATTTGCGCCGCTTCCAGGAAGATACCTACCTAACAGTACGGTGCATTCTTCCAGAACACTTCCCCTTCCAGCCGGGATGGACGCTCTTCCTTTTCATGCTTTGTTTTCTTATTTGCTTCCTGTCCGCTCTCACGGCAGGCTGAGTATCCCGTCTGTCCAAGAGGGTAAACTTCTTCCGTACCGCTGGTCACCCGCCTTGGTTCAAGCTCGCCTGAGCTTGGCTCTTTATCTTTGTCAGTTCTAATATACTCCGTAAGCCCAAAGGTGAACGCGTCGAGCAATGGAAGGAAAGACGCCAAGGTCACCATCGCCAAGCACCCACTCAGCTTAGCGCCAGGGGCTCACGTACATAGCACCCACCCAGCCAGTTAAGCTCTTTGGCCCCGGCCGGCGAGTCTCACCCTCGCCGCGCCAACAAGGTGAGACGCTCCCAAACTGTCCATAGTGCCCAGAGCTTAGACGTGAGATTTTTCCTCTGTGGCTGTGGTCTCACAGCTCTACAGATATACGGGTCTACAGGGAGAAAAACAAGTAGACAAATTAAATTAAAGAAACAATATACCTAAGGGAACGAGAAAGGAAAATAAAGATGAAATAGCAAATCAAAATCATCCTTAATCCTCCACCTCCACATCTTCCACAAAAGCCAACCCCCTCGGCCGCTTCCCATTCTTCATCGCGTCCCACCTCCTAAATGCCTCTCGTCTTTCCCCATCCATGTACTCTGTGATAGCCACCACCGCCTTTTTCGCCTCCCTCGTTGCCATGCTCTCTTCTGAGGAATCTCCTGGGTTCTCTTGGATTTTCACTCCAGCCGAGTTATATCTTCTGGTCTGCGTCCTCCCTCTTTGCGATTTCTCTCTCTGAGGTTCGGGTGCTTTTTCCGGTAGCTTCCCAACTGCAGGCCTTGGGAGTCCCCGTGGACAGGCGGTACTGAATCCTTGTGTGGAGGCTTGCTGCTGAAGGCGACGGGCGACTGCTACCTATTAGTATGCACTACCTGAGATTATATGAAGTGGTGCTCACTTCTCTACTTCTCCATATCCTCCTCCGTGGGCTTTCTCAGTCCCACTGCAGGTCCCTCAATCAGCTCGCCGATCGGCTCCGCAATGTTGGCCTCGACAATGTCGTGAATCAACGCCGCGTCTGTACATTCTTTGCCTGCGAATGGTATAAGCCGCACCACAGTTTCCGGATCCGCATGTTCGATAATTTCTATCCTCATCAGTGTCCCGCTTACCCAATGAAAGGTAAACACTCACCTGTGACATCATAAACCACACCCCTTACACTAGTCCACACCCTGCCCGTCCCCTTCTGCTCTCTCAACCTCCCCCACCTCCTCATCGGATCCTCCACCCACTCTACCGCCTGCCCCAGGGTTGTCACTACCAACCGATCATTCCTCGCTAACTCCCCACGCGTAATCTTCCTTTCCAACACCCCGTCAATATTATCCGGATATCTCGCGTCCCTTGCCGTACTACTCACCACAAACTGCTTCATTCTGTACAAATCGCTTTGCAACTCGCAGTCCTGATGGAGGATGCATTCCCGCCATTCCCGACCGAAATGCTTCCGCAGGCGCTCAAACTGCTCGCCGAATCTGGTCCGGAGGGAGAGAAGTCCTTCTTCGGTTTCGAGGAGGGATGGGTCTACGTCTGGCGCAGAGGTAGATGCCAACTGCCGGAGTTGACCGGAGATAAAATCTTCGCGGGAGAGTTTGTAGATGAACCCGTTGAGGGAGATTTCATGGCGGGCGAGACGACGGGAGGCGTTGTGGTAGGGGATAAGGCGGCCGACGGGGGAGAGCTGGAGGAGGAGAGATTCCCAGTTGGGGTGAGTGGCTTTGAAGGAGGTGGTAGCATCGCGGCCAGCGAAGGTGAGGATGGAGTTGTACCCGCCGGGGTGGGATTCTACGAGGTCTAGATTAATTAGCGATATCCAGTGGTGGCAAGGAGGTACCTACCTGAAATATCATAAACAACCGAGTCGATGACGGTATACATGTGGTAACCGGGATAGATGCACCGATTAACGAAGTGCATTGTAAGGGGGACTTGGTCCCAGGAGGCTTCCTCAACGGCAGCTTCTCGTCGTTGGTGTAACACCCCACATCGATAAAATGCCCTGACCTCGTTGAGAAACGTATCCCGGCGAATCCTGCAAAATGGCCAGTCTACCCGATTCAAATTGCCTTTCACCTCCTTCATCGCCAACAACAGCCGTCGACGTTTTAAGGAAGAGTCAAACGGAAAGTCTATCGTCGTCAGCAAACACTGCTTGTTCGTTGGAGGGGAGACTCACCCGTCAGATCAAAAACATCACTGTCAAAAAACGCCCACCACGCCTTCCCATCCTCACCATTCATTTCCGACACGTCCTCTTGCAAAAGCCGTATCAATAGTTTCCCCCGAAACGACTCTGGATGATTCCGTATCCAGGTTCCGACACTCGAGTTTGGTATCAACTGGAGCCCGCAATCCGTGACCCTGGTGCACTTTGCTAGCCTGTGGCCTGCAAGGTGTCTGCATTCTGACAGAGTTGTTAGCTAAGCCCGTTCTGCCGACCAAGCATGGGAGTAAACTCACCGGAGACATCAAGCACATTAAACCCGTGCTTCCCATCAGGCAAAAGCGCCCACCGGTCTTGGTCTGTTCTGTGGTTCGCTACCTGAGCCACGGTCCAGTAATATGGCCTGTCTCTTCCACGGAGAGGCGGCCCCCCTCGGCTTGTGGAAGGGTCATCGGGATTAGGCTCTATTTCTCCCACAGTGGCTTGAGCGGCGGTGAGGGGATATGAAGACATAGATCTTCTGCTTTCCCTTCTTGAAGTCCGTCTTTCTCGGTCGTCTCGATGGTATGCTGTTCGGTTTGGTTCTCCCTCCCGCCTTCTCCTCTTGATGGGGCGGGCATTGGTAATCGTGGCCTTTCTGGCTTGTCCTGGACCTTCCTCTCGACCTTGGTCTCGCCCTTGTCCTTGGTCCTGACCCTGACCTTGACCTTGACCGTGCTGCTGCCCTTGGTAGTATCCCTGACCCTGAAAATTCATTTGGCCGAATTGGTAAGCTAACTGGCCAGTTTGACCCGGCCACTCCTGTGGTGCATATCCAGGGATGTAGGGATATCCCGGCTGGTATGGATTTGTACTTTGAGCAGTCTGCCGGACTTGTTGCGCCTGGTAAGGGTCTTGAACTCGAACTCCCTGAAATTGTGAGGATTGTCTAGGATAGGGGTAATCTGGGTCTTGGTATTCTGGAACCCATTGTCCGGGAAACAGTTTTTGGGTCTGGGGCTGTCCAGGTTGCGTTCTGCCGTAAAATCTAGGTGGCATTCTAGGAGCTAAACCCATACCTTGAGGAAAGTTCTGGCCCTCATATTGCTGAGCCCCAGGTCCCCCGATGCCCGTTGAAGAGCTCGCTACGGCCTGACGCTCCGGTGATTGTGTCAGAGATGTGGCCTTCTGGGTGTCTGCCATGCGACTCTTACAGGCCTCGACCGGCATTTCGGCTATTGTCTTCTTCGTACTCCGGCCCCCCCCTCGGGAGACTGCTCACGGTCTGGAAGGGTGGCGGTAATGGTACCTTCCTCACGTTCTGCCGAAGTCTTCCCATCGTACTCCGGCCAGTCAAACTCCCACTTGAGCCACCCTCGCCCCGAGAACTGTAACTGATTCGGCATGCTTAAGCATGCTCGTTGGATGCTATTGATGAGTATAGGCGAGTAAACTAACTGTGGTTTCAGAACTTGGTCTATCGCGTTCTTCACCATTTTGAGAGTCTTAGTTCGGCCATCACGCGGTGGCAAGTTAGTGAAGGGGCTGAGAGAAGGTCCGCCGTATGCATACTCGAAATCAACCTCGACACCGCCATGATGCTGTCCATTAAATTCATGAGGGCTGTTATATGCGGCTCGGGACCGGTGCCAGCGGTTAGCCATTGGAGGTGTGACAATCTCTCGTTTCGCAGTCTGCCGCTCAGCCTCCCAAGGGAGCACAGCTTGCATGAGAAAGTAGAGTGCTAAAATCACTGTATGATCTCCATGGTGTTTGGTGGGGTCGCCCTCAAGTAACTGGTTATACCCCTGCATTTGGTATTGTATCTGGGAATAAAAGGCCATCGCACTACGTAGATCTTGCCGTCTGACAGCCGCACCGAACTGGGCAACCGTGTCGCGGACTGAGGTAAGGCCGTATTCGGTTGTCTGCCACTTGTTGTCTGTTCAGGGTTAGACTCGAGATTCGAGTCAGAATTTAGCAACACTTACGCTCTTTAGCATACCACGGCCTGAGACGGTTGTAAAGTTTCTTCTGGTACCAATAGTCCTCCATAGCGCGCTGATACTTCTGCGAAAGAAACGCGTACTCCTCGGACTCTTTGGCTCTAAATGTTTGATTGACCGCCATTGAAGTAACTGCGTCTGATACCAGGGGTTTCGGGATTAAGAGAGCCTCGCTGCCATATTTTGGAAGTTCTTTGAGCCAGAAATTGTCCGTCTGAAGACGTTGGGCGAAATACGTGGGAACCAGATACCGAGTATCGAGAGTGGGGTCGGGCCAGTTTTTTTCGTAGTTGATGTGTTCCTTGAATTTTCTGTTGTCTGAGTCCCTTGGAAAGCTGAGAAGAGCCATGCAGTACGCACTGCGCCCGTCTTGGAGACGTTTGGTGTAGTCGGAACCGACGTCGGCGGGCAGCAGCTTGGGCATTCCGCCAAACAAATGTTGTTCCATGGACATGCCCAACTCAGCCACAAACTCGCCGTCTACCATCTGTCTAACGTCAGAAGGTTCCATGGCTACTGTGTTTATATACAAAGATAGGTACTCACAGGCTCAATGTCATAACCGCGGTACAGGGCAACAGGATCTTCCAGGTTACCAGCACCGTTGAATGCGTGCTAACCAAGGTTATTGGTGCGAGAAAGTTGAGCAAGTAAGTACACTTACCATTAGTTCATGGACTAGCTTCGAAAGGCTGCGGTTAGAGCTCATACCCAATCGAAGAATGCGGCGCGCTTACGGTTACGGCAGTGTAAAACTGCGTCAAATACTGGTGAGCCACTTCGTCGGGCTTGGCATCCGGTTTGCCAATATCCGTGTCGACGATTGGGAAGACTAACTGGGTGCCCAGGCAAACCGCAAGAAAACTTTGCCTTGGGTCTGGCTTTTGGACAGTCTCGGTAAAGCCGAATGCATTACGGTACGCATGGTAGGGCACCCCATAACTGTCAGGGGCGTAGTTGTCAAAGAATGTCAAAACAATCCTTTCCGCCCGTTCAACTGACAGGTCGAAGATTTTTTGAAACGTCTCCGTTGGAATTGGCTGATCCTCTGGTTTGGCCCGCGTGACGCCAATTGGCTCGGCAGCAAACGTTGTGTACTGCTCACTCTTGTCCTCGTATGGCACGTACACCCGTTCCCCCAAAAACACCGCTTCGGCCCTAAGATAGTTGATGATCAGCATTTGTCTCTCAGAGATTGGGAAAGAGGCAGCTACCATCGTGACCGCAGTACTCTGTTCAACATATGGTTTGCCATCTCGATGACAACACGCAGCTTCGACCAAACAATATAATTGTCAACAGACCACATTCCTCGTTCGGGATCATCTCTGTAGATAAGGGCTCTGTAATCGTGCCAATGGCTCTGCCGGAGAACAGGGTGCCATTTGGACTCGTCTATGGTAAACTTGAGCCTGGACGGGTGTTCGAGGTTGGAGCTCAGCGGTGCCACCAACCAGCTGCGCAAACCTATGTTATGGTTAAGTTGGAACCGCTCCGTGACAAAGATGTCGTCGAGTTCCTCCGACCCTGGTTTTTCTACGACTGGTGCCATTGGGTCAATCTTTTCTGCGAGACCAAAGGGCCTGGATACTTGAGGATGGATCGGCTTTAAGCCCGAAGTGCCGTGGCTCGAGAAGCGAGGATTAGCATAACCGCCGTACTTTTGTCTCCATGGTGAACAGGAGCGATCCGGCGGCGGATCACGCTGCCCCACATAACCGTAGGTGCCAGGGAAACAGACTGTGGACATGACGGCTTGCTGTCGTGAAATCTTGGATTCGGCGGATCTCAGACCCGCAAAGTGTGCAGCGGGTGATTTTGGTGTTTTGGCAGGCGCGGTGGAATAAAGACAGCCCACGCACTTCCGGAAACAGAAGGTGCCCATCCAGGCCGTCAAGGCACGTCAGGCACACACAAAGGTCACAATGTGTATTCCCGTCGCTTTGTCGCACATGAACGAGAATCTTTGTCGTTGGGGGTTGCGCATCGTGCCGGCTTGGTAGGCGCAAGTACCGTGAGCTATTCGGCCATGACATTGCCAAAATCTCAAACGGCCTGGATTGTCTAGCGTGCCCTGTGTGCTCGGTATCGCGGAACTCCATGTCATCGCTCGAGATTGCCTGTCTCTGGACCTTGCCTCCATCGTGGGTTGTCTGTTCACTGCCCTAGTCCTGGGCATCGGGCGTAGCTTGAACACTGCGGACACCTCAGGGTCACATATGTGGTGTGTAAGCAGTCATGGCAGCTCATTCGTTGCTCCACTTTGCTCCGAGGTTGCAATTGGGCAGATGCAGCCAGCGCGGGCTGTTCAGCTGCAGGTGCACAATTAGGCACCCATCGTGACCTGCAGGCGAATGGACAGCGAGCTTCCCGGCGTCTGGACTTGACAATCCCGATTTCGAGCCCACAGCCCGTTCATTATACGCGATGGCTTGATATTTCCACACCTTGGATTTTGATGGCGACCCGCGAGGAAGGAACGACTAGAATGCAGCGATACCGTTACTCCCCCCTCCCCCTCAATCACATTCGTTTGCTGCGCCTTCTGCCTCACAAAGACAAGAACGCGCCCATCCAGGGCAAGATACTGGCCTGCCCCCTCCCTGATGACGATGGCGAGGGGGGTTGCAGTCTTTATGAAGCGCTCTCGTACGTCTGGGGATCTCCAGTGAAGCCTTGCAGGATTCAGCTTGATGACGCCGAGTTATCCGTCACCGAGAATCTGCATTGCGCCCTCGGCCGTCTCCGAGACCGCTGGGTCGAGCGGATTCTTTGGATCGACGCAATTTGCATCAATCAAGATGATGTCAGAGAGCGCAACCACCAAGTGTCCTTCATGGCTCAGGTCTACGCGACTGCGAGTCGCGTGCTTGTGTGGTTGGGCGATTGCGATGGATCTGAAGTTGGCGCGCAGGCGGGACTTGAGCATCTGCGCGCCATTGCTGCGGCTCCGGCCCCGACCAGCCCGCCAGAGATGTCCGCTGCGGTACACGCGCTGTTGAGCCGAGAGTGGTTTGAGCGAATATGGGTCAGCATCTCTACTTTGGCGTCGTTCAGCAGTCACTAATGGTCATCAAAAGTGCCTTCAGGAAGTCGGTGCCGCTCGCCATATTCTCGTACTCTGCGGATCAGCAACCATCGATGGCTCGGCCTTCTGCAAGGGACTGGATATGCTGCCCGATGATACACAACAAGCGCTCAAGGTTGCTGTCCCGGTCACTCATTTGATGCGCGATGCTGCATTGCGACCCCGACCTGCGGCCTCCAAAGTAACGGACGGACGCTTCACACTTCAACTTATGCCTCTAGCAAGGATGATCGGCATGTTCCAAGCACACAAGGCCACGATATCCCACGACAAAGTTTACGCCCTCTTAGGGATGTGCTCTGATGATCTCAATGGCAGTGGCTTGCTTCCAGATTACCAACTGCCCTGGGCAGAGTTGTTGCAACGCCTCATCTTTCACACCTTGGGCACAAATGCATACGTCAAGACGTGGGATGGACAGTCCATCTTTTACACACTGGGCGTTAAGGCACATGTCAAGACATGGGATGGGTCAGCCTTGGCGATAATGGAAGCCCATGGCAACATCCTAGGACGTGTCCTCAGCATCGAGAACACCTCGGCTGGGCCAGTCGTCGAGGTCGCTGTTCGGGGCGGCACAGAATCTCATCAAAGTTTCCTCTGCGACACCAAAGATGCTCGTCCAAATGACATGGTTTGCAGTATCAGCCAATCGCGGCGAATAGTCTTGGTACGACCAATGGGCAATTATTTTGGACTCCTCGATATTGCCCTCGAAGCCATTACCACAAAAGCCGGCCTAGCCGTACCGCCAGATGAGGACGGACACCCACCCTTTTCACTTCTTCTCGCCTGGGATTTTGGGTCCCGGTGGTCTCAAGATGAGCGCCCGCTTGACTCCATCTTTCATTGTCGGGTCTCGGCCATGCTTGACGAGAACGTGGAACGTTTCGGGGACGCAGAAGCGAGATCCTGGGCGGCGGCAAACGCCCTCTTGGGCGCTGATATGATGCGTGAAGCGGCAATCATGTTTGCCGTCGCAACCCGCGGAAGGGCCAATGACAGCACGACCATCGCGAGACGGCGGGCGACAGCAGAATCTCGGTTTCTAGAGGCAATTAGCACGCACGACGGTGAATTGACCGGAGAATCTACGAGCAAGCCAGAGTATCTGGAATGCTTAGCTTGGTTGTTCGATTCTTGGGGCAGACCAGATGATGCTAATGTTGTGTGGCTTCTAATCTACGCTGTGAGGCGAGTTATCTCAATGCCAGACTTTCATTTTGTTTGGCGCCCCGCGTGGTTGTCGACAAGGCGCCTCCTTCAACAACCCCGCGAATTGCTCCGGGTCATGCCCGAGGCCCGAAACGCGCTGGAGCTGGTCTCTCAGCGCGGCAAGGACAGAGTTCCAGTGACTGTGGATCTGGCGAAGCAAGTGGACCTCAACACCAGGGGGGGAAGAGCTTTAATGGAGGCCATACTTGGGATGGATGAGACATTTATCGAGCCCGAGGCAGCAGAGCATCTTTTCCCAGACGTCACGAAACACGAAGACGTGCGGGATTATGCTCTCCAGCAGCGTAAGATTGAAGAGAAAGACACCTGGCAACGGATGGAATTTGTAAGCGAGTTTTTCAGAAGACGTGCACGCTCGGGAATGTTTTCGACCCCATACCGTTCAGGTGCTCGATGGGATTATTGAGACTGGGGATGAGCCTTGTGTTGTGGCCGCATCGACCACAGCTTGTGGGCCTCGTTCAAAAGCTTTGTATCTCTAACAGCGGAAGAGGACTAAAATTCACTAAAATCTGCCTTCGATTAACGTGCAACAGCTGAATTCACGGCCGAAAGAGCTTGCCCAACGTCAACCAATCAGTTCCCTTCCCGCGACCCCCTAAACTTTCCTTCTTTTAGCGCGCGACATGATGGCACCGACGCGCACGAGGCAGGACGCTGTGTAACAAAACACTTGCCTGGGGCTTGCCAGGAACGGGGAATACGTCATTAAACTTGGAAGAGTGATGCACTGCGCTGCAGGTGTTCACCAATGGAATGGAAGCGAATCTCTACACCGGCTGCATGCTGGCGACAGCGCGAGGCAGGTATCTCAACTTCCAAGCCGTTGATGGAGTTTCCTTTCCAGTCATGGTCAACCTCTTGCTTCTGTTTGCGGAAAACGCAAGTGAATGCTCGGTATCGCACCTGCCATTCGTCTGGCAGGTCGAAGCACTTCCACTCAGCCCGTGAAAGAGTGTTACAGTGGTACTTGGGCGGACACGGCATGATGATAACAACATATCTCCTCGTGCAAACAAGAGCCGTAAACTGCTCATGAGGTATTGACATTGATTTTGCCTACTGTTCAGCAAATGTTTAAATAACATGCTTCATGCTTCATGTCTGAATCATCTTCAACATTATTACCGTCAGGTCCCATCCTAATAACTGCAGCCATCGGATTGGTTTACGCCCGCCCAAAGTCCGAACTTGAAGCATTCCCTGTTTTCATCACAAAGTCCATCCGCATGGGTGCCTGATTCCACTCTAATACATGGCAGCGCAAACAGCAAGATGGATTGACGTCTAGAGAGGTGTGCTTGGCTGACGCATGGGCTGACGATGTGAGACTGGATTGTTGTCAGACACGCCGATGGGGAAACTCCGCACCAGACGACCACCGAGCCCGATCACATAAGACGGAAGGCACCCCGCCTGAATTTATGCCCAACACTCATCAAAGCACGTCAAATCCATCCGCAGCCCCTAAAGTGCAACTCGCAACCATCAAAACAAAAGAAAGCACGTAAAACCGACATCATGGTCACCCTCAACTACTCATACACTGCACCCGTCAATCGCCCGGGCCAGTCGGTCCTGACCATTGAACAGCTCTGGAAAGGGCTCATGCGCAAGGTCAGGAACGCGCAGGAGTTCGTCCCCGTCATCATCGGCTGCAAGCTTCTCTCCGAGGAGGGAGGCGCCAACGATCGCGAGCCCTACACCGTCACGCGCATCGTCAACTTTGACAAGGCCAAGACGGCCGAAGCCGCTGACAGCGTGCGCGAAGTGTGCAAGCACTATCCGCCCATCCGGGTCGACTTTCTCCGTGATGACGGCAGCAAGGTTGAGAATGTCGTGTCGCAAGGCCCGAGCGGAGAGCCGGACGACTTGTTCATGACGTATATCTTTGAGTCGATCTATCCGGATTTGAAGGAAGGTGAAGAGCTCGATGCGATGCGGAAGAAGGCTATCGGGGTGAGTCCATGTCTAGTCAATTTGAACATGCTTTTGCGCGGCGCTCTCCGGCAGATTTTGTTCAGATTGGGGCTTTGGCTAACAGGATGCAATGTAGATGGCAAAGATGGCGGTGGAGTCGACTCTGGAGACGATTCGTCGGATGGTCAGCGAGGGCAAGCTCTGACGGGTGTACGGACCTGCCGTGATCTACTTGAAGAAAGGAATGGGGCTCTGTTAGCAGCTTTCGTAGCAAAAAAGGAACCAGTATTACTCTGTTCAACTCAGCCGGTATTCCGTCCCGTAGCTCCCGTTCTCGGATATGTCGCCGCCTCGGGTTCTCCACGGCCATCTCCACACTGCCATGCAATCAAGCCTCTCTGCCCAACTCCCCACATCACTTCAGCCCTCGCCCTACCTTACCCTAAACTCATGAGTCACAAAAGAGCATCCATCAATCAGGTCCGCTGGCTCAATGGCAGAGCGTCTGACTACGAATCAGGAGGTTCCAGGTTCGACCCCTGGGTGGATCGAGAGAGCATCGTCTGTGATGTGTTCACTTTTTGTGACTTTCTTCTTTTGATATCAGGAGCAAGACAGGAACATCCCAGGGAGGTTCTCTCATCTCGGGTGGTCTTTCGAACTGGCACGAGTGGACACTTGCCAGCCGTAGCGTCGCGCCGTTATCGGCAAGCTGCAAATCACATAATTTGTCTTGCGGACGAACCTTAACATCTCTAATCTAGTCCGTGAGGTGTTCATCCCAGGCCGGCATCCGAACTGGCCTGGGTGGGTCGTACCGTTGCACCTGATCCGTCCGTACAAGTAGCGTTGCCATCGGGAGCTCCGATGCGGAGTCTCTTTTGCAGATGTTCTCAACTGGACACCATGAATTTGAGAGGGATTGAAACCAGTCGGATAATCTTGTTCGAAATGAAACTAAGGTTTGTTGAGAAGCTTCATCGGACCACCAAGAACCCGTGGGGTCAGACTGCAGACTGTCCCCTTCACCAAATTGTCAAATCGAAGATCACAAAATTCTTGTGCTCAATGACATGGGATGCTGGTGATGGAAGAAGAGATTTCCTTCTTCGAAAACAGAACGAATCTAGGTCGCACAATGCCCCTCCTTTGGTGGGCCTAGTTCCATTCCGCTGCTGGATCCCGCTGTCAATGACGTGGAGCATACAGACTCGAGTCAGGGACAGGTAGTACCTTTCAATCTTGTCTGTCCAGCATCGTTCCTTCCCGTTGCGGCCTGACAGATGTCACGAACCCTTGCAAAATTCTCAACGACCAAACTGCCGAGGCATTGACAAGTCCATCACCGAAGGCCATGAATGGTAAACACCAGGGCTGGGCGAAAGGCCGTGCTGAAAAGCGCATGCATTTGTGGCAACTGCAACCTTCAATCAGTCAATTTGACCACGACCCACCTTCGACAGATGAAACAATTTGACAAAGATGGGAACTTCGAGGGGATCTGATATTTCAAGAAACGGCCCGCACGCAAGGGTTATTAAAAGTCAAGACCAACATCCACCCCGACCTCACCATCGTGGAGTTTCGAGGTGGAATCCAGAGGGCCGTTTCAGGGGGTGGGGCAACTTTCCTATCGCGGCACTTCTCCGGGGACTCCCACCGCCAACCGATTTCACATGTACCCACCAAACCTCGGCCACCAAGTCTGCCTCTCCCGCCCCCGTTACATCGGCTTACGGTATTGGAAATGGTACGGGAAACGGCGATATGCATCTCGGCATTCTGCCCACACGGAAACCTGGTCTGGATCCCAATGTTGTCGGTGATCCCCCAACCCCGCAACACATGGCACCCTTGAGCATGGTGCCCCTGCTCGCTTCCCTCGGGCTGGGTAGCCCCCATTCAAAATCTTCAAGATGCGCTCTCCCCGCCGGCAAGCACCTCGTCCCTTCCGGTTCCGCTCTCCTTTCCCGTCTCTCGTTTTTTCTTTCACTCGTTCACTTCACACCTAGGCCTGGAACGGACGAGACCGAGCTATGGGCATCCTTAAGATCGTGGGGCCTTTCGGTCTGTGTCTTGTCCCCCTCGTTAAATCAGCTACCGTTGAGCACGCCACACCTATCACTCTCCAGGAGGCCGTTGCGGCCTTGCCACGATGCGCGGTAAGTAGCAAGAGGGAAGGTGGGGTTTTCGACCATATCAAGCAGCTGACCACGCCCTCCAGTTCGATTGTATCGCCCCCGCCATCAACCTAACAGGATGTTCCATTGGTGACCTCGCCTGTCTATGTCCGAGCCGTGCCCTCCATGTCGGGACCCAAGCGTGTGTCTGGGACGAGTGTAGCCGGAAGGAAGCCTTCTTCACCAGGAACATCACGGCGCATCTCTGCAGCGATCCAATTCATGAAGACCGTGTGCTCCTTCCCGCCATCGCCGTTTTTCTCGGCCTCGCCGGCGTCTCGGTGCTCCTGAGATTGCTAGCTCGCTTTGTGACAAAAGCGTATCTCTGGTGGGATGATTTGTTCAACTTGATTGCCATGGTGAGTTGTCACCAGGAGCCTGGTTGTCACAAGGTCGCCTGAAGCAAACTTGGCTGACATGATATGACACAGGGCGGGTGCATCACGTTTAGCATTCTCATCTTCAAGTGTAAGCCTGTGCTACCCTGTTTGAGGCCTTATCGCTGCTAACCAGTCACAGCCGTCAAACAGGGTCTCGGAATGGACATTTGGTTTGTCGAATACGACAACGTCACCACTGTGGTCGGCATCTTCTTCGCCAACATGCTCTTGTATACTGCCATTCGTTTCTTAACCCGAGCTTCGATCATTCTCTTTTACCTACGCGTGTTTCCGGCAGGATCCGACAACAAGCTGGGCCGGATCCTCGTCTGGACTTTTTACTTCAACATTGCCTACAACTTGAGCTTCTTCCTTGCTGTTTTGTTTCAGTGCAGCCCCATCCACAGCTTTTGGTCGTCATGGGAGAAAGGGAATGATGATGGACATTGCGGTAATGTTAATGCCCTGGCCTGGGTGGCGGCCATCACGGGTATTGTGTTTGACTTTTGGCTGCTCGCCCTGCCGTTTCCCCAGCTACTGGCGCTCAACCTGCACTGGAAGAAGAAGATTATGGGCGGGCTGATGTTTAGCATGGGCATGTGGTAGGTATCTGCTTCGATTTGCAAGGATGTACAACTGACGGTTTTAGTGTACTGGTTATCAGTCTCGTGCGACTAAAGACTATCAACGAGTTCACGAGGGCTATAAATCCTACGCGTAGGTTATCATCAACATGTTTGGAGCCGATAACTAACAACTCACAGGGGATGTTGTTCAAGTCACGCTCTGGTCGAGCATTGAACTTGACGTGGGAGTCATCTGCCCGTGTCTTCCCAGCTTCCGGCTGCTCCTTCGCAAGGTCTGGCCCCGACTTGTGGGTACAGACAACTCGAACTACGAGATGGACACGGTCACAGCGAGGGAGGATCGTGAGAAAACGGGAAGGAGGAGTGGGGCTGTAGAGCCGAAGGTGGTTCCGCCGGCCCATGGTAAGGAGTCACATGACGGTAGCAGTTCACAAGAGGGTGATACGAGGAGCTGGTGCGCAAGTGTGAATGCGCTGGTGCCGGGGGATCGGGGGGGACATGAGTACATCAGTCGATGATCTGAATATACTAGAGCGAGCCCTGAATATCAAGCTTAAGGTCATTCTAGCTGGCAGTCTTCATTCTACCAACGCATTCTAGTGTGCTCTGCATCTGCGGTGTATTTATTTTTATATTTTATATTTTGGTACTTTAAATGCATTTCAGGGAAGGGAAGAAGACGATTTCGTACGAGGAGCTGCGTTCTCTCTCTGATGTATATACGTCGTTAGACGTAGTTCAATTCGATGCTTCCTGAGTCATTAAACATGATCCATCCCCCCCCCCCCATGCCCAATTTCCACCACACA
>Ga0247763_1001251_pt1 | contig 14690 bp, 12 predicted proteins | sample UWRJL141409B4_FD_179926 | JGI IMG/M metagenome (GOLD analysis project Ga0247763, IMG submission 179926) | Plant litter microbial communities from Arlington Agricultural Research Station in Wisconsin, United States - UWRJ-L141-409B-4 | ecosystem: Environmental > Terrestrial > Plant litter >...
GAGTCGGAGCCGTGCGCGTCGCCGAAGGCGTCGTCGTCAGCCTGTCCGGCATCATCGCGCGACAGCCGATCCGAGGCGTCCTTGGCGAGGGACGCCGCAGCTCGGCTCGACGCTTTGAGCATGCCGCCCACATGAAACGAGAGGCTGGCGGCGCCGAGCACGCCACCCATCAGCACGATCGGGTGTGCCCAGCTCAGGCCACCGCCGTCCGCGGCAAACACACCGCGGTCCGCTGCAACCACACCGCGCCCCGCGGCGGACAGCAGCGGCAGGATGACCGCGGCGAGCAGCGCTGCGGCGGCCCCGCTCAGGATGAGCTGCGTACGACCGAGGTGGCCGATCGAGACGCCGGCACGGTCCATGTCGGCGGCACGTTGCCGGGCGGGATCGTCGAAGCGGCTGCGCCGCAACGACGCCAGCTTGTGCATGTTCTCGCACAACACCGCGAAGACGCTCTCGCACGAGCTGAACGCCGCCGAGCCGAGCAGAGCGGCGACGGCGAGCGCCAACCCCAGAGCGCCCCCGTGCGTGAGCGGCGCCTTGGCAGCCACCACCCACGCCCCGCCCAGGCACGCTCCAACCAGCGTCAGCGTGAGCCAGGTGCGTTGCAATCCGAGCCCGAGGGCGCGCGCCAGCGTCGGCGCCGTTCTTTCGATGGCAGAGCGTTCGATGGCAGAGCGTTCGATGGCAGAGCGTTCCGACGCGTTGCCCGGGCGCTTCTCGCGCCTCGCGCTGAGCGCCGACGCGCCCGCCGAGAGCGCGCCCGCGAGCACGCCAAGCGCGCTCGCCACGGCGTACGTCGGGAACAGCGCGGCACCGAGGAGCCACGATGTCGCCCCCAACACGCCAGCCAGCTGCAGCGCCGCGTGACTCGCGCGCGCGAGCGCGAAGGTGCCAGGCAAGCTGCGATGCCCTTCGAACCGTGAGCTGCCGAGCGCGACCGACGACGCGAGCTGCCCGATGCCGCGGATCACCAGTGGCAGCGCGACCAGGCCGAGCGCGCTCGCCGTCGATTCGGCATTGGCCCTTTCGACGAGCGCAGCGAGCATGATCAGGCCAGCATTGGCGAGCAGCGAACCAGCGAACGCCTCCGTGCTGCGCGACACGACGCCTCCGACGAGCCCGCCGACGAGCTCGGCGACCAGCAGCGGGTTCTGCTCCTCGTCGCGCGAGATGCGCGGGTCGCGCGCGCGCGCCCCCGCGCCGGCTACCCCGGCGGCCGTGTGCAGGCTGGCTCCGCCCACCTGGAACACTACCGCCGCGCAGAGGGCGCCGAAGGCGAGCGCGACCGTGCTGCGGCTCGCCAGCGAAACGGCCTCGCTCGAGGACAAGTGCTCGACGGCGGTCGCGAAGGAGTAGTGCGCGGCGAAACAGAGCGCGGAGAGCGCAGTGCTCGCGGCTTCGACGGTGACCGCCAGCACGCTCGCGCCGCTCGCGGTGAGCCGTGTCGCTTCATTTCGATCGTGACGCAGCGCCCCGAGCGAGCGTTGCACTGAGCGCGCCGCCGACCCGAGGGCGAAGAAGGCCATCAGAGCGCCCGCACCCACGCCGAGCGCCAGCGCCGCGAGGCTCCAGGCGAGCGCCATGGGCCAGCTACCGGGCGCAGCAAAGGCTGCTGTGGGGCCCGCGAGAGCCAGCAGGACGACACCCGCGAGCAGCCCCAAAAGGCGCGTCTCGTGCCACAGAAAGTCGGCACACGCACGCTGAACGGCGGCCAGCATACGCTCGAGATCGTGAGGTGTCGCAGCAAGCCCGGATGGGCTTCGCGCGAGAAACCTCGTCAAGACGAGGCTCGAGCCGCACACGGCGATGACGACTACCAGTTCACTCACGATCACATGCCCAGGACATGGCCCAGAAAGGTGCTGACGCGGCCTTCGGTGGGTCGACCATCTCGGAACGGCGTCCTGCCGCTCACTGCCCGGCGCCAACCGGCAAACGGAGAGCCCCGCGCGCAGCCACCACCCCGGCCCCCGCGACCATCCGGGTTTTCAGGTGCCCGACGAGCGCCACCGCCGCCGACCTAAATCTGCTGCCGAGGAACCACTCCCGACCACTCAACACATTCATCGCCCCGAGAGGCGACGCGGCCGTCAAGTCCAGTTGTGAGCACGGCACGTAACACGAGGGTTTGTCGCCGGCAAGCTCCAAAAGCGCTCTCGATCGGGGGCCCGGCGAGCGCGGTCAGACGTGCGTGGAGGAAGCATTTCGTCGCTTCGCCAGCGCCTCATGCAGCCTGCGGAGCCCCGATCCGCAGGAGTTCAATCGTTACCGCGTGCGCCTCCAAACCGTGGGTTTCTTTTGCATGCGGGCGCGCAGACCGCGGGCGTTTGACGAGCGCGCAAGCCCGACCTCGCGGGGTTCCCCGGCCGTCAAAGCGCTCCTACCGGAGAGGATTCCAACCATGGAGGGTTCACTTCCTGCGTTTTCTTCCTCGGCGAGCGTATCTCGTGGGGACCTCTCGTGCGCGTCGAGCACCCACCAGCAGAGCTATTCGTCGCCGGGAGGAGCCACAAACCGGGTTTTCATCTGCATCGGAAGCTCGACTTTCATGTACGCCGGCGCCGCACCCGGTTGTCTCGAGCGTGGTCCGAGCTCGAGTGACCGAGCGTTGGTTAACCGAACTGGAGAGCTGTCACGCTTCGAATGGGCGGTAGACTGGTTTCACAGGCGGGCGGGCCCCTCGGCCAAGCATCATTTGGCCTGCATTACCATGAGGTGATACTTGCCAAATTCGTTCTGCCCGAGCGTGAACAAGACCTCGATGAAGAGCCGGTAGGGAATCGTGCTGTCGGCGACGATGATCGCTTCGGAGCTCGCCGGATCGAGGCCTTTGGCCTCGCGGAGGGCGCGGTCGATCTGGCGCGCCGACGCCAGCGCGTTTCCGAGCGGCACGATGTAGAGCGAGTTGGCGCCGCGCTTGTGCCGGGCCTCGACCCCGCTCTGTGCCAGCGATTGGCTGCTCGGCAGATCGAGCACCTTGTCATTGCCCACCAAGAGCTGGGTCTTCGAGATGGTGACGCGCACCCCCTCCTGCGATGGCTGCGTCTGGATGATGCTCTTCGGCAGCATCAGATCTCGGCTCTGAGGCACGGAAGCGCTCGATTCTCCGAGGGTCTTCAGGAGGAACACCAGGATGATCGTCATGATGTCGAGCATCGCGGTGATGTTCAGGTAGTTGATCTCGGGTTCAACGGCGTTGCGCCGGATCGCCTTCCGCAGCTCGGCCTTGAATTGCACCGTCGTGGCGCGGGGCTGCGCGCTCGACACGACCACTCCGTTGGCCATGGCTCTATCCTCGCTCCTCGACTCGTCTCGCGATCGGCGTCAGCGGGCGACCTGGAAGTTGACGTCTGGGAACAGCGCGTCGCCCTTGGGCGTTGCGCGGACCGCATCGATGGTGCTGATCAGCGTCTGATAGTCGATGCCAGGGTTCGCGCTCAGGAAGACCTGCGTCTCCTCCTTGAACTCGGGCGAGGCCTTCTTCAAGTTGTCTGCGCACTCGTTGAGCGCCGTAAAATCGTACACCTCGCCGCGCCGTGGGATCGCGATGCCGGGACCTGCACCCGTGCAACCCGGCGCGACGTTCCCGCCCGACGTCTTGATGGCGTGGCCGTCGCTCGTTATCAGCACGGACAGGTTGAGGCTCTCTTTCTTCAGCTCAGCGCGCACCCCGCCGGTCGGGCTCGCGGGCGGTGTGGTCTCGATCGTCGCGGTGAAGGTCACTGAGACCGTGGCCAGCACGAAGATCAGGATGTTCATCACGATGTCGAGGAACGGCACGATATTCAGCTCGCCGCCCTCCTCGTCCGGCGTGAGCTCCTTCGGCTGGCTGAGGCGACGAATCTTGCTGCGCTGCGCGGCGCTCAGCCGTGCTCCTTCCGCCATGACTTCGCCCCGCTCAGCGCTGCTGGAGCGTCAGCAGGTTGAAGGTCTTCTCCATGGTCGACTCCAGGTCGTGCTGGATGTTCTTGGCCCGCGTATGCAAGAGGATGTGCGTGATCATGCAGAATACCGCGATGCCGAGGCCGAGCGCCGTGTTGTACATCGCTTCGGCGATGCCGTTCGAGAGCATCCGTTGCTTGTCGGCCTGTGACAGTCCGGGCGCCGAAATCGCACCGAAGGTCGCGATCAGACCGCTCACGGTGCCGAGCAGTCCGATCAGGGTGGCGATGTTGGCCAGCGACCACAGCGCGCCCACCCGTTTCTCTGCCTGCGGCTTGAGTTCGCCCAGCTTCTCGCTCAGCGCGGCGTCGATCTCGTCCGGGCCCTTGTTGGACTGCGTGAGCCCCGCGCGCACGAGCTGCAGCATCGGGTAATCTTCCGCCTCGCACAGCTTGATCGCACGATCGATGTTGCCCGCGGTGACGAGTTTCTTGATCTGGGCGAAAAATTCTTTCGAATTGACCCGGTACTTCGTCAGCTGAAACGCGAATCGCTCTGTCACGATGGTGAGAACGATGGCGGAGCAGCACATGTTCAGGACAATGAACGTCGGGTTGTGCTTGATGGCCTCCATCAGCTGACTCTGGCCAGCTTCCTCGGCCGCAAACAGCAGAAGATTCATCGGATTCTCGTCCCTTTCCTCTGGCCGCTCTGCACTTGCTACTTCCTCGGGCAGTTGCGCTCCGGCGTGCTGCCCACTCACGGGCTCTGCGATGACACCGGGCTTAGGCGCGGCCTGACAACTCGTTGGTCACTATAGCGAGCGCCGAAGAAGAGGCGCAAGCTAGCCCATGGTTCTCGATCTTCGCTCACCAGCGTCGCACAGTTGGGTCGAGCGAGCCCGCGCCGAAAAGTGAAATTCTCGCGATCACGGCGCCAGCGTCGCGGTTCGTCCGACCGCATCGCCCCTCCCGCGTCGAGCCATCTTTGCAGCACGGAATTAGACGCCTGAGACGGCATCGCGCCCGGCCGCCTTAAGGCCGCGCCGAGCGCGCTCGCGGTGTCGTACAGCTCGACGGATCGTGCCGATCGCGCGTGAATCTCCTGCGCCTCGTTTCGTCGAATCCCGCAGCGCGTGCATGCGAGGGCGAGCTCGCGATCGCTCGACGTCGAGCGCGGGGGGGGAGGGGCTCGCGCCGCGCGCCTCCGTGGAAAACCCGTGCTAACGCCAGCCTGGAGTCGCGGCCGCGCGCTCGCGTTCGGACCGGAGACGGTCTGACCGCATGAGCGACGTGCGGCCAACGGGCCGCGCCATACATTCGCATACATCGCGGGCGGTCGTCCCGTCAATCCGCTTGACGTGGGGGCCGCTGCTCGAGCAATATCGCTGCCTCGCGCGGGTCTTTCCGTCGATCTGCTGCGGTAACGAGTCCGTGTCGTCGCGCTGCTGCAACTCATCGAGCGTTCCTCGCAACCCATCGAGCATTTCTCGCAACGGAGCCCGGTCGTCTCGATCCCAGCGGTTCGGCGCTCACCTGCCGGCGCGGGAAGCAACGTCCCTAGCGCGCCCAGCGGACCCGTTCGCTCGGCGCCGGACAGGGCGACGCACGGCGAATGGCGCCGCTCGACAGCCGGGCCGCACTCGACGCTTCGATTCTTTTTGGCACCGACACGCTGCAGTACAGCTTCCTTCGGTGCAGCTTCCTTCGGTGCGGTTCGCTGCGACGCGGTCTGTCGGTATTCCGCATGACATATCGCGCCAAGCGATTCGGACCCGCGCGATGAGCGTCGGGTCTGGTCAAGCTTATTGATCTCAACGTAAGGTATTTTCGAGGGTGTGAGCGATCCGCCTCGGCGGCGCTGACACTTTCTGGCAGACCCGTAGTAGGGAAGCAGTCGGGAACGCTCCCGCGCATTCGCCGCCACGAGCTGCCACTCCCACCATGTCAGGGCCCTCGTTCGCCAGCGCGCACGAGGCCTCACGAGAGAAGTCACAGGAAGAAGGTAAGGTCCGATGTTTTCGTCGCTATGGCATCAGTATCAAGAGGGCGGTTGGGCCATGTGGCTCATCTTGTTCTGGCTCATCTGCTCCATCGCCGTGATCGTCGAACGAACGGTGTTCTTGTTCGGCGCATCCATCAACAAGGACGTGTTCGTCGCCACCATGCAGAAGTGCATCCTCGCGGGTGACGTGGCCAAGGCCGTCAAGATGTGCTCGGCGGCGAACGCTCCCCTCGCGCGCATCGTCCAGGCGGGCCTGGTGAAGGTCAACCGCCCCGACGAAGAAGTGCAGGCGGGCATGGATGAGGCGGCGCTGCGCGAGATGCCGGCGATCAACCGTCGCACGGGCTTCCTCGCGCTCTTCTCGAACCTCGCGATGCTCTGCGGTCTGTTCGGCACCATCGTCGGTCTGATCCGCGCGTTCGGCGCGGTCGGTGGCGAGAGCGTCGACCCGAGCCAGAAGGCGCGCATCCTCGCAGAAGGCATCGCCGAGGCGATGAACTGCACCGCGTTCGGGCTGATCTCGGCCATCATCGCACTCATGGGCTTCGCCTTCCTGAACGGCAAGACCCAGGGCATGGAAGACGACATCAACGAGGCGTCGGTCCGCGTCCTCAACCTGGTGGTCGCCAACCGCCAGAAGGTCAACCTCCAGGGTCTGTGATTGCGGGTGGGCGGGGCCGTGGCGCGTCGGACGTCCCGATGTCGCGAGCGGTACCGCCCACTCTTCGTGAGCCGGTCGTAAGCAGGAGTTTACCCAATGGCTGGAATTAGCGTCGGCGGTGGCCACGGCGGCAAGCGGGCCGTCAATCAAGAGATCCCGCTCATCCCCTTCATCGACTTCCTCCTCTGCCTGGTCTCGTTCTTGTTGATCACGGCGGTGTGGACGCAGATGTCGCGCATCAACGCGGACGCGAAGGTGCCGGGCCCTCCCGATCCCGACAGGGAGATCGAAGAGCCCAAGAAGGACAAGACGCTGCACGTGGAGATGCGCGGCGAGACCGAGTTCGAGCTCGTCTGGAAAGAGGGCAACACGGTGATCGACACGATCAACGTACCGCGCAAGGCGGTGCCGCTCGGCAGCGACGACTTTAGCTATCCCGATCTGGCGACGAAGATCACCGAACAGGCCGCGCAGGGAAGCCACCGCGACCCGACCGATCTCAAGCGCGACCAGGCGGTGCTCCACACCGACAACACCACCAAGTTCGAAGAGATCATCGCGGTCATCGACGCGATCTATGCCCCGCAGCGTGCGCTTCGCATCGGCGGCGTCGAGGAACAGATCCCAGCGTTCAACGTCACCTTCTCGGTGAACTGAGCAGGTCGACATGTCATCCGGAAAAGCCCTCTCGCGTTTTCATCAGCCCATCGTCGTGCCGGGTCGCCGCCTTCTCAAGGGCGTGCCGCTGAAGTTCGTGGCGAAGAAGGTCGCCGGCGGTGGCGGCAAGTCGCTCAACCACGACATCCCGCTGATCCCGTTCATCGACTTCTTGCTCTGCATCGTGCTGTTCCTGCTGGCGAGCTTCTCCGCCTCGGGTGAGCTGCCGGTAGACAAGGACGTGAAGCTGCCGCTCGCGGACAACGTGGAGGACATGACCTCCGCGCCGATGGTGGCGATCACGGGCAACACAATCCTCGTCGATGGCATCCCCGCGGGGTCGACCCGAGCGGTCAAGGAAGCCAACCGCATGCAGAAGCTCGACGAGCTCTTCAACCTGCTCAAGTCCAAGCGTGAGCTCTACAAGCAGATCAACCCGGGGAAGGATTTCCCGGGAGTGGCGGTGCTCCAGGTTGACCGCCAAGTCGAAGCGTTGGTCGTGAAGAGTGTGTTCCAGACCGCCGCACTGGCGGGCTACCCGAACATCAGCTTCATGGTCCAGAACCGCGGCGGCGGTAAGAAGAAGACCTGAGGCCGTACAGCTTGGCGCCCGGCGGACATGTGATCATCGGGCGCTGAGTCACCGGGGCGCACTGCCACCGGTCGGGTCCGGGGGGGAATCCGTCGCGGCGCGAGCGAGTGACGATTCCCCAGCCTTCCCCTGTCGATTTTCGCGCCGGATGCTAAAAGGCGCGGGGACATGGGTTTGAGGCCACAAGATCGCGAGCGCGGGCTCACCGCGTTGAACGAGGCTCGGCAGCAGAGGCGCCGAGCCGTCGTTTTTGGGCGTGTCCGCGTTCGTGAGGTCGCCACGGGGTTCTGGCTGATGACCTTCGCGGGCCTGGTGATCTTCAGCTTCGCTTATTACCGCTACACGCTGGTCGAACTCGACGCCAAACGCAGCGAGGTGCTCGGGCGTCAACGCGCGGTGGCGGCCGCTGTCGGCAGCAGCGGCTTCGAGCTGCGCGATCGGCTCGAGCCTTGGGTCATCGCGCTCGCCGAGGGCAGGCTGTCCGAGCAGATCGCGCCCGAAGCCCGGCTCGACGAGATCGCAAAGGGCCCCGGCATCTATCTGCGGCTGCGCCAAGCCGAGGCGCGCACGGTCGAGAGCCTGCGGAAGGCGGCGCGCGCGTCGCTGCGCGACGGCTTCACCTCGTGCTTGTTCGTGGGCAGCGCGCTCGATCCGGAGCATGGCCTGCGCTGCTCCCTGACGTCGCAGTGCGGCCCGGGTGAGGTCTGTAGCGACTGGAATCGGTGCGCCGTGCCCAATCATCCATACAACCTGCGCTTGCTCTACGAGGGGCTGCGGGTGCTGACGCCGGAGTGGCGAACGGCGCTCGATGCGGCTACCGACGAGCTGCAGGTTCGAGCCATTGACCTCGACCTGCAGGACGTGGGCAAGCATGAAGCCGTGGCGGCGGTCGAGCTGGTGAAGCACAGCAAGTACTTCGCCGCAGTGCTCGACGAAGAGGCCCCGCCAGGACCCGAGCAGGCGGCCGCGCCCGGTGAGTCGCGCGACGAGCACCTGCAGGCGACCGACCATCGCGTGCGCGTCGGCATCTGGGACATCGCGCGGGGCGCCCCGCTGGCGGTGCTGAACCTCGAAGCCGCCGGACGTTTCGTGCGCCTCGGCAGCGGCGGCAACATCGAGCCCGGGGCGCAGCGCGCCCGACAGCGACAAGCGAACAACTGCGCGGTGGCGATGGACGTTCGTCGCTCGCTCGCTGCCGGGCGCGTGGTGTCGATCGCCGAGGCCGAAACGGTTGCCGAACCGCCGAGCGCCGTCGCCGGCGAGTAGCCGGGAATCGAAAGCCATCGATGTACGAGTCACTGCTGAAGCCACTGTTGTTTCGACTTCCGGCCGAGTCTGCGCATCGGCTCGCGTTTGGCGCTCTGCGCATCGCGCACGCGGTACCCGGAGTGAAGCGTGTCATGCGCGCGTCGTTCGACGCGCGCGCCGCCGGGCTCGAGGTGAGGGCATTCGGGCTGCGCTTTCCCAACCCGATCGTGCTCGCGGCGGGCTTCGACAAACACGCCGAAGGTTACGAGGCGCTCTGCAGCCTCGGCTTTGGAGCCGTCGAGGTCGGCACGATCACCGGGCAGAAGCAGCCGGGCAATCCCCGCCCGCGGCTGTTTCGTTTGCCTGCCGATCGGGCGCTGCTCAACCGCATGGGCTTCAACAACTGCGGCTCCGAGCGAGCGGAGAAGCACCTGCGACGCCCGCGCACCGACGTGGTGGGCATCAATATCGGCAAGACGAAGCTCGTCCCGGACGAGAGTGCGATCGATGACTACGTCCTGAGCGCCGAACGGCTGGGTCCGCTCGCCGACTACCTGGTGGTGAACGTGAGCTCGCCCAACACGCCGGGCCTGCGCGACCTGCAGGCGGCGTCGCGACTGCGGCCGCTCCTCGTGTCAGTGCGAGCCGCGCTCGATCGAGTGTGCCTCTCGCGGCGGCCGCCGCTGCTGGTCAAGATCGCGCCGGATCTGGCCGACGAAGAGATCCTGGCGGTCGCCGATCTCGCGCTGGAGCTGGGGCTCGACGGCATCGTCGCCACCAACACCACGATCGCGCGCACGGGGCTAGCAACAGACGCAGCAGCAGTCGCGGCGCTGGGCAACGGCGGCATCTCGGGCGCGCCGCTGCGCGCCCGCTCGCTCGCGGTGTTGCGCCTGCTGCGCTCCCGAGTCGGCTCGCGTCTCACGCTGGTCGCGGCCGGCGGCGTCGAGACGGTCGACGACGCTTGGGAGCGGCTGCGGGCCGGCGCGAGCCTGGTCCAGATCTACACGGCGTTCGTCTACGATGGGCCCGCCTTGCCGTCGCGGCTCGCGCGCGGGTTGCTCGAGCGAGCTCGCGCCGAGGGCTTCGCGACGCTGCAGGCGGCGCTCGACCACCATCACGCCACCCGAGCGACCAACGGCGCGGCGGTCGCCAAGCCCTCGAACGTCAGTTGAGCGTCGGGTCAGGCGTCTTGCCGGCCACGGCCGCGATGGCCGGAACCGGCAGGCGCGACTCGGCCTCGAAGTGGAACGTGATCGGGCTCACGTCTCCGTCGTCGACAGGCTTGGCGCTGATGACGGCCTCTTCCGGCACATCGACCTCGACATGGCCGCCTGAGGCCAGCTTGCCAAAGAGGAGCTCGTCGCCCAGCGGCCGTTTCACCCGCTCCTGCACCAGGCGCGCCAGAGGGCGAGCGCCGTTGTCGCGGTCGTAGCCGACGATTGCAAGGTAGCGGCGCGCACGGTCGGTCAGCTCGATGCTCACCTCGCGTTCGCGAAGCTGGGCGCTCAGCTCTTTCATCACCTTGTCGACGATGTTCAGCATCACCTCGGGGCTCAGCGGGTCAAAACGGATGCGCGCGTCGAGGCGGTTGCGGAACTCGGGGCTGAACGTGTTCTTGAACGCCTTGTCGTCGTCGCCGCGCCGATCGTGCTGGCCGAAGCCGACGCGGATTCGCGCCAGATCTTGCGCACCCACGTTGCTGGTCATGATCAACACCACGTGGCGGAAGTCAGACTTCTTGCCGTTGTTGTCGGTCAGCGACCCGTGGTCCATCACCTGCAGCAGCACGTTGAAGACGTCGGGATGGGCTTTCTCGATCTCGTCGAGCAGCAGCACCGCGTGCGGCGTCTTGGCGATCGCCTCTGTGAGCAAGCCGCCGCGATCATAGCCGACGTACCCCGGCGGCGCACCGATCAGGCGCGACACGGTGTGGCGCTCCATGTACTCGCTCATGTCAAAACGGATCAGCTCGATGCCGAGCGTGGCCGCCAGCTGTTTGGCCACCTCGGTCTTGCCGACGCCGGTGGGACCGCTGAACAGATACGAGCCGATCGGCTTGTCGGGTGGGCGCAGGCCAGCGCGCGACAGCTTGATGGCCGACGACAGCTCGCGAATCGCGCGATCTTGGCCGAAGACGACGGACGCCAGGTCCTTATCGAGATCGCGCAGCGCCTTCTTGTCGGAAGAGCTGACCTGCCGCGACGGAATCTGGGCCATCCGAGCGACCACCGTCTCGACGCGCTCGATCGTGACCGGGGTACCCGCCGAGCCCGACGATAGCTTGGTATCAGCGCCCGACTCGTCGAGCAGGTCGATGGCCTTGTCGGGCATCTTGCGGTCGTGCAGGTGCCGCTGCGCCAGCATGGCGGTCGACTGCAGAACATCGTCGCTGTAGGTGACTCCGTGGAACTCTTCGTAGCGTGAGCGCAGGCCACGCAGGATGAGAACGCTGTCTTCGAGGGTCGGCTCGAGCACCTCCACCTTCTGAAAACGTCGAGCGAAAGCTCGGTCGCGCTCCAGGTGGCTCCGATACTCCTCGAAGGTGGTTGCCCCGATGCAACGCAGCTTGCCGCTCGAGAGCGCCGGCTTGAGCAGGTTCGATGCGTCGACCGTGCCGCCGCTGGCGGCGCCGGCCCCGATCACGGTGTGCATCTCGTCGATGAACAGGATGCTGTTCTCGTCCTTCTGCAGCGCACGGATCACGGCCTTCATGCGGTTCTCGAAGTCGCCGCGATACTTCGTTCCGGCCAACAGAGCGCCGATGTCGAGCGCGTAGACCACGGCGCTCGAGAGCGCGCGCGGCACATCTCCCGAGACGATTCGCGCCGCCAGGCCCTCGGCGATGGCCGTCTTGCCGACGCCAGCATCGCCCACGAGGAGCGGGTTGTTCTTGCGGCGCCGGCTCAGCACCTGGATCACGCGCTGGATCTCGTTGGCCCGCCCCACGAGCGGATCGATCTCGCCCGCCTTCGCGCGGGCGTTCAGGTTGTTGGCGAAGCGCTCGAGCGGGTCTCCGTCTTTCTCCATGCGGCCGTCTTTCCCTCGGCCGGGCTCGTCCATGCCCTCGTCGAAGCTCGCGTCCTCGTCGCGCTCTTTGCTGGTGCCGTCTTTGCGCACGCCGTGCGAGACGTAGCTCACCACATCCAGCCGGGTCACGCCGCTGTCCTCCAGGGCCTGCACGGCAAAAGAATCAGGCTCGGAGAAGATCGCGACCAGCACGTTGTAGCCCTTGAGCTCGGCCTTGCCGCTCGACTCGACGTGCACGGCGGCGCGCTGCAACACTCGCTGGAAGCCGCGAGATGGCCGCGGCGAGGTCAGCGCATCTTCACCGGTGCTCGGAAAATGACTGGTGAGCAGCCGATCGAGCTCTTGCTTCAGCTTGCTCGTGTCGCTGCCGGACTTCTCCAGCACGCGGGACGTCTCCTCGTCCATGAGCAGGGCGAAGAGGAGATGTTCTACCCCCACGATGTCGTGCCCTCGGCGTTGCGCTTCGGTGGCGGCCACCGAGCAGGCAATTTCGACTTCAGGGCTCACTTTCATGCGTTTACGCTTTCAAATACTGGACTCATCTGTGCTCGGAGCGGCGCTCGGGGCCGCCGCAAGGTCCGAAACAGATCGAACCACTTGAGATCGAACCATCTACGATCGGTGCACTTCCGATCGAGCCGCCTCTGATTGAGGCACCGCGGCCACTGGCTCGCGATCCATCCGCAGGCGATAGATGGGGCAAAGATTCCAGTTCACCAGGGGGGCCGCCGACATCACGTGTCCTCTGGGCCCTCTTCCGATTCGGGCTCGGCGGTGCAGCGCAGCGGGTGGCCGTGCTCCCGTGCAAAATCCATCACTTGCTCGGCCTTGGTTTCCGCGACATCACGGGGGAACGTGTCCACGATCCCGTAACCCTTGTGGTGAACGTGCAGCATGATGTGCCGCGCCTGGGTGATGTCTTTACGGAAGAACCGCATCAGGACCTCCACCACGAATTCCATGGTGGTGTAGTCGTCGTTATGCAGCACGACCTGGTAGCGCCGCGGGCGTTTGGTGCGCGCGCGCTCGACGACTTGCAGGTCCTCTTCGTTCGGTGGATCCGATGGAGTAGGTCGCTCCGCCATGCCTGAGTCAGCAATGTGACCACTTTCCCGCCGTCTGTCGAGACGTGAGCCAAAGCGACATCATTCGCCTCGACCAGCGATCCGGGTACACCGGAGAGTCGGGCGTTTGGGGCGGCATGCGCCGCCGTGGTTCAGGCGCGGCCGGGTACGCCGGCGCGGGTCGACCGATCGGGGTCAGCGCCAGGTGGCTCCACGATGCGGCTGGGCGCGGTGGTGAACGCCACGCACGCAGACTCGAGCCGACCGCCGACAAAACACTCCAGCGAGTGCCTATCGTGGCATTCTGCGCGTTCCGCGCTCCAACGTTCCGCCCGCCAGCGGCGAGCTCAGCACGGGGCGCTTCGGTGAAGACCGAAAGCGGCCCGTGGGTTGGTCAAGTTGCTTTCTTGGCAGAGGCCTTGGGCTCTGCAGCTTTCGAGTTCTCTGCAGCGCGGCGCTCTTCCCAGGCGGCGTTCTTGCGGGCACGCCGGACACGTTCACGGCGACGGGCTCGGGGATCTTGCGGAGTAGACATGGGCGCGCTTCCTAGCCGATCGCGGCCCCGCTGTCCCCGGCAAAATGCAAGCGGAGCCCCTCGAAAACCTTGCTGCAGAGGATACAGGGGGCGCCACGGGCGACACCCCTTTGACCTCAGGAAACGTGGCGGTCCAGCATTTGGCCGAGCCGGGGCGCGGCAGATGACACGTGCTTCTTGGCGGTCGGCCGAAGCTTGTCATACGTCTTCTGGATCACCGCGCGCGTCGAGCGGGCGGCGCGGGCGTCGGTGATCGCCAGGAGGGCATCGGCGGCCCGATCGCCATTCGCCGCGAGGTAACGGCCCGGCGCCTCTTTGCGCTCCTGGGCTTCCCGATAAATCGGCTCCAGCGCGTCGAGGAAATCGTCGAGCAGTCCGTCCACGACCTCCTCGACGAAGCCGGGCTTGATGCCTTTGACGATCGAAAACGCGCCCTTGATTGCGATGCCGCCGAGCCCCGATTTATCGGCGACCTCTTGATCCAGCACCTGGCAGGCGTCGGTCACCACCGCCTTGCGCTGGGGGTTTTGACCGAGACGTTCCTTCAAACTCGTCACGACGACTCCTCTGTTCAGTGTTTCGAAAGATTCCGCAGGCAGGCGTATCATTTTCAAATTTCACCGTCTCCGCCAGTCGCCGATTTGTATGATGGTGAGCGTACGGGGCGCCGAAGGCGCACCGGTGCGCGTTTGGGTAGGACGGGTACATATCGGTGGGTAATCATAGTTCGGCTGGGCGGACGAGCGTTCGGCGTAGCCAAAGTCGGGTAAGATCGAGCAGAGGGTGGGCGTTGATGAACATCGCTTTCGCGACAACCGTACCGCTCGGGCTCGAGGACAGCGCCGACGAAGGGGGCAAAATGACCGCGCCGAATCGGAAGGAAGAACCGTTCAGGATGGACGCGTCCACGGAGAAGGGCCGGGTACTGATCATCGACGATCAGCGGAACATGCGCGCCACACTGGCGATGCTGCTTCGGGGCAATGGCTACGAGGTCGAAGCCGCCGCGAACGG
>Ga0247763_1001252_pt1 | contig 14673 bp, 10 predicted proteins | sample UWRJL141409B4_FD_179926 | JGI IMG/M metagenome (GOLD analysis project Ga0247763, IMG submission 179926) | Plant litter microbial communities from Arlington Agricultural Research Station in Wisconsin, United States - UWRJ-L141-409B-4 | ecosystem: Environmental > Terrestrial > Plant litter >...
GGACCCCCTGTCCCACCTTCTCATTGTTCGCCCTCGCTTTCTCCAGCCCACCTCTCCTCAACCCTCCTGGGAGGCCTAGCCACATCAACAAGATAAACCCTAATATGGTCAGTACCACCGGCTGCAACACTTCGACCCCCTTACTCTGGGCAATGGCGCCAACGGCAAACGGGAAAACTGCCGCGCCACCGCCCCCAAACGCAGCGGCAAACCCAATCGCCGAGACGTGATAATCGTTCGGCAGGAGTTTTGTCGCGGCGACAATGGCAGCAGGGAATAGCGGGCCTAAAAAGAAGCCGAGGAAGGTGACAAAAATTGCCGACGCAACAAAGTTGGGCACGAGCCAGTAGAGGAGCTGCAGCGCCACCGAGAGCAAGAGATACACGGTGATGGCGAGCTTCTCACCGATGCGGCCGGTGATGAAACCGAGCAGGACGCGCCCTAGCGTGAGGCCGAGCCAGAAAAAGGTTACGGTGAGACCGGCAATGAAGGGCTCGGCGCCGCGGACGCGCAGCATGAAGGTGACGATCCAGCCGCCGAGGGAGACTTCGGCGCCAACGTAGCCGAGGAGGAAGAGGGCGAGGAGCCACGTGATAGGCTCGCGGAGGACGCGGCGGGTGGTAGTGCGCTTGCCGTCGCCTGAAGAGCTAGCGAGGGATGCGCGATGGACGGCCGCGGTGGCACGCCAGAAGGCGGTGGTGGTGAGGATGAGGGCGATGCTGTCGAGGCCGATGATGAGGTAGAAAAAGGTATACCAGGGGAGGTTGCCTTTGGTTACCATGGCGGTGCCGACGAGAGGGCCAATCGTGGCGCCGAGGCCGTACTGGACAGTGTGAGTCTTCGGACGTTTAACCCTAAGAATGTCTAAGGCACCTAGATACCTAGGTAGCTAGGTACCTGAAGGAGAGGCAGAGAAACTTACAGCGCCATGCAAAAGGCCCAGCAGCTCATTGGCTCGATGCATGTTGCCGATCCAAGCGTTCCAGGCCGAGTCTTCAATGCCGTTGCCAAAGCCGGTGAGGAGCATGACTACGGGCAGGGCTGGATAGGGAGGATGGCAGGCCAGAGGAATAAAACCGGCAAGACGGCAGAAAGGACCGAGAACTGCGACACCACGTTGGCCGAATGTGTGGTGGATGTCCGTTGGATGTCAGCGCCACTACCCCCCTACTCTCTGTGCGCCTTGGACTTACGATTATTGAGTAAGGCTGCAAGGAGATAGCCAACAAACGGCGAGAGAAAAAGAAGAGACACAACAGTGTAGGAGATATTGTAATATGTCTCGATCTATATGGTGTTAGTCGCCCTCCTTCGTAGTTATTTCTCAAGAATATCCCACTTACGTATGGTAGCAGCGCCCCGAGCACGGCATCGGTCATGCCGAGGAGGACGAAGCTGTATACGGTGCTAAGAAAGCGGAAGATGTTGGTGGGAGACTCATTCCACCTTTGTTTTGTCTCATCGGGGGAGGCGTTGACGTCTTCATCCGTCGCCGTTGTTGACCCTTCGACCTTCTCGGGATCATGGTAGCGGAGGGAAGCCGTCGATGACTTTTTCTCGACCCTGGCCGTAGTTTGTACTGGTGATGTTGACATGGCCGTCTTTTAGAGAGAAATGTACCTTGATGAACGACTTAATGTCTAGGGCTTTTCTCTAGAAGCAGATATCACGGCCTTTTCACCAGCTAGAGTTGGTCCTTTTTATAACCAACGCTCCCCTGGACAAGCCCAGCAACGACTGCAATTCTAATCCTGGTAGGGCTGGCGAGGTTTCTGTTGGTCACATGGAGAGGTTTGCAACTTGCGTCTCTGACTCTCTAACCCGGCCTGAACGGCACACCGCATCCAAGACAGGCAGGGTCTGCAGTCGAATGCACACCCTCGAGCGATGAATTAGGAACAACGAGCTGCAGATTGCTACAGTCCTCGCATTTAGAAAGTGCGGCGTTGCGAATTGCCCGAAGATTAAGCGGCGGCGAGGCACACACTTCTTGAATTTGAGAAGGGAGCGTGGTACGTTCGGAGACACCGCAACGGGACGGCGGCCACCGCTCGAAGACCGCCCCGCCCTTGTCAAGAGCTCCTACACCGAGCACGCAGTTTATTACGAAAACGAATCCCCACCGGCCTCGTGCACCGGCAGCCCGCAATTCGCTACTACCCAGGGCCGCTACGCTAGCTGCCGACCATCGGTGGCGGGTAGCGGCATCTCGACATGACGGAAGGATGGTGACTGTCGTCCTTCCTGACTTGGCAATCGGTGGGAGAGTGGGCAAGTATCCCGAGAATCAGCCGACGGGCCGACTTCCCCGACCGGTCAATTGATGCGCCGAACTCGTAAGCAAAGTGCTACAGCGGGGGATCTCATGACGAAGAGATCGTGAGATGGGCGAGCACCACTAAGTGATTACCCGGAGTTTTTGCGTCGCCACCGTCTCTGCTCAGGTCAAAGGCCCGGTCGGAAGCGGGCTTGATTCTCTGCTCCGAAGATCACCCGCAGGCCGCGGCAGTCTCTCGTGAATCAGGCAACTACGAACGGACCTGCCGAAAACAGAATCTCCAGTCCGGAGCAAAAAAAGAGCGTCGTCGACAGCAAGCCAACAACTCGCGAACACACCCGACCTCTTCATTGTTGCCAACTGTCAACTGCTGGTCATTCCTTCCTGTTCTCTCTCCCCTCGCTCCTTGACCCGATATTTATGTTCTCGAACATCCCCGGATGGGTGTCTTCATCTGGGAGCTGGTAACCGAGGCTCTGTCATTTCAGCATAACGCCCAGTCAAGGTGTTCAAATGCCAGCGCTACCTCATGAGGATTACCCGCCCCCGTCTCGTTATTTAATCCAATATGTCCACGACACCGGCTCATTCATCCAAACTCTAGCAGCCAGTGCGCCGTCTCGTTCCAAGTGGTCGAGGATGTGGTCGGACGAAGTCACGTCGGGCGTCGGAAGTGCCCCCGATGACGTGCAGTATCACCGGTATTGCCCGCGGTAATGGGTTTTAATTGTCCGAGTCTGGGGAAAGCTTCCCGGCGCTATCGTGGCAGCTATCGTTACACAGCCCATTCCCAGATGAGCCCTCGCAACACCACCCTCTTCTGCAACCCGGCTCGATGCTTCCGGATGCGTTACACACCGCCTTGTCATTTCCTTGTTCCTTGTTGTGATTCCGGAGGACGATTTGGAACTCGGGAGTCGGTCCCGTTTACTGAGCGGCCTTATTCTCACCGACACAAACAGGCAAGTGCCGTTGGGTCAGCTTCTCTGGGTGAAGGGGCGCATGATTTCGTCGAGTCTGTCAACCATGACACTTGTGGTATCACTGGAAGTGGCGTTCTGGTCAGGCACTTGAACGAGGATGTTGCCATCGCGAGTTGGCTCGGTCTTGAACCTATCAAGGCGGATCTGGCGGTTCCTTTCCTTTTCTCGACGAGACCGGGACTTGCTGTGGCCAGTGTCAGCGATGGATACTATGCAAAAGGAAGCAGGGCAGGCACGAGGTCAAAGGGCGGAACTGACTCGGCCGTTTCTGACATTTCGTTAGGTGTGTCTGCCAACTACTTTGCCAAGCGGTGTACGTTGTGATAGACGAAGAAAGATGACACTGGATTCGCTGTGATACCCTCGGTCTTGGGATGACAGCTGCATACAGGCTCAGAGGAGTTGATGTTTGAGAGAATCGACAAGCTTTGTGGGAATTTTGCGAGTACTTGTACTTGTGCCTGTTACTGGAAGGCTCGTGTGCGTGTTATATTGGGGAGTTGCGCGGCTGGTCCGGTTCCCTCGGGGTAGACCTGGCACAGTACAATCAGCGGGCGAGTGCCGTCCGGATTCAAAGTGTACTACCCAATAGATTCTGGTGAACAGGTTTTGCGCGGCAGGACTGTCCCAACGCTTATCCAGTTTGCATCTTACAAGTTGACTTAGCTGATGCCTTCGCTGTCAGCCTCTTTCTTTTTTCTTTTCTTTTCTTTTCCTTTTTTTTTTTTTGGAACGCAGTCCGTACTTGCCCCATTCAGCACACCGGTATATCGAGTGGATATTATGCAAGGTAGAGCCATGGAGCGCGTCCACGGCGTGGTTAGAAAACGGACTCATTCCACGGAACGTTCCCCCACCCCCGGGCATCCGTCTTTCTCCCTTTTTAGACCATGGCAAGGCTTCACGGGCGGCTCGCTTGCGGAAGGAGAAGCGCTCTCCGATACGCCGAGCTGATGACAAGGGAATGGATTAGATTTCCCCCTCCAGGTACATCAGCAAACCTGCCTGAGATCAAACCTCTGGCTTGTGCGAAGCCCGGCCATTCCCACCGCCCACCCTTCTCGAGCCAGTTGTTGGCGGAGTGACTGTCACACAACACATCCCTCACCCGATTCCTTGGCGCGGCCCAGGGTGGGCAAAACAAGATCCAGCGGCTTGAGAGAGACCAGTTCACGAGATCCCGCCACGACAGAGGCGAGCTTCATTATCACGCTACCATGTTGGCGCATCGCCATGCTGCTCTGTTTCCTTGCTGTGGTCGCGGATGTAGCGACACAGCCGCATGCCTCGGGCAGGTCGTGTCAGACCGTTCCTATCACAAGTTGGCGAATCGCAGCCTGTCTTCTTCAAGAGGTAGGTAAGGCAACTGGGCGTGAGAGGAGCGGTGAGTAGCCAACGGATATTACCCACCCTTCCCATCACCGCCCTCTTCCGTTTTAGTCACCCGCACCCAACGCCATGCCCCCTTTTTACTGTATCACGCGCGCTTGTGCCCTGGCCCCACAAGAAGCCCTTTACTCTGTGCCGTAATGTCGCTTAGCGCGGCTAACGCGCATGCAACCTGAATGGAAACGGTTGGCTGGGACGTTCCCCGTGCCCGCCTGTCCTCCCATGCCACGCCACCCATCCAACAAACAACCACAGGTGTAGTGTAATCTGACTCGACAATATGCAGCCCTATCTGGGCCATCTGGGCCACGGCCCGAAGACAGTTATGCTACCTTGATCGAAGCTGGAATTGTCGTTGCTTACCAACTATTTACAAGACATATGCAAATACAACCCTGCGTGGAATCGGCCTTGGGGCGAGCCTGCCGGAACAAGTCCAGCCCCTTGAATCCGGTGAGACGATGCCAGTGGTCTCGGATGTGGCGGCAAGGGATTGGAGTGCCCGCCGAAGCCCGCGCTGTGTGACAGGACGGAGCCAGCACTGCCTTGACGTTCAACAACGCCCAAAAAGCAGCCAGTGTCGAATTTCGAACAAAAAGTCGATTCTACTCTATTTCTGAGTTGTGTGGAATTGCATGCTTATACTAGAGGAGGAGGATATGATCGCCGAATTTCAGCCTTTTCGCAGAACCTAGTGGTGGTGCAACGAGTTTTATTTCTGGTCATGCACCCGGGAACGGAGAATAAGACCCGCGGTATACTGGGCAGTATGGACAGCAGCAGACCACCAACACCATCATCTCCCCTGCCGTCGAATCACGGGCGATGTCTGTGTAACGGCCACCGTACTAATGGACTCCGCCAAACCTAACAAGTTGACAGGTTGGTAACCGGTCAGAGATGAGCGGGTGAAGTGTCGCTATTTTATCCGATGCGTGTAATTGACCAGTCTTGGGTTTCCTCGTCAACTCTGGATATTTACGCGTCCCGCGGGGTGAATGCCTATATCATCGGGACGCATTCCGGAGATGGGGTTTCCACGGTACCTGCATCAGACGTGAAATCTTGTCTTTGAGCTCTGTGGAATCCGACCAAGTGAAAGCGGGATCACTACCCCTTTATCTGTCGCGACAATGGCACTTTCAATGACAAGCACGACAATCTTGGCTCTCCTTATGGGCATACTCTCCCTCCTTTCTGCCACTCTCGCCGCGACCATCCCCGTTGATACCCAAAAATTCCCCCACGTCGTCCGCCAGACCAATGCCACCGCCCTCTGCACCCCGGGCGCCACCATCCCCTCACTCTACACCTTCTCCAACCTCCGCGTCGTCTACGCTGCGGGCGCCTCGTCTATTCCCTCCTCCGCCTCGTTCACCATCACCAACAATCTCACCAACTCGACCGAACCCCTCTCGTGCACTCTCCGCATCGGATACCAGTGCCAGTTCAACGGGACACCCAAAAATCTCGCACTGCAGGTCTGGCTACAGCTGAACCTAGCGGCCTACTTTAGTTTTCTCGAGACCACCACGTGTCCTGCGGGAAAGACTACTACCGTCACAGGCGCCGCCGAGATGTGGTTTACCTGTCCAGACACGCCGATTGAAAACGGCCAGACTTGTGTGGGCGATTTGGAGAGTGTGAAGGCACCGGGGGGTGTGGATGCTACGGCGCCGTGATTGAATACATACCTACCTACCTTACCTACTTCGGTATTCAGTGTGGAATTTGCGTCGATACCAGACATGTGGGTCAATATCGGGCGGGAAGTTTCTGGTCTGGTTAGACACATAATGGAATAGTTACCCTGATTTCTGATTATCTAGATATATATGTACTCGCTGCTACTATCGATGAAGCGTAAGGGGAAAAAGAATCACAATGGGAGTTGAGCTGTGACGGTTCAATGTTGCCGGTTTTCAAAACCCATCATCAATATTTGATCTCAACTTCATCCTTCGACCTGACTGGAAGCACTCTTTTCAATTATGAATCATTGGAGATATGGGTAAATGTATGCACGGTCTGGTATATTTGAAATCCATGCCATGCCATCAATCGCTATCAATTGTCTCAACTCTGCCGCAACTAGACAATTCGGTCTTGATAACGACGGACAATGTTGTCGAGAATTGAAGGTCAGGGCTGGCTTGTGCGTAGCTGACTGGACTGGATGGATCCGTCTCTGCTCGTACTTGACGTAAATTCACGTCTTCAAAGAATGGATCGTACTGGATGGCAAAGGCGGGCAGACTGTGCTTGAATCAATACAAATTGAAATCCTCCCAGCTCACTCTGACGGAACTATGCTGCGTACCACATCAACAATACTGGTTAGCTGCTGTCATGCTCTCCGTTCAGCGTGCCGTACCTGTCTGTCGTATTGAATCTCCCTTGGATCAGGGCCAACCTACCCCCAGCTTTTTTTGGTTCTATTTTTGAGGGCTTGATGATGATGGAAACTTGGGGCCTCGATACGGAAAATTAAGGACTTACTTGACACTTAATAAAAAAGTTTCAAGGCTTCGAATCTTAAGAACTAAGACATACCTACCTAAATATTCTGGCTTAAACCCTCGCAAAACAGCTTCCCCAGCTGTTCATGTGTTGCACAAACCCCCGCTAGATACCTACTCACTAAGTCCTACGTCAATTAAGTTTCAAGAGTTGGATTGTAGTGTAGCTCCCTAGAGGCCGCTAGCAGAGGACTTCCTGGCTTGAAACCGGTCCTCAGTGAACAATCTGGTGTGAGTCATGTACTTCGCATCCAACGGCATAGAGTTCTCGTGTTTGATCACAGTGTCCACTCCACGCTGTTGTTGCTTTGACAGCACAACGTGATCAAATCTGTCCCAAGTGGGATATATATGCGGGGCTACATTTGATCAGTAGGATTTCGGCCATCAACAATAAACCACTGGGAAGATCGATTCCTGGGAGGCATCCAGTGGCGCAAGGAACCTTCGCTAGGCTGCTTACTGCTCCCCAGACGTGCATCACACGTATTATCCCTTAACGAAATGACGAAAGAAACGATATCGCATTGTCAGCGTTGGTACAATATTTACACCTCCCAGTATCAATCCCTCCCACGTTCCAATGCTCTCCCGTCCCCTCCGTGTAGACCACCGGCTCGTGTTACACAGGCCATGCCCGACGAGGAATGCCAATTCTATTAACAAAGGGAAACGAGACAGTTTATGGTCTGCCAGAGGGCGACTGGACCTGGCCCTTGCCCGTATAGCCTTCTGACGAGATACCAGTGAGGGGGTCCGAATTCTGGGCCTGTTGGGGAAAACCGTGTCAGCATGCAAGAGTCGAGAAATCTTCGGAAACAACGCACCTTGAGGTACTCGTTAGAAGCCTCCTGCCACTCCTTGGTCATGGTCTTGGGGGGTGGGTTGGCGAATGACCGGATCGCGGCAAAGATAACGAAGCTGATGAGGAGACCGGCGGCAGTGTAGGTAGCAACCTTCTTGCCCTCACCCGGGGGAGGAAGGGCGCGGGGACCGTGGGGACCGAAGGCAATCCAGTACGCTGTTGGGGCAATTCATGTCAACTTGCTGATCACGGTTTGATGATGTTGATAGGCTCCACATGGGCTTGGCAAAGGGCGACAGGCTTCCACCTTCGCAAGCTTCGCGTCCCCATCAATTGGCTGCTGACAATTCTGAAACTCAATTGTACAGAGTGTCTTTAATGCGCGGTAGCAGCTCGGGAAGCTACTGGAGTAGCCGATGTTGTCTGATTGCAGCCGTGATTGAGGGAGCTTGCGTGTTCCGACTCACCAGCTTTCTTCTCCTGAATGGTAAGCTCGTTCCAGCTGCCCTTCATGCGGTCCCGCAGAGCCATCCAGAGCTCAGCTTGCTCCTGCATGGGCATACCCTCCCATCTCTTCTCGATGTTGGCCAGCGTCGGGTTGGAGATGGCGTGGGTCGAAGCAGCGCGGCAGCTGATGGCCGACGTCGTCGGGCGAGCCGCGCGTACTAGGGCGTTGCGCAGCATTTTGAGTAAGGCTATCGCTCAGAACTCGAGATCGGAGGGGAGATTGGTCCAATTGAGTGGACTGCGCGGGCGTGCTGCCGGGAGCTCGAGAGGTCGGTAATTTCTTGTGGAAGGTGTGAAGTCATGCACGACGAGCTTTTTTCGGGCGGGAGAAGCCTCAGCTCTGCTTTGGAATTTGGGGTGGCCTGATGGTGCGCAGCGGATTGGTCCGTCCCTCCCGTTAGCCGACTTCGTTTGGTGCTCAGTGCGCACAGTGCACAAGTGTCGAACCCTTCCAGTCAGCCATGACGTTCCGTCTTGACAGTGAAATTACCAAGCCTCTACATGAACAGGCCAGCTCCAGGAGTCAAGGCCGAGTGATGAGCCGTCAAATGTACACATGAATATTGCTATTACTATTATCATGTGAAATTTCCTAGCGCTTGCCCTCTCACGAGGGCTACGTAGCAAGCTAGGATCCAGCTCTAAAAGCGGAAGACTGAGTCGCCAAGAAACCAAAACTTTCACTTTGATACCCATTGCCTTAAAAAAGCGCCCATCTTCCGGGCAGCCATCATCTTCCAGGATTTAACCCTGCGTCAAAGCACAGCCGTTGGCATGCGTGTTTTCTGCCTCATTGCGTCGATTGATCATTGCCCAGGCTTGAGGATCAGAGAAATTGAGACAGGCAACCGACCGCTGCACGATCACTGGTTTGATGGAGATTTATTGACATCAGGCCTTTTCTTCGTATCTTGCGGCTCGAGCGTTTGGCTTTCATGAGTTGAGATGAGATTCTTCATACGTTCTTCGTCTTGGTAACATACCTCAGATATGTGCCATCGCGCTTTTGCTTTTCCTCCTTGAGGCTCTGGTTAAAAACGTAGTAACCTAAATTTCAATATTAGAGCTTGTTAGGTTGGTGAGGTGTTGCCCGCCCACCGTTAAATATCCCGAAGCTAATGGCAGCAGCCAGTGCAAAGTACTTTTGGCTACTCATTGCCAGTTGGATACCACCTCCTTTCGTGGCGATGGAATATCGAAGTTTCAAATGAGAGTTTCGAGCTTCGGCGGAAGAAACCCCACACAGTGCTTGAACAGTGTTAATTGTCGCCAGCGTCGTGGATGGAAAATCTGCCCCACTCCTGCATCAAGTCGCGTCCCGCAGCATTCTTCAACGCGTCTTGGTTGGAAATCGATAACTTCGAGCTCACGCAGCCACGGAGACCTCAAAATCCCGAATCGTACCCCCGGAATGCAAAGGAGTCCTTATGGATACGATACCACAGAATCATGACAAATTGGAGGGTAGTGGGAGAGGTCCCGGACTCGGATGATGATGGCCTCGACGACTTTGAATTACCAGACCAGAACCCCGAGGACGTCCCGAATCCGATTCCGACAGCAGCCGAGAAAGCACAGGATAGCCACAACGACGATATCGACATTTGGGCCATCCCGGATTCCCCACCCTCGCCCGCAAAGCCTCACAGAGCTCGATTTCCCACAAGCACGAAACCGTCTGACAATTCGAATGGCCCAGCTCGGCGACCGTCGACACCAGTGGCGCAACCAACGCAGCCAAGGAGCAATCTCGACATCTGGGAACCGCCAAGCTCTTCGCCCACACAACGTGTCACGAAACCGCCTGCTGCCAAACCTGGGTTCCTTCCACATGTAAACCAGCAGGTTCAGCGACCCATCACCCCCGATGCATCTAAAGGCTGCATGGTGGATGGGTATCGTGGTATGGCCGAGGGTGGAGAGCTGGCCGAGGGTGGAGAGCTGGCCAATGGATTGCCTGTTGGCAACGGCCCTCCAACTACCCAGGGGACATCAGATGTACATGTACTGGCAGCGTTCCAACCCATGACATCCCCATTGAGCTCCCCATTGAGCTCCCCATTGGGCTCACTACAAAGTTGTTGTAGCGAAAATCCCGAGCCGCCCATAGATTCGAGCCCTCCTCAACCCAGGCGACCTTCCCCCGCTAGGAACCTAGGGGTGGATGATGACGATTTGGAGATCACGAGGCAAACGGCAGTTGGTCTTGAGCGCTCGTTACGGCCGCGAAAGCCTATTCAACAGCATCCATACCTTCTCGAGAACGCTCAATATGCGAATATCATGAGATCCCATGGTGTCAAGCCGATCAAGGTTAGGATGGCGGAAGCTGAGGCAGCTAGAAGAAGAGCCCAGGAAGAAGATTCCCAAGAGCAGGAGTACGAGGCTGAGGAGAGCCAGGAGCGCAAAGAGACGGAGGAGAATACCTCTCTCCTGTTCGATAATGACGATGGTCAAGACGGGCTAGCGCTGTCTCCTTCACCTTTCCGAACGTCTCCTCCAGGCATTGCACCGCGAACAAGCAGTCAGCCCGTCACCGGTAGTCACACTCCGCTCACAACATTTTCAGATGACGACGAGAATGAACTTCCTACCCTTTCACAACTGCTCAACGAACCTGGCAATCAGCGTGTTAGAAATTTGAAGAGGCAGGGCTCGAAAATAGTGGCTCCCCGGCGGAAAAGACGGGCCATACCGAGTTCCTCGCAGGCGTCGTCTCCACCCAGAATGCACATTCCTCCTCCAATAATATGGGATCTATCATCATCCCCAGTACGTTCTCCTGCGCTACCCAATATCGAATCAGAGATCCTGGGAAACACCTCTCCGGCTGTGTTACAGCGAAAGTCGACCCCTTCTGTCTCCTCATCGGCTCTACCATCGTCTCTTCGTCTACAGCGTCGTAGGGCGACAATTGCACATGTTTTTGCAGAGGAGGATGACGGAGCTCGTTCGGATTCTAATACATCGTCTTCCAGTGCTAGTTCTGGCAGTGAAACAGACACAGTCCGCCAAAATGTCAAGCGGATACGAGGAGTACTGCCAGCGTCTTGGCTGAGACTGGATCAAAAACGAAAGCCCGCGGCCATTCGAAACCCGAGAAAAAGCCCGGAGCCACCTGCTCCTGCTCCCAGGCGGGGTGTCGCCTTGCCAAAACAGACAACACCCAAGCGCCCAAGCGCCACGCAGTTCCCTTTCGATGAATTTGACGACTCTGACGATGAGCCAACGCAAGAGCCTGCATTGCCTGAAAACCTGCCTGCCACCGCCTCAGTCATCACAATCTATGAAGACGACGACGCGGCGTCTGTTGTGGAGGAGGATGTAATTGATCACATGTTGCTCGGCAGAAAGAAGAGACAGAGTTCGCCTACTGCTACTCGGAAGGCAAAGAGGCAGAAGAGAGACGGTGTTTCTGACCACCCCAGACAAGTTCGGCAGCCGCGTATTACAGAAGTCCTGAACCGATCTAAGAGTGCGAGCGCCGCCTCAACCTCCAAGAGCCGCTCGGCCAAGGGACAACGAATAGGTGGAGATGGTGCTTCAAACAGGCGAAACTTGAACAAGAAAACAGCGACAGCACCGCGACTGAGCATCCTGGACGTCATTGAGCCAACAGCTCCAAAATTCCTCAAAATCGCTGCCCGTGCTGTCAAGAAAAAACCTAACCATGGAAGAACGAGCCCCTCAAATAAGCTAATTAGCCTGGCAAGCCGAAGAGACAACGTTGATGCACTCTCGACTCTCAGGGATTGGAAAACGGGCAAGACTCAGCAACGGGTGACCTTGCCAACTCCTCAACAGCCGGTTGCCCGAAAAGCAGTGCTGGAAGAAATATCTCTCAACCCCCGATCGCATCCAGCTCAACCGATATCGAGGCTGGCGCCTACTCGCCCACAGAGACTGGCACGACAGGGGAACCTGAATGATTTCGTCATTGTAGATGCGGAGTGGCGACAGTCGCCTTCATCTGTGGTGGGGCCGTCGAAAAGAAAAGCCCTCCGTGACTATCGTTTACCAAGCTTCCGACCTGCCCAGTTGGAGACAGAAGGTGCGAGACTTGACCAAGGGCGCCTCCGTATTCACAAACGCACTCTTGATACGCTCTACCGTGTTAGGAATATCTCTCCGCCACCTGTTGAGAATATCTCGGACCTGTTGTCGGCACCCCCCTCGCCTCCAGTGTTGCACGCGCAATTGCCCGAGGTGGATGAGGTGTTGGCTGCCGAATCGCCTCGCACCGCGAAAGAAGTAGAGAGACTTGCGAGATCTAAGCCACGATTTCGCAAAAAGTCGCGTCCGCGGCAAGTCGATGTGGACTCGCCGGAATATGCCCACTCTAATGACCCTCTCCCGGCTGAGGTCACCCCGTTCGCCATTGGGGAGCCGCTCCCGCAGCTCCAAGACAAACTACGGGGCTTAGGCCCTTACGGAACAATATATACACACCACTTTGAGGTGTTTCCACTCGATCGAGGCTCCTTCTTTCACGAAAGCACACTGCTCGGTCGTGGCTGCATTCGAAAGGCTATCGATCCTCAATTATCTGCAAAGACCCAGCATCACAGAACAGCAGTTTCGTTTGTCCTCGATGGCCAGACGCTGAGATGGGGAGTATGGGATGACAAGGTTTCTTCCGAACTGGGCATTGTCATAGATTGGGTGACTGAAAAGCTGAGCATGCAAGACAGCTCAGACAACCAGTGCTCAGGTAATGCTGCTCTCGAAGCCGTCGACTTCGTCCTCCAGTATGCTTTGGATTCTATGAGCGTTCGAGATTCTGACGCAGAGGCGGCATTCGTTTCAAGATGCCTGGAAGTTTTCTCCAGTTTTGTTGCGCGATTCGACTCATTCAACTGGTCAGATGTCAGCAGGGACTACCGGAGGATGCGGGTCGAAGCTGGCGTTCGTATTTCGGTTGTGATCATGGCTGCGCTCTCGCTCAGCCGCTCAGCCCAACGTATTACCACACACTGTTTCCAGGTTGAGAGTCTCCTCCAGAAGTGCGCAGCTGCGACCATCAAAGGCTTGCTAAGTTGCGGTCTCGACGACTTGCGGACCTTATATGGAAACCTTCAGCGTTTGTCATTCCGGGAACGAGGCATCCGTTCCGACCAGTACCTCGCACATGGATGGGTGGTCATGATGCGGGTCCTAGAGCACGCCAGGATTCCACGGGGCTCTTTCTGGGATATTGCCCAATCTGTCATGACGACCGCTGCCGTGGTCTCCGGGTCCGATGCGCAGGCTTTCGAGAAGCTCTGGGAGGATATGTTCACCCTACTTCCGCTAGGTGAGGTGGATGAACATGGAGTTCTAATCCTTGGATCTCGGAGGTATAACCCCTTGGAAGGCTGGATGCTCCCGCAGCGATTACTGAAACGAGTTTTTGAAGTATACAAGTCAAAAACTCGACAGCTACCAAGTTTCAATGAATACGTTCGTGCTCTTGTTGCCCGTTGCCACTACCTCATCCAGCAGTGGGGTTGGTACCGGTGTACGGCCATCATCGGGACCATTTTCGACTTTTTTGGTTCCGAGGAGTTGATGAATCTGAGAAACGAGGAGGTTTATAGATCGCCGCGCTTTCTTGAGGAGCTAACTGGTAACCCTTCGCTATCTGTCGAACCGGAAGACCGCTGTTTCCACGTCTTCACCAAGGTCGTGGGCTTGACGATACAGCGCCTGAAGCAACTCGAACGCCACAAGGACATCAATAATCTTGTCGCCAGGATTCTACCGAACCATGACAGACAATATCTGAAGGAAGATACCATTCACCAACGCGATCTGGCGGCACTCAGAAACCACCACGACCTTTTATGCTCACTGTTCTGGGCAGCTCCCCCAGAGCTACGACCAAAACTCCACCTGATAGAAAAGCTTGTCATGCCGGCTCGCGCCCATAAAGAAGCGATTCTGATCAACCTTCGGGCCTGGAGTCAGCTTGGGCGATTCATCATATCTAGCAGTGAGTGTGGCGCTGAGTTCAGGCCTTTCATTGTCTGGAGCAACAACGTCTTCAACCAGGTGTTGGATCAATACCTCTCAGCGGCATCGGACATTGAGCAGCAGTTCCGGAATCTCTCAAGCGATATACGCCGCGTTAGCAGCGCGGTCAAGGATGAAATGATTGCGAAGAACAAGGCCACAGCTATGGACCTGCTGCATTTCTCGGTGAAGACGTCGCTA
>Ga0247763_1001253_pt1 | contig 14672 bp, 7 predicted proteins | sample UWRJL141409B4_FD_179926 | JGI IMG/M metagenome (GOLD analysis project Ga0247763, IMG submission 179926) | Plant litter microbial communities from Arlington Agricultural Research Station in Wisconsin, United States - UWRJ-L141-409B-4 | ecosystem: Environmental > Terrestrial > Plant litter >...
TCATGTCCCACCATGATGTCAGGGTTGAACAAATTTGCTATCCGTCTTTTTTTCTCCCTCCTCTCCCTTCAATTCTTTCCCGAACAGGGACAGCTCGGTATAGGGACAATCCGTCGCGGATCGGGCTCTTATCAGGTCAGAAATTGTCTGGTCCAGAAACCACGAGACAGGCTGGGTGCATGCTGACGGTTTCGGTTCGCGGATCAATCCGAAACATTTACGGGGGACCGGGAGGGGAGATGCGTTGATTCTGACCGAACCGACTGTGTTACCCGCGGTGGAGTCTACCAAACCAACTCTTGGTATAAATGCCTCCCTCTCTCCTCGGGCAGTGTTTCCAAGGCGTGCTTTTGTTTTCTTTTTTTTTTTAGATAACGTCCACAATTCCTAGTCTGATCTTACACCCGCTTAACAAACAAACACGATATACAAACATAACATACAAAATGGCTCCCTTTGCTACCATCTACTCTTATCCCCACAACTTTCGCGTCCAGCGGGTATGTTTCTCTTCTTTCATCTATCTCTCCACCTAGGCGATATCTAACTGCATGGTCCAGGCCCACGCCATCGCCCGTCTAGGTGGTCTCAAGCTTGTTGACGCCACCGATTTCACCATGGGGGTGTCCAACCGCACCCCCGAATTCCTCGCCAAATTCCCTCTCGGAAAAGTCCCGTGTCTCGAAACGGCCGATGGGTTCTACGTTACGGAAAGCCAGGCCATTGCGCGGTTCCTTGCAGAGAGCGGTTCCCTGTCCACGCAGCTTATCGGAAGGGACATTAAAACCCGAGCGAAAATCGAAGAGTGGAGCTGTTTTGCCGAACAGGAAATCGCGGCAAACATCGTCCCGCCGCTGATCATGACGGTGTTTAAAATGATTCCGTTTGATGAGAACAGATATAACTCCTCCTTGAGTGGGCTCGAACGGGCTGTGAAGAGGGTAGAAGCGGAGTTGGAGAGAAAAGAAGGTAATAAAAAGTTTTTGGTCGGAGAGGAACTTTCCCTGGCGGATATCATGGTCGCGGGAGCATTGTATGTTGCGGCTAAATTTTACATGGACGAGGAGATGCGCGGACAGAGTCTGCAGAGAGTCAAGGCGTGGCTGGAGGGCCTGTGGGAGATTGCGGAGATTAAGGAGGCGTTTGGGCCGTTGGAGTTTTGTGACAAGAGGATGAGGGCTTAAGCAGTGTGCAGACACCTAGGTTGGAATGATAGATTGACTGTGCAGCGTACCAAAACCGTGGAGTAGTGAGTGAGTAGGTGCGCTAGGGTACATGTACCGAGTCTTGTCTCGAGTTCCTGAGCTAATGAACAGTTGATAAACGCCAAGGGCAGCTCTTCCGGGGAGACTCCACTGAACCAAAACGTTGGGATTATTGACCTCCCACCTGGCTCATCTAGTATGACATCAACGCGCCGTATAGGAAAAAGGAGAGAGACATGAGAGAGAAAAAAACCTGTTTGCAGGTACAGGGAATCGAACCCCGGTCTGCCAGCCCCCTTAGGAATAGGAATACCGTCGGAGGAGCTTGGCCGTCGTACCACTGGACTATACCCGCTTGCGAGTTTTGTTGGTATCAGAACACTTGGTTAAAGTTATAAGCTCATAGATAGGGTGGGGATGGCCGAGGAGAGGGGTGTGTGGCGGCCCCACTGATGTCAGTGTTCAGAGGAGTTGAGCCATGCCACTATCCAACCTCCACCTCAGTTTTGTGCGTCAAGAATGCCGAGGGCAATTTTCCCACATCCAGTCTGTGTCTGTGTCACATGTATCCTAGTTTCAAATAATCAGAGCGACTCCAACACTAGTAGACCACAGCTCGTATCTTACGTCAAGGCAGAGGCAGGCAAGACTGGAGTGAGTCTTCATCTTTGCACTTATCGTTATACGGTTACGGGCGTATTTAAAGTTTCTGGGCGCAACAGTCATCAGCCACTAGAACTAGTTTTAGTTTTTTGAAGGTCAAAATCGGTATAAGAATCATCATCTGACTTTCGCGCAAACGCATCTTCCATCGACCCAAATCTTTGTTCTTCTGGACTTCGTGTCTGGACTTCATCCGTGAAATCACGGCGCAACACAACGCAACACCTGCAAAATGACACTGCGCGAGCAAGTACCAGGTCTGGATACTATCCCCGCTTCTACAAGACCGTCACCAGAATCTTGCACTTGCGAATGCAGATACGGCGCATCCCGGCCAGCTCCTGTCCATCAACTAGTAAGCACTCTGCCCTATCTACCTAGACACCATCTCTCATTAAATAGGCAAGAAGCATCAAATACTAAACAAGCTCCCCATTCAGAACCAAGACGGCTACGTCACGGTTGAACTCGGCCAGTCAGCTCTCGTATCCGAAGAAATCTGCCCGCAAAACTCCATCCTGCCAGCGCGTTACCTGGGAATGAAGACGGTACAGGACATGGGATTGGATTGGAAATATGAACGCGGCGGGGGAGACTATCAACTCGTGATACCCATGGCTATCGTAGTCATATTTTTATGGTGTCTCTTCATCATCTCGATATTGGTGGCTCGTTGAGCATCCGAGAGTTAAAATTGGAACAGAGCCAGGAACAGGGACGGAGAACAGAAAAAGGATGAGGAAGAAGAGGAGAGGGAGATCCAGCGTTCAGCACAGTGTTCAAACCATGAACAGCTTTGATCAGACACAGCACTTGGGTGTTTCGCGCGGCATCCGGATCAACAAGCCGAATACTACACTCCCCTGTAGCTTCATCTCCCGGCAGTGGTCATAGTGATGGTTGGAATATTCACCCCAGGGACTAGTGTGCATACCACTTGAGAGTAGAGAATTGGGCACATATACCTCATTTCAACAGTCTCGAGCTTACACCATCGCCTAACAGTTTATTGGTTGCACGTCCGAGCAGCCGCTTGGAGCTGGAGAGCTGTAACAGACAGAGTGCTCAAGATGTATATATCTCCATCCTTCACAGTTTTGTCAGCGTTGTCTTTGGCCATTTCTTGTCTTCGTATCAGCCTTGAGATCTGATACGCCGAGGACAAGACCCTGCCCTGCCTGTCTCCTTTCAATGACCATTGCGTCTCGTCTGCACCAAGTGTTAACCTGCTATCAATAACCCCTCCCCTCTTTTTTTTCTTCGTTCTTTTGAACACCAAGGCGTAATACCTTGTGAATGGCAACCAAGTGACTCATTTTTACAGTTTCGTTTACCTGCGTCGTGGCGCATTTAGACTTCACCGTCGTCGGGTGTCATGGCTACCTAGATCCTGGATATTGGAAACTCAAACTCAAACTGTGCATATCCTCGATACACAATTTTTTATAAAATCTTTTTTCACTTTTCCTTACCAACCCTGGATTTGCCCTCCAGTTGTCTTGGCCTCTTCTCCTCGTCTCGACTTTACCTCGTCTTGATCTCACCTCAACTCGCAAATACCTACCTACCTACACAAGATCACGACCTCATTGCACACAAAATAATAATGTCAGATCGCCAGCTCGTACGCAACTCAGCCACAGCCGCTGTGCCGAGGGGGTCACCGCTTGAAGAAGAAGAAGAAGAAGAGCTAGAAACATGCAGTCGCACAGCTTCTCAGTCGACGCTCCTGCCAAAGTACACGGAACATGCCATGCATGAAATCCAGGAACCACCTCCGGTTTATCAACAAGTACAAGTACGTCATGTTTCTCACCATGGACACAAGACCAGACCAGACAAGACCAGACCTCCCTTTTCTTTTTCTCGTCAGTATCCTCGCTTGACTACCTAGTTCTAACTTTATGTTTCCCGTTCTCGAATAGGAGGAGTATGACTATGTCGTTATTGATCTCAACGACCATGAAGACCTCGGTTCTGCTCCTCAACAAGTCCCCTCACATGCAATTGCAACACAAGGACCAATCTTGCCAGTGCACAACAAGCACACACAGGGACTACTACGGAAAGCACCAAGGTCACGGGCAGGGAAGAAGGAAAAGAAGAAGAATGCAGGACTATGTCGCCATGTTTCAATTTTTGCGGTTGTCATAGTACTCGCGGGTATTGTGGCTGTCTGGTGCATTCTGTCTGGCCGTGACCGTCCGTTCTGGTATTGAGTGGTCTTGGGGAGCGGTACGGCGCCTAAATTCATCTAGGCGGAAAAAATAAAGGAGAAAAAAGGAAAGGGGGGTGGGGGAATGGCGTTTCTGGTAGAATGTCATGTGAGGATGGGATTAGACATTGGTAAGGTTAGAGGTTAGGTGGAGTACCTATTAGAAAGCAAGCAGCAGGGATTTGCTATTCTGTTCGTTGTACACTTATTGGCTACAGATGAAGAGGCTGATTCATCTCAATTGCATTCGGGATATGGGCTGTTTCATGATTCTTTTGCGCGCATTCAATGTCAGGCCCGGACCTTGGGGAGGGTTTTGATCGTTCAAGCTTTGAAGAAGAAAAAAAACCATGTTCTGGCGAAGATGACACCACCTCAAGTGTAGACCGATCCACAACAGGTAAAAAGAAACGCAGAGGCCGCCCGGTTCTCCAAATCTTGGTGTTTTCCCGCTGCATCGGATCAATCTCAGGATTCACTAGCCCGTTTTTATGAACCGCCGTCTCGCATCCCACCCACAGTTGCAGTCACAGTCGCATTGCTTGATGCGAACTAAGTTTTTTACTAGTGAATTTTACTAAATACGGTATGGCTCGGTTGTAATATTTGCCATCAGCCACTCTTGGACATTAACTTAGTGATGAGCTCCCTCCCAGTGTCGAGCATGCGCCACTTGACCGGCGCGTTTGGCTTGACTTGACTGATGCTTGCATGATGCACGCATCTCGGAAATCCAGAGCAGCAAAACTTTTTCTCTATACGGAATACACGCAGTAATCCATCATCATCATTAGTAAACTTTTAATTTCAGGGGGGGAATTTGCACGTCTCATCCCCTGTATCTGAACATGTAAGGTACGCAGTCAGCAAACATGACCCCAACACCCCCAAATGGGGAAAAAATCAGCCCGAATGCAGGTACGAAGCACAAAAAATGGTAATTCTTCCCGTTTCGCACTTGTCATCATCAAAACCAAAACCCCCCAAATCCACACACACACCCAAAACAGCTTGGACTGCGAAACCCCAGAGTTTGTGACCTGCGACCTAGAAAGCTTCATTTCGTTTCTGCGAAAGAAGCCCTGGACCCTGGTGAGAATCTCACAGGTTCACGGGTCCACTGACAGGACTAGCGTAGACTAGTCCCATGTCAGCCCATCAGGGCGAGCCGCTCTACCATAAAGGGAAAGGGCAAACGGGGCCCCTTTTTTTCCTTCCCTGCATTTCTTCGGCAGGTTTTCAGCCCCAGAGGCCCCAGAGACTCGGTTCCTGCATGCTCATGTGCCGCACCGCCTCGCTGTCAGACTGTCTGTCAGGGGATCATCAAGGTTTGGGATTTCTGTTTGGGGTCTGGGGGTCTGGGAGGGATGTGGACAAGGATGGAGGACATGATTTGACGGTGTAAACTAGACGGGGGATGGAAATAAAAGGGATGCGAGACCCTCGCGTTTTTTTCCAGCCTCCATTCAACATCGACGATCACTAGATAAACAGAAGACAGACTCTCTTTCACCAGAATCAGGTTCAACGAGAACAACACATTCGCTTTAAATCCACCACAATAAAAATCACTCTTTTTATTTTTCACCAAAATGCTCGTCAAGACTGCCATCCTCTCGGGCCTCGCCGCCACGGCTGCCGCCGAAATGGCCGCCTACCCCGCCCATGCCGCCGCTCGTCGCTCTCTCGAGGCCCGTCAGACTGTCGATTTCGGAAACGTTCCCGGCCTGACCGAGGCGACGGCCTGTGCTAGCGCTTTCCTCGAGCTGTACACCACCCTGCCTACCCCGCCGCCGGCGCTGATCGAGGAGTTGACCAAGCAGACGGGCGTTCCGGATGTCTGCAACTGTATGTTTTTTTCCCCCTCCTTTCCTTTTCCTCTCCCTGAAAGACGTTTTCTCCTGGAACAAATATCCTCCTCCCTCAACTGGCTAGCTAGACAGTCGCACTCTTGAGAAAGTACTGACGAGAACAAAAAGACACTCCCCCCGCCTCCATCGCTTCCGCTTACTCCTCGTACGAATCCGTCTTCCAATCCTGGTACACGGCCCACCAATCCAAGCTCAACTCGGCGCTTTCCAAGTGTCCCGACTATGCTACTTCGGTTAGCCAGATTGCCCTCTGCACCAAGGGAGCATCCGGTGGCTCTGGAACTGGTGGAAAGACCGATGCGACGGGCACCGCGGCCAGCGGGGCGAACGCTACCGGCGGTGCTAAGAAGCCTGCTACCGGTGCGGCGGCACGTCCCACAGGTGTGGTCGGTGGTATGGTTGGGTTGGTGGCTTTCTTGGGTGTGGTTGTTGCTTTGTAAGAGGGGAAAAGTAATACGGTGATGGATACATACCCTGAAGTAAATGGATAGAAAAGAATAGAGATGTGGAGTGTTTGAGAGTACAAGACATGGGCGTCTTATTCTAATACGGATTTTGTTTCTCGGGTCAAGATATTTCTGGGAGGTGCGCTGTGATGCTTTGGCATGCTTTGCTGGAAAGGTGTTTTGCAAGGCGTCAAGGTGGGGAATATTTAGGGGTCGATTCTAATATTCAAAGCCTTGAAACTTCCTTGTCCAAGGTCTTGGACTTCCCTATTAGGGCGTTTAGTTTCTATTGCCAAGCCCTCAAAAACAGACACTTCTCAAGGTTTAGCCAGACCAACCCCTTTCCCCTTGTTTTATTTAGAATTTACTTTAAAATTCTGTTACCACGGTGTTGCACTTGGAAGACGCGCCATGCTTGCTGTACACTTATTCGCCAGCGCTGAGCGTGCCTGACTGCTAGTCGAGGCAACACAGGGCGTGCCGATACTTCCGTGGATACCATCGCAGATAACCACAGGCGGACCTCCACACGGACTGGTGACGTTGAAGTTTTTAAACACAATGTTGGAACACACGGCGTTGGGACTGCAGGTTAGCCGAGCGACGGCGCGTCCGTACTTGCCCGAGGTGGTTCCGGAGAAGTTCTCAAACGTAATGTTGGTGATGTTGACGCGCGAGGGGTAGGCTGCGCAGGTTGACGCGTTGATCTGTCCAGTTAGTACATGTATCTGTACCAACACAGTTGAAGGAGAGAGGAGAGAAGAGTCTGGTGACTGAAGAGAGAAGAAAAACTTACATTAAAATAACACGAGTCCAAAAACGCCGCGTACTCATTATTGCCGTTCCAGAAATTCTTAAACGTCACGTTATCCACAAACCCATAGCCCGCCGTTTCGCCCGCCCACGTCTTGAGTCTCGCCGAATGCTGGCCGTTCAACATCCACACATTTTCGATATGCACGTTCCGAATAAACGATTTCTCTCCCGCATACTGCCCAATCGAACCCATCGACTGCCCGTGCGTGCCGTTGCAGTACATTGTGTTGACGAACAGATCCGTCGCGTTGGATTTGGGCGAGAAGCAATCATCCCCGATATTCACCCAGACGCGCTCGACGCGAACGCGCTCCACGTTGAGAGAGTCGAAGAAATCCGTGTTTTTCGGCTCGACTTTGGCGACAAGTGATTCCGCCGTGCAGATTATATCCCTGAGCAAAATATCCCGGCTGGAAACGAAAAATGTCGTCCAGCAGGGGGAATCCCTAAGATGGATCCCCTCGACCGAAATCCCCGTAGCATTCTCCGCGTAAAAGAGTATCGGACGGAGGTACGTGTTCGTCGGATCGAGGATTTCGCGTCCAGAGAATTCATTCCACCAGCGCTGGCCATTTCCATTGATGCTCCCACTGCCGAAAATGCGGATTTTTGTACCGCCCCATTTCCAAAACATGAGGCTGTTCTGAAACGGATGGCGGAATCCCCGCGCTTGCCAGAAGGCAGTGTCGTTTGTGAATTTTATTTCTCCATCGAGACGGATTGTGAGGTTATTTAGAAAAGTTAGATCCAGCGGTTTACCAATCATGAACGTTTGGTTTGCGGGGAGATGGAGAAGGCCGGCCCCGTGGTTGGCGTCCCGAACCGCTTGCAGAAACAAGTCGGAAATATCATCACCGTCGTGTGAAGAGGGGCGGATGGTGATTACTTTTTGACCTGGGTCGTCGTTTTCGATTTTTGGAAGCGGGTGTTTTTGCCTGAATTCGGAAATGGACCGGGGGACTACTACCACGGAGGGGACTAGAGCCGATGCTGTAGCAAAGACAGCGAAAAAGATGATAAGTCTCATTTTTTTTTTTGTTGAATTTGGAACTGAACAACAGCAGACACAGCTGCGGGTATCTAAAGGGGAACCAGAGTTTATGTTTATACCTAGGTGTATACCCGCCTGAGTTATTCTGGGAACACCATTACAGCCCGTCCCGGAAACTGGGCCCCCCCCCCCTCCTTGTGTCAATCTTGGCAAAGAGATCTGCCTATATCTCGGCCCCCCGACACAGCATATTAAGGGGTCCCCCGGTCAAGTTGGGTTGACTATTAATGTCATTGATGGAAATGTGAAAAAAAGGCCGTCCGGGAAATCAGCCGCGTGTACCAATGGGGATCCCGGGTTTTGCAGTCGGGTAATTAAATTCTTTGAAAGGGTTTCTTTGCAAGTTTGGTATAGGTATTGCCTCTTTTGTAGATAAACATCTCCCTTCACAGGTAGCGGAGAAGGCTTCCTTTGTTATTATGGTTAGGAAATGCCCCCAAAAAGTATTAGTGCAATGTTATACCCACCGCTGATTAGGAGTGGAATGTATATAGTGGAGAGCCCGCTTACCGTAACCTATCGCGGCTCCCCCCTTATACCGTAGATTGCCGGCAACATATATTATTAGAATCTTATACGTACGACCATCCTGGGCAGGAGGAGAACGGAGGCGGCGGCGGCGGCGGCGGCGGCGGCGGCTGCTGAGAGATTCATGCTGGGATAGTGTATAAAGCGAATACGTGGTTAGATAAGGTGATTAATCTGATGGGTTGATATGGTTGTGGTAAGGGGAGAGATACCAATGTCTTGAAGATTTAGCAAAGCCCAACGTTAGGAAGATTTGTGAAAGCTGTAAGACGTGGTCGGGGCCTACCGCTTGTCACATCGTGGAATGACATTTTTCTCAAGAGCCGAGATGTGCGTGGCGGCGTAACATGCTTAGCTTGTTCGTGGCTGGCTTAGTTAACCGAGTCTGCTGAGCATTGCCTGCGAGCTCCGAACGGTTGAACAGGATAGGCAGCTGACTATATCGCTTATTACCTAGAAGGATTCCCCCCCAAACCGATCACCCCGCCATGCCGATCATAATTTTCAACCGCGTCGCGCGTTCCACGTCGACAACCCTCCTACTTCCAAGGACTACAACTGTGCCATTTCCTACTTAAATGCTACTAAATTTAATATGGCTAATGTCGCTGAATAGAATATATAGTCCGCTATTAATTTAGTTAATTCCGGCGTTTTATTACGTAAGGCTGCGAGGCGCTATGGATTCGTATATGCTACGCTGTGGGGTCGTATTAACGGCGCGATTACCTACTACGAGCGTAATTTATCTAACCGATTACTTTCCGTTGAAGAAGAAAAGCTTCTAGTTGATTGGGTACTTAATGATGAAGCCGCCGCGAGAGCTCCTACGAAGCTACAATTGCGTAGAATAGTACAAGCGATCCTCGCGTAAGGTGGTGTTTCCAAGCCGGTTGGAAAGAATTGGGTTGACCGCTTTATCTTACGGTATAAGTCCCTTCGCCTTAAGAACTCTTAGGCTCTTAATCAAGATAGGGTAAAAGGAAGTACTAAAGAAGTTTACGACAACTTTTACAAGCGCTTAAAGTACTAGATTAACGTTAAAAACGTGCCTCCGAAGTATATCGCGAATATAAACGAGTATAGTATGCAAGAGACGGAGACTTATAACTACCAACGCGTTATCGGGGACTTTTTAACCACTAAATCCTTCCGTAAGAAAGGTAAGCCGGCGCCTTGGGTTTCCGTGATCGAATCTGGTATTGCTAAGGGTCAAAGGTTTACTTTAGTAGTGGTATTTACTGGCGCAAGTCTCCAAGGCTAGTAGTACCCTAACTACTTCCGTATATAACTGGTAATTAAAAACTGGAAGTACAATTATTTAGCTACGGGCTTTTTAAACGTTAGAATAATACTTAGGTAGCTAAAAGAAGTCTTTATTCCGGAAACTTAGCCCCTAAACCGCCGGTAATAGCGTATCCTTATTACCGACCGCGTCTCCGCCTACTATACCGAAAATTTTATACTTATAGCGTTTCGGAATAAGATTTAAGTCGTTTATCTGCCTCCCTATACTTTTTATAAAACTTAGCCGCTTAACCGTAGCGTATTCGTATTGATAAAATAGTATTTCCGCGATAAAACCGCGTAGTTAGTAGGGATACGTATGCTAGTACTAGTTAATAAATAAAAGTAGTTTATAGCCTATAAAAACGTTTTTATTAAAGGTTTTACCCCTTGGAATCTGCGGAGCGGCTTCGCGTAGATTGGAATCTGGCCTTTCAATTTATTACGTGTTTTAAACGACCCCGAGGCTTTGGTAGGAAACCCCCCCTTTTTACGGTAGCGTTTTCTAACCCCTACTAATTACCCTCTAGTCGCGGTACGCGTAATAGTAACTCTAAAAAAGTTTTATAATATCTACAAGGCGTTGGATAACGCTTTATAATAATAATCTCCTTTAAGTTGTAACGTTAGGCGAGTTTTTCTGGTTGTAGGGAGGGTGTTGGATCGCGGTAACGCGTAGAGGGCGCTTTTAGAAGCCGAGATTGTACGATTACGAGAGGATTTAAAAGCCGATAAGCTACGTACTTGTAAAAGGGTGCGAGAAGATCCTAACGATAAGTTTTTAAGCCTAGAATCTATTGCGGAGGCGTAAGAAGTTTCAATACGGCCTCTGAAACGTAGGCGGAGGAAGAAGTTGCTGGATCCGGAAGATAAAGTGGAAAATCGCGTGCAGGAAGTTATTCATATACTTTACAGGTTCTACGAGGCTCTAGAGGATTATTGAATACAAATTTCTACTCTATTTAGCTATGTTTTTGTCGAGTTGTGGGTGGTGATAGCCTTGGGGTCCCCCCTGGCACATTTGATCGGCATGGCGGGGTGATCGGTTTGGGGGGGAATCCTTCTATGCCGGTTCCCCTTGCCACCGCCTGTTCTCACTGCTGCTGCTGCTGCCGCCGCATTGCCTCGTGATGTCGCCGCGGCATCGAGTGTAGCAGCTTCGCACGCTTGCAGGCTGCCCAGTCGGTCTGCCCAGAAGGAATAACGCTCAGGTGTGATCGATCCGCCACCCTGCTCCCAGAGTAGCTCGATTTAGTGTGCTAGTGTGCTCTGAGGGCAGCTCGACTAGGGCGTCGACAAGGAAGCCCCAGAAGGGTTGCAGGCGCTCCGCAGGGTTCTCCGAGGCAGGCTGCGTGATGGCGCGGGCGGCTTCTCGGGCGCTTATCTCCTTGCACAGATACTGCTTCAACGCCTGCACCTCCTGGGGATGGCAGCCGTCTTCCGCATCGCCGTCGGGCGCGAGCTTTCTCAGCAAACCACGCGTCGGACATGGTGCTCCGCGGTGCTGTGCCGCAACGAAGCGGAGGTGGTAGTCGAGGGGCAATGGGGAAAGTAGGAAATGGAGGTGATCTGGGAGTAAGGGATCGGGCGGCAATAGAGACGACACCAGGTTGGGGGCGAAGGGGGGTACGTCGAAGGTTTTTACAGCCGATAGAAAAAAGGTACCGTGTTTTATTGCCTTATTTTGAGGCAGAAATTCTGTCAGCCTTTGGTTTTAGGGGTTCTGGTGGAGTGGCTTTGCGGCCTAAGGCGCCAATGTGCGGGGTATAAGTAGAGCTATACGCGCGAATACTACAGTCGTTATCATATAACGCGCCCACTTCCTTTATTACAGTGTGGTCTTTAATGTAGTCCTGGCATTGTGGTGGCGTAATTGTAGTGTAATGTAACCGCAGTGCAAATGATAGCATAGTTGCAGTATAGAACTACGAATCCACCACCACCATACGCAGCACCTGTCCCAATATCCTGCCTCGCCCCGAACTACTCGTAAAATACTCTGGATCTGTATAAAAATTCGCCCCATGCCCCTAGGTAAACAGGGCTCTCAGCCTTCCCCTTCCGCTTCCACTTCCACCTGTACCAGGCAAGCTAATCTTCACAGGCGGGGTTACGACCCCATCACATTTTGTAATGTCATACAAAACCGGCTGGATTTGTCCACTGACCAAAGCGCCAAACTGGTCTACGGCAGAGTAGATGCCGTTTGGGTCGTTAACCCCCCGCGGAGGTTCGAGGAGGGCTATCGCGGCCGAGGTGGCGGACCAGTTTCCCTGGGTTCGGACGCGCATGACTAGCGTGAAGCTCTTTTCTTCGTCTTCTCCTTTTTCTGTCTCTTCTGTCTCTGCTGCTTCTGCTGCTTCTTGGCGGCGGCGGCGGCGGCGGCCATGGACATGGATAATCGATACTGTCTCTTGGTTATTGCTAATGTTATTGTTCCTGGGAGCATCACCCCATCCGTCACGAGCGAGCAGCCACAGTTTGGCATCGATATGTCGCTGGCACCGGTTTTCTTCTTTTCCTTGTTGGCGTGGAGGAAATGGTCCTCTCTCAGTCTCGGTGGTGACATGTTCAACTACATCAGGGGGTGGTACACATTCCATAAGTTCCCATGTGTACATGTGCTGCCCTCTATTCATGGTGCAATCACTTTCCAGAATAAACTGCACGCGTATGGATTGCCAATGTCTCGACAAGGGAAACGTCAAGTAATTCAAGGACGGTTGAGCAATTAGCGTGGTGAGATAGACGCGTCGCGTACAAGGCCTCCCAAGTATATCGAGAGTGTTTTTTGAGAGAATAAAGGGGCGGCTGCTGCGGATTCGCCGAACCAAGGCATCGTGCGGAAAAGGGCTATCAGAGGAGGCATCATGCTCGGTTTGTTGTAGGTGAATTTTCCCAACCTCAACGTACATGGCAACTTGACGCGACGATTCCAGAATAGAGTCGGCCGTGTGCTGGCAGTTCAAAAGAGCAATATATCGCCGACTCAACCTATCCTGGGGATTCGAGTCTTGATAAAAAGTCGGGTAGAATCTCAGCTCGACGAGGAGACCTCGGTTGGTCATTTGCGAATGAATTGCAGGAAGTCCGTCGCTAACTAAAAAGCTTGGATAGAGCTTCGCGCCATGGGCAAAGAATCTCGGACTTGTGGCCAGGAGGTTCCCCTTTTGGTTTTCCGCTTGCAAGCTCATTCCATACCCCCAGGCAAGTAGAGTTTGGTCCTCGGACTGTTTCAAAATCTCCTCTTGCAGCTTGATAAAAGCCCGTTCTCGGCCTTCCCCGTATAATAGCGGCATGTTGACATCGAACAACCCAAGTAGACAGTAGGCCAGATCCTCGGGCACGGTAGTCTCTCGGTTGGCTGCCCAGGTCATGCGATGGCTAACACTCGCGTGATTGACGGGATAGTTATCGTTGTTGACGCCGAGATACGAGGTTGATATGCCGGTGAGCTTGCTGACGCGATCCCGGAAAGCGTCGTCGTCGAGAATGCCGATCAAAGTCCACTCATAGGAAAAGAAATGGACATGGTTCGGAGCAATGAGCTCTTGTAGTGTCCAACCTCTGTTAAACCATCGACTCTTCTCGAGAGGAGCTGTTGTATCCACGCCATCATCTGATAACGACGCGTCGGCGAGATGGACCCAACATTCCACAGACCGTTTATACCACTGAAACATGGAGTTGATGGCCTCGGAAAGTACCGCGCTGCTCGTCTTGTCAATGCAGACTAGGGGTTGAAATTACCCATGGGTACCCATGGGTTTTGGGTACCCAGACAAAATGGGTACCCATGGGCGGCCCATGCCAAGCCCGGGTACCCATGGGTAATCGCAAAGTATAAAAAGAAAAAAAAAGAAAAGGAAATAAGTTATAATAAACGCTATAATAAACGCTATGGTTATTATTACTAGGTAAGCTGAAAAGAAAATACTTTTTAAAAAAAGAATAAAAAATAAAAAGAGTTGTGATAATCGCTGTGATAACCATTATTAAGCGAGTTGGAAAAAGAGAAAAAAAAGTTGTGTCACGGCACCAAAGGACGCAATGCGTAAACACTACAAAAAGTGAAATGTTGTGCAGTTAGGGCATTATACCGTAGTCCTTCTACATCTAGCTACGTAGCCATAAGCAGGCAGTATTACAGTATTGTGACAAGTTGTAATAATTGTTGTATTAATATAATATAGCCAGGCGATACGCTGGCGAAACCCCGCCGCAGCGTCTGTGCAGCGCTGGGGGCAGCAGTGACGCAATAGGTCAGTATACGCATAAAAGCCGCTGCAGATAGTTGGCGCTCGCAGGGGGTTTTTCCCTTCTACAAGAATCAGTCACTATATCAAAGTGGAATCTGCTTTATCAACTCATTGCTAGTAAATTACTTATATATCGTAGCAGCATCAGGCTCTTCCTTGATCACCCTAGTAGCTTATTACAGTTAATTACTACTAAGCAGGTTAGGAAAAAAAAAAGTTGTAATAATCGCTGTGATAACTACTACTGGGTACATAGAAATAAAGGAGAAAAAAAAGATTAAAGAAAGAGAAAGGAAAAAAAACTTAAGAGAAAAAGGGAGAAAAAGAGAAA
>Ga0247763_1001254_pt1 | contig 14652 bp, 9 predicted proteins | sample UWRJL141409B4_FD_179926 | JGI IMG/M metagenome (GOLD analysis project Ga0247763, IMG submission 179926) | Plant litter microbial communities from Arlington Agricultural Research Station in Wisconsin, United States - UWRJ-L141-409B-4 | ecosystem: Environmental > Terrestrial > Plant litter >...
TTACCGTGCCGGTCTTGGTGGTTTCCTCCTCCAGCTCTCGCACAGCAGCCTGCTCAGGCGTCTCATCATTCCTGCGACTCACAAAGCCAGCAGGGAACTCGATGGTGTCGCCCTCGTACTGTGGGCGAAATTGCTGAACCAGAATTGTGCACCACTGGCCTTGGCTATCTTGGTAGATGTTGGGTACCAGCATCCCGACAGGTTGATGCAGCTCTCGGTCGCGGAGGAAGATGAAGTCGCGCTCCCGCCGAGTCTTGTTCTCATCCCTTGGATCGACATAGGAGATTGTGCCAAGTCCCTGGTATTTGCCGCATGCAATGACTTTCTTGTCTAGAATGTAGGGAGATCTTGACGTTGGCAGCTTTGGAAGATCGGAGGACTCTGGTGCAGCCATTTTGGTAATGGATTATGACGCTGTTGTGCTAATGTGCAGATGTTCGCGTTCTGAATTGGGAAGGAGGTGAGGTCTTGATCAAACAAAACCCCACACTCCCTCCGTGCACCAATGGAGTCTCTCGGACTCCCTGGAGAATTGTTAGCGCGACCTATAAAATAACCCGATCTCATCTAACAATTCTACAGAGATTGCAATGCAAAAAGCCTGGGCTCCCGCAGCTTCTGCGGGGCATACTGCGTCTCTACCTGCCACTGCAGCCTGCAGGTTGCCTCGCGCTGCACCTGCAGAAATCCCCATCACGTGGTCTGGCTCGCATCCAATGAGAACTGCTTTTTACGGTGAAGCTCCTGCCAGCCATGGCGAGGTGCATGCGCTGGCATCGCTGCGGTTCAGGTCGCTTTGGGCGAGGAGGCGTCCAAGGACGCAAGCCTTCGACTTCCCAACCATCGGTGCATTCACAACCACGACAGACGGAATCAGGAAAATTCAACTTCTCGAGCACGGAATGCCTTAGTTTGGACGGACCAGATGTCACACGCGATCAAGGTGAGCCCAAGACCGGAGGCCGTGCAGCGGCATTGCCTTCCTATTGACTCACAAATTGTCAGAACCGGCAGGCCCAGGCGGCGCCATTTATTTCCAACATACTCGCTCCGCAGAAGCGATGTTACGAAGATTACGCAAATGGAGACAGCGAGAAGATGAATGTGAGCGATTATGGCGACGAACTGCAGGACCAATTTCCAGCATCCTATCGAGTTCCCGACGATGATCTCCGCGCGCCGCTCATTCCAGAGATCGACCTTATCGCTAAGGAACTTGATCTAGGGAGGATACAAAAGATAATTCATCTACTTTGGCTCTCCGGACGGCCTGTTCCCCCTCGCCCACTCCATTACCAACTTGCGTTGGGTCGCTGTATCACCATCACTGAGCGCATCGAGATTCATCTGGTTTGGGGCTCTGGTCGAATTTTCCTCAAACCGATACCGCGATACCTCCTGAACCCAACATTCTGGGAGACACATCTCTGGTGCGACCAATGTCAAGGACAAGACTCTCCTGCGCCACCCACCAGTGTGACGGCCCAGACTTGCGAGCACCGAGGCCTGAGGGCGGTTGCCCTCGGCTTCCTCCTTTCGTACGTGGCTCTGATAGCGTACGAGAGTGACTTTGCCATTGCCAAAGACGAGCACCTCATCCCAGCCGAGATCACTTGGTCGAGGTGGCGCCAGTTTGTGCGCGAAGTGCTGGCCGGTGGCAGCGCCGTTCAACTTTACAAATCTGTGGCGCCTCGCTTCGTCTACGGAGAGTTGCGACTGAACCGGCTTAATCTCATCTTCTTTGCCATAGAAGGCCCGCTATCCTCTGGATTTGTCCCCACTTGGAACACCTTTGGGAGTTTCTTTCGAGACAACTCGGCCTGGGTAATCACGGTTACTGCCTACGTCATTCTCGTCCTCTCTGCCATGGAGGTTGGTCTGTCCACCGATAAGCTGGATAACAGCGAGGCTTTCCAGACAGGAACATGGTGTCTACCTCTGGGCTTCTCGGCCCGCGTCCGTGAAGCCATGATATATTCAAGTCTATCATTTAGGGTTACCATTAAACTAATGTCTATAAGCTGTGGAAATCTTGCCAAGATGTCCATCGCCGTCTCGTGGCTCTTTATCTGGTTTCTCATCATCCTGTTTCGTCATTCATGTCGTAATTCGTGATTATCATACCCGGCCATTATGTTCCCAAACCTTTGCTCGACCATACAATCTGAGGCCCCATTCCAATCGGGTATCCACTGAAAGTAATAAGAAAACAAACAGAGGGGGGAAAGGAAATTCATGCAGTGACGGGACATACATATCGGATGGGAAAGTCGGGGTGCAGGGATGTGGGAGGTGAACAGAAACAGGAGAGAGGATGAGAGGGTGAATTTGAATGGTGAAAAAGACGGGACATAAAGAGGTCTGGTGTGGTTTGGTAAAAAGCCAGTCATCAGTCGCAACGACATAACCGCTCTTTCTCTCTTCTTTTCTTCATACCCAGTTAGGTATGCCAAGCATATAACCAAACGTTACACTTTTCCTCTGATCAACTGTTTCTTGTGTAGTTTTCCTTTGTATTCCAACAGTTTGCTCTAACACGGCGGATGGCTAACGGAAACGGAAATGGTGGCGCGTGTTTTATGATACAACCCGGCCAGACCAGACCATACCAGAACAGACCCCTGAGAGATTCCAGGCTATTCAGTGCGGGACTGGACTTTCTGGATACCTTATATAGGTAGGTAACTACTAGCAGAGGGTTCATGTTATGCGTGCAGTATTCGAATAGGTAGGTATATGTAAGTGGCTACATACATAGTAAATATGAACCCTCGCAGTTGAAATGTGGCTGCGCAGTCCGCGGCGGAATTGCCGCAATAAGCAGCTCTGTAATGCAATGAGGTTAAGGCGGATTATAGTGCTAGGGACTAGCACCAGACAGAGGTCAGACCCAGCGGATGTACCAGACGTAACGTGGAGGCTGGTACATTGATGTAATGTAACGAGTCAAGTGGCTTCGTGTTGGCTTGATCATGATTAGAAAGGGCACAAAGCCACGCCGGCTCTACTTTAGTGTTAAAGTTCCTCCCCACTGGCCCACAGGTAAGAGTGTACACGCACCCGAGGCGTGAGAAGAGTGTCAAAATGGAAAGACTGAATCAGTGTGATCCATAAATGGTGGGGAATTCGGCATTTGACATGTACCTTATTTCAACAAAGAGAACAGTTGAAGGTGGAGACAATGTAGGACCTGCAAGATCTGACAGAGTCAGTTATATAAAAATGCCGTACTTATTCTTCCAGGAAGCACCTTGATGGGCGCCTTAACGGACCTGCTCAGCCAGAAACTTACTTACATTCAAGTGTAAACTCTACTATTTTATTTTCTGCGGTTCTTCTACGAAAAAAAAAGAAAAAAGGGAAGAAAAAGAATTAAGTGACAGAACATCTCTCGTCATCCCACGCCAGAATGACACACACAGCTGTAGCTACATCACGTTCATACATGATTCCGTTGGCAGGCATCTGCACAAAATATCTGACATCAAGTTATTATCCCAGCGAGAGGGAGAGAAAAAAACAGAACATCACCTTAACTGCTGACACAAAGAAACTCTGACTCTAAGCATTCGTGTTCTTAAGCGGGAATGATTACCTGAACCCACCCAAGAACTGCTGTCTGAACTCATATTCCTCGGCTGATCCATCGACCCGAGGAAGTTGCGACGACAGCAATGCGCGGACAATAGGGGGAGGGCGAGGGCCGGGCACACAGTAGGAGAACCTAGGACTCGCAAAATAATTCGAGCAGTTTTTATTCCAGCATTCCATATGTACCGGATGCCTCGCGTTGTAGTTATTAGCCGGCCGAGGAAATCGATACGAGCCACGGTTCATGGCGTGCATCCACTCGTGGGTGACGGGAAGAGCATTGCGTGGTGGCGCCGCGGAGGAGTCGTTAGATGATGTAAATCAGCAGATTTTGATATCGCGTCGGTATCTCGTCATGAGACATGTAGGCTCTCGTGCTCCGTTGATGGAATGCGTATGCATCGATATCTCGACGCCGTTCTCCCCGGTGCCATATGGTAGTTTGCCGTAGCATGAATGAGGACTTTCTAGCGAGGTTGAATAGGGAGAGGCAAAACATGAAAAGAGTGTCGAATCGTCCTTGTCCGCCTCGCCCATCTCGTACTTGACGCAAGAGCATCTGGATTGACGGAAACATGTCATCTCAGGCAGAGCATTCCCGCGATGCGAAGGGAAGAACCCCCCTCCAGCGTCGTCCTGGTAGCTCTGGAATAGGCTTCGCAGTGCTGGAGCTGGGAATCGCTTGTCTTTCATTTCGGGCTGGACACCAAGCGAAGCAAACGAAGCGTGTGGCGCCCATTCCAGATGAAGGACGAGCATCGGATCCGACGTCTCTGCTCTCCTAAGACATGCTCGAGGCCACGATGGAGCGCACTCGCCGCGGTAGAGACCCCTGTCGTGACTCGTATCTCGACATTCTCTGAAGAAATTGCCAATGCGCTTGGGCCAGTCCTTGGGGTATTCCCTCTGCAAGCGGAGGTTGTAGGTCTCAATTTCGTGCCAATAGATCGGCATATGCTTGCACAACCATACTAATCCCCTACGGCCGAGACAAGACGTTCTCTCGCTGAGAGATAAGTCTTCGAGTTGGTATGTGCCAGTTTTTTTCATTTTAGCCTCTCGCAGCCTGGCAGTTCCTCGCAGCGCCTTCTTTTCTCGGCCTAGGATGACAAACCACTCCGTGTCATGACCAACGGCACAGTCGCGACAGTGGATGTCAAAACGTTTGCTGTCCCGCAAATGCATGTTCTGGCGAAACCAGCAGTAGCCAGGTGGCCGGTACATCGAAACTCCCGCGACATATGCAGCTGTGCAACGCGAACATAAACCATCTCGTTGTAACCTATTCCTAGGTGGGAGGTTCAAACCCCAGAGCGGCTTCGAGAATGACATGACCGTCTTCCAGTCTGGCTCCCAGCCCAGCAAATATTCCCGCCATATCTTGAAACATTTGGTAATGAGTGCGTGGAAATCCTTCGACACCCTCCAAAGACGCTGAGGGGTGAAAGGATCCATAGCGATGCATTCGTCAATGATCATCCTAACAAACGCCCCCGATGGGCCACAAAGCCAAACAGATCCAATGACAAACCACGATATGTAAAGAGCTATTACGTCGCCGCAGATCATCTGTCTTTCAGTGGATTCCTCGTCACTGCCTTACCTTAGGTACCTAGATGGGAAGGTACTTACCTAGGTTGGGGCAGGGAAGGCACAACTGAGATCGAGGCCCATCGAGGGCACCTCAACCCTCGTCCAATCGCGTAGGTATCTTTCCACAATGAATTCTTTCCTTGTTCGACGTTTTTCTTAATTACTTCAATGCATCTCTATTTTGAGCAATACACCTACATGAGTGCTTCCATAAACTCGTGAAAGTCATTAACTGTCCCCAATCCCGTCACCGAGTCGTAACCCTTGACTACTCTCCACCCGGGCGCCGTAGTTCCATCGGGAAACCAGCACCCGCTACTCCTCCCCGTGGTCACATCTCTCAGTGTCTTCCTCACCTGGTCCGAGTACAAAATAGGGTTAAACCAACCCAGACTTGGCTTCCCCGCCCGCAGGCGCGCATCGTTGACCAATGCCACCATGGCCGCCACCACGGGCGTGCTCGCGCTGGTCCCCAGCACCGCGCCCAGATTCCCATTCATAATCGTCTGAAACCCACTCCCGATGGCGCTTATATCCGGCATTGCCCGCCCCGTCCAGTTAAACAGCGGCAGCCGCTCATCGTTCCCGGCAATGAGATTGTCGACGTAGGGATCCACCACACCGCGCTGCCAGTCGGGCCGGCCAAAATAATTGCTGAACCCACCGCTGCTGAAGTCTGCACCCGACAATGGCGGCGCCACATTCAGGGTCGCGCCTACACTCGTCACGTACGGACAGCTGGCGGGGAATGTAGGCATGTACATCTTACTACGCAGCCCGTCGTTGCTCGTGCATTTCGTCTCGCCCGTCCCTGCAGCGCCACCATCGCCCGTCGCTGAGAATACTGAGACCCCGCGCGCGGACAGAGCCGCGAACAAATCACAGACCTTGTGCGCGTAGGCCTGCGGCACGCCAATCTCGTCATCGGCGTAGCTGATGCTCAATACATGAGGGAGATCCTCGTCCGGTTTCGCTAACAACGCCTCAAGAAACTCAAAATACGGTTCGTTGTCAGAGTTTTCCTCTGGAAGTGCCGTGCCGTTCATGCCGAGTTTGATCCCCCGTCCACCAGTGACATAGTACACGACATTGGTGGGGTAGCCGAGTGCCATGCCGTATTCGACGTCTAGGGAGGCTTCGATTCCGGATTGTTGGGTTTCGCTTTGCGGGTTGATGCCGCCATTGATGAGCTCCACGGTGAAGTTGTAGGGCGGATCCAGGTCGACTAGTCCTGGGGCAAGTTCCTGCATGAATTGAGCGACATCGCCGTAGTGGATCCATTGCTCGAGGAACCCGGCGATGCCGAATCGAGAGGAGCTAGGTGCTTGTTGGTTGTAGGTGATGTTGTACAGCTGGCGGATGCATTCGGGGACGCTGCCTGTGAGACAAGGGTAGTCGGGCTCTGGCTCGTAGTCGTCGTCAGGTTGGTAAGGGGGGATGGGCTCATCTGGAACGAAGGTGGGCAAAGAGACACTGGCGGCCGTGGTGGTGGTTGTCGCCGGTGCTGGTTCCGGTTCTTCCAGTTTTGGCGCTGCGATTTTGGGTGGGAACTTGCGATGTCGCCCTCCCCGGCTGCGTCGGCGTGGATGGATGAAATTGGCGATGGGATGGACAAAGTTAATATCATTCCGGAGCCAGGTCGGGACCGTATAATTGAGCGCCCTGAGCACAGGCTTGCCGTCGGGTCCAAACGAGTAGTGGGCGAGATTTGCCTGGAACAAGGACTTCACGGTCGCCACCGATGCTGCGAAGTTGATTGTGCTTCCCTGCGTCCGCATGTTCCGGATCCCGCTGGACCGCAGCCATGAAGAAACTGCATCGACGACCCGATGATCTGGCCGGCGGTGCCGGATGACCTCATCGCGACCGAGCTGGCCTCTTCCAAACTCAGGGTGGGACGGGTCAGCGTAACGCCGCGCAAGTTTGGTTTTTAGGTCCGCCATCCCTGGTTCCTTGAGCACGACCGACAGAGTGATCATCTCGGACGCGTCGGCCTTGCTGTGGTAGATCCATCCTTCTGGCAGACCTTCTGTATTTTCTAGAACCACTGTCGGGGCCGCATTGACTGACACCAGAGACAGCCCCAGGAGGGCGGCGGGGAGAAAGCACCACATGGCCGCCCAGGTCCAGTTCCGGCCGCAAGTCCTTCGTACCAATCGCACCCAGTCAAGGACGAGACGATAAGACGAGAGGTAGGATGCCAGAAAATAATCGACGTACTGGACATATAACCGAGGTGCTTCTGGACTTTTTGTCAACGCGCGCCAAGAACAGGGTTTCGGCTGCCCGCTCTATGTGTAGGGTTGCAAACCGGGACTTGGGCCGGAAGGGACAGGTATCCTTCGTCGACCGTCTTTCTCCGGGCGGAGGGCGCCATTCCATACATGGGGGCTCCCATGCGTGGGTTCCGAGGAATAACTGAAAAGTCAACTGGTAATACATGGCCACAATTAATATCACACTGCATTCGGAGTATATCCCCGGCTTTTTCCCAATCAAGAACAAACAGGGCTTGTTTAAAGGCGGCCGTTTAAAGCTGTCGAGTCGATCCGCCCGCCGTTCCTGACTTGTTGGTCGGTACAGGATGCTCCCCCAATTCAGCCGAGAAGTAGAACCCCTCTGGTGGCTCCCGCTTTCCCCTTGCGCATCGACTGGCATTGATCTGCAGCGTTGTTGACCAAGATCTTGGCTTTTGGCGGCTGATATGGCGCTGCTTCAACCCGGAGCTGTTGAGAGAGTACCCAAGACTCCAAGCCGGAGCGGAGCAGACTTGTCTCCGAACATTGTTATTGTTAACTCCGTGGCTCGCTCCATTTAAAAAAAGAGTCTCACAGAAAGACCACTGGGGCCGCAAGCAGAAAAGAGTGAAATGGGATGGACATAATCGCCAAAACCGGGTCGATGGGTTTAACCCGACATGGAGTTCGGTAGGGTGGTACGCATGACGGAGCGGGCTCAAAATAGAGCCACATATCACCTCCGCGCTTGGCATCGTGATTGCGGCTCTCGATATTCCGGTCAACACCAAGAGCCGAAGGACCTTGCCGGCGTCATCTCCACAGTCCTCAACTATGCGCCACTCGTCTTGTCCGGCCCTGCTGCACCACGGGATCCCATGACACTCTCGGCGTCGGTCGAACTGTCTGTGGCTTGCGCGCCCCATTGTGGGTCGTCCCCGATGGTCTGGCCGGCTCGTTTGAGAAGAATTCCCACAGATACGGGACCGAGAATGGTGTTGAGTACGATTGCCCAAATGGCGATCATGAAGGCTTCCCGTGACAAGTAGGGCGTTTCGTTGAGGCCAATCTGGATGATGAGAAGGCCAATCTCACCGCGAGCCACCATTGCCATTCCCAGGAGGGTCGCTGGGGCCCAGCTAGAAGTCATTTTGCTTTCCCCTTTCTGTCCGCCGCTGAGCCTTGAGAGAAGATCGGAGATTGGCACCACGATGCCCACAAGAACCTTTCCAAGCGCCATGAGCAAACTGAACACCAACCCCTTCCAGATAATCTCCCCCGTCCACATGTCCAGGAACGGGATGGCAAAGCCGATACTCGCGAAGAAAAGCGGCTGCAGCACAAGCCTTTGCGCTCCGCCGACATATCTCTCCATGGTCTCTAGGAAATTGGGCGTACCTTGTTGCAGAGTTCCATCGCCCGGTAGACTGCTCAGAAACGTTCCGGCCAAGAACGACCCAAACAGCACCGATGCGCCAGCATACCCAGAAATAGCCAAGAACGCACCCAACACCAATGCCATGAGCAGCGCATTCCCAACATGTCCCATCCGGGCCAGCCGGGCCTGCGCAAACCGGCGGAACAACGGACCCAATACAAACTTGGCCGTCAACGGGGTAAGCAACCCCATCAGCCCGCTCGCCAGCACCGGTCGACCGATAACCCAGCCCAACCCGCCGTTTCCATCCGTAATCCCACTCAATCGGTGAATAACACTGACTAGAACCAATCCAACAACGTCATCAATAACGGCCGCGGACACCAACACCGTCCCGACTCGTGTCTGCGCAAAGTCAACTCCACCAGCCGTCGTCGCCGTCGAAAGCACCACTAACGTTGTGCCCAGTGATGTGGAGCATAGCGCTACGCCCACAATGAAAGCCTCCAGCGCGCTGCTCCCAAACGCACCGCGCAGCAATGCAAACGCCAGTCCAATTGGGGCCGCCACACCGATCAGCGCCGCGGCTAGGGAAAGTGCGAGGTTCTGCCGGAGGAGGTCCAGGCGGATGGTTAACCCACCTATAGAATAGAACAAAGGATATACATTCAGCAAGCCGACCCGCGCAACAGAGGCAGAACGAGGAATTACCTTCAAAGATAATGAGTACTAGCCCCAGATACCCCAGAGCCAGAAACGCTTCTTGCCATGTCTCAGGGAGGATGTTCCCCACGGGCGCGCCGTATAAGAGACCAATGAGGACCTGGCCAATGAGGCCGGCGCGGAGGAGGCGGTTGGCGGCCCATTCGGCGAAGCTGAGGGCGGGGAAAAGGGAGAGGAGGGTGAGAAGGTGAGCGGGGCTGGGTTCGTGATAGGGGAGGGGAGGCGCCATGCAGCCGTGGGTGGTGTGCGTCAGCGGTGTTTTGGGTGTGGTCTTTGGTTGATGTGAGAGAGTAGTTCTTGGAGATGTGACCGGTGTGTCAAGGGTAAAGCGGTGTCGAACATTTGGGGTTCGAATTGCTTGGCGTTGAGAATTTAGTTCCAGACTCCAGTGGGTCTGTCAGCGCGAGACATGTGCATGCTGTGTATCAATCCAAATTTCGTCCAGTATTTTCAACGGGGCAAGGAGCAAGTGGTGCAATGGTACTAATCTCCCGTGTCCCCCTCACGCTCTTGGAGGTGCGGAGGTTAGTAAGCCCCCGGGTTCGAATCCCAGCGTGGCCGAAAAAAAAATAAGCCCTCCCCTTCCGAGGCCACAAAATCCTCCCCGGCGTAATAAGACCTCCTTTTCAGGGGCGATTGATAGCCACCGCCCTCTCTGCATCGGGCAGAGGGCTCGGTGGTGAACTTTTTGTTTTTTATGATGATGATACTACTACTGGGCGGGCAGTGTGCCAGTGCTAGACATGTGATACAGCTGGAAGCACCCCGATTTGTATATGGAAATCCATTAAAGGTTTACTGCCGCGACCACCCCTATCGCTGCGGCGACCCTCCCCCCAATAATACCGTCCTGCCAGGTGCACTGAAATTGCCGTATTTTCCATATACTATCAGGATACGTGGGGGAGGTGGTCGCCGCAGTAAACCTCTATCCAATATCATGAATGTAGCAGTTTGGCTATAAAGGAAGGGAGTGCTGGTGCTGGTGCTGGCAGATGTGACAACATGAAGTGTGTGGGGGGAGGGAGGGGAGGGGTTGCCGGAGCGTCAAGGGTGAGGTGGCCGTAGTAAAGATGGGTACAACACCGAACCTCGCATATGCACTGCAATTTGGTCCCCGTCGGAGGGCTTTACCCAACCTCCTGTCATGCAACTAGACGCCGTTGGCTTGAGCAGTCAAGCGCTCTTGCAAGCAACAGGCAATTCTAAGACATAATAAATCTTACTAACCAAAAAGATTCGCGTTCTTCCACTTACCAGTGGAGAATACGCTGATGTTGTAGTGGGAGGACTGGAGGACATACGGACATGATTAAATGTAGATCCCTAAATACCTAATGGACGCCGGGGGCCTTTTAATCCTTCTCTTTACTATGGTTAATGGATATACTCCCTGCACCATTACCAAGCTCCACCTCTGATAATTGTGAATCCCCATGTAACCTTCGATGCCGCGGTCCCCGAGCACCGCTAATGTCCGCTTCATCGGGCAATGAAGATTGCGAATTCGAATGCGAAGGAGAGATAAGGCCCGGGAAGAAACGAGAAAGAAGAGGTTTCATGGTCGTTAAGCAGGCGCAGACTATCGCAATGTTCACTTCCCATGAATTCCAGTTGGCAATCTCGGCGGCATCCCAGGTGATATCCTGCGCAGCAGAATTCATTCCCCGAGCGAGAATGGCGGCGCGAGCTAAGGAGATGATGCACACGCTGTATATACATGTACACGATTAGTTTACGTTCTGGGTCTTCCAGTCTAGTCTTGGCTGAAGCCGAGGGGCGGGGGAGTGGAGGGAAGGGGAGGAGTATACCTAAAAGCAAGAACAAAAATGACACCCAAACACCACTTCTCCGGTCGAGAGGTTCTGATTTTCGACAGGACGGTTAAAGGCAGCGTAAAGATGAGAAAGTCGGTGACAATGTTGAGACCGGCATGACTCCAGTAGATGGACATGGGTTGGCAATATGCAGTGTCACGTTTGGCGAAATCCCAAAAGGCATCCAACGGAACACAGGCGGTAAAGAGCGTCGCGAGGATATAAAGATGGCTGAGGAGCACAACACCCAGGAGAATCTTGGCGGCAAGTCGCACGCGGTCGTAGGTGAGGACACGGATGTACAAGCAGAGCACCGATAGCTTGGTGAAGGTCATGCTGAGAACGTAGATGATGGTACCGATGATACTGACCTGGACGACGTGCTGGTTAGCGAACTGTGCTATGCTGGAGTGTTGATCTGCCTTACTTTGAAGTACATCATGAGATCATACGGGGCAACATAGGCAAGATGTTTCCCCAACGCATGGTGAAGTTCTGATCAAACCGAGGTCTGGTTAGCTGATGGGCGGCAATAGGGCCATGTCTTTTCCAGCTGAGCTCACCAAGTCCCAAGCAAACCGTGATTCCCGCAGAAGATGCCTAGCCATTAGTAAGCTCTAGTGTTCAGTCCAGACTTAAGAGAAGATGGAAACGTACCACGGCAGCCACAATGAGCCAGTCCTCCAGAGCAAAGACGCGAAGGACCCAAGCCCGACACCAGCACCGCAGCGTCACGGCCACAACCGCAAGCGCAAGCGCGACAGCAGCGGATGGTGCTACCGACTGTCCATTCCACTCGGTTGGATCCGGGAGCGACGACGGTGGAGCCACTGCCGTCGGGTCCGCCATGGTCTGGCTGGCACAGGCAGCGACGTGCTGTCAGAGTGTCCCTCCGGCCCGCACCTTGTTTTTTTTTCTGTCTCCTCTCCTCCCTTTTTTAGCGCGGTCTCCGCTTCAGCGCGATGCCCCGATGCCGCGATGCCGGAACTGGTGCGCCAAGAGCGTGACACCGGCCCGCATTCCCTAGTGGTGGTAAACTTGGGTCTCAACCAGACTGCGCTCGCGTGAGAGTAAACACCAACGAACCCCCGATTAAAGATCAGGTATACGAGGAGTTGAGCATCTGGCGAAGGGGGCGATTTGGCGTTTCTGCAAAGGGGCAAAAAAGAAAAACAATCACAAAGATTTGTTGATGAACGAGCCAGACATCAACAAGAGAAAGAGCAAGCGAGATGGGGGACTCTAGCGTTTTTGGTTGGGCCTGGGCACGTGTGATGGGTGATGTGCTTGATGTGGTTCGAGCCCATAGAACCGAGCGAACGAGTCTCTTTTCTGCTTTGTTTTTTTCAGCCCGTCTGGGCTCCCGCGGTCCCGGACTCCTGTCCCACGTCCCAAAACCCAGGAAACTGGGGAGAGAATGGAATTGTTGCGCACTCTTTGACAAGGGCGCCGCCCAGGAGGGACAAGCCAATGCTTGAGCGTAACTAGCGGATCGTCAGTGCGCGGCACGCGGTTGACGTCCCGCACCTGTCAAAAGGTTGGTCGCGAACGGGATCACGGACGGTGGTGGAAATGATGGGGGTCGATAGGATTCTACGCAAGGATTTGCAAAAGATGGGATTTTTGAGAAAAAAGTGTATTTTTAAATCATGCGAGAACGGCCTGCGGGCGCACATCAATGATTCGAACTGAGCTTAAATCTCACCCTGCAACCAACAACAACCTACGCTCAGTCTCTTTCGTTAGGATTGTTCGATGCAAAGGGTTTATCTCTCTCCTGTGCGACAATCGTCAGCCCTAGACGGACAGAAATTTGGTCAGCACAGTGATGTGAGACAACTCCACCCCGGTGAATGTGTTCCCCAGGTCCAAAAGTCAGCAAAGTTCCCGTGGGAATGGGCGCCCCACTTGCCGCTCAACTAGGTAGGTAACGAGCGCAGCAAATTTATCACCAGCGGTTCGGTAGCGACCTACGTACCCCAGAATTTGCTTGTTCCAGTGCGATCAGACTTGTCAGCCAGGCGGCCCAAGTCCCGTTGTCAGCATCACCAATCTCCACAGGAACTGGCAAGTTTGGGTCGAGAGCATTAGCGCATGCATGACCACTGCCGTGGGTATGAGCCGAAAGTCAATGACTTGGGCGCGCATGAGTTACCCACAGGCATGGGATGGGGGCATGAGTTACCCACAGGCATGGGATAGGGGCATGGGTGTACTCTCACAGTCGCGGAGGCAAAAAGGTACAAGCACAGGTGAGGCTCTCTTTTTGACTTTAGAGAGGGATGTATTTTCTCGCAGTTGTGGAAGCAAAAAGGTACAAAATGAGGCTCTTTAGGAGGAGGGAATGTATTTTCTCGCAGTTGTGGAAGCAAAAAGGTACAAAATGAGGCTCTTTGGGAGGAGGAGGGAATGTATTTTCTCGCAGTTGTGAAGGCGAAATGGTACTTTTGAGGCTCTTATTGCATTGTAATCTCTAGCTTTGGGGAGGGGATAAATTCACGAAAAGGTACAAAATGAGGCTCTTTGGGAGGGGGGAATGTATTTTCTCGCAGTTGTGCAGGCGAAATAGTACTTTTGAGGCTCTTATTGCACTGCAATTTCTAGCCCTGGGAGGGGATGAATTCACAGTCCCCCCTCCCAAAAAGTCTTGGCCGCTAGTTATGACTGAGGGAGTTGGTGCACGGAAACGCTGTCAGCGCCGGCCGGACTGAATCCCGCGAGCAGCGCTAGTAGGGTTTTCACTTTCAATGACAAGCCCCAAAGCTCGACGGATGGGAACAACTCCGCTAAACGACTGTATAATCCGGCCTTAAAACGAATATATTCCACTTTTCTATAAGGGTAGGTAGGTAAGTATATGGGATTTTATTCGCAGAGTTCCCTACCAGATAAGGCGTTTTGAAGCCAGAGGGCCACCAGAATGAAGCAAAGGCTAGCCACAAATTGGCGGGTACCACCAGGCGTTTAGCCGTGACCCACGTTGTGGTTGGTGAATCGAGCAGCCAGGGGTCCCGGCTCCAGGCCACATTTGAATGCTTACTGCCCAGTCGCGGCCACAAAGCTCCCTGGGGAACGGGAGGAGAGCTACCATGTCATAGAACACTACAAACTGGCACATTCGATTCAACAGGAAGCGCCTCAAGGGTGAAAACGGCATAGCCACGCTACACCTGTCGGGCTCGTCAGGGACACCGCGCCTTGATGCCTCTGATAGTATAAAAGGCACATCGCATCCTATTCCTCCTAGCAGTATTTTACTCTCATAACCTCTCATATACCGCAAAGATGATCGAACCGATAAATTCTCCCCCCC
>Ga0247763_1001256_pt1 | contig 14645 bp, 13 predicted proteins | sample UWRJL141409B4_FD_179926 | JGI IMG/M metagenome (GOLD analysis project Ga0247763, IMG submission 179926) | Plant litter microbial communities from Arlington Agricultural Research Station in Wisconsin, United States - UWRJ-L141-409B-4 | ecosystem: Environmental > Terrestrial > Plant litter >...
TGAAGCGGGCATGGCTGACCATGCCGCGCTCGTACGCGCCCCTGGTGATCCGTGGACCGTCGGCCGCCCCGTACAGAGACAGCAGGCACCGCCGGCGTCACGTGGCGAGGACGTCCCGCAACTCCCCTACGGAGCGCTCGCGGTGGTGCCGGGCGGGCATCAGCTGATCCCGCTCCACGCGCTGCCCGGTGATCCAGGCTCCGAGGCTCGCCCTGCACACCCGTCCCGCCCGTCCCGTCGGGAACCCGTCGCCGGCCCGCACAGGGAGAACGCCAACCTGTGCTCCGCTGCCACCCTGACCTCAACACCGCACGCACGTCAGCGGAGGAGAAACAGCGTCTGACAAATTTTCGAGGATGTGCGTGGATACCGTGTCGCCGGGCACAAGGGCTATCGCACCGTGGTCCTGGTGTAATCCGGAGCCGGGACCTACTGGTCGACGGGAATTTAGGCCGTTTCGAAGCTCATACGCACACGCGTCTGAGCCGGACCTGACGACAGGAACTTGAAATGATCATTCTTGGCCTTATTCTGCTGATCATCGGCTTGCTTGTCGGCATGGGGCTGCTGACAACGATCGGCGGCATCCTCATTCTGGTGGGCGCCATCCTGTGGATCCTGGGTGCGACGGGCCGCGCGGTCGGTGGACGCAAGCACTTCTTCTGATGTCGGGGCGCCTCACCAGAACGCTGCGATGAGTGACGGTCCGTGGCTTCCTCCGCACCGGAGAGCCAACATCGTGAGGAACTGACGGATCGCGCGTTTGAGCTGCCGGTTGCCGCTCCTGTGTGTTCACCGTGGCTCGGCATCTCGGACGACTTCATGGGCCGGGGCGGGGCCGGCGTGGGAGGCCAGGTGGGCGGCGGTGGTGAAGCTGGTGCCGTCGCGGACGGTGGGTGGCGGCGTCCTCGCTGCCTCCACCGCTCTGCCGGCGTGCTCATCTGGGCCCGGCGCAAGGTCCACGCGAGCGGCCGCTTCATGGTCAGCGGAAGCGCGGGAACCTCCCGCCCTGCTCGCCGGGCCGCTGATGGCGACGACCGGGCCCGCCGACGTTCCGAGCGACGGATCAAGGCCGCCTCCCTCGCTCGCGGCAGAGCCTGCGGGCGTTCACCTTCGGCGCCGGCCCCAACATCGGCCCGGCCACCGTCAGCACTCTCGCCACCTGCCGATGGGTCCGGAAAAGAGAACCGCTCTGCCTGACCGGCGACTCCGGGACCGGCAAGGCGCACCTGCTGATCGTCCTGGGAACCGAGGCCGCGATGCACGGCTTCCGCGTCCGCACGCGTCGGCCACCAAACTCGTCAACGAACTGGGCGAAGCCGCCGACGGGAAGCAGTCGTCCCGGACGATCGCCCGCCACGGCCGTGCCGGTCTTGTGTGCATCGCGAGGAACTCGGCCGCATGAAGCTTGACCGCAGGGGTGCCGAACTGCCGTTTCAGGTTCCGACTGCGCGCGGAGAAGAACAGCGTCGCGCTTCAGCTCACGGCCGTCGGCTGTTCCTCAGGGCCGGAACCTGACAGCGCAGGCCCCTTGCAGCCGTGCCCAGGGCTGCCCGACGCCTCCTGGTCGCCGCTGGCGACAGCGGCGTCCACCGACGCCGGCGCGTCCCGCGGTGATGGCACCGGGCCTCACCCATCTCGTGCGGAGGGGCCACGACCCCCCACGCCGTACCGGAACTCCCGCCGCCCCGGGCTGGGGCACCGGCGCGACCGTCGGCCGGGAGGCCAGGTCTGAGGGGGGTCCGGTGAGACGTGAGGCACCGTCACCGTCACCGCCACGGGCGTCAGGCGATACGCAGCACCGTTCCTGTCTCGTCCGCCGGGAAACGTTCCATCACCTGCGAGTCGTGCCCCGGCACCACCACCGCGTCCTGGCTCCGTTCACGCAGCCAGCGCAGCCCCTCGTACATCTCCGGAAGGCTCGAGGCTATGTGGAAGGGGCGCTCCTTCTCGAACTCCTCATACAGATGAGAGGCATCCGAGGCGAGCACGACCGGCTTGCCGGACGTCTGGACCTCCACCACGATCTGCCCCGGCGTGTGCCCGGCCACTTCGTGGAAGGTGATGCCCGGGAGTCCGGGATCCTCTTCCGGAACCAGGGTGAGCCGGCCTTCCGCGTCGGCCTTGCGGATGGTGTCCACCTCCTCGGTCTCCACCGCGGAACGGAACAGCGGCTGCCGCGCTGTCTCGCCGGTCCAGAAGCGGTACTCCCTGCCACCGGCGATGAGTTGCGAGCGTGGGAAGAGGTCCGCGTTGCCGATGTGGTCGTAGTGGAAGTGCGTCAGCACCACGTGGGACACCTGGTCCGGGTGCACGCCGAGGAGACCCAGCGTCTCCGGCACCGGTGTCAGCAGTTCGCGGTTGCGGCGCTCGGCCACCTCCGGGCGAAAACCGGTGTCGACGAGCACCGTGCGCTCCCCGTTGCGGATGACCCAGTAGAAGTAGTCGATCCGGATCGGCTCGTTCTCCTCGCCGTACACCTCGAACGAGTGGTACGCCGTCTGTTTGTCCGTGTGCCACATGCCGTACCGCACGGCGAGGACTTCATAGGTGTTCGTCGCAGACGCGGTCCGTGCGCTCACGAGGCCAGCTCCTTGTCCTGTACGGGGTGGGAGGCGTGCGGGTCGTCGGATGCGGGTTCCGCGGCGCCGTCCTGCGGCGGTCGCCGCGACCAGTAGTTGGCGAGGAGGGAACCGGTGATGTTGCCCAGGGGGCTGAACACGGCCGCCGGCAGGCCGGCGGTGCCGACCATGCCCATGGACGCGGCGAGGCCGGTGGCCATGCCTCCGTTCTGCATGCCCACCTCGAAGGTCACCGCGCGGGCCGAGGACTGGTCGAGTCCGGCGGCACGGCTGCCCCAGTAGCCGAAGAGGTAGCCGGTGCAGTTGTGCAGGATGCCCACGGCCAGCAGGGTCAGACCGATGTTCAGCAGGGCGTCGCGCCCGGCAGCCGTGGTGATGGTGTTGTAGTACATGATGCCGGCCATGGACGCCATCGGCATGGCCTTCTCGAGCTGCGGCAGGGGCCCGGACACCAGCAGTTGGTAGAGCCGGGCGATGACGATCGCGGCCGCCATGTAGGACACCGACTTCAGAATGCCCAGCTGGGTCTCGGACAGGTTCGAGGAGACATGGCTCCAGCCGCCGAACGCGATGTATCCGAGCCATCCCGCGGACACCAGGACTGCGCAGTCCACGACACGGCGCCCGCCCTTGCCCGCGGTACGGAGGTAGTCGACGAGCAGCGCGGCGGAGACCGGCACCAGCGTGATGCGGATGACGTCGAACATCATGGTGAGGAAAACCACGTCGACGATCCGGCCGGCGAACAGCTTCATCAGCAGCGGAGTGGCCAGCGGCGAAAGCACCGTCGAGAGTGCGGTGACCGTGACAGCCAGAGCGAGATTCGCGCGTGCCATCAGGCTCATGACGTTCGAGGCCAGGCCGCTCGCAACACAGCCATAAAGGATGACCCCCACTCCGATTTCTTCCGGCAGATCGGCGAAGTGTACGAGGACGAATGCGGCGAGCGGCATCACGGAATAATGGCCGATGAGGCCGACCAATACGCCGCGGGGATGTCTGATGACGCCATTGAAGTCCGCCAGCCTCATCTGCGTCGCCATGCCGAACATGACCAGCTGGATGACGGTGGTGATGAGGAATTTGCCGCCGAGGTCGAGACTTCCCCAACTGCGGAAGGCGGCGGGGAAGACCAGTGCGGCGATGACACAGGCGATGATCCAAGCGGTGTACTGGTAGCCCTTGAGCGCGTCGACGGCGCCGAACCCGATCGCGGCACCGAACCCTGTCACCAGCAGGGCCGGTTGCCAGATACCGGGAGCGTCGGCGATCAGTCCCAGAATCAGGATGAGGGCGGCGACCGCTGAGAGAGCGAGACACGCCGTGCGTAGATTTTTCAAAGCGCCTCCGTAGGGAAAGCGGGGCGATCTCGTCACCCAGCCTGACATGTCGGATCACGCACGGTCGGCATGGTCGCAGCCTGGCCGTGGGAAATGGTGGACTCCGCAGGCGGAAGAAGAGGATCCGACGAAGCGGACCCGACATCACGCGCCAGAATGAGCGGCTCTCCGAACAGTGCACCTGTCCGCGTGGACGTAACATATCCACGCAGTAAGTCGGGACGCAAGACCGAGGGCTTATTCCATCGGAAACAAATGAGTAACCGATCGGGATTTCGGATTTTTTGTCCGAAGGTAGCTCCATGATGCTGGCCGAATTTCTTGTATTCCGAATCGGCGAATCCGGAATGCGAATCAGCTGGAATTGCTGACGTGTTTGCGGGGAGAGCGGTCGTTTCGGAAGGGACGTTTCTCCGCCGCTCGTCGCCTGCGCGCCTGCCCGCCGAGGTGCGGTACCCGCCGGGGTGCTGCCGGTGACGGGCTCACCGTCCGCTCCGAAGGGCACCCGGAGAACAGGCGGGCGGCGGTTCTCAGTGCGCTGTCGTGGCCTCGGCCGGAGCCTGCGCCTGCGCCTGCTTCATCGTCAGTGCCACGTCCACGATCATGTCCTCCTGGCCGCCGATCAGCTTGCGCCTGCCCACCTCGACGATGAGGTCGCGCATGTCCACCCCGTAGTCCCGGGAGGCACGCTCGGTGTGTCTCAGGAAACTGGAGTAGACCCCGGCGTAGCCGAGCGTCAGGGTTTCCCGGTCCACCCGGATCGGTCGGTCCTGGAGGGGACGGACCAGGTCGTCCGCCGCGTCCGCGAGGGCGAAGAGATCGCATCCGTGGGTCCAGCCCTGCAGGTTCGCCACAGCGACGAATGCTTCCAGCGGGGTGTTGCCCGCGCCCGCGCCGTGACCGGCGAGTGAGGCGTCGACGCGAAAGACACCCTCTTCGACGGCCGCGACCGAGTTCGCGACGGACAAGGAGAGGTTCTCGTGCGCGTGGATGCCGATCTCCGTCTCCGGCTTCAGCACCTCGCGGTAGGCCCGCACCCGTTCGCGTACGCCGTCCATGGTCAGCCGCCCCGCGGAGTCGGTGACGTAGACGCAGTTGGCGCCGGCGTCCTCCATCAGCTTGGCGTTCGCGGCCAGTTCGGCCGGTGGGAGGTAGTGGGACATCATCAGGAAGCCCGAGACGTCCATGCCCAGTTCACGCGCCCGCGCGATGTGCTGGGGTGCCACGTCCGCCTCGGTGCAGTGCGTCGCCACCCGCACCGACTTGACCCCCTGTCCGTGGGCCCGCTCGAGGTCGTGGATGGTGCCGATGCCCGGCAGCAGCAGCGTGGTCAGGCGCGCCCGTTTCACCACGGCGGCGACCGCGGCGATCCACTCGTCGTCGGTGTGGCTGGCCGGCCCGTAGGTGAGGGACGAGGCGGCAAGTCCGTCACCGTGGGCGATCTCGATGGCGTCGACACCGGCGGCGTCGAGTGCGGCGGCGATCTCGAGCAGCCGGTCCATGCCGATGCGATGCCGGATCGCGTGCATGCCGTCTCGCAGTGTGACGTCCTGGACGAATATCTTCGTCATGTCAGGCCACCTTTCGGGCGGGTGCCATGGAGTCCGCGGCCAGCCGGTCGGCGACCTCGAGCGCCGCGGAGGTCATGATGTCGAGGTTTCCGGCGTAGGCGGGGAGGTAGTGCGCGGCGCCTTCCACCTCCAGGAAGACGGACACTTTCCACCGCGGTTCGGGACGGTCCGGGAGCAGGGTGCGCAGCGGCTCGTCGTCCTCGATCGCGGTGAACTGCACGTCCTGCTTCAGCCGGTAGCCCGGCACGTAGCCGGCGACCTCGGCGACCATGGACACCACCGACTCGGTGATCCTGGTGCGCAGTGCGTCGTCCGGGCGGTCGATCAGGCAGAGCACCGTGTCGCGCATGAGCATCGGCGGCTCGGCCGGGTTCAGGACGATGACGGCCTTGCCGCGCTTCGCGCCGCCGACGGCCTCGATGGCTTTCGAGGTGGTCTCGGTGAACTCGTCGACGTTGGCCCGGGTGCCGGGTCCCGCCGACCTCGACGCGATGGACGCGACGATCTCCGCGTACGGCACCGGTGTCACCCGGGACACGGCGTGGACGATCGGGATGGTGGCCTGGCCCCCGCAGGTCACCATGTTGATGTTGGGTGCGGTCAGATGCTGGTCCGCGTTGACGACCGGGACCACGTACGGGCCGATCGCGGCCGGTGTCAGATCGATGAGCCGCTTGCCGTACGGCGCCAGAGCGGCCGCGTTGGCGAGGTGCGCCTTGGCCGAGGTCGCGTCGAAGACGATGTCCATCTCCTCGAAGCCGCTCGTTTCGATCAGGCCACGCACGCCGCGGTCGGTCGTGGCCACCCCCAGGCGGCGGGCGCGTGCCAGACCGTCGGAGGCCGGATCGATCCCCACCAGTACGGCCGGTTCCAGGTCCGGATGTCCGCGCAGACACTTGATCATGAGGTCGGTTCCGATGTTGCCGGACCCGATGATCGCAACTTTCGTCGTCATGGTTGTTCCTTGTGTGGAGGTCGGAGTGGCGGGGGGACTCAGCCGCGGCCCATGAACGGCATGCGGGTCGCCATGAGTGTCATGAAGGGCACGCTGACAGACGGCGGCATCGCCGCGATGAAGGCGATCGTCTCGGCGACGTGGCCGACGTCGACCGATGCCTCCGGCTTCTTCGAGCCGTCGGGCTGCAGAGCCCCGGCCTCGTGCACCCTGCTCATCGCGGTGGAGGCATTGCCGATGTCGAGCTGGCCCACGGCGACATCGACATCGCGCCCTTCGAGTGAGAAGGACCGTGTCAGTCCGGTGACGGCCGCCTTGCTGGCGGTGTAGGCGGCCGCGTGCGGCCGAGGCACCTGAGCGGAGACCGAACCGAGGTTGATGATGCGTCCGCCGCGCGGCTTCTGCGTACCCATGACGCGCAGCGCGGCGCGTGAGGCCAGGAAGGTCCCGGTGAGGTTGACGCGGAGAATCAGGTCCCATTCGGCGGTCACTGTCTCGGGAATCGGACGCTGCACTCCGAACAGTCCCGCGCAGTTGACGAGCAGGTCGAGGTGGCCGTGCTCGGTGACGACCGCATCGATGACGGACTCCACCTCGTCGGCGTCCGTGACGTCCATCGCACGGGCTTCGGCAAAGGGGGCCTCAGCCGCGGCTTCCTCCAGGGGATCTTCGTTCCGGCCGGTGTACACGACGTGGAAGCCGCGTTCCGACAGGCGCTGTGAGGTGGCGCGGCCGATGCCGCTGCCGGCTCCGGTGACCAGGGCGACGCGCTGTTCAGTGACTGGCACGGGGTACGTCCGATCCGCGCTTTCCGCGCAGGAAGTCCAGGTCGGCACCGGTGTCGGCCTGGGTGACATGGTGCAGGTAGAGCTGCAGGTAACCTCCGGGCGCCGCGATGGGCTGTTCGCCGCGTGCCGAGCGCCGCCGGGTGAGTTCCTCGTCGGTGACCTCCAGGTGCAGACGGCGGGTGGGCACGTCGAGTTCGATCACGTCCCCGTTCTCGACGAGGCAGAGGGGGCCGCCGGCGGCTGATTCGGGAGCGACGTGCAGAACGACCGCGCCGAAGGCGGTACCACTCATCCGGGCGTCGGAGATGCGGACCATGTCCGTGACACCGGCGCGCAACAGCTTCGCGGGGATGGGCAGATTCCCCATCTCCGGCATGCCGGGGTAACCCTTGGGACCCGCGCCCTTGAGGACGAGTACCGAGTCGGCGTCCACTTCCAGGTCCGGGTCGTCGATGCGGGCGCGCAGATCGTCGATGTCCTCGAAGACCACTGCCGGACCGCGATGGGTGAGGAGTGCGGCCGTGGCCGCGGAAGGTTTGATGATGGCGCCGCCGGGGGCGAGGTTCCCGCGCAGGACGGCGATGCCGGCGTCCTCCTGCAGCGGGTCCTTGCGGCTGCGGACGACAGGCGAACCCCACCCCGTCAGCCCTTCGTTGTTCTCCCCCAGCGTGCGGCCGGTGACGGTGAGCGCCTTCCTGTGCAGCAGTTCACCGAGCTCGTTGACGACGACCGGAACACCGCCCGCGTCGAAGAAGTCCTCCATCAGGCAGGTGCCGGAGGGAACCAGGTCGACAAGAAGAGGAACTCCCGCCGCCACGGTGTCGAAGTCCTTCAGTGTCAGGTCGACCTCGGCACGGCCCGCCAGGGCCAGCAGGTGGACGACCGCATTGGTGGAGCCGCCGATGGCGGCGTTCAGACGGATGGCGTTCTCGAACGCCTCCCGCGTGACGATCTTCGACATGACCAGGTCCTCACGCACCAGTTCCACCGCCCGCGAACCGGTGTCGTGGGCGAGGACACGGCGGCGTGCGTCGACGGCCGGGACCGCCGCGTTGCCGGGCAGGGCCATACCCATGACCTCGACCATGGAAGCCATGGTGGACGCGGTGCCCATGGTGTTGCAGCTGCCGTTGGACCGCCACATGCATGCCTCGGCGCCCACGAACGCCTCCGGCGTCATCGTCCCCGCGCGCACCTGGTCGTACATCTCGTACGTGCCCGTTCCGGACGGCAGTTGCCTGCCTTCGCGGCGTCCCGTGAGGGTCGGTCCGCCGGAGAGCATGATGCTGGGCAGGTCGACGCTGGCCGCACCCATCAGCAGTGCGGGTGTGGTCTTGTCGCAGCCTGCGAGGAGGACGACGCCGTCGAGCGGATTGGCCCGCAGTGTCTCCTCGACGTCCATGCTCGCCAGATTCCGGTACATCATGGTCGAGGGCCGCATCAGGGTCTCACCGAGCGAGGTCACCGGGAACTCCAGCGGCAGTCCACCGGCCTCGTACACACCCCGGGCGACGTATTCGGCGAGCTCGCGCAGGTGCGCGTTGCAGGGCGCCAGCTGCGACCATGTGTTGCAGATGCCGATCACCGGTCGGCCGTCGAACATCCGGTCCGGGACCCCCATGGCCTTGATGCCGGAGCGATGGAAGAAGCCGGTCTTGTCCGCACCGGCGAACCAGCTCTGCGAACGGCGTCCTGCGTTGTCGGTCATCGGAACGTCACCATCGATTCGCTGATCGCATGAGCAGTCTTGATCACGGCCTGGATGATCTGGTCACCGGATTTGGCGAAGGTGCTGCGGATGGTCGTCACGGAGACGGCGGCTACGGCGTTGCCGTCCGCTCCGACGACCGGCGCGGCGGCACAGCACACTTCCTCGATCAGCTCGCCGTCGTCCAGGGCGTAGCCGTCGCCCCGTGCACGCTCCAGCCGCTGGCGCAGGTCCGCGGCGCTCGCCGTGGTGAAGCGGGTGAAGGGAACCGGCCGGAACTCGCTCAGGTACCGGTCGCGTACGGCTTTCGGCGAGTAGGCGAGAACCGCCTTGCCCAGAGCCGTGGCGTAGGCGGGCACCTCCGATCCGGGGACCGGTTCGATGCGGAAGAGCTGCTGCGACGGGACGGTCATGGCGTACACGATGGATCCCTGGTGCAGAGTCCCGAGGTTCACGGTCTCGTGGAACGCTCCGGCGAGTTCCGTCAGCCGGGGGCGGGCCACCTCGATCAGGCCGGTGCGGTCCTTCACCGAGTTGCCGATGGCCACCAGCTTCATGGTCAGGCGGTACCGGGGTGCCTCCGGATCGCGCTCGACGTAACCGGAACTCATCAGAGTGCTGAGCAGCCGGTCCACGGCGGGCTTGGAGAGGCTGAGCTCGCGTGCCAGGTCGGAGACCCCGCCCCAGGACTGCCGGCCGAGAGTCTCGATCAGGCGCATCGCGTTGCCGACGGAGGCGATTTCGCGATCGCTGCGAGCGGAGACCGCGGTACCGCCGGAAAATTCTGACGGCATGATTAACCCTTCATCCTGCGGATTCGCATAGCGATAAGCTGTTTCGCAGCGAAGGTACGTCGATGCGCCGCATGCCGTCAAGAGAAGTATGTGCATGTCACAACCGTTGACGTTTACGGCCTTGGGATCTTACGGTTCACCGGGTACCGAAGCGGAATTCGCATTGCGAATTATTGAATTCGGATTCCGAGAAAATTAGTTCGCAGTGTGAATTACGGGTTCGCCGGAACCGTTCCACCTGCGTCGACTCGACACTGTGCACAGAAGTGCACGGAAGGGAGAAAAAGTGACACACCGAGTAGCAGTCCTGCGCGGTGACGGCATCGGCCCGGAGATCGTGGACGAGGCCGTGAAAGTGCTGCGCGCCGTCCAGGACGTCGTTCCCGGCCTGGATCTGAACTTCACCTTCCTCCCGGCCGGAGCGGACCACTACGCCCGGCACCGCGAGGTGGCCCCCGAAAGCACCTGGACCGCACTCCGCGAGGCCGACGCCATCTTGATGGGCTCCATGGGACACCCCGATATCCGTATGCCGGACGGCACCGAGGTCCAGGGCCACTTCATCGTCAACGTACGCAAGAAACTCGGCCTGTACGCCGGAATCCGACCCATCAAGTTCTATCCGGGCGCACGCGGCGTGGATCCGCGGCAGAAGAACGTCGACCTGGTGTTGGTGCGGGAAAGCACCGAAGGCCTCTTCGCCTCGTTCGGCGGCGGCGCGGAGATCGACGACGAGGTCTACGCCGACACAATGATCATCACCCGCAAGGGCGCCGAGCGGATCTCGAGGTACGCCTTCGACCTCGCGCGTACCCGCGGCGGCCGCCCTCTCGACAGCGTGCGTACGGTGACCTGTGTCGACAAGGCGAACATCTTCCGCTCGCTGGCCTTCTTCCGGAAGGTCTTCGACGAAGTCGCCGCCGACAACAGCGACATCCGCGCGGACCACGCGCTGGTCGACTCCTTCTCCATGCTGCTGATGCAGCATCCGGAGCGCTACGACGTCCTGGTCACCGAGAACATGTTCGGCGACATCCTCTCGGACTTGGCGGCAGCCCTGGTCGGAGGTCTCGGCCTCGCGCCCTCCGGCGACATCGGCGACCGCCACGCCATGTTCCAGCCCGCGCACGGCTCCGCTCCCGACATCGCCGGCCAGAACCGGGCCAACCCGGTCGCGACCATCGTGTCCGCCCGCATGATGCTCGACTGGCTCGCACAGCGGCACGAGGAGGGCAAGCCGCTCCGTGCCGCAGCCGACCTCGTCGAACGCGCGGTGGTGAAGACCATGGCGGCCGGCGACCTCACCGTCGACCTCGGCGGCAGGCTCAGCTGTTCCGACTTCGGCGACGCCGTCGCTGCCGCCGTGCGGCAGCTGCACGCCGAGACCGGATGAGAACCCGGCCGGCGCCGAGAGGCATGGCGTTCACGGCAGACGACCCATCACACGCGGTGACCGGCGGCGCGGCCCCGGCGGGCTCGCGCGTTCCGCGGCTACCGGTCGCCGGTCACCGACGTCCGTGTCTGCCGGAACGTCCGCCCGCCCACTCCCTCGTCACACAGGAGCACTCGTGCACGCGTCGCCCGGACCCGTGGCCAACATCTCGGCGCTCTTCCCGTCGCTGCCCCTGCCCGACCGGCCGGCCGCCGCTGCCGAAGCGGGCTTCACCGCCATCGAGACCTGGTGGCCGTTCGCCGCCCCCGCACCTGTCGGTCGGGAGGCCGACGACTTCGTCGACGCCGTCCGGGCCGCCGGCGTCGAACTGGTCGCCCTCAACTTCTTCCATACCGCTCCGGGCGCCGGCGGAGCCGGCATCCTCTCCCACCCCGGCCGCTCCGCGGAGTTCCGCGACAATCTGGACGCCGTCCACCACCTCGCCCGGCAACTGGACGTACGGCTGTTCTGCGCACCCTACGGACACCGGCTCGACACCCTGTCGGACCAGGAACAACGGGAGACCGCGGTTCTCCGGCTGACGGAGGCCAACCGGACGCTGTCCGCCGTCGGCGGGCGAACCATGATCGAACCGCTGAGCGGCATCCCGGGTTTCCCCCTCACCACAGCCCGCCAAGCCGCTGCGATCATCCGTCGTGTCGACGCGGCAGCGGGCGACGGCCCGTCCACCGGGCTGCTCGCTGACCTGTACCACCTCGCCGCCAACGGCGCCGATCTGGAGGCGGACCTGGCCTCCTACACGTATCTGATCGCGCATGTTCAGATCGCCGACCATCCCGGCCGCGGCGAACCGGGAACAGGCACCCTCGCGATCGGCTGGCACATCGAGACGTTGCTGCGGCACGGATACCGAGGCCGCTTCGCTCTCGAATACCAGCCGTCCGGACCTGTGAGACGGTCGGCTCTGCCCCGCCACCGGTAGTGCGCCGACACGTCAACCGGGTGGTGGTGCGGGGTGACAGCCCGTGCGTGTCACCCGCTCCGGGGTCGGGCCGGACACCGGCCGGCACTTTGCCCACCACCATGGTCTCGGGCCGGTTCCGGCAGGTGCCACCGGCTGAGCCTGTGCGGGCGGGCTCGACGGAAGAGCCCGGATGGCCGGATGGGAAGCGGTCATGTCCGGTGTGGACACGACGGGGCAGTCGCTCGACGGGCAGGTTCGCGAGCGTGTTCCTGCCTGGCGGGACGCGTTCCTCTCCAAGGACGTCGATGCGGTCATGTCCCAACGGGACTCCTTGCTCCAGGCGCGCACGAACCACGGTCCGGACCTCGTCGGTGCTCTTGGCGCGCACCACGGCCACCGCTCGGCCGGCGGGCGCCCGCACCGCCTGGCCGTGGGAGAGACCGGCGGCGATGTCCGGATCAGTCACCGTCCGGCCGACGGGCAGCCGTCCTCTGAGTACTTCGGCGATCCCCATGGCCGGGGGCGTCGTGCCGAGGGAGCCCCGCTCGCTGCAGTGATGAAGAGGCCACATTAAAGCAACAGATTGTTGCTATAGTGGCTGGACGTGCTGCGATATGAAGGAGCGAACATGCGGATTCTGGTCAGTGGAGCAGGGGCAGCCGGACTGTGCGCAGGCATCGACCTGGCGCGTGCCGGGCATGAGGTTGAGATCGTCGAGCGGGCGAACCACCTGCGCGTCAACGGCTCCCCGATCGACGTGCGCGGTGAGGCCATCGGGACTGCGCGCAGCATGGGCATCCTCGACACGGTGCGCGAGCACCAGATCACGATGACCGAGCAGACGAAGTTCGTCGACCGGTCCGGCGCGGCGGTCGCTTCCTTGGCGATGCAGGAGATCAACGAGACCTCGGATGACATCGAGCTCCCCCGTGAGGACCTGATGACCATCCTGTGGCAGGCCCTGCCCGAGCAGGTCGATCTGCGCTTCGAGGAGTCGATCGCGACGCTGGTCGACGACGGGGACCGGGTCGCGGTCACCTTCGTCTCCGGCCGCGAGGCCGCCTACGACATCGTCGTCGGCGCCGACGGGGTGCACTCGACGGTGCGTCGGTTGGTGTTCGGCCCGGAGAAGGAGTTCACCGAGCACCTCGGGGTGTACGTCGCGATCGCGGACGCGCCCGGCCAGGCGACGGCCGGAGGCACTCGAGTGACGGAAGTCCTCAACCTGCCGGGGCGCTTCGCGGGCGTGGCCCGCTACCGCGACAAGGCGCTGGCACTCTTCGAGTTCCGGTCCGACCTGGTCGACTACGACTACCGCGACCTGACCGCGCAGAAACGTATCCTGGCCGAGGCCTTCGCCGGGATCGAGGACTGGAAGATCCCCGAGCTGATCGAGACCGCCCAGGACGACCCCAACCTCTACTTCGACGCGATCGCCCAGATCCACATGCCGAGCTGGAGCCAGGGACGGGTCGTGCTGATCGGGGACGCCGCGCACTGCGCGACCCCGATGGCCGGGCGCGGCACCTCGCTGGCCCTGCTCGGGGCATGGACGTTGACCGAGGAGCTGACCCGGCACGGCGACGACCTCACCGCGGCGTTCGCCGCCTACGAGCAGCGCCAACGCCCCCACGCGACGGCGGCCCAGGAGTTCGCGCGGGGCGGGGTCGACCTCGTGGTCCCCGCCACCTGGGAGGCGATCGAGGCACGCAACGCCCGGCTGCGCGAGGCGCAGCCGCTGTAAGGTTCCGTTCATGGCCGAGGGCGAATCCACGCGAGAGTCGGCCCGCCGTCCGGGCGGGCGCACCGCCCGCGTGCGGCGTCGCATTCTCGAGGCCGCCGCCGAGCTGATCGCCCGCGACGGGATCGGCGGCCTGCGCTACGACCAGGTCGCTGAGCTCGCCGAGGTCAACAAGACCAGCGTCTACCGCAACTGGCCCGACCGTACGACCCTGCTCGCCGACGCACTGACTTCCTTCAGCGCCCGCGCGACACCCCTGCACGACACCGGCGACATCGACGCCGACATCGTCGACTTCCTCGAAGCCCTCGCCCTCGCACTGTCCAGCACGCAAGGACGGGCACTGCTCAATGTCGTGGGCGCGGCCCACGACAACCCCGACCTGCGGGCCGTCGTCGACAGGGCGTTCGCTCAGCGCCTGGCGACGCTGCGCCGGCGGGTGGAGGCAGCGGTTGAGAGCGGGCAGCTGCCGGCGGTCGATTGCAGTCTTCTCGTCGAGATGCTCAGCGGCCCGGTGCACGGATTGGTCAGCCGGGGCGCGCGCGAGTTCACGCGAGCCGACGCTCGACGGATCACTGCGATCGTGCTCGCCGGCGTACGCGCCACCGCCGCTCATGACAGCGCCCCGGTCGCCGACGAAAACCAACGGGGTGAGCTTGTCGTCCGGACCGTGTCCTGCCTCGACCACGGCTGACGGCACCCTCTTCTCTTGCGTGCCTGTAGCTGACTGTTGGTGGTGTGGTGTCTGGGGCAGGTGGCCGGCTGGATACGTCGTGAGCCAAGGGTCCGGCCGGCGCGGCTGTCCGGTG
>Ga0247763_1001257_pt1 | contig 14633 bp, 9 predicted proteins | sample UWRJL141409B4_FD_179926 | JGI IMG/M metagenome (GOLD analysis project Ga0247763, IMG submission 179926) | Plant litter microbial communities from Arlington Agricultural Research Station in Wisconsin, United States - UWRJ-L141-409B-4 | ecosystem: Environmental > Terrestrial > Plant litter >...
CCGCGAGTCCGTGGAGACCTACCACTGGACCCGGTCGCGCGACCGGAACCCCGACACCGTGGAGTGGTCGCGGGTGCGGTACACCGGCTACTCCTTCCTCTCCGTGGAGGCGGAAGCGGGACCCGCCCCCCGGCTCACGGTGTCGGCGCTCGCCCAGGACGGCCGGCGCATCGACCACTTCGAGGTACGGCGCGGAGCGTGAGGCCCCCCGCACCCGGCCCGGTCACGCGACCGCGCTCGGCGGGCGGGTGGGGCCGATCAGGGCTCAGTGGCCGGTCGAGCCGCCGTTGTCCCGCCGGTCGAGGGCGCGCTGGAGCGCGGCGGCGGCGTTCTTGCGGTCGGACTCGCTGGTGCGGGAGACGTGACGGACTCGGCGGACGGTCGTCTCGGCCATGATGAATCGACTCCTTGCCTCCGGCGGTGACCGCCGGAAATGCGATGAGGGATTACGAGACGCCGGATGGGGCGGGGAGCGGTGCCGCAGGGGTTGCCTGCCAGGGGCTCCGGCTCACGACCGCCATTCGCTGGGTCGAGCGAGACGTTCGGCTCCTACAAAGTTAGGACAGGACCGGGCATCTGTCTGCACAGTTACTCGGACTTCCTACTATCTGAGACGGCTGAGGTGGTCGCACCTCGCCGGCCTGCGCTTTTCTCTCCGCGCGTTCTCCGCACGCACGCCGCCCCCGGCCCGGAGGGATGCTTCCGGGCCGGGGGCGGTTCGGTGGGACGCCGGCCCGTGTGCGGGGACGCCCCGGTCCTTGTGCGGGCGGCCCTCAGCCCATGTGCGGGTACGGGTAGTCGGTCGGCGGGACCAGCGTCTCCTTGATGGCGCGGGTCAGCGTCCAGCGCATCAGGTTCTGCGGGGCACCCGCCTTGTCGTTCGTACCCGACGCGCGACCGCCGCCGAAGGGCTGCTGGCCGACGACGGCACCGGTCGACTTGTCATTGATGTAGAAGTTGCCCGCCGCGTAGCGCAGCTTCTCCATGGTGTACGCGGCGGCGGCACGGTCGCCCGCGACGACCGAGCCGGTGAGCGCGTAGTCCGACACCGACTCCATCTGGGTCAGCATCTCGTCGTACGCGCCGGGAGAACTGTCGTCGTACACGTACACGGCGAGGAACGGGCCGAAGTACTCGGTCGTGAAGACCTCGTCGGCGGGGTCGGAGCACTCGACGACGGTCGGGCGCACGAACCAGCCCACCGAGTCGTCGTACGTGCCGCCCGCGACGATCGTGCAGGCCGGGTCCGCGGCGGCCCGGTCGATGGCGGCCTTGTTCTTGGCGAAGGACCGCTCGTCGATGACGGCGCCGATGAAGTTCGACAGGTCGGTGACGTCACCCATGGTGAGGCCGTCGACCTCGGCCGCGAACTCCTCCTTGAAGCCGGAGTTCCAGAGGGAGGCCGGGATGTACGCGCGCGAGGAGGCGCTGCACTTCTGGCCCTGGTACTCGAAGGAGCCCCGGGTCAGGGCGGTCTTCAGAACGGCGCGGTCGGCGCTGGGGTGCGCGACGACGAAGTCCTTGCCGCCGGTCTCACCGACCATGCGGGGGTACGTGCGGTACTTCTCGATGTTGTTGCCGACCGTCTTCCACAGGTACTGGAAGGTCTTGGTCGAGCCGGTGAAGTGGACGCCCGCGAGGTCGCGGTGCTCCAGAGCGACCTCCGAGACCTCGATGCCGTCGCCGGTGACGAGGTTGATGACGCCTCTGGGCAGCCCCGCCTCCTCCAGGAGCCGCATGAGCAGCACGGCGGCGTGGGTCTGCGTCGGGGACGGCTTCCACACGACGACGTTGCCCATGAGGGCCGGGGCGGTGGGCAGGTTGCCCGCGATGGCCGTGAAGTTGAACGGCGTGATCGCGTAGACGAACCCTTCGAGCGGGCGGTGGTCCAGGCGGTTCCAGACGCCGGGCGCGTTCGCGGGCGGCTGCTCGGCGAGCAGGTCACGGGCGTACTTGACGTTGAAGCGCCAGAAGTCGACGAGCTCGCAGGGACAGTCGATCTCGGCCTGCTGGGCGGTCTTGGACTGGCCGAGCATGGTCGACGCGGCCAGGGTCTCGCGCCACGGGCCCGCCAGCAGTTCGGCGGCGCGCAGGATGATCGCCGCACGGTCGTCGAAGGACATCGCGCGCCAGGCGGGCGCGGCGGCGAGGGCCGCGTCGATCGCGTCCTGGGCGTCCTGCCGGGTGGCGTTGTGCAGGGTGCCGAGGACGGCCTCGTGGTGGTGTGGCTGCACCACCTGGAACGGCGCGCCGCCCCCCATGCGCCTCTCGCCGCCGATGGTCATCGGCAGGTCGATCGGGTTCTCGGCGAGCTCCTTGAGCTTCGCCTCCAGACGGGCGCGCTCGGGCGAGCCGGGGGCATAGCCGTGCACCGGCTCGTTGACGGGGGTGGGGACCTGGGTCACAGCGTCCATGGGTTCCGTAACTCCTTAGTGGGCGGGGGTTTCGGGGCTCTCGCCCGCGTCGACGGCCGGCGTCCCGGTCCTGCTCAGTCCTCGGCGAGGACCGCTGTGGCGGAGAAGGGACCGGGCGGCTTCTCCGCCGAGACGGCGCACGCTGCGTCTTTCCGGGGGACATCCCCCGGACCCCCGGCCGGGAGTCCGCGTCGCCGTCATCTCAGCCCCGGGTCAGCACGCTGCGTGCGAAGAAGACCAGGTTGGCCGGCTTCTCCGCGAGGCGGCGCATGAAATAGCCGTACCAGTCGGTGCCGTAGGCGGTGTAGACCCGCATGCGGTGCCCCTCTGCGGCGAGCCTCAGGTGCTCGTCGCTCCTGATCCCGTACAGCATCTGGAACTCGTACTCGTCCGCCTTGCGCCCGGCGCGCCGCCCCAGCTCCTGCGCGATGGAGATGAGGCGCGGGTCGTGCGACCCGATCATCGGGTACCCGTCGCCCCGCATCAGGATGCGCAGGACCCGGACGTACGCCCTGTCTATCTCCGGCTTCCGCTGGTACGCGACGCCGGCGGGCTCCTTGTACGCGCCCTTCACGAGCCGCACGCGGCTGCCGTTCGCGGCGAGGCGGCGGGCGTCCACCTCGGTGCGGAAGAGGTAGGCCTGGATGACGCAGCCGGTCTCCGGGAAGTCCTTCCGGAGCTCCTCGTGGATGGCGAACATCGAGTCGAGCGTGGTGTGGTCCTCGGCGTCGAGCGTGACGGTCGTGCCGATGGCGGAGGCGGCCTCGACGACGGGCCGGACGTTCGCCAGGGCGAGCTCGTGGCCGCCGGCCAGGGCCTGCCCGAACATGGACAGCTTCACCGACATCTCGGCGCGCGTCCCGAGGTCCAGTTCTCCCAGGCGGTCGACGAGTTCCAGGTAGGCGTCACGGGCGGCCCCGGCCTGTTCCGGCGTGGTGATGTCCTCGCCGACCACGTCCATGGTGAGCTCCAGTCCCCTGCCCGTGAGGTCCTGGATGATCGGCACGACCTGGTCGACGCTCTCACCGGGGATGAAGCGGTCGACGACCGGCCTGGTGACCGGGGCCGCCGAGATCAGACGGCGCATCCGGTCGCTGCGCGAGGCGGCGAGAATCACGGGACCCAGCACGGGACACCTCCACGACGAGACCGGCGGAAGACCGTACCCGCCCTGACGGGCTGGTCGGGTACGGCACGGAGAACCACCGTGAAACCTAGGGATCGCTCCGATCGTCGGCCATCGACAGCTGTCACGCATCCCTGTCCGGGTTCTCAGACAGATGTATGAAGCCATGCGGAGATGAGGGAGAATGCCCAGGTGACAGCCGAACGCGAAGGTGACTATCAGGAGCTGGTCGACGAGATCTCGGAGCTTCTGGGCGCCCCGGCGACCTTGGAGAACCGCGACTTCGGGCTGATCGCCTTCGGCGCCTACGACAGCGAGGGCGAGCTCGACGCCTCCGCGCTGGACCCGGTGCGGGCCCGCTCGATCCTGACACGCCGGTCCACGGCGGCGGTCCGGGAGTTCTTCGAGGGCTTCGGCATCACCCGGGCGACGGAGCCGGTGCGGATTCCTCCCGCCCCGGAGGCAGGGGTCTACCGCGGCCGGATCTGCCTCCCGGTACGCCATCGGGGGGTGGTCCTCGGCTACGTCTGGCTCCTGGACGGCGACCCGGGTCCTTCGGACGTCCAGCTGGCCACGGCCATGGAGGTGGCTGCACGGATCGGCGCTCTGCTGGCCGACGAGGCACAGCACGGAGCTGACCTGACCCGAGAGCTCCGGGCCGTCCTCACGGCGGAACGGGACCGGCAGCGGGAGACCACGACCGAGGAACTCCGTACGGCCCTCGGCCCGAGAGCCGACGCGCTTCACACGATGATCTGCGTGGCCCCCTGGCCGTCGCCCGACGCCCCCTCGGTACGGACGCTGCAGGGCGCGACGGCTCTGTGCACGATGCCGTGGGGTGCGTCGGGCCAGTCCCTGGCCGTGCTGCTCCGTCTCCGCGCCCCCGACACACTGACGCCGGCGACGACCACGGCGGGCCGTCTGCTGGAGCGGGCGGGCGAGCGGGGCGGGGCGGGCGTCGCGACGGCGCGCGGCGGTCTGGAAGAACTGGGAACGGCCTGGCGGGAGGCGTCGGCGGCGGCGCGGGCGGTACAGGCGGAACCCGGACTCGGCCCGATCGCGAAGTGGCGGTCGATCGGCCCGTACCGTCTCCTGACAGCACTCCCTCCGGACGCGGCCCACGATCCGGCGGTCGCGCCCTTGCTCCTCCCCGCCCACCGCGAACTGGCCCGCACGGCCGAGGCCTACCTCGACTGCGCGGGCCGGGCGACACGCACGGCGACGGCACTGGGCGTCCACCGCCAGACCTTGTACTACCGCCTGTCGCGAGTGGAACGTCTCACGGGCCTGGATCTGGACGACGGCGAGGACAGGCTGTTGCTGCACATGGCGCTCAAGGCACGGCGTCTGTAGGGCTGCGCAGCGGCCCGGCACCCGGACGCGCGACGGCCTGATCGTCGGCGCCGGCTCCCGGCGTCACCCCGGCGCCCTCCCGCCTGTCGCCGTCGCCGCCAGGCCCCTTGCCCGCCGCCGCAGTCGCCGTCGCGACAGCACGCCGGAACGCCGAAGGGGCCGGGTGATGTCGGCGTGCCCGACCTCACCCGGCCCCGAGCCCGGCCGTCTCAGACCAGGTTGACCGAGCGAGCCTGCGTGGCCCCGATCTCGTCCGCCAGTTCCGTCAGCACGGTCGGCGGAACGGTGTCGTCCACCGTCAGCACCGCGAGCGCCTCGCCGCCCACGTCGGCACGCGCGACCTGCATACCGGCGATGTTGATGCCCGCCTCGCCGAGGACCCGGCCGAGGGTGCCGACGACGCCGGGACGGTCGGTGTAGTTGAGGACGACCATGTGGTCGGCGAGCGCCAGGTCCACGTCGTACTCACCGACGGCGACGATCTTCTGGTGGTTCTTGGGACCGGCGAGCGTGCCGGACACGGAGACCTCCTGACCGTCCCCGAGGGTGCCCCGCACGGTCACTACGTTCCGGTGGTCCGGGGACTCCGAGCTGGTGGTCAGCCGCACCTCGACACCACGTTCCTGCGCGAACAGCGGGGCGTTGACGTACGACACGGTCTCGTCCACGACGTCCTCGAACACCCCCTTGAGGGCGGAGAGTTCGAGCACCTTGACGTCGTGCTGGGTGATCTCGCCGTACACCTCGACGTCGAGGCGGACCGCGACCTCGCCCGCGAGCGCGGTGAAGATGCGGCCGAGCCTCTCGGCGAGCGGCAGACCCGGCTTGACGTCCTCGGCGATGACTCCGCCCTGGACGTTCACCGCGTCGGGGACCAGTTCACCGGCGAGCGCGAGGCGCACCGAGCGTGCGACGGCGATGCCGGCCTTCTCCTGCGCCTCGTCCGTGGAGGCGCCGAGGTGTGGGGTGCAGACGACCTGGTCGAGCTCGAAGAGCGGGGAGTCCGTGCAGGGCTCCTTGGCGTACACGTCGAGACCGGCGCCGGCGACCCGGCCCTCCTTGAGCGCCGAGTACAGTGCCGCCTCGTCGACGATCCCGCCGCGCGCGGCGTTGACGATCCGCACCGACGGCTTGACCTTGTGCAGTGCCTCGTCGCCGATGAGACCGAGGGTCTCGGGCGTCTTCGGCAGGTGGACGGTGATGAAGTCGGAGACCTCAAGCAGTTCGTCCAGCGAGAGGACCTTGACGCCCATCTGCGCGGCCCGTGCGGGCTGTACGTAGGGGTCGTAGGCGACGACCTTCATGCCGAACGCCGACATGCGCTGGGCGACGAGCGCCCCGATCCGGCCCAGGCCGACGACGCCGAGGGTCTTCTCCGCCAGTTCGACGCCGGTGTACTTGCTGCGCTTCCACTCGCCGTTCTTCAGCGCCGTGTTGGCCTGCGGGATGTGGCGTGCGGTGGCCAGCAGCAGACCGCAGGCCAGCTCGGCGGCGGTCACGATGTTCGAGGTGGGGGCGTTGACGACCATCACGCCGGCCTTGGTGGCGGCGGCGACGTCGACGTTGTCCAGGCCGACGCCGGCTCGTGCGACGACCTTCAGCTTGTTCGCGGCGGCGACGGCCTCGGCGTCCACCTTCGTCGCGGAGCGGATCAGGATCGCGTCGACCCCGGCGATGGCGGGCAGCAGCTCGGCACGGTCCGCGCCGTTGCAGTGCCGGATCTCGAAGTCCGGGCCCAGGGCGTCGACGGTTGCGGGCGACAGCTCTTCAGCGATGAGTACGACAGGTTTCGAGCTCACGTGAGTCCTCACAAGTCCAATGCGGACGGCCGTCCCGACGGCCGCAGGCGGTGGAGGGTTGCCGCGTAGTAGACGCACGACGCTGTGGGCCCGACGCGTATGTAGTGGAGCAGTCTAGTGGCGACGCGTCCGTCTTCTCGCGCCTCCGCAGAAGGATCACCCGCACGTGCAGGATCCAGCGTGCGCAGTCCAGTATGCGCAGTTCAGCCCTTCGGGGGTGCCCCCGCGGCGCTGTGCCGGCGCGGGGGAGACCGAGGAGCGGAGTCCGGGGCTGGGCCCCGTCACGGCACCTCGGTCTGACAGGTCCGGCCGAGGCACCGGGTTCCCCGGTGCCTCGGCCGGACCGCCGGACTCACTCGTCGTCGTTGACCCACGACATGAGCTTGCGCAGCTCCTTGCCCGTGGTCTCCAGGAGGTGGTTCTCGTCCTGGGTCTTGTACTCGTTGTACTTCTTCAGACCGCCGTGGTACTCGTCCATCCAGGCCTGCGCGAAGGTGCCGTCCTGGATCTCCGCGAGGACCTTCCTCATCTCGGCCTTGGTGGCGTCCGTGATGATGCGCGGGCCGGTGACGTAGTCGCCCCACTCGGCGGTCTCCGAGATCGACCAGCGCATCTTCTCCAGGCCGCCCTCGTACATGAGGTCGACGATGAGCTTCAGCTCGTGCAGGCACTCGAAGTAGGCGATCTCGGGCTGGTAGCCGGCCTCGGTCAGCGTCTCGAAGCCCGCCTTGACCAGCGCGGCCGTGCCGCCGCAGAGGACGGCCTGCTCGCCGAAGAGGTCGGTCTCGGTCTCCTCGGTGAAGGTCGTCTTGATGACGCCGGCGCGCGTGCCGCCGATGCCCTTGGCGTACGAGAGGGCGAGCGCGAAGCCGTTGCCGGTCGCGTCCTGCTCGACGGCCGCGATACACGGGACGCCGCGCCCCTCCTCGTACTGACGGCGCACGAGGTGGCCCGGACCCTTGGGGGCGACCATGCAGACGTCGACGCCGGCCGGGGGCTTGATGAAGCCGAAGCGGATGTTCAGGCCGTGGCCGAAGAACAGCGCGTCGCCGTCGTCGAGGTTGTCCTTGACGGACTCCTCGTAGACCTGGGCCTGGATCGGGTCCGGCACGAGGATCATGATGACGTCCGCCTCCGCGGCGGCCTCCGACGGAGTCACCACGCGCAGGCCCTGCTCCTCGGCCTTCGCCTTGGACTTGGAGCCCTCGTGCAGACCGACCCGGACGTCGACACCCGAGTCACGGAGCGACAGCGCGTGGGCGTGGCCCTGGCTGCCGTAACCGATGACCGCGACCTTGCGGCCCTGGATGATGGACAGGTCGGCGTCAGCGTCGTAGAACAGCTCGGCCACTTGGGTTCTCTCCTTGGTCTTCGGGTGTTGCTCCCCACCGTATGCCGGTGAGGTGGGGGGAAGTTCCGGGGTCTCGGAATGCGGGCGGCCGACGGCTGCCGACCGCCCGCTCTTTCGCGCCCGTGGGCGCGTCCCGCGAGCGGATCACGAGGCCCGGCCGGGCCACGCGGTCTACGCGGACCGGTCCAGCGCGCGCAGCGACCGATCGGTGATCGAGCGGGAGCCGCGGCCGACGGCGATCGTGCCTGACTGCACCAGCTCCTTGATGCCGAACGGCTCCAGCATCTTGAGCATGGCCTCCAGCTTGTCGCTGCCGCCGGTGGCCTCGATGGTGACGGCTTCCGGGGAGACGTCGACGGTCTTGGCACGGAACAGCTGGACGATCTCCACGATCTGGGAGCGCGTCTCGTTGTCGGCGCGCACCTTCACCAGAACGAGTTCGCGCTGAACGGCCGCGCCCGGTTCCAGTTCGACGATCTTCAGAACGTTGACGAGCTTGTTGAGCTGTTTCGTGACCTGTTCGAGCGGCAGCGCCTCGATCACGTTCACCACGATGGTGATGCGCGAGATGTCGGGGTGCTCGGTGACGCCGACGGCCAGGGAGTCGATGTTGAAGCCGCGGCGGGAGAACAGGGCGGTGATCCGGGCGAGGACGCCGGGCTTGTTCTCCACCAGGACGGAGAGCGTGTGCTTGGACATGAGTCTGCTTCCTTTGCCTACGGCTCTCAGTCGTCTTCGTTGTCGCCGAAGTCCGGGCGGACGTCCCGGGCGGCCATGATCTCGTCGTTCGAGGTGCCGGCGGCGACCATCGGCCACACCATGGCGTCCTCATGGACGATGAAGTCGATCACGACGGGGCGGTCGTTGACCGAGTTCGCCTCTTCGATGACCTTGTCGAGGTCGTCGGCCGAATCGCAGCGGATCGCGTAGCAGCCCATGGCCTCCGACAGCTTCACGAAGTCGGGGACACGGGTGCCGGCGCTCGGCTGTCTGCCCGGCCCCGCGGCGGAGCCGCTGTTCGACTCGGCCGGACCGGAGTGCAGGACGGTGTTGGAGTAGCGCTGGTTGTAGAAGAGGGTCTGCCACTGGCGGACCATCCCGAGGGCGCCGTTGTTGATGATGGCGACCTTGATCGGGATGTTGTTGAGGGCGCAGGTGGTCAGTTCCTGATTGGTCATCTGGAAGCAGCCGTCGCCGTCGATCGCCCAGACCGTGCGGTCCGGTGCGCCCGCCTTGGCACCCATCGCGGCCGGCACCGCGTACCCCATGGTCCCGGCCCCGCCGGAGTTCAGCCAGGTCGCGGGCTGCTCGTACTGGATGTAGTGCGCGGACCACATCTGGTGCTGGCCGACGCCCGCGGCGAAGATCGTGCCCTGCGGCGCGAGCTGCCCGATGCGCTCGATGACCTGCTGAGGCGAGAGCGAGCCGTCCTCGGGCTGCTCGTAGCCGAGCGGGTAGGTCTCGCGCCAGCGGCCGAGGTCCTTCCACCACGCGGTGCAGTCCCCCTGGTGGCCCTCGCTGTGCTCCTTCTGCACGGCCTGGACCAGGTCGGCGATGACCTCGCGTGCGTCTCCGACGATGGGCACGTCGGCGGCGCGGTTCTTGCCGATCTCCGCCGGGTCGATGTCGGCGTGGACGACCTTCGCGTGCGGGGCGAAGCTGTCCAGCTTGCCGGTGACGCGGTCGTCGAAGCGGGCTCCGAGGGCGACGATCAGGTCGGCCTTCTGCAGCGCGGTGACGGCGGTGACCGCACCGTGCATGCCCGGCATCCCCACGTGCAGCGGGTGGCTGTCGGGGAATGCGCCGAGCGCCATCAGGGTGGTGGTGACGGGCGCTCCGGTGAGTTCGGCGAGGACCTTCAGTTCGGCGGTGGCACCGGCCTTGATGACGCCGCCGCCGACGTAGAGGACGGGCCGTCTGGCCTGGGTGATCAGCCGCGCCGCCTCACGGATCTGCTTGGCGTGGGGCTTGGTCACCGGGCGGTAGCCGGGCAGGTCCATGACCGGCGGCCAGGAGAAGGTGGTCCTGGCCTGGAGGATGTCCTTGGGGATGTCGACCAGGACCGGCCCCGGGCGGCCGCTGGAGGCGATGTGGAACGCCTGCGCGATCGCCTGGGGGATGTCCTCCGGCCTGGTGACGAGGAAACTGTGCTTGGTGATCGGCATGGTGATGCCGACGATGTCCGCCTCCTGGAAGGCGTCCGTACCGATCGCCTTGGACACGACCTGCCCGGTGATCGCGACCAGCGGCACGGAGTCCATGTGGGCGTCCGCGATCGGGGTGACCAGATTGGTGGCGCCCGGCCCGGACGTGGCCATGCACACGCCGACCTTGCCGGTGGCCTGCGCGTACCCGGTGGCCGCGTGACCCGCGCCCTGCTCGTGGCGGACCAGTACGTGCCGCACCCGCTTGGAGTCCATCAGCGGGTCGTACGCCGGGAGGATGGTGCCGCCGGGAATGCCGAATACCGTCTCGGCCCCGACCTCCTCGAGGGAGCGGATGAGGGACTGCGCTCCCGTCACCTGCTCGGGGGCGGACGGCTGTCCTCCGGAACGGGGCCGCGGCTGCGGGTGGTGGGCCCCGGTGGCCTGCTCGGTCATCGGCATTCTCTTCTCGAGGCTGAGGGTTTGTGCGAGTTCCGCGAGGTGGGCGGTTGCTGCTCGACGGTCGCCTGTGCAACAAAAAACCCCTCGTGCCGTGAGGCAAGCGAGGGGAGCGCGTCGGGTGCGGTCGCTGGGAGTTCCGGGTCATTGACCCGGTGTGTCCCAGCTCAGCCGACGCGCTTTCCAAGTACGAGAATTCGGGTGCGCATGGCAGAGACCCTCTCCCCGGCGCACAGTGCGTGTCAAGTGGGTGGGACGGGAGTCTCATCATGTGAGCGCAGGGCGACACCGGTTCCGTAGCCCCCCGCGACCGCCCCCGCCGCGTACGCGCTGGTGACGCCACTCGCGTAGACGCCACCGCCACCGCCGACGAAGACGGGCTCGACGGAAACGTGGGGCAAGGGGTACACGCTCGTCGCCAGAGCGCGGCGCAGCCGGTACTCGTCCAGCGGTCCGGAGAAGGCGGCGCCCTGACCGTGGGTGCAGCCCATCGACCGCAGGGCGATGACCTGCTCGGGGAGATCCACCCCGTCGGCCACGGACTGCAGCCCCAGGTCGTTCGCGATCCGCAACAACCCGCTGGTGATCTTGTGGAGCCTGGCGGACTCCACGACCCCCTCGACCAGACCACGGTCCAGCTTCAGTACGTCGACCGGCAGTCTGCGCAGGGCAAAGACCGTGGCGTAGCCGCTGCCGAAGCCTTCCAGGGCGATCCGGACGCCCAGCCGCCTGAGGGCCCTCAGCCGGCGCTCCAGCTCGTCCAGGGGAATCTTGGGATCGGTTTCGGCCAGTTCGACGATCAGACCGCCCGAGGGCAGCCCGTGCCGGGTCAGCAGGGCCTCGACAGAGCTCAGGGGCATGGAGCGGTCGAGGAGTCTGCGGGCGGTCATCCGGACGGCGACGGGTACCGCGAGTCCGGTGGCGGTCCGCTCGGCGGCCTGCTCGACTGCTTCCTCCAGCATCCAGCGGCCGAGCTCGGCGGTGCGCTCGCTGTCTTCGGCGACGCGCAGGAACTCGGCGGGCGTGAACAGCACGCCCTGCGCCGAACGCCAGCGCGCCTGAGCGGCCACCGCCGTGATCCGGCCGGTGTCCAGGGAGACCACGGGCTGGTGCAGCAGCGCGAACTCACCGTCGTGCAGGGCGGCGCGCAGCCGGGTGGCCAGTTCCGCCTTGCGTACGACGTCCTGCTGCATCTGGGGCGCGTACAGCTCGACGCGGCCCTTGCCCGCCGCCTTCGCGCGGTACATCGCCAGGTCCGCGTTGCGCAGCAGTTCGCCCGCGCCGAGGCCTGGCTCGGAGAAGGCCACGCCGATGGAGGCGGCGACCCGGACATCGTTGCCGTCGATGCGGTACGGCTGCGAAAGAGTCTTACGGAGCCGGTCGGCGAGCTCGAAGATCTGGCGCTCGCGCGCCGTACGGTCGCGGGAGCCGTCGCCGACGATCAGGGCAGCGAACTCGTCGCCGCCGAGCCTGGAGGCGGTGTCCCCCTTCCGGACCGCGTCCTGGAGCCTGCGGGCGGCCTGCACGAGGAGCTCGTCACCGGCCTGGTGGCCGATCGTGTCGTTGACCGCCTTGAAGCCGTCGAGGTCGATGAAGAGCACGGCGGTGCCCTGGTCGGAGGAGCGGCGGCCGGACAGCGCCTGTCCGACGCGCTTGGTGAACAGGGCGCGGTTGGGCAGGTCGGTGAGCGGGTCGTGTTCGGCGTTGTGCTGCAACTGCGCCTGGAGACGTACTCTCTCGGTCACGTCACGGCTGTTGAAGATGAGACCGCCGTGGTGGCGCTTGACGGTCGACTCGACGTTGAGCCAGCCGCCGTTCCCGGACCGGAAGCGGCACTCCATGCGGGTGGTGGGCACCTCGGCCGGGCTGGCGGCGAGGAAGCGGCGCACCTCGTGCACCACAGAGCCCAGGTCCTCCGGGTGGATCAGGGAGGCGAGTTCGGAGCCGACCAGCTCCTCGGCGGGGCGTCCGTAGACCCCGGCCGCGGCCGGGCTGACATACCGGAGGATGCCGCTCGGAGCGGCGATCATGATGACGTCGCTGGAACCCTGCACCAGCGAGCGGAAGTGATTCTCCTTCTGGGCCAGTTCCTGGGCGAGGGTGATGTTGTCGATGAGCATGATGCCCTGGCGCACGACGAGGGCCAGCACGACCGTCCCCCCGGTGATCAGCACGACGCGGTCGACGCTGCGTCCGTTGAGCACGTTGTAGAGGATCCCCAGCGTGCAGACGGCGGCGGCCAGGTAGGGAGTGAGCGCCGCCAGCGAACTGGTGATCGGCCTGCTGGCCGGATACCGACTGTGACCCCCCTCCTGGAGCGGCACGTGTGCCGGCTGCCCCTGGCGGGGACCGGGCACGTAGCCGTACACCACGCGCGTGTGCCCCTCTTCTTCCGTGGGTCCGTGACGTTGCCCCACCCAGGGGGCGTAGGCGAGCAGCAGGGATCCGGCGAACCAGCCGGCGTCGAGCAACTGCCCGGAGCGGTAGTCGTTGTGCAGCAGCGGCGAGGTGAACAGGGCGTCGCACATCACGGTCAGGGCCAGCGCCCCGATCGCGGTGTTCACCGCCGAGCGGTTCACGGCCGAGCGCCTGAAGTGCAGTGCGAGCACCATGCTCACCAGGGCGATGTCCAGCAGTGGGTAGGCGAGCGAGAGCGCGGTGTGGGGAACGCTCGGTTCCTCCGCCCTGGCCGCCTGGGCGAGCGCGAGACTCCAGGAGAGCGTGAGCAGCGAGCCGCCGATCAGCCATGCGTCGAGTCCCAGGCAGACCCAGCCGGCCCTGCTCACAGGCCGTTTGGCGAGGACGAGCAGTCCTACGATGGCGGGCGGGGCGAAGCAGAGGAAGAACAGGTCGGCGTAGCTCGGGCTGGGTACCGGTATGCCCAGGACGACCTCGTACCAGCCCCAGACGAAGTTGCCCGCCGCGGCCATCGCGGAGGAGAGCGAGAAGAGCAGCCAGGCGGGTCGAAAGCGGCTGCGCCGGGTGCGGGCGCAGAGGAAGCAGGAGACGGCCGCGGTGGCGGCCGCCGCGCTCAGTCCGAAGTCGCCCATGACCAGCGCGACCTTGGGCGAGCCCCAGCCGAGCGCGGAACCGATGGCGTATCCCGCGCACATCAGGGCGAGGACGAGCTGCGGGACCATGCCCGCTCCGCCCACGGTGACCGGCCTGCGAGTCGGCAGCGTCCCCGGGGTGCTCACTGCACTTCTCCGGTCCGAGCCGCCCCCGAGTCCATCTGATCCCGGTGTGCCGGTTGGGCATGCCGCTTGCGGCCGCTCGCCCGTCGGTGGTGGTGGCCGCTGTGGCCGCCTCTGCGCGTGGGTGGACAGCAGGGTCGCCGTCGACGGCCCCGCCGCGTCGGATGGTTGGTCCATAGGCCGTGCATCGCCCGTCGCCCCCCTCGCTGTTGCTGTCTCTCAGTCCCCTGCGCCGAATGCTGCGCGGCGCGTCCCCTGTCGGGACGATACACCAGTATCGTCACTCAGGGACATAGTTCCTCTACGCTCCGTGACGAACGATGGGGATACGGACACGGCACGCGTTCGAGAGACTGCGGAGGGTGCCCATGGGCCCTCTTCGCTCACGCACGGCCGGGAGTGCAGAGGACTACGAGCCCGTCGTAAGGACCACGTTCCGCAGTGGCTCCCGGTTCACGAAACGGTTCAACTGGTCCACGAGGAGACGCCGGGCGCGTGGGAAGTACGCCGAGGTCGGACCGCCCACGTGGGGGCTGATCAGCACGTTCGGCGCATGCCACAGCGGGTGTGCCGGGGGCAGCGGTTCGGGGTCGGTGACGTCCAGGGCCGCGTGGAGCCGGCCGCTCTCCAGCTCGGCGAGGAGCGCCCCCGTGTCGACGACTCCGCCGCGGGCCACGTTCACGAGGAGCGCCCCGTCCTTCATCCGGGCCAGGAACGCGGCGTCGACCAGGCCCCTCGTCTGTTCGGTGAGGGGCGTGACGAGGACCACCACGTCGGCCGCCGGGAGAAGTTG
>Ga0247763_1001258_pt1 | contig 14631 bp, 15 predicted proteins | sample UWRJL141409B4_FD_179926 | JGI IMG/M metagenome (GOLD analysis project Ga0247763, IMG submission 179926) | Plant litter microbial communities from Arlington Agricultural Research Station in Wisconsin, United States - UWRJ-L141-409B-4 | ecosystem: Environmental > Terrestrial > Plant litter >...
AGCTTTCCAAATAGGTAGGTAGTCTTCATTATCTTCAGAGATCTGTCCAGCCAGATTTCCTAGTAGGAGGCGTCATCTCCATTATGTTGTGTGTGTGTGTGTGTGTAGCCTTGAAGTAGCTGTGCGCTTGCACTGCTTAGACTCATTGCCTACAAAAGAAGGGTTGCTAAAAAGCTTGAGATTCTTCCTAGCTAGGTACCTCACCAACCTGGCTCTGATGTCCGTTTTAAAGCATCAAACCAAGCAAAACCTCCTCTCCTCCCCTCTCACGCCCTCCCCCTCCATAATCCCACAGACAAATACCTCTCCCACCAATACACATGTGCCCTCCTCCCTCGCCTCTCTCGCCTCTCTCACCAAAAATGGCGTCCTTCCTCCCTTCAAAACCACCACCTGGTCCCCGGCCTTCGTTCTCCACGGGCCCAACCCTATATACCCCCTCTCCGTAACAAACAAGAGCCGATTCGCACAAGCCTCTCCCACCCTCTTGATCACGGCGGCATACGCCTCATCTGTCTGCTTGCTCGTCTTGTACCCGTCTCCCTCGGCCCGCCGCAGCTCCCCGTGCAGGTCCCAGTGCTGATACTTGACGTCGATCTCTGCGCCGCTGGCCTCCCACAAGTTCCGCCCCGTCGTCTCCTCCAGCGTGGGGAGCTGCTTGCCCCATTCCGAGCGGTCGTACCACGCGTCCATGAGCGGGCGGGTCGTGCGGGCCGGGAAGATGGCCGTGTCGGCGAGGTAGGTGCGCCAGAGGGCAGTCTTGCGGTCGTCCTCGTACCGGACGGGGTCTTGCGAGTAGGGGCAGGGATGAGGGGAAAAGATGGACGTGTCGAGCGCGAGGTGTTCCCATTCTGCAAGCACGGGAGCGAAACGGCGCGTCATGGTTGGGGAGGTGGGATGCCAGGGCTGAGATGCAGCAAGGACCGTGTCCAAGTGGTAGCCCCGGACGGTGAGGGTAGAATTAGTCGAGGAAATCACGTCGGCAGGTTTGGAGGCGCAGGCGTTATAGTGTGGGCTGGATGAGGAGGACCAAGGGAGCAGGGGGCGGGGGTCGAGGGGCGTGATAGCAGACCAGTTAGGAACCCAGGACGGGAGCGATTCGAGATGGTCGTTGGAGAAGACAGCAGATCCTTGAGGGATGCGGGGAGACTGAGAGGGTCGGGGGTCGTAGGAAACAATAGCCCGGCCCAGGTTGTCCCACGTTTTGGTCCATCCAGGTGGTAATTCTCTCTGGCGGGCCGGGTGGCGGGAAACTTGAGGCTCGGTACCCTCGAGTGGACTACTGTCGTGGACAGTATTGGTCTTGTGGTCGTAGTACCGTGCCGACTTGCCCTTCCACAGGGTTTTGAACATCGACAGAGGGCCAATGCTGGGGTTTCCGGCGCTGGGAACTCTCTCCCACCCGGATGGGAGGCGTGCCCATCCCCTCCGCGGAGGGGTGCCAGGCCCGTCGGTAACCATAGCACCGACGTCGTGGTATTTGGCTTGATCGGGGAGGCTGAACGCCTGTGGAGGCTTTGACAGCGGCGCTAAACCTCTCCAGTCGCGAACATAGTTGAAGATATCGAGGGTCCCTGTGTTCTTGATGATGCTGAGTGCCGTCTTGACATAAATGTCGCGCGTGGAGCTGCTGTAGTCTGGCTGGATGTCGGGAAACTCTCCGCAGGCGGTCGCGAGGCCCAGGCATCCGAAAACACGGTCCCTCTGATTTGTGCACTGGAGGTGTCGGAAGTCGTAGAGGAGCTCGTAGATGCTGAGGTTGAAGTTCCCAGAATGCCATCTCGTCCTGAGTCGCGAGATCAGCTGATACGTCTCATCCTGGGCCGAGTACAGCTCGGGGTTCACCACTACGCCAAACATCTCAACCGCCCCCACCCCCTGGAGCACTTTCCCCTTGCGTATCCGGTCTAGAGACCTTTCCATACTTTCCCACTCAAAAGTCTGATCTCCAACCATGAAGGTGACTCTTTTCCCCACCACCGCCTCCTGAATGACCCAGACGCGACTCCACCACGGCCGACTGAGCAGCTCGCGCAAGTCTCCAAAGTCAAGCTCGAGGTCCAGCTGCGTGGACCACTGCCAGGCGGTCCCGTTGGTGATATTACGAACCGGGTGGCTTGGACCGAGCAGAGTCGCCATGTAGTTGTTAATGACGGATTTCTCTACCGTGGCCGTAGGAGCAACGCCCACCGTGTTCTGGAGGTCCTGGATTGCGAGGATGGTGCTTTCCGTGGGCTCTCCCAGCCACACGCACACTTGCGCGGCCTGTTCGTAGATTTTCCGCATCAGCACCAGTTGGCCTTCCTTCTCGTGGATATCGGCCTGGTTGATGCAGATTGCATCGACCCACATGGTGCGTTTCTTGTCGGTGAATCGAAGACGACGCAGCGCCGCGGCGGCATTTTCCTGCACGGGAAACGCCTGTCCGTCGAGCTGCATGTCGGAGGACACGCCCGGGAGACCCCAGGTATATGAAAGGGCCTCAAATTCCGGTGTTTTTGATGGCTTGGGGCCATCTTCAGATAGAAAGGCGGGCTGCAGGTAGCAAATAAGGGGGTGTTGCTGGCTGGGAGCTGGCTCAATCATCAACAATCGAATCTCTCCTTTCATCGAGTCGACCGGGCTATAGAATGAGGTTGCCATGGCCGGTTTTAAATGTCTTTACAAAACCTCCAAAGCTTTCAGTGGGAGGTTGGAAGAAGAAAGGTACTTGGAATTGAAGGTGGGGATTATCACAGCTGTCGTTTCGGCAAGGGGATCTGTTTTAGGGCGAGGAAGCGACACCATTGATGTGGGGGGCCGTTGGCGAGTCGCTGCTGGCTACCCCGCAGACTCGTAATTTGAACGGAGAACAGCCCGAGCTGATTTATTTCAACTCCCCAGAATCCAAGCGTCGCAAACCACTTCCTCCCCAACCACATGTTCGCCATGGGTCTGCCGGTCATCGACATCAAGCTCATCGGCCTGGCAACCAGCCTCCTGCGCGATGCTTGCACGAGCATTCCGGCGAACGAGGCCGCCCTTGCGGACGCGTGGGAGGCACAGGGCAGGACCGACTCCTTTCCGGTCTACTACAAACTCGAGCCCTCCACAGCTAGATATGGGGGACCAGGTCTTGATTTGTCTTACAGTAAAACCGTCGCCCCCTGGTACGACCCTCCGGGGCCGGCCATATCGTCGACGGAGCTTCTGTTGTCGCTTTTAGGACTTGCGCTCCTCGCCGCGGTCCAGCCGACGGGGAGAATTCTAGGTCGCAACTTTGGCACACCCTGGATCATGCGCTGCTTTCCCATCGTCTACGCAGCCGATGCCATCGCGGCTCTGGCGGGATGGACGCAGCTCGTAGTCATTGCGCGTGTGGGGACCCGCCGTGCTGCTTCGACAGTTATGGAGGGGCGACTGAGTGGACCGGATGCGGAACACTGGATTTTCGCGCTGACCAAATCGAAGTCGGCAGCTCCCGCCCGCTGGGTGGCATTTGCGATGGGCGCTGTACCCCTCATCCGCAAGCTCTGGAACGCTCCGGATGCTTTGCACGCCCAAGTTCTCGGGTCCCTGTATGTTGGGGCATGGATGACGTTCGAAGCCTTTCTTCTCTCGGCGACAATCGATGATTTGGACGAGGAGGAGATGAACTCTCCGGTGAGCGCAGACAAAGTCGGCGAGCCTGCAGCAGACAGTAGCGATGATAGTCCGATGGAGTCACCCGTCCTTGTGGACTCGCCCGCGGAAGCCAGCCCTCATGCAGAGAAAGACAAGACTGCTGATGGACCTGGCGCCGATGCTTCACTGGCCAAAGATGAAAGTTCCCCTGTGATGCCGGCGAACGGCATGGACATCCTCCCAACGCGCTCGAACACCCTTACTACCAACCGGATCGTGCATCATTTCTTCGCGGCCGCCATTCTCATCTCGGGCATCTACCACGCTATTCCCCTCCTCGCCCCGGAATACTTCCAGTGGCACGAGCATTTGACGAGTGGCATAGATCCTGAAGAGACCACCACATCTGACATTGATACAATCGTTCGCCTGGTCGAAGTCGTGTTATCCATTTACCTTTGGGTCGGCATCGTAGCGCAGGATCTCGGCGGCAATTGGTTCTCCAGTCTGGATGGCGATGATCCTGTTTTTGGCTTGTTGACCATGGCACGAGGTATCTCTGGCTTTTTTTGGATTGCTAGATGGGGTTCTGCTTTCTTATTTGGTGAAGGGGCTGAGTTTGGGTATGATCATGTCCTATGGTATGCGGTTTCTCTCGCTGCATATATCCTGCTGCAGCGAGTTGGAGGGGTGAAGGTGCATGTTGGAATGGGAACTGCTGATCTGCTGAGGGTGTATGTGGTTTTTATGTCAATGTTGTATTACGTCCTGGAGGAAGAGAGCGGAGAGGTTAGCAGAGGTGTAGTTTGTCGTGCGGGAGGTCTTTGTTATCGCTATTAGGCAGCCAGCGATGGTATTTATTGCATTCGGGTTCTGATGGCTTTGTACCACCAGATCAAGAACCCTCTCAATATCTTGTACTAGAAAAATTATGGCGAGTTCGGCGCTGCAATAGACCCGACTATTGGTGCACGTTTGACAGTTCTGGCTTGCTCCCACCATTCCTGGACGGCCCTTCCACGGACACCCCATTCAATCCCAGCATTCAATCGAGCCAAACGCACTCTTTATCCAACTTTGGGAGCGATGGAACAGCGTTGGCGCCACCTTAACATCCGCATGGATCACCGAGACACAAGAAAGGATGGGCATCAACCCGACCGAGTTGTTTATGATGGTCTCGAGAGTACTCCATGAAGAGAACCATTTTCGGTCAGAGCTGCCTTGCTCCAGGGTGTGAGCCATGGGTGAGCCTGGCCTGTACTGCCGCGCGGCCCAATTTTGGTGCCTCGACCAAAGTTGCCATCTGGAAACGCCTTCCTATAACAGCGATAACAGGGACTGTCTTTAGATATAACGTAATGTTACAGAGCTATTGATCTGGATTAACACCTTGGTCTCTTGCCAATTCTACTATCTACTCTAGAATAAGAACCTAGTGGAGAAATACCTCGCCTTAGAGATGTACTTTTTCCTATTTACAGACGCGGTAATCGACGAGATCCGTTAACAGTATAGGGAGTACATAGCCGCGTTTAAAAGGTCAGAGAAGAAGATAAGCGAGCAGATTACTTAGTAGATATTCCTTATAGCGGAAACATAAATATAGATTAATTTAAAAAATCAAATTCTAACTAGACAAACGGTACGTTTATGTCACGGCACCAAAGGACGCAATGCGTAAACACCACAAAAAGTGGAACGTTGTGCAGTCAGGGCACTGCACCATAGTCCTTCTACATCTAGCCAGCCACAGGCAGGCACCGTCACCGTACCGTGACAGTTTAAATCTAGTACGACAATACCTAAATTATTCGCTTCGTAACTGAAAATATAGTTATCTTGAATACCAAGTTACAATACGTAAACATTTATAACTACTGGCTGCGCGAGAGGATTAAAAAGTGTAAAATGCGCGTAGATTATATATTTACTAAGAGGTAAAGCTAGGTTGGTGGAGTTGACCTGTAAGCAAGGCAAGGCGAGGAAGAAGGTGAGTGGTCAAGGACAGGGATGCCACGTGGCGACCCGCACCATTTCTGCGTCCACAGCATAGCTCGCACTGCAGCACCCCCACTGAACGCCATCTCAAATTGCCCTGCACACACCCACTCGCCCACACGCACTCACACACACACACACACACACATACACACAAGTCCCACGAGTCCACGACAGCGAATGGCCCCCCAAGATGATGCGCCCATCGCCGCCGACACCAGCACGCGGGCGATGCGGGGCGCGTCTCTGCTGATCCTACTCCAAGTCGCATCACGGGGCCTAACATTTATCGCAAACCAAGTCCTACTCCGCTTCCTTACCGCGCAACTTCTCGGCGTTGCCACTCAGCTCGAGGTATATTACCTCTCGGTCATTTTCTTTGCGCGTGAGAGTCTGCGCGTCGCCATCCAGCGTGCCACCACCGACACCGACGAAGACACCGATAATGCCCGCTCCGTCGCCTCCCAGGCCGTGGTCAACCTCGGCTATCTGGCTACCGCGCTGGGTGTGCCTCTCTCCCTGGTTTTGGGCGGACTGTATCTCGGCTCTGTGAGCAGCGATACTCTTGCCTCTACCCCGAATTTGGTTTTGTCCCTGTACATCTATGCGGCCGCCGCTGTGGTAGAACTGCTCTCGGAACCCGCCTTTGTTGTCATGCAAGTCCGGCTTCAGTTCGGTGTCCGCGCTTCTGCCGAGTCGGCTGCCACTCTAGCCCGATGTGTTGTCACCCTCGGCGTAGCCGTCTGGGGTGCCCGGCGTGGGGTCGAGTTGGGGGTCCTCCCGTTTGCTCTCGGCCAGCTTAGCTATGGCGGAGGACTTTTCGTCGTGTATGCATATCATGGCGCTAAGCTCGCTCGACGGGAAGGTTTCTCTCTCCTTCCGGCGAAGCCTCTCCCCACCGGCACTGTCACTGGCACAGATGATGGTCAGAAAGACTTTGCGTTGGCATTCTTTTACCGTCCGACGTTACGTCTTGCTTCCAGCATGATGGCACAGAGCATAGTCAAGCATATCCTCACCCAGGGGGATACGTTCTTGGTGAGCACGCTATCTACCCCGGCTGCGCAGGGGGTGTACGCTCTGGCGAATAATTATGGCGGGCTGGCGGCGCGTCTGCTGTTTCAGCCGATTGAAGAGTCTAGTAGGAGCTACTTTAGCAGACTGCTTGCTGTGGAGTCGCCCCAGGATATCAAGACAGTCAGCGAAGGAAAGGATGTCAAGATGCCAACCCGGGAAAAGGGGGAGAAGGAAGCGTCCACCGAAACTGAACCGCCGTCTAACGAAAAGGGAACGTCCAACGAAACGGAATCCCCGTCTAAGAAAAAGGAACCCCCACCAAGAAAAGAAGGCAGAGAAAGATACGCCCGCGCCGCTCGCGATCTAACAAGCCTCTTCAGAACCTACGCCATCCTCTCTGTAATAATAACCACGCTCGGCCCTTCCGCTTCCCCCCTCCTTCTTTCTCTAATAGCGGGCCCACGCTGGTCCGCTTCTGGAGCCGGGGCTTGTTTGGGGGTATATATGTGGTATATTCCCTTTCTAGCATTCAACGGAGTTGCCGAAGCATTTGTTGCGTCGGTCGCTACCCAATCGCAAGTTCATAAGCAATCAGCTTGGATGGGGGTGTTTTCTCTAGGGTTTGCGGCCGCAGGGTTCATCTTTCTCCGCTTGCTGGATATGGGTGCGGTAGGGCTGGTCGTGGCCAATGGCATCAACATGGCATGTCGTATCACATGGTGTGTGGTCTTTATCAAGGGGTATTTCGCGACTCATGGTGTGGAATTTGATCTGCTAGAAATCATGCCCAAGCCCATGGGTCTACTGGCCGGTGCTGTTGCGTCACAGATGGTCAAACGGGTAATAGTAACTGTTGCGAGTCCTGGCGCAAGGGAGGCGGTTATCGAACTCGTCAAGGTGGCAGCCGTGGCCTTGCCGTTTGTCTTCATCTTGTAAGATCTCTCTATTCTTACTCTCTCTCCCTCTACTCTACCGTCTTATCTACGAGGCTAACCACCCGCTACAGGTTGTTCTCTGAGCGCCAGTTCCTCAACGATAGCTATCAAGCCCTTAAAGGCAGGCGACAAAAAGCATCATGATGGTAGTAAAAACGTCATGGAGTAAAAACATCACGGCAACAAAAACATCATGATGGTGAAAAACTCATCATAGCTGATAGAGAAACCCGAAACCCATGCAATAACTCAACTAATCGAATGTGATCTTGGTTCCCTTCTTGCTCATGTCAACATCCTTGAAGAACGCCCCATACGTGTCGTGACCCTTCCTCTTCACCGTGGTACCAAACTTGAGCAACTCATCCGGAACCGGCTGGTTGGCAGCCTTCAGAATGTTGATGAGCCTGGGTGGGTTAGCTTGGTCAACTCTCCACTTGGGTCAGAAACACTTACGATCCCGAGTGCGACTTGTCATGCTCAGTAAACAGCGTGATAGCCTTTCCGAGCTTGCCAGCGCGACCCGTACGCCCAATGCGATGGACATAATCCTCAATTGTGAGGGGGAACTACTTCATGTTAGCATGTAACCTCTAGACAGGGTCAAGTACATACCGTCACATTGATCACGAGCTTCACCTCCGGGATATCCAAGCCGCGAGCGGCAACATCAGTTGCCACCAGCACGGTTGTGGTGCCCGCTTTGAAGGCCTCCAGACTTCTAGTTCGTTGTTCCTGTCTGAGGTCACCGTGAATGCTGGCGACTTTGATGCCGCGGCGCTCCAGGGACTGCTCGACCCGGACTGCCTCCTTCTTGTAAAGACAGAAGACCAAGATTCGGTCATTCTTGGCGCTTCCCTTTTGTGCCTCGCGCAAAAGCTCTAGCAATCGCTGTTCCTTGCCACGAGGATCGACAACCTCGACCTTTTGTTCGATTCGGCTGTTCGCCTGGAGCTCGACCGTATCAGTGCCCTCTCCGTTCTCATCTCCACCCGCACGCGTCCGGTTGCCGATTGTCACCTTGACTGGGTCGACCATGAAACTCTCAGCCAGGCCGCGCACGCTGGTTGGCCAAGTTGCCGTGAACATGAGCGTCTGACGCTTCTCGCGCGGTGGGCAGCCACCCAGGATGAGCTTGATGTCTTCCTCAAATCCCTTGTCGAGCATGCGGTCGGCTTCATCCAAAACAGCAAACATGACACGCTCCAGAGAGACTGCGCCTTCCGAGATGAAGTCTTTCAACCGACCAGGTGTGGCGACAATAATGTCAGCTCCCGAATTCCTGCGCAGGAGAGCGCGCTGGTCATCTTTGCTCGCACCGCCGTACAGACAGACGGCTGAAAGACCAACAAGCTCGGCAAGCGATGAGATAGCTGCATGGGTCTGCATGGCAAGTTCGCGGGTCGGCGAGACAATGACAGCGCGGGAGTGTGCGGTCCTTCCCCCCTTGGAGTGTTTCGGTTTCGGGCTCGACGCAAGAGCCTCGACGCAGGGGAGAGCAAAAGCCAACGTTTTGCCGGAGCCAGTCTCAGCTATTCCAATGACATCGCAACCAGACAGAGCAAACGGCCAGGAAGCAGACTGGATGGGAGTGGGAGAGGTGAATGTTGCGAAAGGCTTCTTGGAGAGGAGGTTCGACGAGGGCAGCTGGGAGAACTGAAGGATTGGGCGAAGCCCGGAGTTGGAGGGATCGAGGATGCGGACTTCTTGCTTCTCAAGGAACGATGAGATCTCTGAACCGGACACCGCGTCGAGTGCTGCCGTCTGCTGGTATGAGTAGGAGGCGCCGTTCCGCTGTACTGTTGTCCCGTTGGTGCCGTTCGCGCCCTTGGTTCCGTTTGCGTTGCCATTGGCGGTGGCCTTAGGGACCGCAGCCGGCTCTTCACTCTTGGACTCGGACGGCGTGTCCTCCATTTCGACATCCCCATTGGTTTCATTCTGCTCCGCCGGACCATCGGTCTTGGATTTTTTCTTGTCCTTCTTATCTTTCTTATCCTTCTTTTCCTTCTTCTCTTTCTTGTCCTTCTTCTTCTCCTTCTTTTCTTGCTTTTCGGAGCCGGAGTCTGCGTCTGTCACGTTGGTACCATTCGCGGCGCTCTTGGTTCCGTTCACGGCGCCGTTGGCAGTGACCTGGGGAACAGCAGCTGGCTCTTCGCTCTTCTCGGACGTTGCGTCTTCCATTTCGACATCCTCATTGGCTTTTCCATTCTGGTCATATGCGGGGTCCGCCGAACTCTTGGTCTTGGACTTTTTCTTGTCCTTCTTGGCCTTCTTGGCCTTCTTTTTCTCCTTCTTCTCTTGCTTGTCCAAATCAGACTCTGAGTCGGCCTCGGCGGCGTGGCCGTTCTCTATCGGCTCAGCGGGCTGAACGATTGGCTCGGGGACCGGCTCGGGGACGGCTTCCGGTGAGGATTTGGCCGATTCGGAAACGGGTTGCTCAACAGGAGTCTCGCCTTTCTGCTGGGCTTTTCCCTCTAGGCGCTCCTTCATTTGCTGTCTCAGGCGCTCAAACTCTTCCCTGCGCTTTCGCTTCTCCTCGCGTTGTAGCTTCTCTCGCTTGTACTTTTCCTCTCTCTTGGGCTTTTTCACGGGGGGTCCTTTGGGCCCCGTCTTGCGCCGTTTTCCGCGGGAGCCACGGTCATGATGATCGTCATCGTCGTCGGCCCTGGCGTTTTTCTTCGCCCGAAGAATTTGGAATTGACCCATGGCGACAACGAGGAATGGCGAGACGGTGCTGTCAGGTGAATCGCGATTCCCGCAAGTCCTCCGAAAATTTGTGGGATATTTTTTGTTCTATTCCTTATCGATAAGGGGATCGCTGCATGCCAAGTCCAGGCCAATTGTGGGTCAACCCCTCATCATCCCGGCTTGAGCTCAGAGAGCGCAAGCTGCAGCTGGCGGCGAGCAGTCCTCAGCGGTTTGGATGATGTTGGGCAATTCCCAACAAGGAGGGCCGGCTGTTTTCCGCACTTTCAGAGGAACGATTCCTGTCGTTCTTCTAATTCGAGAACCGCTGTTTCCCTCTGGTCGATCATGGATTTTTCCATTTAACCCTGAGCATCCGATGCGTGCTCCCTTCAATCAGCACATTCCTCAGCACACTGGATGGTTCCCCGGCGCGGCAGGCCCAAAAAACTTGGGAGCGGGGTTTTCTCTTCTCCCGTGCCGCAGAATGGAAGTGACAGGAGGTGGATGGTCCAGATTTCTTGACGTTGAAGCCATCGTCCATTCACGTAGCGCATCAGTCTGCTTCGTGGGAGACAGGCCTGACATCTGGAGCCCTTGAACCTTAGCAGGCTTTAGCGCCTTGAGCCTGGAGGCGGCGGCCAAGCCGACCATCACCGCCACAACATCATGCATCCTAAGCTTCCGTCCTAACTTGACGGGAAGAAATATCTATTCGCCTTCTCTCTGGACCACTTACTCTTCTCTCTAGATCGCTCAACTTCCAAGATGGACTCGCTACATCAAGACTTGTTTGGCCAGTGCGTCGACAATTCCTCGAATAGCGACAGCGACAGCGACAGCGACACAGAAACCGACATCATTTTATTGAGTCAGCATTTCGCGAGGGGCTCCAACTCGCGGTGCAACAAATGCCGACACCTCGAAATAATTTGCGCAAAGTGCCGGCGAAGACTGCGCGGTCAAGGTTGCACACCAGGGCCCAGCACAAGCACACCGGTCACAAAATCATCTCTAGAACAGGTCGCCGCCGCCGCCAACGCTACCTCCTCTTCCAGACGCAGGAACCCTAACGCTTCCACGAGACGCAGGGCAGTTGCGACTCGCAACCCCAGCAGGTCTAGGAGCCGGAGCGGCTTCTGGGACGTGGAAAGCTGGGTAACTGCGGCCGGTACGCAAACACAACGTTGCTCGAACTGTCGCCAGGATTGGGACGAGGAACATACGCAGGAGTATTACCTGGAAGAGGTAACCACGCGCCGTCACACGGCCCTCCACTTAAGGTCAAGATGGCACGGGAACGGCACCACGCACGTAACCTGTCACTCAGGAACTAATACTCGACGGCGAACGCGATCTCGGTCATCCTCTCGTCCCCCGCCTTGGAGGAGACCCTCGCCTTTCGAGAGTGGGCTACTCAGAGCCCTGTACGCTCGTGGTACAAGCCACAGGTTGGGCCTAGGACTAGGACTGCTTCCCGTGGTTAATGGAGAGGATCTAGAGAAGTGGGCTTGCTTTGGGTATAAACGCGCAGTCCTGCGATGTGAAGGGATCTTCGTGTTTACCGAGGTGGCGCTGACAGGCACGTCAAGGAAACTTGACGCAATGGTTGTGCTTGTGTGGCTTCTCTTTTGGGAGTGGCCGAGGATCGGGACGATAGCTGTGAGAGATTGGGGGAGGAGGTGGTTGGGGAGGGGGCTAAGCGTGCTTGGGATCACAGGATGGAATACTGAATGTGCTGGGGAGAGTGAGGTGGACTGAGGTAATATGTTTTGATACCTGGTGCGTAACTATGCTAACGAGTCCCACAGTCGGACCTCTGCACACGCGTCTCTACGAGAATACAGTTCATAACTCCCCATCTCCAGTCTCAATAACAAACAACTTTTGGTGCCCGGTCCTCGGACATACGTGTGGTCCCTGCCTCATCAACATATACGGTCCCCATCTAGGACAGCCAGGGCAGCCTCAAAAACAGCCCCCCTCGTACGGTTTATCGGCCGACCCCGCTGTCCAATTATCATGCAAGCCATCCCAATACACAGTCTTGACCGCCCGAAAATCCACCCCCTGGTCTGCATCCAAGGTCACGGCATTCACGGAGAAACTCTGGACCAGCTTGCCTTCCCACTCATACGACCCCGACGAGAAACAGTGGATTCCGCATTTGGAGCAGAAATAATTGGTCATTCGGCCGGAGCCGAAGGTATAGCTTGGTACCCCGTTGATGGACCCGCCCTCGCTCTCGTTCTCGCTCTCGGTGGTATTTTCGGCGTTGGTTGGGGAGAGGATGGTTAGGGCGGAACGCGGAACAGACAGAGAGAGTCGGTTGATCTTATGGCAGATGGTGCAGTTGCATTTGGTGAATTGGGCAGTGGAAATATCTGCGGTGAGAAGGGAGTAACGGAGGAAGGAGCAGTGGCAGCCGCCAGTATAAGTTTTTTGAGGAGGGGAGGAATTTTTTTGTTTTGGTTTACTGTAAGATTTGGATTCGAGGTGATATTGGACTTCTGGATTTGAAGTTGTAATAAAGATGTAAATCCCTGGGTAAGGGGAGGAGAGCTTTATAAGTGGTTGAGGTGCCAGGATTAAGGCTGGGCTTCAGCTCGGCCTTGCTCGGAGCAGGCCTCGGTGACCGAAGTTGTTCGGGGTTTCCCATTGAAGATTTAGATGTATCATTCCAGAACAATGACTGCAGGACTATCACTATAGAAACACAGTATACCATACCCAGTATATGCCTTGTAGTTTCACAAGGAAGGGCGCTTCACACATGCCCTCTTTGCATCAAGCTTGGTATGGCGTTTCGGTTCTTGTTTCTTACACTTTTTCTTTTCCATTTTTTTTTGGCCTTGCGGGGCGTGATAAAATTACTCCAAGGCAAAGGCCGTATCACGCAAGGCGATGTGAATAAAGTTCAAAATTCTAATTCATTTTAAAATTGTAACCTCCATGTGACGAATTCAACGTCAGTGGCTGCACGCTTCCTGTTCATCCCCGATCGTACAAATCTTGCGGGCCCAAACTGTCGCCAAGACTAAAATAGGGGCAATCTATGCAAAAGCGGTTCCCTACCTTTCAGCTGGGTTATTGCGGCTAAAAAGCGAGAGAGAGAGATGGACCGCTGGTGCAGAATAAATGGCATCTGAGTGTGCCAGTTTTCGGCTGGGTTTAGACTAGCGCTGTGTTGAGAGGTTGGGGCTAGATTCTCCCCTCCCGCATCTTTGCCGCTTTTGCATCACGAATGCATCTATTCGGACATGGCGTTTAAAAGATATTACAAACAAACAAGCTACTGGTGTTAGGGCCCGTCGTTAAATGATCCCGGCTAAGCTAGGGATTGAGGTACCTTAGGTAATTACGACTTTTCTCGGCTCACGACTATTGGCCTCCTAGGCTGGGTTCTATATATATATGGTAGGTAGGTAGGTAGGTACCGATGGCATTTTGATTCTCAAGTTTGATGGATTGACTGACTGACTGCGCATCCCCCAATCCCTTCCTTTCAACGTCTCCGTATAAGTCGTCACAACTCGTTTGACTACTCGACCTTGGCGTTGCATCCTCTCCTGATAATCAATCACCAGGGACACGATCGTCAAAAGCAGGCCGCTTGCTTGGCAAACTTTGACCATGAAGGCGTTCTCGAAGAAAATGACTGGGCTGTTGCTGCTGCTCGTTTCGATTTTGAGTCCGACGCCCGCGCTGGCACAGATTAAGACGTGGAATCTGGGAGGAACTACTGTGGAGAGGCGACCAGAGCTCGCCGGCACGGTCGTGGAGGACACAATCCGCACATGGTCTTGGTACGAGCCTCGCGAGCGTATTACGGTAAACGGAACACTGCAGGACCGCGTCGTCCGTCGCCAGAAATCGGGGACGCTGGACTTTTACTCCCGCATCATGTTGGAACCCCAGTCGGCTAAGACCATATGGCTCCTCCGCAGGGAAGGCTTCAGGTCGCCCCTCGCCAAACAGGATGTCGATTACCGCATCGACGGGCTGGGAGACACATCGCCCATCTCTGTCGCCCGCGACGAAACCGCGGGCGTTTATGAGTTTTCCTGGGCCGGACGTAACATTGTGGGCGGAAAGTCGTCGAATTTCGTCTTCATCGGCACGACGGCAACCATCTACGACAGGACAGGAACTACTAATCTGTTTGCCTTTTCCGGTAGTCCGATTCCCATCCCCAACACATATCGACCGGTTTCCTGAAATGGGGGGGGGTGTTGAAGGAGAATGGTCGAAGAGAGAGAGAAAGAAAAAGGTAATTCTCATTTGATTTGCTTCCTGTTTGTTTATTTTCCATTCGACTGGGCGGCCCTTTTTTTTTTTTTTTTTTTTTGGGGCTCCAATTTGGGGCCCCCTCCTCTCTGTTGGCGGGTTT
>Ga0247763_1001259_pt1 | contig 14628 bp, 9 predicted proteins | sample UWRJL141409B4_FD_179926 | JGI IMG/M metagenome (GOLD analysis project Ga0247763, IMG submission 179926) | Plant litter microbial communities from Arlington Agricultural Research Station in Wisconsin, United States - UWRJ-L141-409B-4 | ecosystem: Environmental > Terrestrial > Plant litter >...
GTCCATGTTGTCGAACTCGATGCCATCGCAGCCGGCTGCGACGGCTCGATCGGCGCGCGTGCCGAGGAACGCGATGAGGGAGGGCCGGCGTATATCTCCCCACGCCTCTCCGGGCCAGGTGCTGCGGCAGGCGTCGTCGCGGCAGATGGCGCTGCCCTTCGCGTCCTCTGGGTAGCTGCCAGCGTCGTCCCGCCAGTCTTCGTAGCCTGACGACGTGTAGCAGATCACGCGCGCACCCCGGGCGCGAGCGGCGTCGGTGACGGCGCGCCCGCCCGCCGCCTCGACCTCGTCGAGCTCCAGCGTGACCACGTCGACCCCGCGCAGCCTCTGATTGAACTCGCCCATGGATTCGAAGTGGAAGATCTCGAACGACCCGATCGTCACGGGCGTCCAGTGGGGCAGCCCCTCAGACGCCGTGCTCGGCGCCGCGCCACACGCGCCGGGCATGCCGCCTGGCTGCATGTCATTCGGTGGCATGTTCTCCGGCGGAATGGCGCCGGGCTGCATGTCTTCCGGCGGCGTGTCGCCCGGCTGCCCCTCCGGCGGATCCGTGACCATCGGCTCCATCACGCTGGGATCGTCGCTGCGCGTCGAGCTGCCCGCGCACGACCCGCCGAGCGCGGCGGTCACGATGACGGCGAGAACACGAGCGGCGCAATCAGCGACGTGGCGAGGAGAGAGGAGACGGAGGGGCGACATGATTGAATGATGCTCGGCTCGCAACGCGCGCGCCACCTGGAAGCCATGGCACAGGCGGCGCCAGGGTCGCGCTGATGCGGCGACGCCGTCCGCCGCGCGGCCCCCGATGCGGGGCAGTTCGAAACGCTCGTCGCGCTCGCCTCCCGAGGGTCACCGCGTGAGCGCCGAGATGTCGGATCCGTTTTGCCTCCACGTCACCCGGGCCACCTATCGTCCCGCCGCCTCTCGACTCCGAGAGGTGCCCGCGGCTGTTCTCGGCCCGGGCCCCACCTGCTCTGGAACGTGGAGACATCGGAGATGACTCGAATCGTGGCGCTGGCCATGTTTCTCGGTGGCACGCTGGTGTCGCTCGGAGGCGACGCGGCGGCGGATGGCCCTGCTGCTGGCGGCCCCGTTGCTGGCGGCCCCGTTGCTGGCGGCCCCGTTGCTGGCGGCCCTGCCGACGGAGTGCGGCTGCGCCGCTCTCGGGATGACGACACGACGCGCGTGTTCAAGCTGCTGGGAAAGAACGCGATCTGGCAGCACGTCCAGACCATCAGCCTGCCGTGGCCCACCTTTCACACGCAAGGGCTGGTGAAGATCGGTGACGTGTTCTTCGTCTCCGCGGTGGAGGTGCTCGAGCCTCGCGTCTCCAACGGCGCGGTCACCGACACGCTCTACGACTTCTCCATCGACCGCAGCGCGGGCGCCGGCCGTGGCTGGCTGTTCGAGTTCGACTCGAGCGGCGCCCTGCTCGGCAAGGTCGAGCTGACCGCGGGCGACGCCTACCACCCCGGCGGCATCGACTTCGACGGTCGAGACCTCTGGGTGCCGGTCTGCGAGTATCGCCCGAACAGCCGCAGCAACATCTATCGCGTCGACCCCGAGACGCTCGAGGCCGAGCTCGTCTTCAGCGAGGCCGACGCGATCGGCGGCATCGTCAAGAACCGTCACGGTGGCACGCTGCACGGCGTGAGCTGGGGCTCACGACGCCTCTGGACGTGGGAGATCGAACCCCGGCAGGGCCGGCGCCCGCCGCGCGTCAGCGCGCCGGGAAGCTGGGAGCCGAACCCCCAGTTCTACGTCGACTATCAAGACTGCCACTACCACGGCGTCGAGTACATGCTGTGCGGCGGCGTCGCCAGCTACGCGACGCCGCGCGGCGCGATCGCCTTCGGCGGCCTCGACCTGGTCGACCTGCGCCGCGGCCGCATGGAGCACCAGATCCCCGTCAACGCCTTCATCGATGAGGGCTCCGGACCGAACCCCACCTTGTCGCTCGCGCACAACGCCTTCTGGGTCGAGCCAACGGCAGGGGGCGACGCGCTGCGCTTCTACTTCATGACCGAGTCCGACAATCAGGCGGAGCTCGTCGTCTACGACGTCACGCCCTGGATCAATCGCTGAGCGCCCGCCGGAGGCGGGCTCCTACCATCGACCGTCATTTCATCGGAGGACGTATGCACATGAAGCCGTTCCATCGTTCGGCGCTGCCTGCCCTTGCCTTCGGGCTCGGCGGCGCGCTCTCGGCGCTGCCCGCCGCCGCCAAGGACATGAGTTATCACGCCAGCGTCGACGTGCGCCCGGCCGACGCCGACCAGCGCGCAGAGTGCGATCACGCCATTCAGAGCGGTGAGCCCTGCGAGCTCGGCGGCGTCGTCTTCGAAGATCGGAACCGCGACGGGCGTCGCCAGCACGGCGAGCCCGGTGTCGCCGGCGTGCTCGTCTCGAACGGCGCGGAGGTGGTGCGCACCGACGCGCACGGTCGCTACACGCTGTTCATCCAGGAGCAGCCGGGCGGCACAACCGTCTTCATCACCAAGCCGGCGGGCTACGAGGTGCCGCTGAACGACCAGAACGTCCCGCAGTTTTCCTATCACCACGTGCCGCAGGGCTCGCCCGCGCTGCGCTTCGGTGGGCTGCCACCCACGGGGCCGCTGCCGGGCCGCATCGACTTCCCGCTGGTGCGCGGTCGCGCGCTCTCGAAGTTCAAGGCGGTCATCTCGGGTGACACGCAGGCCTACAGCAACAACGAGATCGGCTACGTGCGCGACACCCTGGCGCGCGACATGCTGGCGATGGGTACCAACGACATCGAGCTCGTGATGGTCGAGGGAGACATCGTGGGCGACGATCTCGGCCTGTATCCGCGCTTCAAGGAGATCATGTCGGTCACCGAGACGCCGCACTACTTCGTGCCCGGCAACCACGATCTCGACTTCGACGCCAACGACGACGCCCACTCGCTCGACACCTTCCGCCGCGAGTGGGGTCCAGCATATTACTCGTTCGATATCGGCGAGGTGCACTTCGTCACGCTCGACGACATGCGCTACCCCTGCACCGCGGCGGACAACCAAGACGGCCGGCACGCCTTCTGCGAGACCGGCACGACCTACACCGGCCGGATCGACGATCGGCAGATGCTCTGGCTCGCGAACGACCTCGCTCACGTGCCCGAGAGCAAGCTGGTCGTGCTCAGCATGCACATTCCGCTGGTCAGCTACGTCGACCAGGGCTCGTCGCAGCACCAGGTCGCCAACGTGAAGGAGCTGTACGAGCTGCTCCGGGGTCGCAAGGCGCTCGCGCTCTCGGGCCACACGCACACGCTCGAGCAGTTTCGCCCGGGCGAGCTCTACCAGGGCTGGCAGACGGCGTTCAACGAGCCGATCGGGCCCGCTCCGTTCCCCCAGATCGTCACCGGCGCCACCTGCGGCTCGTGGTGGTCGGGCGATCTCGACGCGGACGGCATCCCCATGGCGATCGACCGGCTCGGCGCGCCGCGCGGCTACCTCGTCTTCGAGTTCGACGGGGCGAGCTACCGCGATACGTTCAAGGCCACCGGCAAGGCGGTGGATCGGCAGATGTCGGTCTCGATTCTCTCGCGCAGCTTCACCGACTGGTATGAAAAACTCATCGGCTGGCTCGAGGCCGATCCGGCGACGCGCTCGAGCATCACACCGGTGGGCATCCACGACCTGCCCGACACCAGCATCATCACCGACGATGACATCGCCGCCGGCGTGTTCCTGGTCACCAACGTCTGGAACGGCTCGAGAGACTCGGACGTGTTCGTGCAGATCGACGACGGCGCGCTCGTGCCGATGCTGCGCACTCAACAAGGGGAAGGGGAGGGCGCGAACGAGTTCCTCGACCCCTACGCGCTCGAGCGCCAGATGTACGTGACGCGGTTCGCCGTGCGCAGCGCCTCGGGCAACCCGCGCGCCCAGGGCTTCGAGATGTACCGCGGGTCGCGCAACACCAGCGATCCGCGCCCGCTCGAGGCGGGGCTGCTCACCACCCGCTCGCCGCACCTCTGGCAGCTGCGCATCCCGAGCGGGCTCGCGCGGGGCGCCCATTCGGCGCGCGTGGTCACCGTCGACCGGCACGGCCGCGACTACGAGGACGTGATCCCGTTCGAGATTCTGCCCGAGCGACCCCCGGCGTTCTTCCGCAGCGAGGTCTTCGAGTGATCGGTAGGGGGGCGGCTCCGGCCTCCCCCCTTCTGCTATCCAGCATGCTCCGCGAACTCTCGAAGTTGCTGCTCGTCGGCGTCTGCGTCGGCGCGTCGCTCTGGCCGCGCGACGCCTCGGCGCACGCCGTGGGGAAGAGCAGCCTCCAGCTCGATGTGGCCGGTCCGGTGCTCGCCGGCAGCTGGCGCGTGGGCGTCGCGGATCTCGATCCGGTGCTCGGCCTCGACGCGAGCGGCGATCGCCACGTCGACTCGCGCGAGCTCGAGCGGAGCTCGCTGGCGATCGGTGAGTATCTCACCTCCCGACTCGAGGTCGAGGCGGGCGGCATTCCGTGCGCGACTCGCGTGCTCGAGCCGCGGCTCGATGGGCCCGATTTGATCGCCCGAGTCGAGGCCCGCTGTGACGCGCTCGGGGAGGGCGCCGACCTCGTCGGGCTGCGCCCTGAGCTGAGGCGGCGCCCTGAGCTGAGGATGCGCTATGATCTCTTCTTCGAGCACGACAGCTCGCACCAGGGCTTGCTGCGCGTCACGCGCGGCGACGCCACGCACAGCGCCGTCTTCACGCACGGGAGCCGCACCGCGACCATCGCCGCTCGGGCGCCCAGCGCCTGGGAGGCGCTGAGCGGGCACCTGCTGCAGGGCGTCTGGCACATCGCGTTCGGCTACGATCACCTCGCCTTCTTGCTCACGCTGCTGCTCCCGGCGGTGCTCGTGCGCCGCCCCGGCTCTTCGCTAGCCGTGCTCTCGCTGGCGAGCTGGCAGCCCGTGAGCTCGCCGCGCCCGGCGTGGCTGCGCGTGGTGCGCATCGTGACGGCGTTCACGCTGGCGCACTCGATCACGCTGGGCCTGGCCGCGCTCGGGGTGGTGCGGCCGCCGGAACGCATGATCGAGATCGTCATCGCCGCGTCGGTGGTGCTCGCGGCGCTCGACAACCTCTTCGCGCTCGTCGGCGCGCGCTCGTACCTGCTGGCGTTCGCGTTCGGGCTGGTGCACGGCTTCGGCTTTGCGAACGCGCTGGGCGAGCTGGGTCTGCCGAGGGGTCACGAGCTCTTGGCGCTGGTCGGCTTCAACCTCGGTGTCGAGCTGGGGCAGCTCGCCGTCGTCGGGGCGGTGCTGCCGCTCGCGCTCGCGCTGCGGCGTTCGCGGGTCTACGTGCCGTGGGTGCTCTGCGGGGGCTCGGCGGCCATCGCAGCGCTCGCCTCGTTCTGGGCGATCGAGCGCAGCGTGGTCGACCCCCAGGCGCTCCCGAGCGCCGCGCCACGGCCTGCGGAGACGTCCGCGGCGGCTCGCTCGGCCCCGATCGGCCCGGAGCTGGCGCGGCTGGCGGAGGGCTGGTCGGCGCAGCCCGCTGGCGACGGCTATCGGCGCTTCTTTCGAGCGCGCATCGTCGAGCAGATCCTCCGGCCCGCGCTGGCTGATGCCGTCGCCGCAGTCCGCGCGGACGCTCCGCGTGCCGCGCTCGACCACGGCGATCCCGCGCCGGCCATCGCGTGGTTGGACGGCGTGGCGAGCGCGCGGTCCGCCCAGGGAGATCGCGCCGGGGCCGCTCGGGCTCACGCGACGCGGGGGGTGCTGCTCGCGCTCGGTGATGCCGAGGCGGCGGCGGAGGCGCTCGGGCTCGCGCGCGACCTCGATCCGACGTACCCACGCGCTGCGCTCTGGCTCGCGACCCTCGAGGCCCGGCTTGGCCGGCTCGCGCGCGCCGAGACCACGCTGCGCGCGGCGCTCTCGGCCGAGGGCGAGGCGCACGCCGACGCCTGGAGCTTGCTCGCCGACGTGCTCGCTCAGCGCAAGCGCTGGCCAGAGGCGGAGCGCGCGCTCGAGACCAGCCTGAAGGCGCACCTCGCCAAGGGCGACCGGGCGAGCGCCGCCGACGACCATCGCCGGCTGGGCGACGTGACGCTGGCTCTGGCGCGCGCGAGAGAGGCCCTCGAGCACTACGAGCACGCGATCGACCTGGGGCGCCCGCTCGACGGTGAGGCTGGGCGCGACGGCGCAGCTCTCGCCGCCGATCATCGCAACGCGGCGGCTGTCGCCCAGCTCCTCGACGACCTGCCCGTCGCGGCGCGCCTGTATCGCCGCGCGCTCGAGCTCGACGAGAGCCGCGCGGACCTCGAGCGGGCGCGCGAGGACCTGGTGCGGCTGAGCAAGGTATACCGCCAGCTCGATCAGCTCGACGAGGCCCGGGCGTGCCTCGAGCGCGCGCTCGCGATCGATGAGGCGGCGGGCTGGAGCGACAATCTGGCGGACGATCTGGCCCAGCTCGGCAACCTGCATCAGCTCTCCGATCAGCTGACGCTCGCCGAGGGCTTCTACGCGCGGGCGCTCGCGATCCCCGGGCTGCGCGAGGCGCTGCGCGCCGACGCCTACGCCAACCTCGGCAACGTGCACCGGCGTCGGGGTGAGCGCCAGCGCGCCGCCAGCATGTATCGCCACGCGCTCGCGGGCTATCGCGAGTCGGGTGAGGCGAGCAAGGCGGTGCGAGTCGAGCAATACCTCGCGGGGTTCGCCGCGGAAGGGCCCGCGAGCGCAGCGGCGATGAGGGCAACGCCCCCCGCCCGGGCCGACTGACGCCGAGCGTTCGCCCGCATCTCGTAACGCAGGCGCCTCGGCGTTGTGACCTTCATTCGAAAGGGTGCCGCCCCCGATGCCCGGTACGGCGGCAGCCGCCGCTGCCGGGCGAAGACTGACCCATCTGGAGAACCAATGAAGATCCGACACGCGCTGACCGCCACGTTCCTGGTGGCCTTGACGAGCCGTCTGCTGCCCGTCGCCGAGGCAGAGGCCGAGGGAACCGACTGCGACATCACCTACACACGCACCGCCTGTCCCGGGCAAGAAGCGGAGAGCTACAAGAAGTGTGATGGCAAGCAGAGCTGCACGAAGCACGTCGCGGCCGCCTCGGAGGCGCTGTGCCTCGACGCCGCGCTCCAGGCCTGCTCCAACGATCGGCTCGACGTCACGCAGAGCAAGGTGATCAACGCCAAGTTCAAGGGCAAGGCGCTGAAGAGCAAGTCAGGCAGCGACGACGTGTGCCTCGACTACGCGAAGCGCGACGCCGAGTTCAACCAGTGCAGCAAGAAGAAGTGAGCGGCGCGAGCTGACTCACCGGTTTGGGATCGGCCGGGCGCGGCTCGGCCGAGCGCCGGCCCCGGCTGGGAGAGCTGGGAGAGCTCGCGGGGTTCGGAGCCGAGAGGCTGGGCGAGCGGGGCGCAGCGCCGGGGGGCGCGGGGCTCGGTCCCGCGCCGGGGCTCACGCCCGGCGGTAGCTCGATCGGTTCGCTCGGCGTGTGATCGTGCGTGCGCGCCGGGAGGCGGTCGCGCTCGAGCTGTCGCCGGGCATCATCCGCGCGCAGCGCTTGCCGTACCTTCTCGACCAGCCCGCTCGCGCGCGACAGGTCGGCGTCGGGCTCCCAGCCGCCGTCGAAGACAAAATAACGATCGAGGAACTCTTGCCGCTCCTGCATCTTGCGTTCGAAGACGCGCTGCAGGTCGCTCCGGGAGGCGATCACGTGCGGCGTGAGGATCAGGATCAGGTTGGTCTTCTGGGTGCGGGTCAGTCGCCTCCGGAACAGCGCGCCGAGCAGAGGGAGGTCGCCGAGCAGCGGAACCTTCTCGTCCTGGACTATCTCGACGTCGCGCACGAGGCCGCCGATCACGACGGTCTGTTCGTCGTCGACCATGACGCTGGTGTGCGCGGAGCGCTGAACGACCGAGACCACGCCCAGGTCGCCACTCGGCGCGCCGGCTTCGCTGATTTCCTCCTCGATGTCGAGGCGCACCTGGTTCTTCTCGTTGATGTGGGGGGTGATGGTGATGCGCGTGCCCACGTCTTGTCGTTGCGTGCCGCCCAGGTTGCCGAGCGCGCTGGCTGCGTCGCTCGCGTTCGGATCCTGGCCCAGCAGGGCCCCGAGGCTGCTCAGGTCGGTGCCGGTGGCGTTGATCTGGAGCGGGATGTTCTCGCCGACCGCGATCTCGGCCGTGGTGTTGTCGAGAGCCATGATGTGCGGGGTCGCCAGCACCTCGCTGGTGGAGCTCAGGGCCAGGGCCTGCAGGGCCACGCCGAACGCCGGAATGCTCAGGCCCGCGGCGTCGCCCGCGAGCAACCCCTCGGTCCCCGCCACGTCGGGGCCGCGCACGCCGAGCGCCAGCGCCTGGAGCTGCGAGGCGTTGGGGGTCGACTGGGCGGCGTTCATGCCGCCGAAGATGAGCGAGCTGGCCTGCCCGAACAGGTTTGACGTGCCCGCGCCGTGGTAGCCGACGCCGAGCGTGGTGCGGTCGTCCGAGCCCAGCTCCAGCACCACGGCGTCGATGAAGACCTGGCGCGGCCTCTGGTCGAGCTCGTCGATGACGGGTCGGAGCTCGGCGTAGTCGTGCACCGAGGCGTTGACGATCAAAGCGTTGGTCGCCTTGTCGGCGGTCACGCGGACCAGACCCTCGAAGGAGGCGAGCGGCGCCGGAGCGCCTGCCCCTGCGGCGCCGCGCCCGGTGTCGGACAGCAGCTGTGACAGCGTCCGCTCCAGGTCTTCGGCCACCGCGTTCTCGAGCGCCACCACGTGCACGCGCCCTTCGGCGGCGGGCGCCACATCGACGCGGCGGAGCAGCGCCAGCACGCTCGCATACCCCTCCTCCGAGCCGATGATCAGCAACCGGTTCGCGGTATCATCGGCGACCACGCGCGAGAGCGCCGCGGCGCCACCCGTCCCGACGGAGAGCACTCCGTTGATCTGCTCGGCCACGCGGGTCGCGCCCGCGTAGTGGACGGGCTCGACCCAGAGCCGGGCGCCGGCGCTCGCGACGTCGATCTCCTCGAGCAGGCGCAACAGGCGCGCGATGTGCGCCGCCGTGTCGGTGATGATCAGCAGCCGGCCCGGCTCGAACACGCTGATGTCGCCGTTCTCGCTCGCAAAATGCTCGAGCGCCGCCGCCGCGTCGCTGGCGCGCACGTGCTCGACGCGATGGAGGCGCGTGATCGGCAGCGCTCCCTCGGTCAGCGCCCCGTCGGGCAACACACCTCCTGTCACGGCCCCCTCGGCCGGCGGCGCGCGGTCTTCGTGGACGGGCACCACCCTGCCGGCCAGATCGCCCTCGACGATCCTCCAGAACTCGCCGTGTTGCACCACGCTCATGCCGTGCTGCTGGAGCACGGCCAGGTAGGCGGCGTACGCTGCTTCGACGCTGACCTTCGTGGGCGCCACGACGCTCACCTCGATGCCGCTCAGCTTCTGGCTGTCGTAGATGAAGCGTTTGTTGGTGAGCGCCGCTATGTGTCTCGTCAATTCGGCGAGGTCGGCCCGTTCCAGGTTGAACGTGACCTCGCCCGGTGCAGGCGCAGATCGCGACGAAGCGCTCACCGCGCGAGCGAGATCGGGCGCTGCCGTCGCGCCGTCGCCGCCCGCTGGAGGCTCGGCGGGCCAAGCAGCGCGAGTCAGTCCGACGAGCGACAGCACGGCACGAGACATCGACCAGACCAGCAGGCGTGGGCAGCGACACATGATGTCGCCCGAGCATTGCGAGCCGCATGCCAAGCGCGTGGCGCGCAGAATCGCGGGCTCTCTCTGCGGTCGCGACGCCGCGGCGGCGTGCTTCTCTGCCAGCCACGGCGGCGTTCGGTGTTCCACCTGCCAAGCTGACAACGCCCGCAGGCGAGCGCGCGCGCCCGCACCGGCGTTGTGTTGCGTTTCAGTACTGCGCGGGATGGTCGGCGCCGCTCGCGAGCTCGCAGGCGAGCATGAACTCGAGCGCCTCCACGTGCCGCCGCACCTCGTGCGCGTCGGCACCCCAGGTCGTCAAACCATGCCCCGCGACGAGATAGGCGGGCGCGGGGGCTCGCTCGAGCCGGTGGCTGACGAGCTCGGCGAGCAGGCGCGTGTCTTGCCGATTCTCGACCACCGGAAGCACGAGCTCGGCCAAGACGTCGTTCGACGCGGGCATGAGCGCCTTGCTCATCTCGTAGCCGGCCAGGCGCAGCGAGCCCCCGGCATGCCGGCGCGACAGCACGGTGCCCGCCACGGAGTGCGTGTGCACCACCGCGCCGATCGACGCCGAGCCGCGGTAGAGGGCCGTGTGCAGCGGCGTCTCTGCGGACGGCTTGCCGGGCTCGAGCGGCGTGCCATCGAGCCCGACGAGCAGAACGTCGCCGGGGGTGACGCGGCCCTTGTCCATGCCCGACGCCGTGATGGCGAACCGTTCGCGCGCGACGCGCACCGAGAAGTTGCCGCTCGTCGCCAGCGCCCAGCCCCGGGCGTGGCAGTGGTGCGCGAGCGCGACGACCTCGGCTCTCGCGGCCCGAGCGGGGTCTGCCTGGGCGCCGGCCTCGCCGTGCGCCTCTGCAGCTGCGCGGCCGTGGAACGGCAGCGCGTCGAAGCTCGTCACCGCCGGATGATCGCCGAGCGCGAGCGCGCCGCGCAGCAGCCCGAGCGTACGGAGCCCGGCGCCGCGCGCTGCGTCGAGCTCGGCTCGGCTGTCAGACAGGAAGGCGATGTCGGCAGGCGCGAGCCCGAGCGCGTCGGCGATGGCGTGATACGACGACGGCTCCGTCTTGCCGCCGATGCGCGTGTCGAACCAGCCGTCGACGAGGGGCGTCAGGTCGCCCGCGGCAGAGTGCCGGAAGAACGCGCGCTGCGCCCGCACCGACCCGGACGAATACACGTACAGCCGCAGCCCTGCCGCGCGAAACGCCCGCAGCGCCGGAGCGACGTCGGCATAGACGTGCGCGACGAACGCACCGCGCACAAACGCCGCCTCCCAGAGCAGGCCCTGCAGCGTCTTCAGCGGTGTCGCCTTGCGGTCTTCCGCCATCCAGCGCTCGAGCGCCGGCAGCGGCTCGGCGGCGTTCGCGCCCTCGGCGCGCAACAGGCGGGTCGCGTCCTCCAGCGCCGCTTCTACCTCGGCGTGACCGCGCTGCTCTGCCACGAAGCGCCCGAGGTGCTCGCGAGCGTAGGGGAAGAGAACGTCGCGCACGAACTCGAGCGAGCTCGTGGTGCCCTCGATGTCGAGCAGCAGCGCGCGGGCCATGGCAGCTAGGCCGAAGCCCGGGTCGCCGCGCGATCGCCCTCGCGCGCCGCCTCGGCGGCGAGCTCGTCGAGGCTGGGGAACGAAGCCGCGATCGGGTCGGCGCTGAAGTTGCCGACCCAGCCGTCCGCGTTCCGGAAGAAGCGGATGGCCGTGAACCTCGGCACCTCGCCCATGTCGAACCAGTGCAGGGTGCCAGCGGGCACCGACAGCAAGTCACCTGCTTCGCAGCACACGCAGTGCACGCTGCCGCCGAGGCGCAGGTAAAACACGCCGGTGCCTTCGGCGAAGAAGCGCACCTCGTCCTCCGCGTGCGTGTGGTCATCACGAAACTTCGCCCGCATCGCTCGGGCCTTGTCGGGCCAGCCAGGGTCGGCCGTATCGGGAGCGACGCGCACCACGTCGATGGTGCCGTAGCCCTCGGCGCACAGCTGCTCGACCTGCGTGGCGTAGGCGGTCCGAGGATCGTCGCTCGCGGAGCTGGTAGGCAACCAGCGCTCGAAGCGGACACCCCAGGGCGCCAGCGCGCTGGCGATGGACCGCGCATCGGCGGTGCTGAGCGAGCGACCGCGGGGTTCGTGTTCCGGAATGACGACGAGCCGACTCATGCTGAAACCCTTCGCGAGGGCAGCAACATAACATGTGGGCTCACGGCCGTCCCGATATCGCTCGTTCCGGTAGCGCTCGTCCCGATATGGGGACCTTCGCCTCGAGGATGCGCCCGCGCGCGCCATCGTCTTCTGCGTTCGTGCGTCCGCGAACCGGGCGTCGGTTGACTTGTCTCGTAAAGTAGATATAACGACTCGTGCGATGGAATGCACCTGTCCGCGCCGTCGCCCTTTCGACCCGAGGTCCCATGGCACAATCGACGACCCCAGCGCCCTCGTCTCCCACGCCCACCTCGCGGAGCGAGAAGAGCCCCGCGCGTGACCTGCGCCGCAACGAGGTGTCGCAGCTGGTCGGAAGCGAGCCGATCTCGCGCTTCTCGGTCCCGGAAGACGCCGAGCTCGGCCCCGAGCTGGCGAAGATCTATGCCGATTTTCGCGCCAGCTACGGCTTCGTACCCAACTGGCTCCGCGCCCTCTCCGTCAACCCCGACGCCGCGCTTCGTCTGGTCCAGTTTTACCGGCACCTGTTCGATCCAGCGCGCAGCCGCCTGAGCGCTGCCGAGCGCGAGCTGATCGCCGTGGTGACGTCGGCCGCGAATCGCTGCAGCTACTTCGTCTTCAATCACACTCGCGCCCTCGGCGCGGCGCTCGACGATCGGGTGCGCGCGCGTCGAATCGCGCAAGACCACCACCATGTGCGGCTCTCGAAGCGTGAGCAAGTGCTGGCCGATGTGGCAGAGAAGCTCACCACGCAGCCGACGAGCGTGGGCCCCGCCGAGCTCGACGCCTTGCGCCAGGCGGGCTTCGACGAGCCGGCGGCGCTCGAAGTGCTCGAGATCGCGGCCTTCTTCAGCTACGCCAACCGGCTCGCTATCGCCCTCAACGTCGTGCCCGACCAGCAGTTCTTCGAGAACTGATGCGGGTCGGATCCAGGGTTCGGAGCTCCGTTCCCGCCTGATCCAGAGCGACGCCTCCTCAGCGCGAACGCTCGGGCTTCCGCGCCGCAAAGCGTAGACGGACGTAGTCCGCCGTCCAGGCACCGGTCGCGTCGCAAAGTTGCGGTCGCGTCGCCTCGCGAACCTCGTCGAGGTAACCGCGGCGCTGCGCCTCCGGCAGCACCCGCGTGAAGCTCTCGGCGAACGTCTCGAGCCAGCCCAGGACGTCACCGGGCAGCGGCGTGGGACGGGGGATGAGCGCGATGGTCTCGACCTGGAACCCCGCGGCGGCCAGGCGCGCGCCGTACTCGTCCGCGTCGGGAAAATACCAGGGGCTAGCGGCGCTGCCGTCGTGGCCGCGCGCGTCGAGGCCGGCGATGAGCGCCCGATGCAGCGTCTCCACGCAGCCTCGCCCGCCGAGCTCGGCGACGAAGCGCCCGCCTTCGCGCAGCGCTCGGAACGCGCCCGCGATGGCGAGGTCTGCCTGCTTCATCCAGTGCAGGGCGGCGTTGCTGAACACCGCGTCGAACTCCGCATCGAAGTCGAGCGCCTGGCCATCCATCACGCGGGCGTCGACCGCGTGCTCGCGCGCGCGCCGCACCAGCGCCTCGCTCGCGTCGACCCCCACCACCTCGCAGCCGAGCGCGGCGAGCTGCTTCGTCAGCACGCCGTCGCCGCAGCCCAGATCGAGCACGCGCTGCCCCGGCCGAGGCGCGAGCAGAGCCACGACCGGGGCCGCCAGGTCTGCGACGAAACGGGCGTTCTTGGCGTAGACATCGGGGTCCCAGCTCTGCGCGGCGGGCATGACCTGGCGTCTAGCAGGAGCCTGCTCAAACGTCGAGCAGGCCGCGATCCGCGCCCCGGAGCTCGAAGGCGTACCGGCGAACCGCCGGTGAGAGACGAGATGGTCGCGCACATTCGGCGCTTGCCGGTCACGACCTGCGAGTCGCCTTCGGTGGTGACGCGGCACCGCGGAAAACTGACGTATTGGCACCCGTCACCGGGAGAGGTAGGTCTTCTCCGGGGCCTCAGCCTCGGAGGAGACGACATGCGCTACAACCTACTCGGCAAGACGGGACTTTTCGTATCTGAGCTTTGCCTCGGCACGATGACATTCGGCGGCAAGGGTTTCTGGGAGGTGGTCGGTCGTCTCGGTGTCCAGGAGGCCGAGTCGCTGGTGGGCACCGCCCTCGACCAGGGCGTGAACTTCATCGACACCGCGGACGTGTACTCGGAGGGGGAGTCCGAGACGCTGCTCGGGCAGGCCCTGAAAACGCTCGCGCGTCCGCGCGACCAGGTGGTGGTCGCGACGAAGGTGCGCGGCAGGGCTGGGCCGGGCGTCAACCAGGTGGGGTTGTCGCGAGGGCACATCCTCGCGAGCATCGATCACAGCCTGAAGCGCCTCGGTCTGGGGCACGTGGATCTGTATCAGATTCACGGCTTCGACCCGGTCACTCCGATAGAGGAGACAGTGCGAGCGCTCGACGACGTCGTGCGCTCCGGCAAGGCGCGCTACGTCGGGTTCAGCAACCTGGCGGCCTGGCACGCCATGAAGGCGATCGGCTTGGCAGAGGCCCACGGGCTCGCTCGTTTCCAGAGCGCTCAGGTTTATTATTCGATCGCTGGGCGAGACATCGAGCGTGAGATCGTGCCGCTGGCTCAGAGCGAGGGCGTCGCGATCTTGCCGTGGAGCCCCCTCGCCGGCGGCCTGCTCTCCGGCAAATTCGATCCGAACAAGCCTGATCCTGCCGGGGCCCGCCGCTCGTCGTTCGACTTCCCGCCCGTCAACCGCGAGCGCCTGCCGCGCGTGCTCGATGCCCTGCGCGCCGTCGCGACCGAGTCGGAGGTGTCGGTGGCCCGTGTGGCGCTCGCCTGGCAGCTCACCAGGCCCTTCGTGACGAGCGTGATCACTGGAGCGAAGA
>Ga0247763_1001261_pt1 | contig 14622 bp, 9 predicted proteins | sample UWRJL141409B4_FD_179926 | JGI IMG/M metagenome (GOLD analysis project Ga0247763, IMG submission 179926) | Plant litter microbial communities from Arlington Agricultural Research Station in Wisconsin, United States - UWRJ-L141-409B-4 | ecosystem: Environmental > Terrestrial > Plant litter >...
GCAACCACGTCCCGCGCATCTCGCGGAGCTCGAGCAAGACCGCTACCGTGGAGCTCTCCGGCTTGGTGACAACCAGTACAGATTCGGCGAGCCCCGGAGCAGCGCCTCGCGCAATGGGGTGCGGCTCAACCCCAGCCAGGCTGGAGGTCGCTGTCCCGGACCCGCTCGCCCGGAGCGAGAGTGCCGTCGATGATCGCATCGCGCAGGCGCCGGTAGATGTCATCGCGGAGCACGTGCTTCGAGCACCGGAGCATCTGAGCGAATGGGCATGCGGCTCTTGCTGTCGAGGCTCGAAAAGATTGTACGTCTATTGGATCTGATATATCACATTTGCCCTATGAGCGATGGTCGCTGAAACTTGCGGGCACGTCGCTCCTCCGGAGGTGGATACCCAGGCGAAGCCGCGCCCGCATGCTGCGGAGCTCGAACAGATCCTCGACACTATTCCGCAGCTCATCGCGGCCATCAGCGCGGCCGGCAGAGTGCTGTACCTCAACCGGTCCGTGCTCGAGTACAGCGGGCTTCGCCCGGAGGACGTGCAGGCGGAGGATTTTCGCGTGCGGCTCTTCCATCCCGAGGATGTCGAGCGACTGCATGAAGCGCGAACGCATGGCTTCGAACGGGGCGAGCCGTTCGAGCTGGAGATGCGTACGCGCCGGCACGACGGGGTCTTCCGCTGGTTCCTGATCTACTACAAGCCACTGAAGGACGCGCGCGGGCATATCCTGCGCTGGTACGCCACGGGTACAGACATCGACGCCCGCAAGCGCGCTGAAGATCGCATCAGAAGCGAAAACGAGGCACTGCGCGAAGAGGTCGACCGAACTTCGATGTTTGAAGACATCGTTGGCTCGTCCAGTAGCCTGCGTGCTGTCCTGCTGGAGGTCGGCAAGGTGGCAGTGACGGACGCCACGGTGCTCATCACGGGGGAGACCGGCACCGGAAAGGAGCTGATAGCGCGCGCGATTCACAAGCGCTCTCCACGCTCGGCACGAGCGTTTGTCAGCGTCAACTGTGGTGCGATACCCAGCGCGTTGATCGCGTCTGAGCTGTTCGGTCATGAGCGAGGCGCGTTCTCAGGGGCCCTCCAGCAACGACAGGGACGGTTCGAGCTGGCCGATGGTGGGACCATTTTCCTCGATGAGGTGGGCGAGTTGCCCTTCGACGCGCAAGCGGCGTTGCTGCGCGTGCTCCAGGAGCGAGAATTCGAGCGCGTTGGCGGTAGCCGTCCGATTCGCGTCGATGTCCGCGTCATTGCGGCCACCAACCGGGATCTGCAGCGGGCGGTGACCGGCAACACGTTCCGTGCCGACCTCTTCTATCGATTAAACGTGTTCCCGCTTGGTCTTCCGCCACTGCGCGAGCGGCGCGCCGACATTCCGCTGCTCGTCGAGTACTTTGTCGACCGTTTCACCAAGCGCACGGGCAGGAAAATCACGCGCATCTGCGAGAAGTCGTTCGGTATCCTGAACGCATACTCCTGGCCCGGCAATATCCGCGAGCTGCAGAACGTCATCGAGCGGTCGGTGATCCTCGCCGAGGCGAACGTTCTGACGGTGGACGAGCGTTGGTTCCTGATGCAGTCCGCCGTTCGTCAGGTAGGCGAGCTGGCGCTCGGCGACGACCTCGCCGCGCATGAGGTCGCGAGGATCGAGGCTGCGCTCGCCGCGAGCCGGGGTCGTGTTGCCGGTCCCTCGGGGGCAGCCGCTAGACTCGGAGTCCCGAGGTCGACGCTGGAATCCAAGATTCGTTTGCTGCAGATCGACAAGCACCAGTTCAAGACGGGTCGCACGTAGCTGCCGGGCCAGAAGTGGCGAAGGCTCGCCGTTTGTCGAGCGCTCACCACCGCTCGAGCGATGATTCGCGACAAATTCGCTGCCTGCAAGTTGGCGCGCAGTTTGCGTTGGCGGACCTCCGGACGAGGTCCATCACTAGCCCGCGAGCCATGCTCGTCGGGCGACTATCCCTTACAGCTAAGAGGAAACGTCCCATGGTCAAATCAATCATCATCGGCTTGGTAATGGCGGCTGCCGTCGCTTCACGACTCGTTACCGTTGCCTCTGCGCAATCTTCGGCAGGCACACCGCGGGACGAGCCCGCCAAGAACGTCGTGCTCGTGCACGGCGCCTTCGCCGACGGATCGGGCTGGCGCGGCGTCTACGACGGGCTGACGAGGCGCGGCTACCGCGTTACCATCGTGCAAAACCCTCTGACGTCGCTCGCCGACGACGTTGCGGCGACCAATCGGGTGCTGCAGCGTCAAGACGGCCCCACCATCCTCGTGGGCCACTCCTGGGGGGGCACTGTCATCACCGAGGCGGGCGTCGATCCGAAGGTCGTCGGTCTCGTCTACGTGTCAGCGCTCTCGCCCGATACAGGCGAGAGCACATCTGACCAGTACGTCGGCTTCACCACGCCACCAGAATTCGTCATCGACACGCTCCCCGATGGCTTCGGCATCTTGAAGCCAGAGAAGTTCAAGGGCGCCTTCGCCGCTGATGCTAGCAGCGCCGACGCCAACTTCCTGCGCGACACACAGGTTCCGATCAACATGTCTGTTTTCGCGACGAAGCTGAAGAACGCGGCGTGGCGGACCAAGCCGAGCTGGGCCGTCATTGCCACCGACGACAAAGCTTTCGATCAGCGCATGTTGGATTCGATGGCAAAGCGAATTGGCGCCTCCGTCACCAAGGTGAAGGCCAGCCACGCCGTCTACCTGACGCAGCCGAAAGCGGTCGTCGATGTAATCGACAGGGCCGCCCGGAGCGCTGCTCGGTGATCTGCTGACTTATCAGACCTGAATACACGAGGAGTAATCGAACAGATGAACATCATCACCACTGCCGACGGCACCCGACTCTATTTCAAGGATTGGGGTAACGGACCGACCGTCGTCTTCAGCCATGGCTGGCCGCTCAGCTCGGACAGCTGGGAGTCACAGATGCTCTATTTGGCCGGGCACGGCTACCGCTGCGTTGCGCACGACCGGCGTGGACACGGTCGCTCAACCCAACCCTGGCACGGCAACGACATGGACACCTACGCTGACGATCTCGCGACCGTGCTCGATACGCTCAAACTCGAGCGCGTCACGCTCGTCGGGTTCTCGACCGGCGGTGGCGAAGTGGCGCGCTATATCGGCCGTCATGGTACAGCACGCGTGGCCAAGGTGGCGCTCATCTCGGCTATCCCGCCCCTGATGCTCAAAACTCCAGCGAACCCCGACGGCGTCCCGATCGAGGTATTCGATGGGTTTCGAAAGGCCTCCATAGAGGATCGCTCCAAGCTCTACCAGGAGCTAGCCAGCGGGCCCTTCTTCGGCTTCAACCGCGCCGGGGCCGCGGTGTCGCAGGGCATGATCGACTCGTTCTGGCTGCAGGGCATGCAATCCGGCCACAAGAACGCGTATGATTGTATCAAAGTGTTCTCGGAGACGGACCTGACCGAAGACCTGAAGAAGTTTAACGTGCCCACGCTGGTCGTCCACGGTGATGACGATCAGGTCGTTCCAATCCGCGCATCGGCCCTCCTCTCGTCCAAGCTCGTCAAGGGCGCGATGCTGAAGGTTTACAAGGGTGGGCCGCATGGTCTAGCTGACACGCACAAGCAACAGCTGAACGAGGATCTGCTCACGTTCCTGCGTGCGTGACTCGGAACGTGGTGGGCGCGAAGCGCTCGGTCGCGCCCACCAAGCTCCGCCGCGCGGTCAGCAATCGATACGCTGGAGCGGGTGCTCGAGAGTGCCCGGCGCGCACAGAGCCGCTCACGCGTTGAGGCGACGCACCGTCGTCCTCCGACATCGTCCGCCAGACAATCCCACCCCCAACGATAGGCTATCCATGAGCATCTCTCGACTCCGTCGGGCAACCGTGTTGTGCGGAGGCACGCTCATCAGTGCCTGCACCGGCGCTCCTTCCACCACAATCCCACCGAACGGCAAGCTCGACACGCCAGTTGCGACCGCGCCTCACGGTGTTGCGTTTCAGCTCGTGCGCAACGCCACCATCAAGCTCGGCTTCGCAGGCACCGAGTTCTTGATCGATCCCATGCTCGCATCTAGGGGAGCCTACCCAGGATTCAAGGGCACCAAGCGCAGCGAACTGAGATTCCCTCTCGTCGACCTGCCGATCCCGGTCAACGAGATCCTCGATGCGGACGCGGTGATTCTGACCCACTTGCATGAGGACCACTGGGACAGCGCCGGACGTGAGTTAGTGCCGCGCAACTTGCCGATTTTCGTTCAAAACGACGCTGACGCCGCCAAGGTGCGAGACGATGGCTTCACTGACGTACGTGTGCTCGGTGAGGACGGCGGCGAGCTCGATGATGTCCGCCTGTACCGCGCCGGCGGGCAGCACGGCACCGAAGCAATGTACTCCGTCGCCCAGCTTGGCGAGCTCCTCGGCGAGACCATGGGCGTGGTGTTTCAGCATCGAGATCATGGCACCGTGTACGTGGCGGGCGACACCATCTGGAATCGAGAGGTCGAGGACGCCGTCTCGCGCTACCGGCCAGACATAGCGGTCCTCAACGCCGGCTACGCTCAGCTCACCGGGTTCGACGGCTCGATCACCATGGGCACGGATGACCTGCTCCACGCCGTCGAAGCCATGCCGGAAGCCAAGCTCGTCGCCGTGCACATGGATACGGTCAACCACGCGGTGCTCTCGCGGGCCGCTCTCCGCGCCTTCATCGCGGAGAGAGGGCTGGCGAGCGAGCGCGTGCTGGTCCCCGAGGATGGCCAGCGCTATGCCTTCTAAATAGCGCGCGACAGGTCAGCACGCCGAGCAAGCGCTACTCTCGGGCGTTCTCACCACCCTGCCTGGTCTTTCGCGCTTGATTGAGGGCTGGTGCTCAGCGCGCGCACCAATGGCAGTCCCGGCGAAATCCGTGGCGTGCCGCATCTCGAGCTCCAACCACGACGCTCGTGACCGACCGGGGCACCAAGGCATACGCACTCCGCCTAACATCGAGCCGAGGTTCGGTCACGAGATTCTCAATCGGGTGATGATCATCGATCACCATCGGACCGGTCGCTCCGGCGCGCTCGGAGTGCTGATTATCGACGAATGGTGCGCCGGCTCCGGTGCGCGATTGTGAACGATGTCTCCATCGGGATGTGGCCGACGGGGTATCCCTGTGGTTTGTCCGTTCTTCCGGTCCTGGTAATAACCATCGACGATCGACGTGAGCTCTTCGAGATGGCGGGTATCGGGGGTTGCGCTTGGCGTCCCGGGTTCGATGATGGGGTCGCCTCGTCCGAGCAAACGTGGTGGTGGTGAGCACGGGCTTCGGGTCCAGCCTCGGTTCCAGTAGCCCCCGGCTTCACCAGCTAGGCCCTTTGAGCATCGCCGAGGATGTCACTGATGTGTCCATTGCGACGTAAGTTGATTCATGATGAACTCGTTCTACGTCGCTATGAGCCAATGGAGTGGCGTGACCGAAGCCACATTTGAACATGACCGGCGCGCGCCTCTCCAGCCGTCTGTTCTGCGCTGGCTCGACGCGCGGGCGGCTTCTCCGGGGCTCCTGAGGCCTGTGCGGAGATGACAGAAATCGCCGCTGGACAGTGCGCAGGGTATGAAGTGTTCGATGCGAGGCGACGAATGTCGCCGACCGCGCCAGCGACTGTCGAGCAGGCAGGGCGTAGCCGCGCAGACGCTTGCGGTCGTGGCTGCCGCGGCGCCGCGGTTGCGCCGTTCCTGGCGTCGCGTGCGGCAGCGCGAAGCCGTTTCGTCCAGCCGCGCGTCGATAACGCATTTGCCGCAGCTTGCGGCCCACTTGCTTGCAACGAAGATGACGGGTGTCAGCTCGTCGAGGAGGCTGTCACGGGGTCAGCACTTTCCACCCGTTCGTGCATGGCGATACCCACGTCGGCGCGGCCCTCCGCGGAAACCGATCAGCAACACGACGATGCAGCGAGTGGGTCGTGAGCACCCTTATCGAGTACACCGGGCGCACCTCGAGCATCCGACGGCTCGCGCAGATCAGCGGGGTCTTCAGCTCAACCGAGACCGTCCCACGGCATCTGCACGCCGCTAGTCACGAGACCGCAAGGGTAGGTGGCGCCACGCCGCGCTCCGTAAACGCGCCGACTTCGACGGTCTCGTGACGGAGCATTACGCGGTAATCCGTCCCGTTACGCCGATCGGACATGAGTCAGAGGCAGCTCGCCGGCAGGGGCTAGTGGCTCCTCGGACGTTGCCGCCGGGTGAGTCGATCGCCCGTGTCACCTGCGGACGGCGCGCCCGCCACCGCATTCGCCCGCGAGGCGCCGAGACGCTCCAGCCAGCGTTTTTCGCCAGCGGGCCAGCGAAAGGAAAATCATGACAAAGTCCTCAGAAGAGAAGGCCTCTGTACACGCGGCCGCTTCGCTCGGCCGTTACGACTTCATCGTCTGCGGCGCCGGGCCGTCAGGCTCGGTCCTCGCGGCACGCCTCGCCGAGAACGCGGAGGTGAGCGTGCTCTTGATCGAAGCCGGTGGCCGGGACGATGTCCCCGAGGTGAGCGTGCCAGGTCGATGGCCGGAGAACCTTGGCTCGGAACGCGATTGGGCGTTTGTCGCCGAGCCCAATCCTCACCTCAATGGTCGTGCCATTCCCCTCAACATGGGAAAGGTGCTTGGCGGCGGCTCCAGCATCAACGTGATGGTTTGGGCGCGGGGCCACCAGAACGACTGGAATCACTTCGCCGAGGAGGCGGGTGATCCGGGGTGGGCCTACGAGGCGGTGCTGGGCATCTATCGGCGCATCGAGAACTGGCAAGGCGCGCGAGATGCGCGGCGTCGCGGCGTGGGTGGCCCGATCTTCGTCGAGACCGCTCGAGATCCGCAGCCGGTCGCTCGCGCATTCGTGCAGGCGGCGGAAACTTTGGGCATTCCCATCTTCGACACCCCGAATGGGGTGATGATGGAAGGGCGCGGTGGAGCGGCGCTCAATGATCTCACCGTCGAGGACGGCCGTCGCTCCTCGGTGTTCCAGTCGTATGTCTCCCCGCTACGGACGCGACCCAACCTCACGGTGCTGACGCATGCGCTGGTCAGCAGGGTCATCTTCGAGGGGACGACGGCCCTGGGGGTGGAGGTGGTGCAGGGCTCGGAGCGCAGGATCTTCACGGCCGAGCGCGAGGTGATCCTCTCGATGGGGGCCATCAACACGCCCAAAGTGCTGATGCAGTCCGGTATCGGACCCGCGGCGGAGTTGCGCCTCCACAGCATTCGCGTCGTCGAGGACTTGCCGGGCGTGGGCCAGAATCACCAGGATCACGTCTCGATTGGCTGCCTCTTCGAATCGCGCGAAGCACAGCGCGTCGGTCATGGCGGCTCGGAAGCGACCTTGTACTGGAAGACGGACCCTCGGCTCGCGCTGCCGGACATCTTCCACTGTCAGCTCGAATTTCCTGTAGCCACGCCCGAGACCGCTCCGCGCGGTGTCCCCGAGCATGGCTGGATGGTGTTCGCTGGCCTCTCGCACCCGAAGAGCCGCGGCTCTCTGCACCTCACCGGCCCCGACGTGAACCACCCGCTGCGCATCTCGGCCAATACGCTCTCCCATCCCGACGACCTCCAGACCGCCCTCGCCAGCATCGAGCTGTGCCGGCAGCTCGCGGCTGCCGCACCGTTCGCGTCGCTGCTCCGGCGGGAAGCCATGCCGGGCAAGCTCGGTGCGCGGGAGCTGGAAAGCTACGTGCGCGATGCGGCCGTCACCTATTGGCATCAGGCCTGCACTGCCAAGATGGGGCGGGACGCCATGTCGGTGGTCGACGCTCGGTTGAAGGTCTACGGTGTAGAAAGGCTGCGAATCGCCGATGCGTCCATCATGCCCAACGTGACCAGCGGCAACACGATGGCGCCCTGTGTCGTCATTGGAGAGCGCGCCGCAGAGATCATCGAGGCCGCCCATGGCCTCTAGCATCGATCGCGAGCTCTACGGAAATGCGAGGTCGATTCCGAGCGGGCTCGATGTCACTTCCATTTGGTGCCCGATCGTGGGGTTCCTCCGACCGGACTATCGTGTCTTGCAGGAGCGCACCAACGCTTGGGCGACCAAGCTCGCGGTCTTCGGCCATTCGAGCCGGCTCGAATCCATCGGCGCGGGTGAGCTCGCGGGGCGAACCAACATGCTGACGGCCGACTCCGACGCCGTCCAGCTCGCTTCCGACATCCTGCTTTGGTTGTTCGCCTTCGACGATGCCTACTGCGACCGAGGTCGCTATAGCCACGATCCGGCGCAGCTCGCAATACTGACGGCCGACATGATGCGGGTGGCCGAGTCGGGCGGCTCGGGGCAGTCGCCTCTGCCGCTGGTCCGCGGGCTGAGCCAGTTGCGTGACCGAGTCGAGTCGATGGTCTCTGCCGCGTTCTTCGCGCGCTGGCTCGGAGCCCTACGTGGGTACCTGGCTTACCAGGTGTGGGAGGCGGCGTTCCGCGCGACCAGGACGATGCCCAGCGTCGACCAGTACGCGGTGGCTCGGATTCGCAGCGGAAGCATGGAACTGTGCGCCATGACGATCAACATCGGGGACGAGGAGGTCACTGCCGACCAGATGGGTAGTCGCGAGGTGCGCGCCCTGACCGAAATGACGTGCCTGATCGTCGGCCTCGATAACGACCTCTTGTCGTACTACAAGGAACACGAAGCGACCGGTGATCGGCTGAACATCGTTGATGTCATCGCACACCAACAGTTGGTGCCGCTGAACACGGCGACCGAACACGCCGTCGCTTTCCGCGACGCCGTGCTGCGGAGATTCCTCGCCGTACGCGCGCAGGTGGCGAGCACGGGCTCTCCGGCGATGCGGCGCTACTGCGAAGGCCTCGGCGACTGGATTCGCGGGAATTTGGACTGGAGCCTCAACACCGCGCGCTACCCCAGCCCGGAGCGGCGGCCCTCGATCGTCTGCGACGAGCCGCCGGCGCTCGAGTTTGTTCCGCCGGCGGGGATCGCCTGGTGGTGGTCGTGCTTCACCGAACGTGGTTGAGGCCCGGGTCGGCGCTGCAGGTTCAACGTAAGGGGTCGCCTGCGCGTCGCGAATCGTCGGTACAATTCAGCGTCGAGAGCGGCCCGATGTGCGAGGCCAGCAGGCGACCGCGCTCAGTCGTAGTACGCCGGGAACTTCTTCAGTTGCGCATATGTCTCCGGGTCATGTTGAATCCATGCTGACGCGCCGGTCTGAGCGATGAACGCATCTACGCGCCGACGTGTCGCCCTGGTGAGCGCGGCATCGAACTCGAAGCTAGATACGCGGTCGAGCATCTTCTGTTCGGGCAGGTGATAGAGATCGCCCATGAGGAGCACCGAGCCAAAGTTCCGCAGCTTCAAGAACAATATCTGATGGCCGGGTGTGTGCCCGGGCGCGGCCTTGACGATCACGCTGCCGTCGCCAAAGACATCGTGGTCAGCATTCTCCACGACGACGCGCGTCGCGTTTTTGAGGCCTCGATAGGAGGTGGCCAACGGAGTTGCCATCTGCTCATCGGCGAACATGGCCTCGTATTCTGCACGCTGCACGATCCACTTAGAGCTGGCAAACGCGTTGGCATTGGCGCTGTGGTCGATGTGATGATGCGACATCGCCAGGTAGTCGATGTCGGCTGGCGAGTAGCCCAGCTCGGCCAGCTGAGAACTCAGGCGCCGGGTTGCCTTCAGGATGCCTTGCTCCACCACCTGCGTGCCATCATCTGGGATGTTCGCGTCCAGCACTTGACCGGTGTCCCATAGCAGCGTGCCCTCGGGGTGCACGACGACGTAACAAGGCGTCACGAGGCTCACGTCGCCGCCGATCTCGTCAGCTTTGAGGCCAAACTGCGCAGGGTCGATCGGACCGATCGACCCGCAGTCCAGAACGTGAAGCCGAAGTGCAGCCGCGCTCGCTCTCGCGGGAGGTCGCACTCGACGCGCGTCGGCGCAACCGGCGACCGATAGGACTATGGCAAGCTGGACGAGCAGCATGGTGCAGCGCCGAGGGATCGTTTGCATTTCGCTTCGCTCCTGTCGTTCTTCGGTAGGTTACACGGTAATCGGTCCTGTTACGCCGATCGAGCATGAACGATCTCCACGCTCGCTCGGACTCGACAGAAGGAACGCTCGACCCTTCGCACCTCGTCTCTCGAGGCCGGTAAGTCGCGAAGTGGACGTGATGGCGGCAGCTTCGCGGCGACGTCCGTGGTCATCGAACGATCAACCACCCAGCGTCGGGACATACAGCGGGGTCGCCACGTCTGCAGGCTACGAACTTCCTGCGGGCACGGTGCTCGGCGCCTATCGCATCGTGCGCTGCATCGGCGCGGGCGGGATGGGCGCGGTGTATGAAGCCGAGCACTGCGAGCTCGGAAAGCGCGTGGCGCTGAAAACGCCGTTCGCCGAAGCCGGTTCGAGCCCGGAGGGCCGAGCGCGCTTCCTTGAGGAAGGGAAGACCGCGTCGAAGCTGCGCCACCCTCACGTGGTCGACATCACGGACGTCGGCGAGGTGGCCGGCGTGGCATACTTGGTGATGGAATACCTCGACGGCGAACCGCTCGGCGCGCTCATCAAACGCGACGGTCCGATGCCAGCGTACCTGATCGCGGACATACTCGTGCCTGTCGCCGCGGCCCTGTGCGAAGCACGCCGGAGGGGCATCATCCATCGCGACCTGAAGCCCGATAACATCTTCATCACGCGCTCCGTCCAGGGACGGATTTACCCCAAGATCCTCGACTTCGGCATCTCGAAGGTGCTCGGAGACGAGCGCGTTCCACGGCTCACTGGGATGGAGGAGAGGTTCGCGGCCCTCGCTCGCGTTCCAGGCGCCGTTCTGGGGCGTTGCTGCGGTCGATGGCGCCGTGCGAAATTGAGTCGCGTGCTCGGTAGCAGGGGCCGCCCATGTTCACCGACATGAAGCGTCCACTCTCAGAGGGCAGCTGCGCGGCCGAGAGCCAACCCCATCGCGCCTGCCGCGGCGCGGCGATCCGATCGGGGCGCACGACATGCGCCAGATCGCGGCGTATTGTCGGACGTCGCGCCTGCCATCGCGTCGTCATTTCGCGAGGTTCCGTGCGTGGCGCGGACATCGCTCCGACGTCGCTCCGATTTGAGGGTGGGGCGTCCAACGACCGCGGGCGCCGCGCGCCAGACATGGCAGCATTCTGCGAAGATGACGGCTGCGAAGGTGACGGGCGGCGAAGGTGACGGGCTCAAGGAGCGGTCGCCGTGACGAGGACCAGAATGAATCGGGGTTGGCGGCCGCTGATGACGGGTGGTTGGACGGTTCGCGTATTGGCCTGGGCGGGCGCAGGGCTGGCGCTGCTGGTGGCAGGATGCGGGACTGACGGTAGCGCCGAGGGCCCCGCCGATGCGCCCATGGATGAGCCGATCGTGAGCGAGCGTCCCGATCCAGAGGTCGGCAACGGCGGCAGCGGCCCGCTCGCGAACGGTGGCAGCGGCGGTGGGAGCAACGGCGATGGTCCGGTCGATCCGTTGCCGCTCGAGCCCGGCAGCGGCGTCGAGCTCGCGGTCTCGCCCGACGTGCTCGATCCCATCCTCGCTCAGCTCGACCGCGCGCGCGCCCTCGACGCGGCGGGCCTCGCGGCAGAGCGCGCCGTCTCGTTCCAGGCCGAGCTCGGCTACGATCCGGGCGCGGCGCTCGGTCTCGACGTGATCGAGCAGCATTTCGGGATGAGCGCGCTCGTGCGCGAGCGCCTCGTCCAGAATGGCTTCGTCATCCTGCCCGGCAGAGAGTATCCGAGCTTCCCCTACGGCTACTTCGACATCTACGGTGCAGACCTGCCCGTCTACGTGACGGCCGATATGGTGCTCGAGGCCGTGCACCGCTCGTACGACGACATCCTCGCGGCGGTCGAGCGCGCCGATCTGTCGCCGCGGCTGGAACGCCTGCTGACGGCGATGCGCGGGCGGCTCGCGACGGGGGTGCTGTCGGGCCAGGTCGCCGAAGACGCGGACTTCTACCTGAGCGTCGCGCTCGGGCTCTTGACGGATGAGTCGGTGACGCCGGTGGCCGGGGCCGACGCGGCCGCGGTGATCGATTTCGTGTCGAAGGCGAAGCAGGCGAGCGGCTCGGAAGGAACGACCATCTTCGGCGCCGCGCGCGAGATCGATTTCTCGCAGTTCACGGTCCGCGGCCACTACGCGGGCGACGCGCTGCTCGAGCCCTACTTCCGCGCCATGATGTGGCTCGGCCGCATCGACCTGCGCTTGATCGAGACGCAGGCCGGCGGCGAGCGCCTGTTCTGGCGGCGCCAGCTCGAGGCGGCGCTCGGGCTGGGGGCCCTGCTCGACGAGGGCAGCCGCGCCGACTGGGACGCGATCGATCGCCTGGTGGGCGCGTTCGTGGGCGAGCACGACTCGATGACGGTGCCGGAGCTCGACCAGCTGCTGTCCGATCTCGGCACCACGCGCGAAGCGGGCCTCGGCGATCGCTCGGATGCGACGGTCGCGCAGGCCATCATCGACGGGCAATACGGCGCGCAGCGCATCGCGAGCCACATCATCCGCCGCCTGCCGGGCCCCGGCGGCGCCTTGCCGCTCAACGCGAGCTTCGCGTTCCTCGGGCAGCGCTACACCGTCGACAGCCACGTGTTCTCCAACGTCGTCTACGACCGGGTGGAGACGCGCGTGCTGCCTGACTCGCTCGACGCGGCATTCGCCGCGCTCGGCAACGACCACGCGGTGGCGCTGCTCTCGAGCGAGCTCGGGCAGCACCCCTACGCGGGCGCGCTCGCCTCGATGCGCGCGCTGGTCGACGCGCACCCCGCCGAGTACTGGCAGAGCAGCCTGTACACGAGCTGGCTCGACGCGCTGCGCACGCTCTCGCCGAGAGCGGCCGGCGGCGCTGCGGGCACGGCCGCTGCCGTCGATGCCCCGGGTTTGCCGGCGGTGGCCCGTCGCGAACCCTGGGCGCGCCGCATGCTCAACACGCAGCTGGCTTCGTGGGCTCAGCTGCGCCACGATACGATCTTGTACGCCAAGCAGAGCTACACGGCGGGCTCGGTGTGCGAGTTCCCCGACGCCTACGTCGAGCCCTATCCCGAGTTCTTCCACGGCATCGCGCGCTTCGCCGAGCTCGGTCTCAGCCTCTCGGCAGAGCTCGAGCCGCTGCAGGGCGGGCTCGGCGAGCGCGTCGCCGGCTACTTCACTGGTGTGCGACGCATCGCCGAGTTGCTCGCCGGCATGGCCGAGGTGCAGCGCACCGGCATGCCGCACAGCGAGGAGCAGATCGCGTTCATCAACCAGGCCGTCCGCATCCAGGAAGGCGGCAGCGGCCCGCCCTTCCAGGAGGGCTGGTACCGCGACCTCTTCTTCGATCCCTCGACGGCGCTCGACTTCGACCCGACCATCGCCGACGTGCACACCGACCCCGGCGGTGACACGCCGATCGCGCGCGGCCCCTCGGTGCTCCACGTCGGCACCGGCTACCCGCGCGCGATGGTGGTCAGCGTCGACACCTGCGTGGGGCCCCGCGCCTACGCGGGCGTCGTGCACTCGTTCTACCAGCACACCGAGCCCAACCTCTCCCGTCTCACGGATGAAATCTGGGCTCAGGAGCTCGAGCGCGCGCCCGCGACCGAGCCGTGGCTTTCGCCGGTGTTGCCGTAGCGAGCGCTTCGAGGGCGCGAGGGCGAGAACCCTCGCGTCCCCTGGAGCGCTGGGAGCGCCCTGCGCGCGAGGCCGCTCACTCGGGCAGCAGCATTCGATAGGCGGTCGGGACGCCGCCGCACGTGCCAACGCCCGCCACGAAGCGCCCGTCCCGCGAGATCGACTCGGCGGCGCCGAGCGTCCACCCGCGCAGGTCCACGCCGGCCGCCTCGAGCGTCGCACGGAGGCTGCGCGCGCCGCCTTCTTCCGTCCACATGAAGGACTCGTTGTCGACCGTCTTTCCGACGATCACGCTCCCATCGCCGGAGATGAGCCAAGCGCCGCTCTGGGTACCCGGCGTCAAGGCCTCGGCGCCGCCGGCTGCCGTCCAGCGGAACGCGCTGAAGTCCCCGGACGCGGCGTTGGTCTCGCTCGTGTACACGAGCACGCTGCCGTCGTCGCTCAGCCCCATGAGCTGCGAGTCGAACCCGGGCGTGCTCGACATCACGGCTCCGAGCTCGACAATGCCGTCGTCGGCGGTCCAGCGATAGACGTTGCGGCGAGTGTTGCCGAGCGCGGTCACGCCCGCGAAGACCTGGCCGTCGCGGCTCAGCGCGTCGATGCTGGCGCCGTCGGCTGTCTCCGGCAGACCGTCGAGGCCGACCACGAGCCCGCCCGCCGTGGTGTAGCGGAAGGGCTGGTAGGAGCCGATGCTGGAGTAGCCCACGACGACCGAAGCGTCGGTGCTGGCGCCCGTCAGGACGAAATCCGTGAACGGCAGCTCGCCGAGCGTCTCGACCGACCCGCCCGCTCGCAGGCGCAGCAGGTCGACCGTCGAGAGCGTCGGCGAGCCCGTGCCGACGAGGGTGCCGTCGGCGCTGAGCAGCGCGGGCTGCGGCCGTATACCGGTCTGCACCGAGGTGCCATCTGGCGACATCAAGAGCGCCTGCGCGCCGAGCGCGCCGAGCGGCCCGACGAGCACGCGCTGCGCGTCGCCGCTTGCGCCGAGGACCCGACCGCCGCCAGTGATCGGAAGCTCGCGCGTGCCTTC
>Ga0247763_1001262_pt1 | contig 14619 bp, 7 predicted proteins | sample UWRJL141409B4_FD_179926 | JGI IMG/M metagenome (GOLD analysis project Ga0247763, IMG submission 179926) | Plant litter microbial communities from Arlington Agricultural Research Station in Wisconsin, United States - UWRJ-L141-409B-4 | ecosystem: Environmental > Terrestrial > Plant litter >...
GCTAGAGCTGGGACTGATGAAGGCGGTTTGTTGAAATCGAGTTCGGGAAAAAGGCCATGGGGGGGGATACAGAATGGTGACATCCTGAGGTGACGGGGAGAGAGTGAACTGGGTGCGGGAGAAAATAAAGATAGCGACGAGGAAAGTCCCCAGCAATGCTGCTTTGTGATGGCGCAAAACTAGGCGGATGGTGGGTGGCGCACTTGGAAACATTGTTCAAGAGGATGTGCTGATCAACGCGGGCTCGAAATCAGTATTCTCCCTCGGGTAGGAGTAGGAGATAGAGACGCCCTTGGTCAACCTTACACAGATGCTTGCCGTCCCCGGAGACGAAATTGGTGTGACATTGAACACTCCACTACCCCAGTATGATTTCACCAGTATCTTGGGGGCAATAAGCAAGGGGATGGGTGACAATGGTGCAGCAGGGCGTTAAGGCCACCGGGGTTCAGAAGTGGGCAGTATGTATATGAGGTCCAGCAAGGTGCTTTCACCGACCCCCCTCAGGGCACACACACACGGAGACATCAGAAGCCACATTGGCTCGAGGGTCATTGAAGTTCGACTGTCGATTTGCCCCGAGGAGGGGTCGGGAAGCCCCTGGGTTTGATCCCCGGTGTGGCCACCCTCCCCCCTCCGATGGTAAGAATCTCCTTGACCCCAAACAGTAGCCGGTACTGATAGTGATCATCTAGATCGATAGCCCGGCGTATCCAAGTACCGAGAGTAAAAACCCACCGGGTTTTTCTTAGCCACCAACCTCCCTATGGAGCTTGGTGGCGAGCTTTTTGCTCGCTTCCCCCACGAACAAGGCCAAGCAAGTGAGGAAGGAATCCAGGCCCAAACTCTTCGTCAAACAAGGACGCCCGAATTATAAGGTGGCCAACTGACAACTTCTTTCTCTCGCTGCGTTGGCGATTGCCCTCATCCGCGTACCAACACCGCCGTTTTTTTTGTAAGCAGTGCGCAGTGAACGCAGTGAGACCGCCAACTTCAGAGAGCAAGTGGATCTCTGGAATATCCAAGGAATTAGAAGGGAGGAGATGCAAAGAGAATCAAATGGGGCCGCGGCCGCACAAGCAGCCCGGGCACTTCCCGAAGGCGCATGCTCACTAGCAGGTATGTTCTGCCATGGAGTACCTCAATTGTTGGCGTCGTACTGGTTATTATCTCACATCAACACACGCAGCTTCCGCCGGCTGGACATGGTCTCGTCCGTCGTGAGCTGTGTGTATCTTTGCGTAGAAATCAGCGCAAGGTTGCTCGGATCTCCCACTATCTTAGTTCTCGTGGTTGTGTAGGAGCTTAGTTTCCGTAATGTGTCCCGGTCATTTAGGTACGCACCCCATGGGGTTTCAGACTGCTCGCCGAGTGGTCACCTTGGTTGTTCGTCATCATTTGCACCTGTTGCGTCCACGCTAACCCCTGAACGAACGTTAGCGTTTGCAGGACTACGTCCAAATCAAATAATCGTAGAAGAGTTAAGGTTGAGTGTGAGTTCAGAACTGATGCGGCAAACCATTCAAGGAGCGGACTAGTGGGGATGGCCTCAAAAGGCAGTTGGAAGAGCAGTCCGTCACAGCCTTGTCCAAGCAGGCAAGGTTTCTGGCGCCCAGTAGGGGAGCAAGTCGATCGAGGCTTCTTAGTCTAACCCCCTCCTCACTTAGGGGCTTGATATGCGGTTGACTCAGAGAATATGGAGCTGAGCCGGCGAGTCTACCAGGCATACAACCTCAGACCGTTTGGCGCACATGGTTGATCTCCAATCCTGTTACATTAGACACTCTGTTGTAGAGTCTCGTAGAAGACTGTGGGTGGGCATTCGACCATAAGGAAGCTCTGCGCGAGAGGCTGATAGCGTGGGCAGGAGGGTGGGGAGGCGGGGAGACAATGCAATGTTCGAACTACCGACTCGTCGTGGGCAGCTACCTGCTAAGCGTGCAGGTCTAATAGTTAAGTTCTGGATCTAGGTGGAGGCTATCTTATCAGCACCCAAGAATGCATGAAACGTGGAGACTAAAACGCCGCGCCGTTTGTGGCTGTCAAAGAAAAGACAGTTTCAAGATGGGAACAGGTCATGCTGCCACGCTGACCAAAAAATGTTGGTGGCTAATATTGAGATGTCGTCGGCCGTAGTCTCAACTGAAGTAGCCCCCCAAACCTGTCCGTGTTGGCGAAGAGTGGAAGTGACATGATCTTGAAGCTCCTTTGCGAAATTCAAGCCAGGTAGGAACCAACCAGACAAGACGGAACTTGATGAGAGATGCCGGGAACGCCTGCATTCCTTCCGCTCTCGAAACTGCGGCCATGGTGGAGGCTTCCGAGACGTCGAGAAGACATCATTGGCTGACAATAAAAGACATCGAGGAATGTTTTGGAGGGGTTGAGGGGCGCTGAGTTGAATTCCAACCTTGGTCCTGGAAGCTGCTGTGTCACTCACTTGGAGCAAGCAAAGACTTCAGAGCCCCGCGCTTCAGCTTGGCATCTTCAGCTTCTGGGATGGTGCTTCAATCAAGCAATGAGCCAGTCCACGAATCCACCATCGCCGCATCCACCCCCGGAAACCAGCTCCATCCCGGATCCCAGCGCAGTCCGAAAGAACACAAACAAACGTGGTGCATGTGGGTACTCATGTCCCTGTGTGCAGAATTGTGTAGGATTGCACAGATTGCAGGTCGTGGACCCCCAGACCAGATTGAGTTAGCGACCAAAAAGGCCGGGTTTAATGGGAAAACACGAACCAGACGCGCGGATTAGGGCCCGACACGTCCAACGATGCCCAGCCCTGGCTGCGGGACCTCAACGCCCCCTGAAATTCAGGCCCCGCACAGCGTCAGCCAGTCGGGGCTTTGCAAGCGCGACGCCTTCTGGGTCAAGCAAGACACCAAAACAACAACAAGCTCCAAATCTGGCGAACTGGAAGGGGGCTCCCTGCGCCCGCGAACCAAGTGGCCCCTTATGCGGGCCGACGTGTATCTTCAAAAACAAACATCGCGATGAAAAGAGGAAAATCCACTAGTCTTCGCCCTCTGTTTACGGAGACTCAAATGAGGAATGAACCCTGCCGCCGCCATGGCTTTTAATCCTGCCTTTGTCCCCACCATCGAAGCGAGTTTGAGCAGAGAGGTTGGGCCTGACTGTGCAAAATCAATTCGTTGTTGTTGCTGCTTCCCCGCGCTCGCTGTGTGGACCGAAGTGTGTTCGCCCAATTACTGCCAACCCCCCATAATAAACAGCGCATACTTAGTTATTGCTGGGAGAATCGGGCGTCCCATGTCTTTGCTGTGTATTTGGCGAAGAATCAATTGCTGAATGTCTAGCATGGTGAATAGGTGAATAAGCATGGATGCTATTCTGTCCTGACCAGTTGCTACTGCGAATAGGGACTGGGCAGACAATAGGCAGCGACAAGACACAATAGTGTAGATTGCGTTCTCGAGGGCGGCGGGGCAAGCAAAAGCTGGGTGTGCTGGCTGTTTTAGGCGCCGCCAGGTTTCACTGCTCAAAGACGCGCTTCACGCTTCGGAGAGAGTTGTTCTGACTGTGACTGCAAGTGCAGGGGCCAGGACACTCCAGCTGTTTTGGGTGGCCCGTGCCTACAGGGGTTGTGCGCCCAGCTAATCAACGGCGAAGCGCGACAGACCAGCCTGTCGACGGCGAACTCACCTGCACCTCGCATCCGCGCTCCGTTGCCCATCCTCCAACCTCTATCTGCCATACTCCTACGATCTCATCGCCAGTCCTTACGACCTTTGCAAACCCCTCTGACCTCCTACAGTCATCCTCTTCGCGGAGTTGCGACCTACAGAATTGCCAGCGATTGATTTACGAGAGGCTTTTTAATACTTTGAACAGCATAGTCCCACCAGCGCCACCCTGGCACAGTCGACTCTCGTCGCCCCGCCGTCCAGATTGTTATCTTGGAACCGCAACATTGCACCCGCCATCTGCACAGACTTCGCGTTCGCACACTTCTACTTCTACTCAGTCTGGCCGCTTTATGGAGACAGTTTCCTCGCGCGATTCAAGTTTCTACGCAATTCTTCCCCGACTTTTTACATCCGCTTCTCCATCGGGGAACACGACTGCCAAGCAACCAAAACCCGTGAACAAATCACAACAAAAATCCCGAAACACCGGCGCAGATTGATCCAATCAAAGTATCTGGACTGGAAATACCACTGCCGGCCCTCATTGCTTCTAGGAAGCGATGGGGATCAACAACGACATGTCGAGCGGCGCTGCTCTGTCCGCCACCTTGAAGCGACCGATTGAGACCAACAACCCAAGCGTCTCAAACCCCGGAAGGATAGCGACACCCCCGCCGCAAGCGGATCGACTACGCCTTGAGGCAAGGGACAGTGGTCGCAATGGAAGATCAAGTTCGAGGCCAGAACTCAGTCGCCACGGCGCGCTCGACGCAGATGCTGTAGACAGCGCACTTCGGAGAGAGCTCAATCGCTCAAACCGCGACAGCACGCCTGGGGCGAGCCCGCATAGAAAGCGACAAAGAATAAACGGAGACCGGTCAGTATATTCTTTTACCAGTCCCTTACTCGTGCGAAAATACTGACATTGCCCAGGTTCATTCCCACGCGGTCTGGTCAGGACCTTCAAGCAGGGTTCAGCCTATTGCATGAGGATGGCTCTCCCGCGACGCCCTCGAGGCAAAAAAGGAGACCCCCGCACGGGGAATTGCACTTCCAAAGGAGTAAGTTATATTCGCCGCACAATTGGGGGCATCTTCCTGACCGCCTTGTAGCTGAAGAAGCAAATCGGACTTTCTCAACTCTGCTGAGGGCCGAGCTTTTCGAAAATTCCATTCCCCAAGTAACGCCGACAAGTATGAGCCCGGATCCCGGACGGCAGGGCTCACACGTCGGACACCCCCACGATGGGACGAGGTCGCACACGCCCCCTCACAATGGGCCCGTATCATCGGTCCCGGCGACCCTCACTCCATCAACGCCCCACAAGAATTTGTTTTCGTATGTATCGCCACGACACCATGGCAGCATCGGAGGTCACCCTACACCAACGAGAACTCCCCAGAGTCGACATAATCCCAATCTCGACACGCGCTCCGAAGCCTACAGCCTATCACCGGTCAGGTTTGGCAGCCAACAAATGTTGCTGAGTCCAAGGCGACAACCAAGAGCCGTCAGCAAGGTACCATTCAAAGTTCTGGATGCGCCCGAGCTCGCCGACGATTTCTATCTGAACTTGGTTGACTGGGGATCAGCCAATGTTTTGGGCGTGGGGCTTGGTTCTAGTGTCTACATGTGGAATGCCCAGACCAGCCGTGTTAACCGGCTTTGCACGTTGGAAGACGATACAGTGACAAGCGTCTCCTGGATCCAGAAGGGGACACATATTGCCATTGGTACTGGGAAGGGCTTGGTGCAGATTTGGGATGCCGAGAAAACGCGGAGGCTGAGGACCATGACCGGCCACACTGCCCGAGTTGGCTCGCTGGCATGGAATACTCACATCTTGACGTCGGGTTCTAGGGACCGTCTGATTTATCACCGCGATGTCCGAGCACCGGATCAGTGGTTGAGGAAATTGGTGGGCCACAAGCAAGAAGTCTGTGGCTTGAAATGGAATTGCGAGGATGGTCAACTTGCAAGTGGTGGCAACGACAATAAATTGATGGTCTGGGATAAGCTTTCGGATACTCCTTTGTGGAAGTTCTCGGACCATACGGCAGCCGTTAAAGCCATTGCATGGTCTCCCCATCAACGTGGTCTATTGGCTTCAGGTGGTGGTACGGCGGATCGACGGATCATCTTCCACGACACTGTCCGTGGCACCGTCATCAACGAGGTCGACACGGGTAGTCAGGTGTGCAATCTGGCGTGGTCTAAAAACTCCAACGAAATAGTCTCGACACATGGATACAGCCAAAACCAGATTGTGGTGTGGAAATATCCCTCCATGACCCAGGTCGCCAGCCTGACTGGACACACCTATCGAGTTCTCTACCTAGCCATGAGCCCGGATGGTAGGACGGTAGTGACGGGAGCCGGAGACGAGACTCTAAGATTCTGGAATGTGTTTGGGAAGCGACCAGGAGCACGAGATGACAGTGACAGTGGCGGAAGGTTGCAGGATTGGGGTGTAATTCGGTGAAGCAGCTGGGAGCACAGCACCTGGGCCGGAAAACTATCTCTCCACTCTGCGAGGATGATAACTCACACCTCAATATGAGTTCCACGCGAAAAATGCAACATCTCCCATCAAAGAACGCAGACCCAATAACAGTGAGTCGGAAACGCGACAACGATAACGATCATCGAAAATACCCAACAGAATCTAGCTGGTGTTAGCTAGGGTGGGCTTGCGAACCAAGTTCTAATTTGCGTTTACGATAACATTGGGACCGGGCGTTGTTTCAGCGAGTGTCTGATTACTATATGGGTTGGCAACGCGTGTTTGTAATTGTGTCTGGGTGGCATGGTATGAAGTATGGCTGGCGACTGTGGAAACCCCGGTCTCATGTGTTGAGGGCGAGACGGTTGTTTTTGGGGTGGCATAGCTGCAGCGTTTCGATCTGTCCTGGTTTGGGATTGTCGACAGCATGTACAGTAGTTCAGGTCAGATAGGAGCGGTATTGACGCCCTTGACACTGACGCGTGGTCGTTCGATGTTGCTGGCTATGACTTGAAATCCTGCTGCATGTGATGAGTTACATTTCAGCCCGTACCTGGTCTGGACTGATGATACCCTTCTTCAACCTATCGGATGAGGTTCACTGATAGAATAACAGATAAACCACAGATGACACCCCTCCCCTTTTCTCCCTCTCCCGGCCGTCCTCAGTGGGAGTCCGTGCAGCGCGAGGCGTTTCGTGCCTAGGTTTGGGTGTGAAGGTATATTTTTCGAGTGGTTGAGAACAATTTTGTCGTCCCCGCCTTCACCGACGTAGTCTCTTCTTTCAAGCCAAGACCAGTGCTAGTGCCAGTAACTGGGGGAGCTGTGATAGAAATAGCAGCGCCCGAAACAGCAAAAACCCAGCGCCAAACCCACATGGTGTCATGAGATATAACGCCTTAAAAAAAACAAAATCATCATCCATCGTCATGCTCCTAGTTCCAAAAACACCTTGCGCTCCCGCGCAATATCTTTTGCGCCACCATCAATATCATCCACCGCTACGCCCGTCGACATTGTCTGTTTTTCATCGTTCAACAGAGGGATGTTATCGACGCTCCCCGCGCCGCTGGATCCGTCATCGAGGATATCTAGCGCGACTTCCTTTCCGAGCTGCTTGGACGCCTCGGTCTCGTCGTGGGGAGGAAGTAGCGGGCTGTGCATGCCAGTCTCGCTGCCATTCTGCCACTTTGCGACCTCGGCCTTCATTGCCTCAAGCTCCTTGTGGAAGCGATTGCCAAACACATCAATGTAGTAGGTTGCGCCGTTGTATACAGACCAGATAAAGACGATCATGAGGAAGAGGGCCGACGCCCAGCGGCTGTAGAACCACAGGGGGCAGGGCAGCATTGTCAGCACAGCGTATGCGTACTGTATCAGCATGAATGCGGTTTCTTGAAGCGAGCTGGGCAAAGAGAGAACTATGCGACCGATCCACACCTTGCTATAGGAGCGGCGGAGCCAGGTGAAGGAAGTCGGGCGGCCAGCAGCGATCTTCTCGCGACGGCGCACAGTGATAAAAAAGTAGTAGCTGAGTTGCCAGACCGCGTAGGGGATGGTGGACCAAGCGAGCATGGACACGATATTGGCATAGGCAGTCGCGGAACCGGCCGGGGAGGTCTTGACTGTCCAGATGGCCGGGAATCGCTGCCGTTGAGCCTCTGGTTCTAGAAGGTGTACGATGCAGTGTAACGTGGCACATGGCATGATATGGATGAAAAGGGAGGTAACCTTGTCGAAGCTGTGGAAGACGAGTGAGTTCCGCCACATGATAATGGCCACAGCATTATTGCCGAATGCCAGGCAGAACACAGCTGTGAAGAGCCGTTTGGAGCCGGGAAAAATCCAGATGCTAAGCATGAGGAGGAAGTTGACAAAGTAACACAAGTCGGCCAAAAAGTAATGATAGCCTCGCTTGTGGTACGTGTAGAACCGGATCGGCATGAAGTAGAGAACCTGGGTTGTGTACCACAGGTGAAATTTGTCGGGAAATGCGCCGATTAGGTACCCACTGATAAAGATGTTGAGGACGCCAAAGATGAACGAGACCTTCTCACGCATGGTAATAACTTTGGTGTCATTCCAGCGCTTCCCCAGCTTCTCGACACTTGTGCGCATCCGCTTTCTGTACCGCTCAAGCTGCTCCTCAGCCGAAGGAACACGCCTCCTCCACTCATCCACCATGCGCTCGCGAGCCATCTGGCTCTTGTTTTTGAGAGCATCGCGCGACTTCCGCACCTTCTCTGTCTGTGCGGAAATGCCCTTCTGGATTTTCTCCAATTGTTGCGGCAGGGCGAAGTTGTCGAGGAGGTCGAGGACCGTGAGACGATCTAAAGGCGGAAGAACGTCCCAATCCTCATGAAAGGAACTGCTGCCAGAAAACGAAGGATTTCTCGACAGCCGAGGGCTTTTTGGGGTCGTAGGGCCCAGCGTAGGTGTGTCGATGACAGCATTTTCGGGCACTAGGCTGCTCAGAGGAGGTGTATCGTTGGGTTCTGGGGTTAGAACTGCCTCGCTGTCGGTTGAAGCAGCCTCAGATTTGTGACTTGGTATCTGAATGCGATCAGGGCGCTCTGGTTCCGCCATTTTTCTTCTCCAGTGTGATGGGCGTTCGTCGATGGAAATGAGTAAGTGCGCGACTAACGTGATTCGTACCTGAAAAGTATGAAAAAGTGTCAGTCGCGTTCCTGGCTATTGCGTGGTAGCGCGGGATCGTCTACGGCGGCCCGAAATGAGATGCGCCGTTCCTGGGTGAAAATGTCGTCACTCTCTTGGGCGACTTACACCACGGCCAGGATGATATGACCACCAAGGAGGACGAAAATGCGGCTTCGGTCGGCGCCTCTTTGTATATCAACTTGTACCGGCTTAGAGATGGCGGCAGGCCGGGCGCGGGACTGTGGCAGACCCCTCAAGGGATGGTTGTCGCAAGTTTTTGAGCCAATTGGAGATTAAAGTCGCCGGTCTTGGCAGCGTAGATGACAGTGAATTTGCATATGGAAGAGACCAAAAGCAGCGAGACAATGCTATTATATATTGCGGAGGCCCTGATAAGGTGCTAGGTAGTTGCTGAGATGGGAACACGCTGTGTGACACTTCTTTGTGCGAAGGTGTGGGAGGAAGGCCGAGCTTGTGATCCCCGAGCCTGGTAATCGCTGGCTCGTGACGCCTGGGAACCTGGATGGGTGTTGACGTTGGCCTGCATGTTTTAGCTGGGTCCCACACGGAGGCCTGGCCGACCCCTCACTGGCTGCAGCCAACCAGCGTGTCCCGTTCTCGCCCTATCACTGGATCGCGACTCGAGACCGTAGCGAAACCCTAACCCGAGAGTTACGCCTAGATTGGACCGTGCGCTCGCGCCTTGCTATGTTCCCCCCACCATCGAACCAGCTGCTCCACAGTGCTTGGGGCGTTGTAAATTTAAGGGAAGATCGCGAACTCGCAGCGCGCAACCACCGCCGATTGACCGCCAGGAGCCCTCCAACTCTGATAACACATCAATTTCAAGCGCGTTTTTGAGCTTCATGGTCGCGAAGCTGCCCGCTCGCTGCCCTTGAGCGCATCAACCCACAAGTTTGGCTTGGTTTGGGACGCGACGTGACGACGAAACACCCCTCCGCGTAGGGCGAAGTCGCGACAATGGGCAAGCTCATCCGGCTCGAGCTTTTCAGTCCGTGAATCACCGCCCACTTTGGTCGCGCTCCCTTTGAGCTGACAATCGCCAGATTTTAAGTCGTACAAGGGTCACCATGTTCTTCTGTTTGGCGATTCCTACTTCACATCCATCATTGGCCCAAATGGCTCTGGAAAATCCAACTCGTAGGCTTCCCCTCTCCTTGTCACGCTTCTTGGATTCTAACGATGCGTGCTCCCTCTTCTCCAGTATGGACGCCATCTCCTTCGTCCTTGGTATCAAGTCTTCACATCTTCGATCATCCCAATTGCGAGACCTGGTCTACCGTGGCCGGGTCATGAAGACATCCAAAATCCAGGACGACGGTACAGCTGCGCCAGCAACGAATGGCCACGTCAATGGCTTCGAGAACGGCGACGAAGATGAGTCCTCACAACGGGCTTCCCGCGGCGATCCTAAGACAGCTTGGGTTATGGCTGTGTATGAGGACGATGTAGGGGATGAGCAACGGTGGAAGCGGTCCATTTCCAGCAGCGGCTCGAGCGAGTATCGGATAAACGACCGTGTTGTCAGCGCCCAACAGTACAATGAGGCGCTCGAGACGGAGAACATCCTTATCAAGGCGCGCAACTTCCTCGTCTTCCAAGGAGATGTCGAGGCTATCGCAGCGCAGTCTCCGCAAGACCTCACGCGCCTGATTGAGCAAATCTCGGGAAGTCTGGAATACAAGGCCGAATATGAAAGACTGCAGACGGAAGCCGAGCAGGCCGCCGAGAATCAAACCTTCCATCTTCACCGGAGGAGGGGCATCAACTCGGAGATCAAGCAATACCAAGAACAGAAGAAGGAAGCTGAGAACTTCCAGAAGAAGACAGAAGAACGGGACGATGCCGTCATCACCCATATTCTCTGGAAACTGTACCACTTCCAGCGCATCATGGACGAGTCAAGCGCCCAGATTCAAGAACACCAGGAGAATCTCAAGGAATTCCGCCGCAATGTCGAAGTATTTGAGAAGAAACTAGAATCTGCACGCAAGGAACAAGCCACAGTTGGACGTGAGGTCAGTAAGATTGAGAGAGGGATCAAGGCGAAGGAAAAGAGCATTGAGGACCGAGAAAACAGTCTCGTGCCAATCGACGAGAAGATCAGCCGAAGCACCGAAAACATCGGTGTATTGCAAAAGCGGATAGTCGACGTGAAGAAAGACCGCGAGGCTCAGATCGCGGGCATCCAGAAGCTGAAGAAAGAGCTGTCAACAGTCGAAAAGTCACAACAGGTTTTCGAGAAGCAATGGGCTGAGACGCTACGAAAGCAGGGCAAGGAGCTGAGCGATGCGGACCGCAAAGAGTTTACTTCGCTCCAAGCCGAGGCGATGAGGAAGTCATCCGACAACCGGTCAAAGCTCGGGAATCTAATGCGGCAACTGAAGTCAGACGAGGTGACTGTGAACAACTTGAAGGGTAAAATCGACAACTTTGAATCTTCTATTGAGAAGCTTCAAAGTGAAGTCCAAACGACTAAGGATCGCAGGGACGCAAGCCAGGATGCCGTCCGGCAAATTACGACCGAGATAGATTCCAAGAAGAAGGAGTTCGGCGCGGTCCAGTCGGAGAGGATTCGGATGAACAACAAGTACACAGAGCTGGATGAGAAGCTTCGAGAAGTCTTAAGAAAGCTTGAGGATGCTGAGAGCGGTCGTCGGCAAAACGAGAGGGAGACTCGCACCAGAAACATGGTTAATGACCTGAAGCGAATTTACCCTGGTGTCCGTGGTCGCGTCGGCGAGCTCTGCAAGCCCAAGCAGAAGAAGTTTGATGAGGCCATCATCACGGCCATGGGACGCGAGTTTGACGCTGTCATTGTCGACACAGAGAAGACAGGCATGGACTGTGTTCAGTATCTAAAGGAACAGCGCTTCCCTCCCCTGACATTCATCCCCCTCGACAATATCAAGGTCAACACGTCGAATTCAGCGGTAAAAGGCATCTCGGGTGCACGCTTGACCATTGATACGATTGATTTCGACCCGTCACTCGAACGCGCGATCGCGTATGCTTGTGGCGGCTCGGTCGTCTGCGACACTCTCGACATTGCCAAGGAAATTGTCTATGGCCGGAAGATCCAGGTCAAGGCCGTTACCGTGCAAGGTTACGTGATTCATAAGGCGGGCACCATGACGGGTGGTCGTTTGCCAGATGATAAGGGCGGCAAGCGTCGGTTCGAGGAGCACGATGTCCAGAACCTTCAACGCATGGCGGAGAAATTCAGGGACGAACTTGCCAAGCTTCACCGTCCAGGGCGACAGGGGTCGCAGGAGGAAACCCTCCAGAACGAGATTTCGGCTCTTGAGCGGCGACTCCAACTCCAAAAGAGCGAGCTTGTTGCTTTTGAGAAGAATCTCAAGGACAAACAGAAAGAGCTTGAACACTTCAAGCGACAACTCCGCGAGTATGAGCCAAAGTACAACGAGAAAAACTCGGAGCTCGAGCGCACTCGGGTAACCGTAGCAAAGTTCGAGAAGGCTATCACCGATGTCGAAAACAAAATCTTCGCCGGCTTCTGCCAGAGGCTTGGGTATGAAAACATCCAGGCCTACGAGGCTCAGCAGGGCAGCCTTGAACAGGAGGCCGCCCAGAAGCGCCAGGACTTCACCCTCCAAAAAGAGCGGATCCAGAGCAACGTAACGTGGGAAACATCGCTGCACAAAACTACCAATGAGAGATTGAAGTCGCTGGAGACAGATCTTTCACGGCATCAACGAGATGTCAAAGGCTATGAGCAAGAGAAGTCCGATATGGAGGGGGCCAAGGCACAAGATCAGGACGAGCTCGAGGCCCTGCAAGAGACCCTGGAGGAGCTCAAGGTCACACACAGCGAAAAGTCCAAAAAGGTAACCGAAGCCAAGCAGGAGCTCGCAAAGAAGAATAAGGACATCGACGCCAGGTTAAAGGAAATCAGCGGGCTTGAAGCAACAGTCCAAAAGAACAGCGCCGGAAAAGTTGCACTGTTGAGGAGGTGTAAGCTTGAGCAGATACAGATTCCCCTTCATGCGGGGTCCCTGAACAACCTTCCCAGCGAGGACGTGCTACTTCGCCAGGACCAGGATGCTATGGACATTGACGGTGAGGACGAGGATGCCGAAGCGGAAGTTCTTGAAGCTGCTTTGGACGACTACGGCATCGAGATTGATTTCGACCAGTTGGATGAAGATCTCAAAGACGTATGTTACCATGATCGTCCGTCCATTTGCAAGTGAAAACTAACTAGGTTGTGTATAGTCTGGCGATGAGGACGTGGAAGAAAGGCTCCAAGAAAAGATATCAGCCCTCAACACTGAGCTCGAGAAACTTAACCCGAACATGCGCGCGATGGAGCGACTCGAGTCCGTTAAGGCGCGCCTTGAGTCGACGGAACAGGAATTCGAAGACTCTCGGGCAGCGCTTAAGGCGGCGCGCGACGCTTTCACAAAAGTGAAGGAAAAGCGCTTCGAGCTGTTCAACAAGGCCTTCATGCACATCCAGGAGCAGATCACACACGTGTACAAAGAACTAACACGGTCAGCGGAGTACCCGCTTGGCGGTCAGGCCTACCTAGACATTGAAGAAGACACCGACACCCCCTACTTATCAGGAATCAAGTACCACGCCATGCCGCCACTCAAGCGCTTCCGCGACATGGAGCACCTATCAGGTGGTGAAAAGACCATGGCCGCGCTGGCCTTGCTGTTCGCCATCCACAGCTATCAGCCCAGCCCCTTCTTCGTGCTGGACGAGGTCGACGCAGCCTTGGACAATGCCAACGTCGAAAAGATCAAGAAGTACATTCGTGAGCACGCCGGACCCGGCATGCAGTTCATCGTTATTAGTCTCAAGGCTGGCCTGTTCCAGGACAGCGAGAGCTTGGTCGGCGTGTATCGTGACCAGGACGTGAATAGTTCGAGGACCTTGACGCTCGATGTAAGTTTTAGCGCCGTATCCCCACCTATCTTTGTATCTAAGCTGACGTTTCTGTTCCTATTCACAGCTCCGGAAGTATGCCTGATGAGCTGAATAGCGCTGGCAGGCGTGGAAATGAGAGGAGCAGAGTGAACCGGACCAGCTGCATTTTTGCACGTGTATATCTTTGTGGAATGGATGGGCAAGCGTGCGGATACAGACATGAGCCATGCAAAGTTTTCATTTTTCTCTTCGTTTTCTTATCAGCAAGCAGCCTTCTTTTTAATTTCACCCCACGATCCAACGGTTACGGTCCGCGCGCGCCGTTTTGATGCTTGTTTCCATCTCGCTGGGGTGTTTTTGCCGCGACTTTATAAGTGATGTGTGTGGATGGATGAAGGCATGGAGTAATTATATCCGTATCTTACCATATCATGCAAGGACTGGCTGTTTGTGTCTGTGGAAGAGTTGTAATTTTCTATTTTTTAGCTGTTTCTTGTCTCAAGCAAAATATGACTCTGGGTATCTCTTTTTCGTACTTATGATTGATCTCATAGGACTGGCTTGGTTGCCATACCTTATTAGCCCACCCAAACCTGTCACCTGCGCCGCCTTGCTCTACTTTGCATTTCGGTTTCCAGATTTGCATCCTGTGAATACCCATGCCAATACTATCCGCAATTTCTTTCGCGGCACGGGTGTCAACTCTTGCCCATACTGTGTGAAACAGTCCAATCCCCTTAAGGCTATCAAGCTTCCTTCACTTGGACCTGTGCCAGTTTAAGATCTATGTGAGAAAGCTCCGGGGTATCGTGAATGACAAATTAGGCATCAACTAGAAACAAACGAGAAAACGGAGGGTGTTGGGGGGGGGGGGGGACCCGGGCGGAAAAA
>Ga0247763_1001263_pt1 | contig 14606 bp, 10 predicted proteins | sample UWRJL141409B4_FD_179926 | JGI IMG/M metagenome (GOLD analysis project Ga0247763, IMG submission 179926) | Plant litter microbial communities from Arlington Agricultural Research Station in Wisconsin, United States - UWRJ-L141-409B-4 | ecosystem: Environmental > Terrestrial > Plant litter >...
GGTCGAGCAAGGACCGAACCACCGACACCTGCAGCTACGGCTCAGACCGGGGCCTCTGGACCCGGCCCTGAGGCCCCTGTCCAAACCGAGGCTGATAAGAAGGCGTTTGCTCTCCTCATTCAGAAGCTTCACAGATCAGGCATGGGACCGGCGGTCCAAGCGAGCGGTCCACCCCCTCAGTCTCTTGCGAGGCTGTTTGAATCGAGTCCTGTCCAGGATATGCAGCCTAAGAGTGCGGTTGCATCGCCCGAACCGTTTCAGCAATATGGCGGCGATCTCCGCGAGGATCCTCGGCTGCGTGGGCCCTCTCAGCAACTTCCTGCCCACAACATGATCTCGCCTCGGCAGATGGTACCCCCAACCCAGCCTCCTCCCGCTTCGCGACCGGAGCAAGCGCTTCAGGACTTGCTGGCACAGCGCCATAGCCTTAACAGCCAGGCCAGTCGGGCCGCTCAAAATAGTGTCGCTGTCAACAACAATACTGAATTCCTGATGAGGCTCATGCAGAGTCACCGCGAAACCGCCGAACCGCCGAGGCCGGAACTGTTGATGCGGATGCCGCAACCGACTAAGCAGGTTTCACTCGCCAACATTCCCGACCGTGAACAAGAATATCAGCGTGAACGCAGCAGCGCGTCTCAGCGCCAGCAGCAGCAACAACAGGTTCAGCAACAGATGCGCGTGCAGCAGGGCCCTCCTCCCGGGTTCATGGAGGAGCAATTCCATCCCGCCGAGATGGACAGCCGTCCACAGCCGACGCAGATTTTGCAGCGGCCGCCGCCCCCCGGTCTTGATCACCATGGTATGCACCCTTTCCAAATAGGCGCAGCCAACGCGGGCTCCGCAGGTGGGCAGATGCCTCCACCCCAGCAGCGGCCTATGATTCCGCCGCCGGGGTTGCCGAGGAACGTCAACATGCCGTTACCAGGCATGTTCCCGCCTAATTATCCGCCTCAAGGACCCGTTTTCGCTGGCCCGCCGCCACCCGAGGGCATGGGAGGTGTTGGCGTTCCGCAGGGTCCGCCCACCAGAGGTATGCACCCGCCACCAGGCTTTTTTGGAGGACCTCCGCCACCTGGGTTTTTGCCGCCGCCGGGAATGAGCCCCGGATACCAGGGTGGACCTGACGGTCCGGGAGGTTTCCCAGGAGCTCCGGGACTGCCTTTTGACCGCCGAGGAATGCTCCCTCCCGGAGGATTTCGCGGCCCGTAGGAAGCAAACCGAGAAACCCAACTCGCACAGATCATGGATTCCAATACGAGATCCCTACTGGCTACTCTCTATCGTCTCCCGGATGCTCAGCCTCCAAGTACGAATTAGGAAGTGAATTTCATCCGTGAACTAGCGAAAAGCAATATTACTGCCTAAAACGTCGAAGGGGAGAGGAATCCTGAGATAGCATGGGGTGCTCTTTTCTTCGCGCAGTAGACGGGATAGCACCATTAGGGCACAAATATTTGTCATATGTTCAGTTGGCGCGGCGTCTACGAGAGTTAGTATCGTTGTTAGTCACTGATGTGCTATGGGTTACTGCGATTTGTATTTCTTGTTTGCTCGGCGGGAGGCAGGAATGAAGGAGGCAAAATCAGTACTACTCGGAATGGAGAAACGGAAATGACAAAAAATGGCGGTGGCAGGTTCTCTGTAATTCTCTTGGCATGGTGAGTGGGCGAAGAGTGAAGTGGCACTGATGCTCGCTTTGCATGCGGTTCGGGTGCAATCACTCCCACCATTGGACGTACGAATGTACCCAGCACAAAGCGGATCTGCCGCGTCAGGATCAGTCACTTGAAAACAAAATCAGATGCTTAGTTCTAGTTGCTATCACCGGATAACCTCAACATGGCTGTATGAGCGGGCGACCTAGTCAGCGTGTAAGAGGCTTTGTATTTGTAGTGTTGGGCTTATGTATTGCCAAGGCTAACTATGACGGCTTCAATAGCTGGGCCGTCTGTTTATGGATGACATGACTCGCCGTTTGCAGACGGGATGTTGTCGATTTACATCAAACTTGTAGCATGGTCCGGGTTAGAGGAGTGAGTGTTAGGCCCAGCTTGGTGCCGGACGTACAATTGCAGCCTCTGAAACGGAGTCCATGAAGATTATGCCGAGGTATAATGCCGTGTATGATGCGATGTAGAGATGATGTCTCGATTTCGGTGAAAGTTTAGTTGAGGTTTGCTGAGATAGCGAATTGAGATGTTGGTTGAGATACCTACCTTGGTAGGTAAAAGAGATCCCATTTCAGATCGGGCTTCTTCGAACTGATGGAAGTATTAAAACCGCCGCAACGCAAGTGATTCCATCCAGTCTCAGCAAAGCAGAGCTTCTGTACCGATACATCGAGGTTATGTATTTAGGTGCAATTCATGTCTCCTTAGAGCCAGGCCACGGTGAAAATCGCAGTGGCTTACATAGATGTTTACATCAGAGGGTTTTCCGGCTCTCAAGAGATTGATAGCTGCGGAAATTCTACACGTCATGGTGGGCACACGATTCTTGCAGCGGATTTGGTGAAAGGTGAATACTACGTAGATAGGTGCCATTACAAGTTAGAAGATTTAGGAACCTGGATAGCCTCTCCTGTTATCAAAGGCTCGGTGAGGAAAATTTTAAGGCCTAGAATTTTAAAACCAGAACCCAAATACACTCTGGCTTGACCCCTCCGCAGATAGCTTCCCAGTCGTTCAAAGTATTGCACAACTCCCCCTGCTAAATGCTCACCAAGTCTCACGCTAACAATCTTTCAGGGGCTAGATCATATCGATCAAGGGGCCACATGGTAGAGATTCCCGGGCCTGGGTCTGTTATTCAAAGCTTTATTTGACCTTCCGGCCAAAGGCGCGCTATATTTCCGTCCAAGGGCGTCCTACCTATATCAACACGCAGCTAGTTTTTATTTAAGACTTTCAGCACACAGACAACCCAGCAGGAAGGCGACGGGCCAGTCATTTCTGGCCACGTATATTTCATTCCTGAGGCCTTTTATATCTCATCCGGTGTGCCCGCCTTCTTTCCGTGGCATTCATTTTGTACTCCCGGGCCTTAACTGCGGCCCTCCAAAAACATTTGAAAAGAGTGCTTGCTTGCCATTCGAGCCCACGCTCAGGGGCGCGTTGCCAAGAAAACCTCCCAAATACAGACCAGAGCAACCCAATGGAACTAGTCCTCCTCAACTAGTTAACTAGTTGTGGATCCGGCACTGGGCTGCACAGCCCAGCTTCGCCCCCCTGATTCGCCCGACGGCCGCCAATAGGCTACCAGCTACGAGCCAGAACAGCGGCCAATGACGATTGTTGAGTCAGTCTTGCGCTTGCTGTCCATAGAAATGGAGGGGGTAATAGGTGTTGAATTTCCCAAGTTTAGCTGCACTGTTTAGAGGGGCTAAATACTGGTGGTCGAGGTGGTGATTACGTCCTAACTCTGTCCTTGCTCCTACTATACGACTAACATGCCCTGGGATATATCTATCATGAGCATTTGTGAGACATTTTATCCGCGCGTCGTCGTCGTCAGACATTCGGTTGAAGTCTGCGATCCGAGATGTATGTTTATGCTTACCCCTTGGCTCTGAGTACGCCCGAACATACTGCAGATTGTTGTTCTAGATCATACCAAGCTTGACAGGCAGCCAGAACACGTAGTTTAACGTTACGACTAGGGTTCCTAGACTAACACCGCTCAAAGACACGGTACAGCCCCTTGAGATTCGCAACCTCGAGTACGCCTCCATGCATGAGCGAGTTAGTAGCAACTAGCCTGGCTTTAAACGCTGGAAATAACACATGCTCAACCGCCCGGCGGATGTGATCTCGTCGAGCATTGAGCTCGTCGTCAAATTCTTCCCGATCACCGCCACTGCTGCTCTCAGACTCAGCCGCCCCCTCCTCATCGGCGCCCATCGGAAGCTGTTCCGGCACGTAGAACGACGCTAGTTCCATGAGAAAGCTCTTAAAGCACCGCTTTTCATCCGTCCAGTCCACGTGCGGCCCGAGGCGCAGTAGGAACTGCGGTAGTTTGACGATACCAGGGTTATATCCTTTCATTAAAAGTGGGATGCTCCGAAGCTCCCCGGCGGGTGTAACTTCGAGAGAGAAGTACTCTAGGAGCATCTCACGTCGTTCGATGAGCTGCTCGGCAACAGTGTCGCTGATTTGTTCTAGATCGATATCGTCTTCATCTCGCCCTTGGTCTGGTTCGGTAGCCTTCTGTCTTTCCTGCTCAATCGCTAACCCCACCAGCTCTCGTATGTCCAAGACTGGGTCGAAACGGATGACGCCAAAGTTGCCAAAGTCGGTGAGGCCAACCTGGTAAAAGTACTCAAAGCACACGCGACCGTAGTCAACCAAGAATAGCTTTACGCCTGCCTGAATTGCCGCCAGGCGTCGCCGCCCGTCAACAATCCCAACGAATGTGTGGGTGGCAAAAATCTCGGTGAGGTCATGGTGCATGTCGTCGCGGACAGCGGCACGCAGCTCACGGATGCTGAGAAGGCGGCAAACTGTCATATCGCGGTCCACCACGTCGTATTCTACAGTGTGGGCGCTTCCGGGACCTTTGCCTTTGCCGGTTTGCGGCCCTGAGGGCGTGGCTGCAGTTTGTGTCCCCACCCTAGGCCCCAGCATGCTCGTAATCTTTCGAACGTTTGTATCTGTCCGCACAAGATTGCTATCGTTTCTTTCGGTCCGCGCAGGGGTCTTGAAGTCGGCACCCTTGCCGTTAAGGCCCGACTTGGAGGGTGTGGCTGAAGTGAGCAAGGAATCCCGCGCTGTCCGGGTGGCACCAGGCAGTAACATCTGGGTCAGGAATGTGCGGCTCGTGTCTACAGCAGCAAGCTTGGAACGGATATGCTCGCATATCGCCTGCGTGATTTCGTCCTCGTTTAGGAAATTGACCTCGCGTTTCGTTGGGTGAACGTTGACGTCGACTCTCTGTGGGTCAATCTCCAGGCTAAGGTACACGAAGGGATGGCCGCTCTTGGGCAAAAATGCAGCGTATGTCTGCTCAATAGCCTTCTTGATGTTGCTTGATTCTACGCATCTGTGGTTAATGAATAACAGGAGCGTTGTCTTTTTGATGCTGTAGTTGGCATTTGTGGCTAGTCCCGATGCCTTGAAGCCGTAGCGATCATCTGACGTCGAGAATGCAACGAGCTCGTTAGCAACACTGCTTCCATGAAGCTGGCGGATCCTCTCGACAGTGGATGCATTGCCTTGGATCGCAACACTAGTCGATGATTCTCCTTGCTTCTTGCAGGTGAAAGCCACATGCGAGCAATGCACAGCATAGCGGCCGACCATGTCAATAATCTTGTTGTACTCGTCCGAGGGCGAGCGGAAGGCACGTTTGCGCGTGGGTACATTGTAGAACAGGTCCTCAACTGTAATTTGTGTACCCGGGCGGCCGGCAACTGGCTTGGGCTCGGACGACTGGCCGGGTTTTGCAGCAGCCAACTTACCGCCATCGTAGTGGGCGCGCCAGGCGCAGTTAGAACTTGCCGTCTTGGTTGTCACAGTTAGATGAGCGATGTGGCTGATGCTTGCAAGGGCCTCTCCACGGAAGCCGTAGGTGGCAATCGACTGTAGGTCCTCGAACTTTTGCAGCTTGGACGTGGTAAAGCGCTCGCACAGGATGGGCAAATCTTCCTTCTGTCCATCGGTGAGTAATCGCCTCAGATGGGAGGGGTGGGTGACGACGCACCTCAATGCCGCAACCATTGTCTGTGATTTGCAGCAGTTTGAGGCCACCCTCTTTGACCAGGACCTCAAGCGAGGTAGAGCCTGCATCGACAGCATTCTCAATCAACTCCTTCAAGGCTTGAACGGGTGCAACAATGATTTCGCCAGCGGCGATTTTGTTGACAACGTTCTCATCCAAAGCCTAGGAAAACAGGTCGATTAGCGGGGATAGAGGCTGAATGGCTGTGAATCTGGCTAGACCTACCCTTATGCGAGGGGGCCCGGCAGTCTCGTCGTCGAGTTCGTTTGCCTTGCGTTTCGAGCCTCGCGGGCTGTCTAATTCCATTAATTCCGCCATCTTGGCGCCTTCGCCTGGGTTGGCAGTTGCACTCGGGCGCCCAGGATGGTAGAGGGTTCATGACGCTCCTGCGCCCAATCACACCATCTTCGCAGTGCTTCTAGGTTGACGGTGCGAGGGGGCAACAGGTTGGAACGCAACGGAGCAAGAACGATGGCGGTCCTCAACAGAAGACCTGAGGTCACACGTCAAGGTGAGTCAGGTGCAAGGCAAGTCCGTCAGCCTCAAGAGTGCCCCGTGCGTTGTGCATTGTCAGCCGATCCACCTCCGTAATTTGGCTTTATTACCGTTTCTGCATCCTCGTGCAACCTCGCCTGAGGCAGCCCGCTGCCCAAGTTCATGCGCCAACTTTCACCCCAAATCCGGAAATAAGTGGACCACGCATTCGGTCGGCCTCACGTGAAGTTTCACGGGTTTCGAGTCGAATACCTCGTTGCCTTGAGGGCTGGGCTCAGCTGCTTAGCTGTGCCGCGGCCGTTCTTTCCTTTCAAACATAATGGTGATCCCTCTTCGGCCGCCATCATACTCCGGGTTGCCACCTTAATCTTGGTGCCTCGAGATCTCGTTGCAAAAACACCTGGCGGACTCCGACTCAGAGGTCTCCAACCCTAGGCACCTATTTTCGTGGCCCAGAGTGCCGGCCCCCAACATTTCGGTGTGCTGTGATTGCAGTGGTCACAATTCAGCTTGTTCAGCTTGTCAGCGCCCATGGCCACAACCTACACACTCGTCGCTGTCACCCCCCTCGCTGCATGATCGGAACATCGGTGCCGAGTACAAGGTGGATAGCCACCAAGAACGAAATGTCCGACCTGGTTTGTGGCGTTCCCGAAGCGTTCTCATACGCCCAGTGTCGATACCATCGGGCGACACTACCGCCCAGGGGCAGAGGGGCCAGAGCAGGGTTTCAACCACCCACAGCCCGACCGGCACACCGCGCTCTCCAGTTCCCCAAGGCGGACTGAGGGGCTGCCAGCATAGCCAGCAAAATGTTTTCGGGCCATTGCAATCTGTGGTGGAATTTCCTCCTTAGAAGTACAATCTTCGCTGCCAGTACAAATCTACACAATCGCCCGGGTGCTGATGCAGCTTGGCACACCAACTTCCCGTTCTGCAAAGTCATCATCACGCACCGAGTCGGAACAAGCAGATACGTAGCTCTCACGTGAGCTCCCATGGCTGACGACCCAAGTCGAAATATTCCTCGGCTGCCAAGCCCCAGCTCGACAAAAAGTGAAGACAATCTATCTGTGCAGGGCAACCTAGATGCCGCAAGCAATCGGTAAGGACACCTTCCTTTGGGCACGTCGTCCTTATCTGACATCGTTTTAGGAATGGGCACCTTCAGACACGCTCTCGGCCTCCCTCGCGACCGCCGTCCAGGAGCCAATCGCCTTCCAGAGCGCCGGAGCCGCCGTCTCGAGTGCGGACGGCAGACAACTCGTCTGTCGCTTCATCTCAGCAAGACCGAGCACCTGCCGATGTCGTCCTAATGGATCTTATCACACCAACCGAGTCAATATGCAACGCTCTTCTTGAAGCATTGCAAGGCGTGAAAAGGCCGCGTGATGGCGAGCCTGATGACGAGCCGCAGCCGAAGCGAGACAAGCTCTTTGATGAGCTGACGGAATTGGAGGGAGAACTCCAAAAGACATCGGGCTCAGCGACGACAGCGGCATCAGCGACGACAGCGGCATCAGCGGTACACGTTGGCAGGACTGTGCATGCCTCAAGAGGGTCCGATGTCGGTGTTCACACACCTGGCAACGCGCGGGCGATGGCGATCCCATTCCGTGGCACCAGCGGATACATGCCGCGCCAAGGTGGAAGAGCCGTGGCGGCCCCAGCGGCAACCGCGGCTCGTCTCTCTGGGACGATGAATTCGATGACGTTGGGTGATGATGACTCAAAGGAGACCGAAGGCGACGATTCTGACGCCTAGCGCGGCGCTTTTCCAGTGAGGGAGTTGACTCCTGTGGATTTTGGAACTTGTCCACGAAACGTCGGTGTTTGGGGTGGGATTTTTTGACTTGTTCTTTTCTTGCACTTTGACCCCGTTCGTTTTTTTATATATATATATCCGGAAGGGTGGGATATCAGGTACGTGTAAGCATCTGGTAAGCTCACCTGAGCTACCCAATCATTTGGCGGGGGGCGGATGCATGCGAGTTGGCGGCGTTCTGGTGATTGATGCCCAACTTTTTTCCTTCGACGCAAGGAATGCGGTAACGGGCCCGAGCCGAGTTCCTGCTTAAGTATCAGCTTATTCCAACCGCCTGGTTGGGCTTTGGATGCCAATGCTGTTTGCATGGCGGGTGGAATGGATTTTCGGCATTATCAATGATGACTCGGTTTTGACAATTTGATATTCTTGACACGGCGTGGAGCGTGTAGTTTGTTTGATGGACTGTCGCAAAAGGCCATCTTCTAGAAGGAAAAGGGCGATCGCGCGGCTAGAGAGGTCCATCTTCCCGAATTGGCGGCGCCAGATTGCCGGTAACAAATTCTCCGATGGGACGGAGTCTGCCATGCATGAGAGCCGTTGCCGCATGGACCCCGGCGTGCCATTCGCCAGGGCACTTCCAAGCCCAGCAAGAAACGGAATGCGTACTTCGACGGGACTTGGATACCCCAGCTCTGGCCCCTCAGTCTCTGCATCGACAATAGGAAGGAAACACGGGTCCGTCCCAGCCGAGATACATTCTCCCCAGCTGCCTCCCCGTGAATCGTGCCGGGCGAAACACTGATCCTCGACGACCCTCAGCGTAGCATGGAGATTGGGCGATCTGGTTCTGTTCTAGAAGGATGGCAGATGATACGTGCCAGCAACTAAGGCGGGTACCTAATAAACATCCACACCCGCGCGCACACATACACACACATACACGCATGCACGCACAGAGAGGGGAGGTGCAAGTAACCTCGCAGGCACCTCGTAACGGGTCTAGCCGCACAACCTACATATGGTACTACCACTCAACTCTCCAGCATCCCGCTCCCGTTCCCGCCGATGCTCCTGTTCCTGTTCCTGCTTTCGCTTCTTGCGGCATGTGCAAGTAGCTCCCCATATATTATTGGCCCGCCGCGTCGTCCCCTCTTTTCCAGTTGTTTTTTTTTCTTCTTGGTTTTCTTTTTCTTCCTTGGTCTGCCAATTGCCGCCCCTCTTCCACCCTGCCCCCTGGACCACCCTCTTCGTCCATCTTACCCAACCCAGCGACTACCACCAATACTACCTCGCCCAGGGGTGTGACGCGGTCTTACAAACAGAACTGGACTAACTGGCTGAGCTGGACAAGGACGACTTGTGATTAGCCAGAGACCCGGTCTCTGTTGTTCTTTCCTTCCGGGCCCCCTTCCTTCAGGCGAGAATTTAATTTGCCTCTTGCCATTCTCTTCTATTCTTCTCAGTTACCTCCTTCCGACTTCTGCTCACTTGGTCACTTTATCGGTCCAGTGATGGATCGACGTTCTCCATCAATACCCTCTTCCTTTCTGCTGGCACGCGGTCCCGGCACGTCAAAACCGCGCCGCATCTCACACCATGACCTCGCATTCAGCTAGTGCCCCGGCCCTCGGACCTTGGGTTGGATGATTCCCTGTTGTGTGCAACGCTATACCACCGACTACCTGGGATACCCCGACCGCTCGAGCCTCAGCTGTGCTCCGATTCACCCGACACGAGGCCGACATCATCCTACTTCGGGCTCAACCGGACTTCCACCTTGACTGAACGGCAGTAAAAACTAGAATAGGTCCGATTATGGGCAGAGATACGTGTCGTCATGGCGCAGCCGACCGAAGCAATGGAGCCGGGCTAGGGAAGTGCAGGACAAGTCGGCCTAGGACAGAAAGGATAAGACATTGTCACCCGCCCAACGCTACGTTGATTCACCGACCTTTAACCAATAGTACAGAGCATCGCAAACACTTGACCATGGAAGGTGACCTTTTCCGGGCTTGAGAAACCATATACGCGCCCGCTCCCTGTACCAACCGAGTGATTGTCAGCTCCATCTCCGTCACCGTCAATGTCAAGTCGGCACCAGCAATAACGACATCTTCCACCGTCACCGTCACCGTGATCAAAACGACATGCCCGAACCTATCGCCCTTCCGCATGTAAAGGAGCGGGGAGCAAGACAAGTCTGAAAAATGAACCCCGACCGTGACCCCACCAAGGCCGTCAATTGATCTGTCTTCCACCTGCCTTCCTCAGCTCCAATTCCCCAATCGAACGAGACAAAACCAGCCTGCATTCGCACGCCAACTATGGCTCAGCTCGAGAACAAGACAAGAGATAAGAGGCAAAATGATCCATCTACCCAACCAGGACACCACCTAACCAACCTTATGAACAAACGACTTTGACCTTCGTTGACCACGACAACAGCCTGACGGACAACAGCTGGATAGACCAATGTCTGGACAGCCGTTCAAACCGGCACACGCGGATCCGAATCTTGCGAGAGACAAACACTATGGAGGCATGCCGCTACGATACCACCACAACCTGGGCTGTTCGTTTTCTCTGACTAGTCGAACGAGAGTCGAAAGCACGCGAGACTCACGCCACTGCCAATGTTAATCCGAAGGCGAAAAAAACGGCAAGATGATGCACCGCAAAGAGTCATAAAAGATGGCTGGGCAAGCCGAACCAAGAGAGGTGGAGACCGACCAACATGGTTGCACAACAGCCGGCGAGTCGAATGCTGTCCAGCACAAGAAGCGCCGCGTGCAGACAACGAAAAAAAAGCAGGCACAAGGAGATGCAATGCGTGAGAGGATAAAGATGAGCACCAGCTCTGTGGGTATTTTGTTCATGATCCCGTTTGCCAAGTCCCCCTACCCAAAAAGAAAACATCTTGCGCTTTGTCCGATTCTGCCATTCATCTCATTGCTTTTGTTTCCCCAGATTCACAGGCATTTGCAATTAAAGCCCAGCCTCCCACATGCCTCATTCCTTCATAGACATACAACAAAAGGGGGAAAGGGGAAAAGGGGGGAAAAGAGGAAGGACCAACAACCGCACGTCGCTCCCCTGAACGCCACTCCGACCAGCGACTACAACATCGACCACGAAGAATTCCCCGGAATATCTCATGGATAATAACCCAACCGAAAAAAGAAATAAGAATAAAAAAGTGTGGAAGAAGAAATAAAGTCACTTGGGCAAATGGCGCCCTGGAAAGAAAGGGAGGAAATGCCTGACAAATCTGACAGGCAATGTCGAGGACGCAAAACGCCGAATAATGCCCCACTTTTACCCCTATATCCCGCCCTTCCTGGTATGACGGCTCGCCAGCTTTGGATTCACTTCGCGCTCGCTCGTGGATATTATGTGCGAATTGTACATTGGTATCATCGGAAGGCAAATCGGGCGTTCTGGAACGGGCCGTCCGCACACAAGGCTGGATGCTGGCAGGTCGTAACAACCGTTGAGACGGCCGACGCCGTTCACCTGCTCGCTGCCCCTTGAACAAAGCGCCGCTATGGCGACACGGACATTAATGGCCACGATAACCACACTCTCGCGGAAATCGTCAATGCTGCTGCGACTGAGACGGACCTGGGCGGTCCAGCAACCCCCTTATGTCGACTCGTGACTGCTCTGTCTGCTGAGAATTATTGGGCTGCGGGTTTCGTATCGGCGGAAGTTGGTATTGAGGAAGCTGTGGCGGTCGCCCTGCGGGCGCTAACTCGTGTCGCGGAGGCTGTGGGGGATACGAAGGGCCGAGCGAATATTCAGGCCGGCTTGGTGATACACCGTATGAAGACTGAAGGCTGGGACTCAACCCAGCTGCCATGGGTGGCGGCGGGGCATTTTGAGGTGGTGCCGGCCTCGCTCCATAGCCGCCGTCGCCTGGTCGAGACTGTCGGGGGTCGAATGTCGCTGAAACGGGTGTGGGCTGAGAATATGGCTGTTGAGTTGGTTGGTACGAGTATGTGATCTCCCTCGGATTCGGTGACGGTGTCGGATACTGAAACGCCCTGTTCAGCCAGATGAGGACAATATAGATGGATTCCACTTTGGACAACCCCACGTTGAAAGAGAGTTGTCGAGCTTGCCCGTCTTGACCCAAAAAGCCGAGCTGCTCTTGCCATTCCAGAGGAAAGTGCGATAGTTCCTCTGAGCTAAACCCAAGCCTCTGCATCAACCTGTCGCCGTTTTCTCGATTGAACATGGGCGGGAGATATACTGGATCCTTCCTGTGTCGCTCGTCGTGGACTTGCCGCAGGAGGCCGATCGTCTTTTCCCTGTCTCCGGGCACAACGATATCCATGAGTCGAAGCCCCTTGACAGAGGGTCGGCAAATGGCGTCCAGGAAAGCGCTCGACGCGTTGCCAAACTCCAGATCGGCCGACAAGAACGCCGCCGGCTCGGGAGGTCTCTGCTCGGGTACTCTCGAGGGGATAGACAACGGAGAAGGAAACATGTTTGCTTCCGCGGCTAATGCGCGCTCGGAAAACCTTGGTGCGATCGGCTCGGCTGGCTGAGATTTCAGTACCCGGTACGATTGTGTTCGTCGGAGAGGGTCATCGTAAGGCATACCCATCGAAGATCCTGGGCCGTATATGGACGGCGCCATTGGCCGCCGCAACGAGTCCGTTGAGAACTTTGTCACCTCGTATTTGCTATCCCCCCCATCCCGCAACCGAGGTCGCCCGCGTTTCTTGTGTTGGACGTCGACACATGTGTCTTCCTTTCCGTTGCTCGTGCATCTCGCGCAAGGGCGTTGAGCTGCCGAGGAAGTCAGCAAAGAGCTAGCACCAGCGCTCAGGTATAGTGCAGTTGAGGGAAATCTATGGCCACTTCAGGCAGAAGAGCGCTCCGAAGTGGGCCGCTCTCTCCATCCCGAAACGGCGTGGGTACCTTGGAAAATTGCCACTACCACAGCCCCGGAGACCATTCTCCCCAGAAACTTCTTGTTGGTTCTCCGAACTGCGCAGAGGTGGCTAAATCAGGAGGCAGGGATGGTGGCTGGGTGATTGATTTGTGGGAATGCCACCACACTCCGAGGCAACGGGCCGGCTTCCCGCGGGACCTGGCGCCCGGCACGCAGTAGCGAGTCGGCCGAGCGTCGTCATCGCAGCGGGTGAAGAGACCTGGCCCAGCCGTTTCTGCACTGCGACTCGGACCCAAGCATACGAAAAACGTGGAACTCGCTTGAGAACCATCTCCACCCGTTCCTGCAGGCTGATGGCTCAATGCCCTTAGGAGGCCAATAGGCCACTCTCGCGGTCGCCGGTCATTCAGGGGCACAATTCCTGCGGCTTTATCGCCCGTCGCACACTGGTGCTTGGCCCTGCCCAATGCCGCGCCTAAACTTCCCCGGGATTGTCTGACAATATCGTGCCAATTAATCCCACAGGCCATGACCATGGCGCTGCAGAAGTAGTGCCGCAAGGCCACAGCCTGGTTTTCCATTCGTGCTTATATTGCGACAAAACTAAGAGAGAGCCGGACGCGCTGTGGTACGTACCGTCGCATCTAGCAGCAGGTCAGCGTTTCGAACTTCGGTAGCCGTGGGGGAGGCCGGCTGGAGGTGAACAAACCGGAGATGAGCCTTTTTGCAAGGCACGCAAGCGGAAGCTACATGCCCTTTCGTCTTCCTTTGGGGTTTTGGCGATGATGGGCGTTCCTGGCCCGGCTGTTGTTGTGGCGGCGCCAGATAGGGTTGAGGCGTAGGTAGAGGAGGCGTTAACGCAGTTCGGTGAGACGGCGCGTACGATGCTGGCTGGGGATGAGGGAGACCGCCCGCAGCGCCCTGTGGAGGATAGAGCAACGGCGGCCTCGTCATCGGGCCTTCGAGTCGTTGAAAAGCGAATGGAAGTCCCGAAGCACCAGCGTGAGGAGGCCCAGAAGGGCCTGGGATAGCTGTTTGGGCCCTCTCTTCACCCGAAGCTCCAAGGTTTCCACGATAAACATCTTGCGCCGCCGCCTGATATGTCGTTCCCTGGATCCTCTCGGCGGCCTCCTGGCTTGCTTTCGGGGGGAGCGGTGGAGACCCTGACATGGGCGGAGAAGGGTAGCTCCCCAAACGAGCAGCCCTCAAAGAGTCTGCCCTGGCCCAGGTCAGGTCGGTAGCGATGCGTACCAATTCCGAGCCGCTGCGGCGGTGGCCGAGCGAGGCAGGTGGTTCGTCGTGTCGGTGACCTAAATAATCCTGCATGGAGGGGGGGCTTTCGCCACTGTGAGTGAGTTGACCAGGCGGCCTGCACGCCTTGTTCTAGACGGTGTCGGCGTCACCCCGATCAGCAAAACGTCCCCCACAAGGGAAGACAAGCTACCAGACCGTACCCCGTACGCGCAGGTAGCGACCGACATTCCCCGATGTGGTAGGACGCAGTGACGATGACAAGTGTCTTCGGAGCTGGGCACGACGTTCCTGGGCTGCTGTGGAGGGTGCCGGTTGTTTTGCAGGCAGTCCGCGTGCTGCCACTGCTTCCCGTGGGATGGGGCGAGTCAGTGAGGGTCGAAGGCCCTCGAGGTGCCCAGCACGGTCACTCACGGAGTGGCGGCCCCTTCTTACTAGACGAAAGGGGGAAAGGAATGGATGGGCAGAAGACCA
>Ga0247763_1001265_pt1 | contig 14580 bp, 10 predicted proteins | sample UWRJL141409B4_FD_179926 | JGI IMG/M metagenome (GOLD analysis project Ga0247763, IMG submission 179926) | Plant litter microbial communities from Arlington Agricultural Research Station in Wisconsin, United States - UWRJ-L141-409B-4 | ecosystem: Environmental > Terrestrial > Plant litter >...
GGGCCTTGTCCTCGGCCCCGTCGGCCCCGTCGGCTCCTGCCGCTGCCTCCCCGACGAAGATGACATCGACGTCGGACACGTAGTTCAGTTCGTGGCCGCCGCACTTGCCCATCGCGATCACCGCGAGCCGGCACATCCGGGCGTCCTCGGGCGCGGCGGCCTCGGCGAGGGAGAGCGCGGCCCGCAGGGTGGCGGTCGCGAGGTCCGCGAGCTCCGCCGCGACCTGCGTGATGTCGATCGTCCCGCACACGTCGCGGGCCGCGATGGACAGCAGACAGCGGCGGTAGGCGACCCGCAGCGACACGGGGTCGGAGGCCTCGGAGAGCCCGCGCTCGAACTCCGCCACGCCGCGATGCAGGTCCCGCGGCTCGTACGTCACCAGCGCCTGCCAGTCGAGCGGGTGGCGGGCCAGGTGGTCGCCGAGCGCCGCGGAGGCACCGAGCACCCCGAGCAGCCGGTCGCGCAGCGGTTTCGCCGCGATCAGCGTGTCGAGCAGCTCGCGGCGCCCCGTGTCGTTCTCCTGCGCCTCGACGATCCGGACGAGCCCGAGCAGCGCGAGATCCGGGTCCGCGCTGGCGGCGAGCGCGTCCAGCAGCACCGGGTCGTTCGTCACCGCCGCGAGCTCCGGGCTGTCGAGCAGCCGCTCGGCGGCCGACGGATCGGTGAAACCGTGCCGCAGCAGCCGGGTGAAAGTACTGCTCCTGCGTCCCGGCACCGTCATTCCCGGCCTCCGTCTTCCCGAGCGATCAAGGTCGTACGGCTCCGAGCCTAACCGCAGAGCCGGAGGGAAGCGCCCGGACGCGGACGTGGGGTTCCACCGGCCGGCCGACGGCTCACGGCACCGGGCGGAGTCCGTCCCGCCGGGAGCGTCCGGACCGGTCCCGGGAACTTCCGTCCACACGGTGGCGGCCCGCGCCGTTCTCCGATTCGGTGAGGGGAACCGGTCCGTGGGTCGTGCGGCGGGCAGACCGCCGCACGCCCCACGCCCCACAACCCACGACCCACGACCCACGACCCACGACCCACGCAGAACGAGGGAGTCGTTCCATGGACATGACCCTTGAAGTGATCACGCTTCCGGTCACCGACATCGACCGCGCGAAGGCCTTCTACCAGGACAAGGCCGGCTTCCACGTCGACGTGGACACAGAGGTGATGCCGGGCGCGCGAGTGGTCCAGCTGACCCCGCCGGGCTCCGGCTGCTCGATCGCGCTGGCCCAGGGGGTGCCCAGCCCGACGGGAACCGCGCGGCCGGGCACGTACCACGGCTTGCAACTGGTCGTCGCGGACGCCAAGGCGGCGTACGAGGAGCTGACCGCGCGGGGCCTGGAGGTCAGCGGGCCCGTTCAGTACGCCCCGCAGGACGGCGGTACGTTCATGCACTTCACCGACCCGGACGGCAACGGCTGGGCGATCCAGGAGTACCGCGAGCGGGCGGCGAAGCCCCTGCACCGGTTGATGACGGAACTGGCGGAGCAGCAGTAGTCCACCGGGCCGGCCGGTGGCGGGTACTGCCGCGAGGTCGGCGTCAGCGGCCCTCGGGTCCCGGGCGGTGGTCCGTCAGCGGCCCTCGGCCCCGGGCGGTGGTCCGGACGACGCCCCGGCGGGCCGGCCGGGCCACCGGGTGAATCGCCGCAGCCCTCGTCGCGTGGGCTTGAGGGGCTTGTCCTCGGGGGCGAGCGGCCCGTGGCCCGCGGGCGGGACGGGGACCGCGGACAGGGCCGGTGCCGCGGTGGGCGCCGGGGCCGGTACGGACCGTCGGCCTTGTGCGAGCCTGCTGTGGACGGTCCGGGCCATGGTCCGGTGGGAGGGTTCCACCAGCAGGCCCTGCGCGGACAGCCGCTCCCACATGTGCAGCAGTTCCTGGCCCCGGGTGAGCACCTGCTCCTCGTCCGTCAGCCGCTGCCACGCCGCGGTGGCGCGGGCCACGTCGGGGGCCGCCCGGTTCAGGTCCGTACGGCAGCGGATGCGCGCGACGGTCAGCGCGAGGGTGATGGAGAGCGTGTGATCACCGCGCAGATACGCGAGATACGCCTCGATCGCCCGTGCCTCCAGCGAGAGTTCGTCCTCCGCGCCCCTGCGCAGCGTCAGGTGCTCCCGCAGCGCACTGGCGAGCACGAACGCGGCGTGCAGTTCCTCGCGCTGCGCGTGCTGGATGACCCGTTCGACGCGGGCGAGCGGAGGGAACGCCTCCTCCTCGGCGGCGGTGCGCTCGGGGCCGGGCGGCAGGTCGTCCTCGTCGGCGATGGTCCGGCTGGAACCGTCGGGGTACACCCGCAGGCGTGCCACCTGCATCACGGTGCGGTCGATGACGGTGGCCGCCACCGGGGCCCCCAGCGTGCGGGCGAACATGGCCACGGCGTCGAGGATCGCCTCGTTGGGCGGTCGGGTGCCGCCCATCTGCAGCACATGACCGTTGACCACCGTCGATCCGTCCTCGGCCACGTAGGCGTCGAGCCGGATCAGCGGCCGTGCGGCCAGGGCGGGCAGGTTCCGCTCGTCACGGGGTGTCAGTTCGTGGGGCATCCGTTCAGACTCCGGGCCGGACGACACCGAGAATGGACATGGAGGCCGCCGGCGCGGTCGTGACCGTGCGTCCGGGGCGCGGGGCATGGACGATCTGCCCGCCCCCGATGTACATGCCCACGTGTGTGGCGTCACTGTGATAGATGATCAGGTCGCCCGGCCGCGCGGACGCCAGGCCGACGCGGGTCAGCCCCTGCCACTGCGCCTGCGAGGTACGGGGTATGGGGTGCCCGGCCGCCGCCCACGCCGTGGAGGTCAGTCCCGAGCAGTCGTACGACGAGGGGCCCACCGCGCCCCACACGTACGGCTTGCCGATCTGCGCCATCGCGAAGCCGACGGCCTTCGCGGCTGCCCCGCTCGCGGTCGTCCCGCCCCCGCCGGTCCCGCCGACGCCGGTCCTGCCCGAACCGGATCCTCCCGGACCGGACCCGGCCGAGGCGCCGGCGCCGCCCGCGTCGGAGGCCGCCCACCTGGCCCTGGCCTCAGCCGCCTTCTTCCTCTCCAACCGGGCCAGCTCGCGGGCCTGTTCCCTCTTGAGCCCCGCTTCGATCCGCTCGGCCTCGGCGATCTTCCCCTCGATCTTCTTCTTCGCCCCGCCCTTGTCCGCGCGCGTGCGCCTCAGCTTCCGCAGCTCTTCCTCGGCGGCGTCGGTCCGCCGGCTCAGCTCCGTGCGGGCGGCCTTCCGCGTCTCGGACAGGTTGACCATGCCGCGCAGGGCCTGGCGGGCCTGGGACGCCTCGTTCAGGGCCTGGTCGGGGTGGTCGCCGAGCAGCAACTGGATTCCCGTGGCGGCGAGATCGCCCCCGCGGTACTGCGTCCGGGCGGCCGCGCCCGAGAGCTCCTGCACCTCGTCCACCCGGCGCTCGGCACGGGCCAGCCCCCCGCGGAGCGAGGTGAGGCGTTTCTGCTGCTTCTTCGCCTTCTCGTCGGCGGTGTTGTACGCCTCGGTGGCCACCTCCGCCGCGCGGTAGAGGTCCTCCAGTTCGGCGTGGATGCTCTCGACGGACCGGTCGCCCCTCGGGTCGGGCTCGCCCGGAGCCGCGTGACTGGGCCCGGCCGTCAGGGCGATCGCCAGGACGAGGGTTGTCGTGGTGACCCGACTCCGCAGCCGTCTGCCGCCGGTCGACACGTTCATCAGCTCCACTTTCAGAGGTCGCGTGCGGGCGGCGCAGACGGACGAGTCGTCCGTCGCAGTCGCCACCGCGGTTCATGCGGAGGCCCGTTCAAGCCTGCAACACACTACCCTCCGCCGCACGGCCGCCCCTTGTGCCCCCACATGTGTCAACGTGCCCACACACAAACGTTCCAAGCACCGTCAACTTCCGGTCATGTACGCCGGTGCCCGGCGGCTCCCCGCGCCGCCGGGCAGAAGGGACAGGTCCACGCACAGTGGTCCACGTACCGGGCGGGACGGCGGCTCGCGGCCCGGCGCGCCTCGGGGCCACCGTCCACGTTCACGAGCACGTCCGTGTCGCACCGCAGCTCTGCCATCCCAGCCGCCCCTGCCCCCGGGAGACGGTGTCCCGCATGGCATCCCGCAGGACGCGGCGGCTCTCGTGGATCCTGTCCCATGCCCACTCGTAGGGCTGCGCCCCTGGAAGCGGTCCCCCGTCACGGCGCTGCGGAGGGTGAGGACTGCGCCTACGGCCTTGTCCGCCCAGGGCAGAATGGGGTGAGGGACAGTCAGCTCGACGTGAAATGGCGCGCATGCAGTCCACGTTGGTCGCCCGCTTGTCCGGCTGACTCCGCGCGATCATGTCGATGTGGGAGATCGTGGGCTGCGTCGCTGGTCGCAGACGCGGTTCGAGCAGCGGCGGCGAGGAACTCCACGCAGACCGTACGCAGGCTCTCCCGGTCTCGTTCGGCCATGCGCCAGTACAGGCGATCGACCGGGGCGGTACTCAGCCCGACGACCACGGCGCCGACGACCACGGCCGGAGGAGTGCCCCACTACACCCGTCGAAGGTACAAGCGTCGCCCTCTGTGACGTGACTGTCAGGCGCAGGCCGCCGATTGGCGCGTTCGGGTGGTGTACCGCCATGGGACATCACGCGACCCATGCGGCTCTTGGCTGTGCCGGCGCTTCGGCGCGCGTCCTCGCGACCATCCCCGCAAGCGGCCCGCACGGCACGGCCCGGGGTCTCCGGGACGCCGTGGGGCCGACGGTCCACGACCGTCGGCCCCACCCGCTCATTCGCCCGGCCCGCCCCTACAGCACCGGCAGGTTCTTCCGCAGCTCGAAGGCCGTCACCTCGGAGCGGTACTCCTCCCACTCCTGGCGCTTGTTGCGCAGGAAGAAGTCGAAGACGTGTTCGCCGAGCGTCTCGGCCACCAGCTCGCTGCGCTCCATCAGGGTCAGGGACTCGCCCAGGTTCTGGGGCAGCGGCTCGATGCCCAGCGCACGGCGCTCCGCGTCACGCAGGGCCCAGACGTCGTCGTCCGCGCCGGGCGGCAGCTCGTAGCCCTCCTCGATGCCCTTCAGGCCGGCCGCCAGCAGGACCGCGTACGACAGGTACGGGTTCGCGCCCGAGTCGAGTGAGCGGACCTCCACCCGCGCGGAGCCCGTCTTGCCGGGCTTGTACATGGGCACGCGGACCAGCGCCGAGCGGTTGTTGTGGCCCCAGCAGATGTACGAGGGGGCCTCACCGCCGGCACCCGCCGTGCGCTCGGAGCCGCCCCAGATGCGCTTGTAGGAGTTCACCCACTGGTTGGTGATCGCGGCGATCTCCGCCGAGTGCTTCAGCAGGCCCGCGATGAAGGAACGGCCGACCTTGGAGAGCTGGTACTCGGCGCCCGACTCGTAGAACGCGTTGCGGTCGCCCTCGAACAGGGAGAGATGGGTGTGCATGCCCGAGCCGGGGTGCTCGCTGAACGGCTTCGGCATGAACGTGGCCTGGACGCCCTGCTCCAGCGCGACCTGCTTCATCACCAGGCGGAAGGTCATGATGTTGTCCGCCGTGGAGAGCGCGTCCGCGTACCGCAGGTCGATCTCCTGCTGGCCCGGCGCGCCCTCGTGGTGCGAGAACTCGACCGAGATGCCCATCGACTCCAGCATGGTGATCGCCTGGCGGCGGAAGTCCATGCCGACGTTGTGCGGGGTGTGGTCGAAGTAGCCGGAGTTGTCCGCCGGGGTCGGGCGCGAACCGTCGACCGGCTTGTCCTTCAGCAGGAAGAACTCGATCTCCGGGTGCGTGTAGAAGGTGAAACCCAGGTCGGAGGCCTTGGCCAGCGCCCGCTTGAGCACGTACCGCGGGTCCGCGAAGGACGGTGAACCGTCCGGCATGAGGATGTCGCAGAACATCCGGGCGGTGCCGGGGGCCTCCGCGCGCCACGGCAGGACCTGGAACGTCGACGGGTCCGGCTTGGCGATCATGTCGGACTCGTAGACACGGGCGAATCCCTCGATGGCCGAGCCGTCGAAGCCGATCCCCTCGTCGAAGGCCTGTTCCAGCTCGGCCGGGGCCACGGCCACGGACTTGAGGAAGCCCAGCACGTCCGTGAACCACAGGCGTACGAACCGGATGTCGCGCTCCTCCAACGTACGGAGCACGAACTCCTGCTGCTTGTCCATCTTCCGCTTCCACCCAATCCTTGCCGGTCAGGCCGCCTGCTCCCGTCCCAGGAACGCGGTCGGGCACCTGAGCATCCCACCACAACAGCATTTCATGCGCGTTGCGCGTCCGGATCGTCCCGCCGACCTCCGTCCGAACGCCTCACCTACGGCAGGTGTCCTGTTCCGGCGCCATCCTGCCCGCCGCACACCGCGCGGGGGACGGCCCCCCGCCGGGTGTCCCGCCGGCTCCTTCCGCACACCCGTACCGGGCGTCGCCGGTCCGCCCGGCAGACGGGCGCCCGCCCCCTCCGGCCACGGCCGAAGCACGGTCCCCGGCCGAGCCGTCACCTCATCGTGATGCCCAGCAGCAGCGGCCCGGTGGGGGCGGGGGCCGTGTCCGTGACGGTCAGCGGGCCCGGGGAGGCGTGGAAGGCCTCCCCGGGCCCGCCGCGCGGGGCAGCGCGCGGGCGGCAAGTCCGCACCCGGCGGACAGGGGACGGAGCCCTCGCAGTCGGCGGCCTCGCCCTCGCCCCCGAAGGTCCGCACGACCCCGCCGACCGAGGCCGTACGCCCCTTCCCGGTGAGGGCCAGACCGCCGCCGCGGCCCTCGTCGGGCGTCGAGGAGTGCCAGCTGCCGGCGCTCGGCGACCACCTTCGTGGCGTGCGGGTACGGGACTTCCATGCCTGCCGCGACCTCGCGTGTCGTGGGCGTGGCCGGCATGGCCCCCTCGGCGACGGCGAGCCGCGGCAGGACGCGCAGGGCCGGGCCGGCCGATCGCGACAGCCGCGCACCGGCGGCGTGGACAATGCGCAATCGGTTCGAACTATCAGCGGGTCCCTGCCATTCGGACAATCCTGCGGGCTCTCCACCGGTATACGCCTGTCCCCCACTACGATCAGCTCACCACTCCCTGCCCCTTTCCCCCAGAAGGACCACCCCATGGGTTCCGCGAAGAAGACAGACTCCGCGTCGCGCAAGGCGCGGATAGAGGAGATGCGGCGCGCCGAGCAGGCCCGCGAGCGCCGCAACCGCATCCTCACGATCACCGCCAGTGTGCTCGTCGTCACCGGTCTCGTCGCCGGCGGCGCCTTCTTGATCAACTCGCAGTCCGACTCCGACGGCGACAGTGCGGCGAGTGACTCGAAGGCGGCTTCGGGGAAGTTCGTCACGGGGAAGGACGGCGTGCGGAAGTGGAGCACGAAGCTCACGCAGAACCACGTCGCCAAGGACGTGAAGTATCCGATGACTCCCCCGGTCGGCGGCGACCACAACCAGGTCTGGATGAACTGCAACGGCGACGTCTACGACGAGGCGGTCAGGAACGAGAACGCCGTGCACTCGCTGGAGCACGGCGCGGTCTGGGTGACGTACACCGGCGAGGCACCGGACGCCGACGTGCGGGCACTCGCCGAGAAGGTCAGGAAGACGCCCTACTCGCTGATGAGCCCCGTCGAGGACCAGAAGGACCCGATCATGCTCTCCGCCTGGGGCCACCAGCGGACGGTGACGTCCGCGAGCGATCCGGACGTGGCCGCGTTCTTCGAGACGTACGTCCAGGGCAAGCAGACCCCCGAACCGGGCGCCGCCTGCACCAACGGCCTGTCGAAGTGAGAGTGAGCAGGACGAAATCCGCGGGCTGGATCGCCGGGGCCGCCTCGGCCGTCCTCGTGGCGGCCGGGGCGATCACGTACGCGGTCGCCGACGGTGACGACTCCGGCATGAGGGCTCCGGTGGCGGACTCCGCGGACGCGGGCTTCGCCCGTGACATGGCCGTGCACCACCAGCAGGCCGTCGAGATGTCATACATCGTGCGCGACCGCACCGACGACGAGGAGGTGCGCCGCCTCGCGTACGACATCGCGCAGACCCAGGCCAACCAGCGCGGCATGATGCTCGGCTGGCTGGACCTGTGGGAGCTGCCGAAGGTGTCCCCCGGGACGCCCATGGAGTGGATGGGCATGACCGGTATGGAGGCCGGGGAGGACGGCGCGCTCATGCCGGGGATGGCGACCAACACCGAGATGGAGTTACTGCGCGGGCTCGACGGCAGGGCCGCCGAGGTCCGCTTCCTCCAGCTCATGTACGCGCACCACGTGGGTGGCGTGCACATGGCCAAGGGCTGCGTGGAGCGGTGCCGGATCGGGGTGGAGCGCCGGCTCGCGCGGGGCATGGTCCAGGCGCAGGAGTCGGAGATGAGGCTGATGTCCGACCTGCTGGAGAAACGCGGCGCGAAGCCGTCGAACTGACCGGGTGAACGGACCGGACGCGTCGCGCCGACCGGCGCCGGGCCCGCGGCGCTTCCGGGCGCCGGGCGCAAGGGCTTCTGTGGTTCGGGCGCACGGCGCTTCTGTGGTTCGGGCCGTCCGGGGCAGGGGCCGCAGTTTCTCCATGCCCTGGCGGGACGCCCCTCAGCACATCGTGTCGCTTTGACGATTACACTGATGGCGTGCCTCAACTACGCCTCGCTCTGAATCAGATCGACTCGACCGTCGGCGATCTCTCCGGGAACGCCGAGGCGATCGTCCGCTGGACCCGGCACTCCGCCGGGCAGGGGGCGCACCTCGTGGCGTTCCCCGAGATGGTGCTGACCGGGTATCCCGTCGAGGACCTGGCCCTGCGGTCGTCCTTCGTGGAAGCGTCCCGCGCGACCCTGCGCTCGCTGGCCGTCCGGCTGGCCGACGAGGGGGTCGGGGAACTGCCGGTCGTCGTGGGCTTCCTCGACCGTTCCGAGAAGGCCCAGCCGAAGTACGGCCAGCCGGCCGGTGCCCCGCGCAACGCGGCAGCGGTGCTGCACCGCGGCGACGTGGTCCTCACCTTCGCCAAGCACCACCTGCCGAACTACGGCGTCTTCGACGAGTTCCGCTACTTCGTGCCCGGCGACACCCTGCCGGTCGTGCGGGTGCACGGCATCGACGTGGCGCTGGCCATCTGCGAGGACCTCTGGCAGGACGGCGGCCGCGTCCCCGCGGCCCGTTCCGCCGGGGCCGGTCTGCTGCTCTCGATCAACGCCTCGCCCTACGAGCGTGACAAGGACGACACCCGGCTCGACCTCGTGCGCAAGCGCGCGCAGGAGGCCGGCTGCACGACCGCGTACCTGGCGATGATCGGCGGCCAGGACGACCTCGTCTTCGACGGCGACTCGATCGTCGTCGACCGGCACGGTGAGGTCGTCGCGCGGGCGCCGCAGTTCTCCGAGGGGTGCGTCGTCCTCGACCTCGAGCTGCCCGCCGCTGCCGCCGAGGCCCCCTCCGGTGTGGTGGACGACGGTCTGCGCGTCGACCACGTCGTCATCTCCGGGGAGCCGCTGCCCGCGTACGAGGCGGAGCTCTCCGGCGGGTACGCGGAGCGGCTCGACGACGACGAGGAGGTGTACTCCGCGCTCGTGGTGGGGCTCCGGGCGTACGTGGCGAAGAACGGTTTCCGCTCCGTGCTGATCGGGCTCTCGGGCGGCATCGACTCCGCGATCGTCGCCTCGATCGCCTGCGACGCGCTCGGCGCGGAGAACGTGTACGGGGTGTCCATGCCGTCCAAGTACTCCTCGGACCACTCCCGGAGCGACGCGGCGGAGCTGGCCCGGCGGACCGGGCTCAACTACCGGACCGTGCCGATCGAGCCGATGTTCGACGCGTACATGGGGTCGCTGCACCTCGACGGTCTGGCCGAGGAGAACCTCCAGTCGCGGCTGCGCGGCACCCTGCTGATGGCCCTCTCCAACCAGGAGGGGCACATCGTGCTGGCACCGGGCAACAAGTCCGAGCTGGCGGTGGGGTACTCGACGCTGTACGGCGACTCGGTGGGCGCGTACGGACCCATCAAGGACGTCTACAAGACGTCGGTGTTCCGGCTCGCCGAGTGGCGCAACCGGGCCGCCGCCGAGCGGGGGCAGACGCCGCCGATCCCGGAGAACTCCATCAGCAAGCCGCCGAGCGCCGAGCTGCGGCCCGGCCAGGTCGACACCGACTCGCTGCCCGACTATCCCGTGCTGGACGCGATTCTCGAACTGTACGTCGACCGGGACACGGGGGCCGAGGCGATCGTGTCCGCGGGGTACGACCGCGAGGTCGTCATGAGGACGCTTCGGATGGTCGATACGGCGGAGTACAAGCGGCGGCAGTATCCGCCGGGTACGAAGATCTCGGCCAAGGGTTTCGGCAAGGACCGGCGGTTGCCGACCACGAATCAGTGGCGCGAGCGGTTGTGACGGCCCGCGGATGAGGGGCGCCCGGTGTTTGCCGGGCGCCCCTTGTCGGTCCCTGCCCGGTGGCGGTCGTCGTCCTTGCCTGGTGGCGGCGTACTTCGTTCGCTGAGATCGTTCGCCGGGTCCGGTCGCCCGCGGGGCCGGTCGCGCAGTTTCCCGCGCCCCAGGCGGCGCCCCCAAGAGCGCCTCGCCTGCCCGTCCCGCCACGCGTGACCTCCCCGCCCACGAGCACCCCCTGCCCCCAGGTCCGGCGGGAACCCGTCACGCAGTTCCCCGCGGCCCCCAGCGGCGCTCCCAAGAGCGCCTCGCCTGTTGTCGGGGCGGGGACCGTGCGGTCAGTGGTGGGCGGGGGTTTCCGACTGGCTGGGGGTGTGGCCCGCCACGACCCGGCCGGTGTGGAGGATGATCCGGCGGCGGTCCACGCCGTAGGCGACCGCGGCCACACCCAGGCCCAGTACCGCCAGGGCCGCGCCCGCGAGGGCCGGGGACGTGACGCCGAAGCCCGCCGCCAGGGTCAGGCCGCCGATCCAGGCGCCTCCGGCGTTGGCGAGGTTGAAGGCGGCCTGGTTGGCGGTGGAGGCCAGGGACGGGGCCGAGGACGCCTTCTCCATGACCATCAGCAGCAGCGGGGAGCTGGTGACGAACGCCGCCGCGCCGAGCAGCACCACCGCGAGGGGCGCGCTCCACGCCGCGCCCATCATGAGCGGGAACAGGGCCAGGACAGCGACCAGTGAGGCGAGTCCGCCGAACAGGGTGCCGCGCATCGAACGGTCGGCCAGCCTGCCGCCGAGCAGGTTGCCCGCCGTCGCGCCGACGCCGAACAGCGCGAGCAGCAGGGTCACGCTGGAGTCGGCGTACCCGGCGGAGTCCGTCAGCATCGGCGTGATGTAGCTGTACGCCGAGAAGAGCGCGCCGAAGCCCGCGACGGTCGTGCCGAGCGCCAGCCAGACGGGGAGGGACTTCAGCGCGGCCAGTTCACCGCGCAGTCCGACGGCGGCCGGGTCGTGCCCGGTGCCCCGGGGCAGCAGCAGCGCGAGGGAGACGATGGCCGCGAGGCCGATCACGCTGACCCCGAGGAAGGTGGCACGCCAGCCGAAGTGCTGGCCCACGAGGGTGGCCACGGGGACGCCGGCGATGTTCGCGACGGTCAGGCCGAGGAACATCAGCGAGACCGCGCGGGCCCTGCGCTCGGCGGAGACCATGCCGGTGGCGACGACGGCGCCCACACCGAAGAAGGCGCCGTGGGGCAGGCCGCTCAGGAAACGTGCGGCCAGCAGCCAGTGGTCGTCGGGAGCGAACGCCGAGAGCGAGTTTCCCGCGACGAACAGCAGCATCAGTCCGATCAGGACCTTGCGGCGGGACATCCGCGCGGTCACCGCGGCGAGCAGCGGGGCGCCGACGACGACACCGATCGCGTACGCCGAGACGAGATGGCCCGCGGCGGGAATCGAGATGCCCAGGTCGTCCGCGACATCGGGGAGCAGCCCCATCATCACGAACTCGGTGGTGCCGATGCCGAAGGCGCCCACGGCGAGGGCGAGCAGGGCCAGGGGCATGAGGGACCTTTCACAGGGAGGGGCGGTGCTCCGCGTCGAGTAAGTTCACGTACGGAACAAAGCAGAGCAGTCCCGGTATTCCCCGAGGTTACGAGGCGGTTGCCGACAGCTTCACGCGTGCGGCGATCGGAAGGTGGTCGCTGCCCGTCTCCGGGAGGGTCCACGAGGTGACCGGCTCGACGCCCTTGACCATGATCTGGTCGATCCGGGCCATCGGGAACGACGCCGGCCAGCTGAACCCGAAGCCGCTGCCCGCCGCGCCCTGCGTGGAGCGCATCTGCGAGGTGACGGCGTTCAGCGCGCGGTCGTTCATCGTGCCGTTCAGGTCCCCGAGGAGGGCGACCTCCGGCAGCTTCTCGTGGGCGATGGCCTCGCCGAGCGCGTCGGCGCTCTTGTCCCGCTGCCGGGCCGTGAACCCGGCCTTCAGCTTCACCCGCACGGAGGGCAGATGGGCCACGTACACCGCGAGTTGCCCCTGCGGCGCGGTGACCGTCGCCCGCATCGCGCGGGTCCAGCCGAGCTTGATGTCGACCGGGGCGGAGCCGCTCAGCGGGTACTTGCTCCACAGGCCGACCGTGCCCTGCACGGAGTGGTACCTGTACGTGGAGGCGAGGGCCTTCTCGTAGACCGGGACCGCCGAGGACGTCAGCTCCTCCAGGGCCACCACGTCCGCGCCGGAGGCCGCCACGTCGCGCGCCGTGCCGGACGGGTCAGGGTTGTCCGCGTTGACGTTGTGCGTGGCGACGGTGAGGTCCCCGCCGGTGCCTGTCCTGTCGACGAGCAGCCCGCCGAAGAGATTCACCCAGACGATCGCGGGCAGCAGGACGGCGACCAGCGCCGTCGCGGACCTGCGGAACAGGGCGAGCCCGAGCAGCACGGGAACGGCGAGGCCCAGCCAGGGCAGGAACGTCTCCAGGAGGCTGCCGAGGTTGCCGAACCTGTTCGGGATCTGCGCGTGCACCGCCATCACCAGGGCGAGCAGGACGGCGAACACGGCCAGGACGATCCCCCTGCGCCAGACCGTCCGGTCGGTGCGCAGGGACGTCAGCAGGCGCCGGAGCCGGGGGGCTCTGCGGTCGGGCTCCTGGCCGCCGCTGCCCGTCTCCGTCATGTACGCCTGCGCCATACCGTCGCCTCACCAACTGCCGTTCACATCGTCCCCGCGTCTAAGACCCTAGGGGATGATCGCGATCTGTCCCGCCGTCACATGGCGGCCGTACGGGCACGAGGACGACCGAGGGGGCGTGCGGAGTTCCGGCAGCAGGCCAGGTGGGGTGGTCTGTGACGGAACACGCGCATTGTCCCCGGGCCTCGGAGAGTGGCGTCCGTCTCAGGAGAGTGGCGTCCGTCTCAGGGCGTGCCGGTGTCGCAGTGCGCCGGACGCAGCCCGGCCAGGACGGTGTCGACGATCCGTTCGGGGAGCCCTTCCTCCAGCCCCGCGTCCGGGCGGACGACGGCGCGCACGAGCATGGGACCGACGAACAGGTCGTTGGCCAGCTCGATGTCGATGTCCGCGCGGATCTCGCCGTTGGCCTGGCCGCGTCGCAGGACGTCGAGTGTCCTGCGGCGGCGCGGTTCCAGGACGGTGGCGTGGTACACCTTCCACAGTTTGGGACTGCTCTTCATCTGCGCGTACACGTTGTGCATGATCACCGACGAGCGGTTGGCCAGCCCCCGCCGACGCAGCGAGTCGAGCAGGACGACCAGGTCGTCGCGCATCGACGTGCCGGGCAGCTCGGGGTCGGGCGGCTCGGCGGTGCGCATCACGTCGCAGAAGAGTTCCTCGCGGCCGCTCCAGCGCCGGTAGATGGTGGCCTTGCCCACCCCGGCGATGCGCGCGATCCGCTCGATGGAGATGTCCGCGAGCGGGACTCCCTCCTCCAGGAGTTTCACGACGCCCTCGACGATCGACTCCTTCACCGCCTCGCTGCGCGGACGGCCCCGGGCGGGCCCGGCCCGCCCCGGCCCGTCCGCCTCCTGCTCCGCGACGCCCACGTGTCCGCTCCGCTCTCTCGTATGCCGATGTCCCGCCGCCGCACACCGCTCTCTTGTCCGGCGCCCGGCGCCCCGGTCGATTGTCCCTGGTCGGCGCGGGGTTCGGTGGCCCGTCCTGCCGAACGGCCGACGCCCCGCGTACGTTCCGCCGGCCCGTCCTCCGGGGTACCGGGGCACACCCGGGGGTGCGCTCTCAGTGGTCGGCGCCCACCAGCTCCTGCTCCCTGTCGGCCGGGTCCGGGGTACGGCCCGGCAGGAACAGGCACACGACCAGCGCGCCGACGAGGGCGACTCCCGCCCCGCACAGGGCTGTGACGTGCATCGCGTGCAGGAACGCGTCGTTGGCCGGGCCGACCAGCGCGTCCCCCTCCGGGCCGAGCTTCGCGGCGTAGCCCAGTGTCGCCTCGATGGACTCGCCGGCGGTGTGCCGCGCGGCCGGGGGCAGCTCGTCCTCGATGCCCGAGCGGTACGCGGCGGACAGGACCGAGCCGAGGACGGCGATGCCCAGTGCGCCGCCGACCTGGCGGAACGTGTTGCTGAGCGCGGAGGCCGAGCCGGCCTTCTCACGGGGCAGGGCCTGCATGATCACGACGCTGGTCGGCGTCATGATGTGCGCCATCCCGGCGCCCATCAGGAAGAAGACGACCTCCAGGATCCAGATGGGCGTGTCGGTCTCCAGCGTGGCGAACGCGGCCAGCATGGCGGCGATGGTGAGCATGCCGCCGGTCGTGGTGGCCCGGTTCCCGAAGCG
>Ga0247763_1001266_pt1 | contig 14578 bp, 14 predicted proteins | sample UWRJL141409B4_FD_179926 | JGI IMG/M metagenome (GOLD analysis project Ga0247763, IMG submission 179926) | Plant litter microbial communities from Arlington Agricultural Research Station in Wisconsin, United States - UWRJ-L141-409B-4 | ecosystem: Environmental > Terrestrial > Plant litter >...
TACCATCGTCCACTCATATTCAAGTTTACTGTTCTGGCCAAGGCAAGGAATCCAATTTCCATTGCTCACTGCCAGGCGCTGCACCCAAGAGTCCCAAATCCCGTAGTGCTGACTTGACCAAACCTGACATGGGCCAGACCAGATCAGAAACCGTATAGCCGAGGCTGCCTTGCCCAGCCCAGCTGTCTGTCACTTCATCCCATCCCTCCCAAGTGCCATCCGTCCCTCCATCCATCCCTCCGACGGAAAACACAGTACACCGTACCGTACGGTATCATACCTAGTAGCCAGTAGAACAAAAGAGATAGGATGGCAAGACGGTAAGACGGTAAGGCGGTAAGACGACAAGACGACAAGACGGTGCATGTAAGATGATGGACGGACGACAAGACAAGACAAGATAGGACAGTAAGATTTAATTTCCCCCTCCCTTCTCTTGCGTAGGTACTCTACCCAGCAATTTCAAATGGGAGATTATGGGTTGCATGTAACGTGAGAATTGATTGTTTCCTCGACCAAAGAAGAGAAGAAAAAGAAAGAAAGAAACTTAAAAAGTCAAGGTTGAGCCAAGCCTGCCCGCTCGCCCACTCCGCAGTACCTTTTTTACATGCACTCAACCCACGGGAATATGACTTCGCCTGCCCCGCTCGCTCAACACTGATGGCTTTGCCCGCTCACAGAGGTTGACATCCATACAAAGTAACATTTGATGGAGCCGGAGTTCAATGAGTCGCCTCAGCCATACCGCTCGCCTCTCCGCACGACACCCGACACATACCCGACCGACACATGCCTAGCGCCGTGCCCGACCGACCATGCCGATCGACCGCAGACCGCAGACCACACCCTCTTTTTCCTTGTCAAGGAAGCTTAGCTATCCGAATTCCGATCCGATGGTGGTGCAGCTTCAAATGCGAGCTGCTCTGCCTCATTGGAGCGTAAGCGAAGCCGACAACTGCGCCGCCGTGAACCTTCGGATCAAAAGCCATCCTGGGCTGGGCTGGGCAGGGCAGGCACTGCTGACCGGCTGAACGGCCCGGAGAGGAAGGCGAATGAAATCGTCTTTTCTGTCAGATGTCATGAACAAAAAGGAAAGCTACAATTAGAATGCTTGGTTCTTCACTATCATACAAAAACCATGACACACCCCCGGAAACACCGATGGGCAAAACACGGTTAAACCGACCACGACACCTGCGTTGCATCATCATACTCCAAAGATTGGCAGTTCCCCGGAATTTGCAGCTGGGTCGCCCCGAGGATGCCGAGATTAGATCCGCTGACCTTGGTCGCATATGCGCCTTGAAACCAAACATCGGTGAAGGCAGCGAAACCCGACAACGAGCTGCCGTAATACGGACGTTCCACGACCCACTCGGCATCCACTCTCCCCAAAGCCTGACCGCCAGAGACCGTCATGGTGTAAGTATAGCTCTGGCTCAGGTTTGTCAAGGTGCTGTCAATCAGTTAGCTGCAGACCCAAACACTGTAATGCAGGGTTCAACTTGCATCTTTCCCGATGTGGAAGAGGTTGTGTTAATAGTTACTTCGAACCAATCATATGGCGCCACTGTTTCAACGGACGTCAAAAAGAGTTCTAAACAAACTCAGAGTTGACATCCTACCTGGAAGAGATGTGATGGTCCAAGCACCGGATGGAATCCATTGCCACCAAGCTTCATTTCTGTATACAATTGTGAGTTCTATTTGCTGTGCATTCTATTGAAAGCAGAAAGTGAACATACGTGACCACTCCAGTCGAGTTGTGAATCTAATTCAGGCGTTTGTTAGTTTATACAGTAATGATCCAGCCCCATGTACTCAACGTACCTGACACGATGTCCCCGACTGCAGCAGGGCCGAGGTCCAACTGTCACCGTCAATCCCGGCCCACGCAGCTGCGGCCTGCGGATACTGCGTCACACCCGTCCGCTTGGTGCAATCAGGATGCTGGTAATACGCGTGAATCACCTTGATGGGATCGGCGGATGTTGCATGGTTCACCGAGCCGCACCAATTTCCGCTGGTCGCAGTCGGGTTTGCTCTTTTCTCCTTTCTCATTGGATTCTTAGTGGGGGAGATGCGTGTCGTGGATCGTGCCTTGTCGATTGCTATCGGTACCAGCTTGATTTCAGATTTTGGTATCGGTTTGCCCTTGTGCGTAGCCTCAACGCTAAATTTCAACTGGGCGGTAGCCAGCCGAGCTACAGAGGCCACAATCAGAAGAGTAGCGAGAAGAGATCTCATAATGGCTGAATGACTCGTTTGAGTCGGAGCGAGTACAGGCGAACCGAGGGCAGCTGGGCGACAACGTGTTCTCCAAGTAGCGAGCGAGCGCAGCGCATCCATAAAATGATGCAGGGTCCTGTCCCCTTTTCTAGTCTTTTTTTTTTTTTCGATATTGATTGCCCTCCCCCCAACTTAGGCAGACGATGAACGGCGCACCAAAAATGGTGCTCGGCATCCAACGTGGCCAGCCGGTACTGTCACCCCGCGTCATGAGGACCGGCTGGTAGCGACTTGGGCTGAGACCCGCACGCCGGTGCTCCAGCATCCGAGCCAGCCATTCCGGATTCAGCTTGACGATTCTGGGCGTTTGTCCGGCCTAGTACCACCATGGATTCTGACAAGATCGGCAATAGGTATGACTGAACTTCACGAGGGGGCTTGGCCTCGATAGAACCCAACGCTGGGATGGCCTCGGTGGAGATTGTCACGGGAGACAGGCAACAAGTTAGTGGCTCTTGTCCGGGTTGCGGGAAACATCGCCACAATTTCTGCCAGGGCCGGCAGCCCTACCTGGTTGTGGAGAGGGAGGAGGGTTGCAATTGATACCTCCGGGTTTCAGCCCCACATGTCTCAAGGGCCGTCGGCAGCGGGGTGCGGTCGGGATGACTCTCAAGGCAGATTACACACGGGCACTCGCAGGCGCCGGTTTCGATAGGTCCTGCAACCGGCCAACGGCTGACCCGGCCGACCGGATCGTAAGCGCTCGGCTCAACTGCAGCACCTATGTTCCCAACCGCCCCCTCGGAGATTGCGGTGACTACAGCGGCGTTCTTTCTCTCTGTATACGTAGCCCGTTAGAGTGAAATATCGAATTCGGGGGTGCAATGCACAACCTACCAACCTACTTCCTCCTCCCTTCGCTGCCACTTCAGCACGCAACCCGCAGATGACGACAAGAATTGAGCCAGAGCTGATCGCCCCATGGTGTTCCTCGAGATAAGCGAGCAAAGACGCGGCGCAGCTGAGGATCACAGACTAGTATTAGCCGTGGGTGTCAACTTGCGAACTATTGGGGGTTGCGTTGCATCGAAGCGATCAGGCGTGGGTTGTCGGGAGACACTAGCTAACAAAATGGTGGTGCGGGGCTTTTGAGGGTTCATATTCGTCCGGACAAAACTAAAGTGAGTCCTTATTTTTCGCTTGGCATACACGTAAACGATGTCTTGGACTGACGCAATCTGACCATTTTCCGGCGGAACACGCGCGGGATGCGACTCTCGGAGTCCTGGGGCGGTGGTGGGAAGGTGGGAAGGTGGGAAGGTGGAAAGCTTTTTGGTGCTTGACAGAAGAGAAAAAGGCTTGGTGGGCACTCCAGTTCAATAAGAGCTCAGACCTCCCTGTGAACCCCCCCCCCCCCCCCCCTTCCCCCCAAGCGACAGGGCGCCCCAGCTCGCCATGTGCGCCGAGACAAGGCCCCCAATGGAGCGCACTCCTGCCTGAAACAAGTGAACTCTAGCTCTTCAGCTTGCCAGAATGCGGGACGACTGGCGATCTCCCACCTAGGCACCTCGGCATTCCCATCTTCTGCCTACAATAAGGTAACCTTGAGAGGGTAGGTAACCTGCCAACGTTTTCCTGGGTTGGAATGCTTCCCGCGCGCACTCCACAACCTATGCATCCATCCATTCGTATCGAGGTACCTGCGCCGAAGAGTCATTGACTGGGAACAGACAACCGGACGATTGTGCTGAAGAATGCCTACCAAGTCCGTGTTGTCTGCCGTCGCTGTCGCCGTCCGATATACCCCACAATCACTGTTACGCTGGGTAGGCGTCTGCGATCCCATCCAGTCCTACCCCGGATACGGCTAACTGCTCGAGAGACACTTGCACACTAGAGCACCTAACTACTTGACCTAGGTACCTAGGTAGGCTAGGTGCGTACCATGGACTTCGTACTGACCAGATGTGACAAACAATGTGTCCAAATTGAGTAACCTGGCCTACAGCCAGCCCAGTACCTTCCCTTGGTAAATACCTACCTGGATACTGCAGCTCTGAGTCGGAGCAGACAAAGAGACCGGGACACGCCGACTGATTACGTCGACGAGGCTAGGGCTACCTGCATAAAGGTTTCCCGATGATGGGCCTGGCTTTCATGTCTCATTTCCTCCCTGCCTGTGCTACATGCATACATGCATGCCAAACCATTTTATTGGCCGAAGCCTAGGTAGATACGTGATACAGACAAGACTTGTCTGTGTATGCGTTACCAGTCAGGCCTGGCAGTGCAGGATACGGGGCCTGGGGTTAACTAGGGGGAAGAGGGAAACGAATTTCCCGCTCCAGTCTAGTCTTGTGCACCGTTTCTTTTCTTTCTCCTCGGGTTGTCTCGTACTGTCAACCTCCGAAGGGTGGATACCTTAGGGGGGGGGGGGGAGGGGCAGTTTTGATATAACTGTATTTAACAAACGTCCCACGGGCTTCCTTGCCCATAAAAGTCTTTTAACTCACTACCTACTAGGTATGTCCTCTCGCATCCGGGAAGGCTTTGAATTTGTCTCGCCTTCTCATCTTGCATCGCTGTCAGAGTGAGCACCTTCCAAGAAAGACCTGGTATTACATATGACACGCACCCGGCTCCATTGCTACCTTGCCTTAGGTTAGGTACTTGGGCAGATGTTACCTATACCAAGAACGCCACATGCATCAGAGATACGTAGGTACTCACACACTCAGATCACACAGGCTCAGCAAGTATGCCCGTGTTACCCTCCACAAGCAACAGCGAGTCGAAAATGGCGATCCTTCCGATAGCTAAGCGCCTGTCATCCAGAGCTCAAGGTTGGCGACACATTCCCTGTGGGGTTGAATGCGCACAAAATAACTGCTCTATCCACACAGTGTAATCCCATGCTATGTTCGGTTACATATTGAAAGGTATCAACATGGGCATACGGGAAAACAGCCACAGGGCCAGGTTTCCAATCTATGAGGGATATTGTACAGTTTGTCTGAACCAGACCATGCACACTACGACACGACAACCCGACAGCGTCACACCCTCCGGGATTGTTGTTCGCCACGATATTGTACATCCACCCCCTTCCCCAACTTCTTCAATGCAGTGTACACAGAAAATACACGTATTCCTGCCCAAACGCCAGATTCCGGCCAATCCCATCATCCAAACATCCACCCCGCACCTTGACGCCGCCAGTATGATATGAGAACAGGCCGGATTCGTTCGCCTGCAGAATCGGATGCCCCATGCATCCCGTCCAGTCGGCACTCCACCCTCGTATCCGACATCCATCGGGCCGTGTAACGTGGACCCGGGCCCGGTCTAACCCAACCCAACCCAACCAACCAATGCATCAGCCCCCTTCACACACCACCGTGACAGGTAATATGTATGTCCGAGCAATAGCAAATCAACAAACACCACACCCAACACTACGAGCTGGAAAATCAACCCCCCTTCTTCCTGTGCCCGCCCAATACACCCTGTAAAGGCGGCACCCCCAAGCTCTCCGGATCCGGCTCCGGAATCCCACATCGCACGCCCAAGCTCCGCCACAGCCCGCCCACTACTCTCTCCTCGGGCAGGAAAACCACTGTATTCGCATAGATGCGACATTTCGGTTCGGAAAACAACCTCGCCTGGCAGCCGTCGCGCTTGTTCGCGACAAAGACGCCGCAGCCTACGGGACGGCCAACTGGCATGTCGAAGCATTTCTCGCTTGATGCTGTATTGGCGGTGCTGTCGTTGTCATTGGGAGAGAAGGGAAGCGACATAATGGCGCTCCCCCGGCAGTGGTAGGGGCCGGGAACGCCGGAAAAGATGGTGGCGGTGATGGGGAGGTGGGTTTCGGTTGTGTTGGCGGTGGGTGAGTCGTTGATGTTCACTTGGCCCGTGTCTTCGTGCACTTCTCCAGAGGCGGGGACGGATTCGAGGGGGTGAGGATGGGTGTGGCCGGTTTGGAGGAGGAAGAGGAGGAGGGGGGGAAGGAGGGTGCTGAGATGCATGTGGCAATGCATGGCGGGCGTGTAAGTACATGCACGTCTAGTAGAGATGTGTGCATCGCTTGTTGTCTAGAGATGTCGTATCTGTCTTTCACATTGTCCGTTTCGGGAAGAAGCACAGTTTTTGCTGAAAGATGTTTAGCGGCAACTCCGCTTGGTATGCGGAGAGACTGACACTGTTGCTGTCGTATCGGGAGTGGTGGTGGCGATGCATGAGTCGGTTGTGCCAAGACCAAGCTCCCAGGTCGGTTTCACAACCGTCTCGTCCACCCTGTACCCTGACCTCACTTGTCGGGTAATGAAGGACACGGGAAACCCCATGCGAGGCTGCTGGGTGATCATTAGACCGACCGGCGCACTGCCCGGCTCCGCATTTCGGGACCGGAGTGCCAAGATTCGACTCTTTAGGAGACGCGCAGCTGCCGTGGCACACTTCTAAGCAGCAGCTCCGGCACCCGCGACTCCAGATTGGCCCCCAATCCCGCCGAGGCGGCTTCGGGCTCGAAGATTTCGACCAATTGAGAGGCTTTGATCTGCTGTGCAGCCCGAGGGCAGTGGTGAGTCGGCCTCTGTTACCTGACATTTCTGCGTGTCGCCCAAACCGGAATGTGAAAGGACAGACATGTCAGTTGCGGGTCCTGTTTGCTAGTTCTGATGGGGAGCTGTGATCTAATAACCTGTGCGCTGGCTTCCCTCCAGTTTTATCTCTGCGGAAATCGGAGGAGATGACTGCCTATAAGAAACACATTCGTTGCTATCAAGTCTCTGACTGAATGGTGTGGTTCTCCAAGTTCTGTTCCAGAAGTTTACACGCCGGAAAACAAAACAAAACGTGCCCGTCTGGTCCTTTGGTATCTGCCGACTGCCTCGATATCGTGATCTCCAACATCAGCACCGCCACTATGGAGCCTGCTGCTTGCGGCTGTAGCAAGTGCTCATGCACAACAACCTGCGGAGGTTGCTCCTGTTGCTGCGTGAGTCCATCATGTCCCGTCCCTCGCCTGCATAAGTTCATGTATCGTCTGCTTTGTTAGCTGACAATGTTCCAGAACCATTGAGCTTAAGCACCAACACAAGCCTCATCCTCTTCCACCTGTTGTGTATGGAAACAAGAGAAACGATGTGAGGTTGGAGGAGAGGAGAGATATCAGCTGTGTTGATTGGGGGCGTTGACGGTTCAAATCTGCTTCTATTATAGAATGGTCGAACCTGATGAGTTCCAATGCCAACCGTGTGCCATCTATCCTGTCCTGAAAGGGTATCGTGATGCGAACCTGGAGATTGCATGCGTTTCTACTTTATAAATGCATTCGTATCTGTCATTACCGATCCCGATGACAGCGGCCCATTAACCCCCAACCCGTGTGGGTGCCCAGTCCGTAAGCCAAGTCCTGGCCTTGTTCAGGTCAGCGCCCTCCGCCTCTAGAGCAGCAATACACCATTCGCGTTCCCAAATGCCTTCGCCAGCCAAAAGCCCTGCCATGACTTGCCTGCGTTGTGAAGATTCGTCGACGCAGAAATGCATCGGCTTGCCGTGATCATCGATCTCTTCAAGGAGAGGCTTTACTAGAGGTAGCGCAGCAGCTGCCGAGGAGCCGATCTTCTCTCGCCCGAGGTTCGCCCGCCCAGTCTTGCACCATTCATTGGCGCACCATCTCTTGCTGCATCCAGTCATAAGTTGCGTCAAGTAACGCCTTTCGATGCGTCTCCGCAGCGCCTTGCCCAGGGGGTCGTGCATGCTGACGTACAATGGAGAGAAACACAGGCTACAGAGTCCTAGATCGTTCCCAGCACCTTGGCCCATCCGTGTTCCGTCGTTGATCCTGCCGCGAGGCCCGACGCCATGGAGCGTGCGTCCACAAAGCTCGTTCCTGCACACCTTGGGTTTTGTTCTAGTAACCTTATCGAGCTCGTGATTTGCGATATGTGCTGCCATATCTCGAAGGCGCACAATAGAGCCGCAGAGATGACAATCTGTTGTGCGCCCTCCATCTGCACGTTCATGGGCTGTCAGGCCCGACAGGACAGTTTCCGCCTCGGACGAGGGGTCAAGGGGATCGCCTTCCTGAGGGACTTCAAGGTGGCAGAACTGACAGAGAATGAGCTTCCCAGGACAAACCGTGGTCCGATGGCGCGCCAGTTCTGGCAAGGACGGGAAAGAGAAGGGACTGGTCGGCCCGCAGAAAGAGCAGGTATGCGAAGTGTGTTGATAGTAATCATGCTTGGTCTTGCTGAGTGTTGTCGAGCCGTAGGCGTCTGGGTGCATTGGGCAGTGCCAATGGCTTGCCCATTCCTCCGAAGATTTTTTGAAGACCCCTTTGCATTGCTGGCAAACAACATTGTTCCGAAGGCAAAAATTCTCGTGCAGCATTATCGTCCGCTTGGGAATCCATTGCCGACAGTTCTTGCATTGCTCTTCGTCAGAGTTCTTTGCCACCGAAGTGTCGTCAAGATCTATAGTTGTGTTCGCTGCCGAGCCTTCGGCTTCGGCGGACTTTGCGCGGAGGCTATATCGTTGCGGAGTAGAGCCAGGGTTGGAACCGTCCGGGTGTGAGAAAGCGTGGACCGAGATCAACAAAGCTTCAGCGTCTTCGAGCTCAGCATTGGTGGGCTGAATGACAATTCGTTTCACCCCGTCTGACGGAGACGAGACGTCGGCAAAGATGAACTCGGAATCGCGTGGAGGAGCCCGTTGCCGCCGGGACTTGGGACTGACAAAAAGGTCGATATCGTGACCGTCTTGAACGGTCAGTTCTATTGAGACTGGACGGGACTTATCCCATGCGGGTAGCGTGTAGTTGACATAGTCGCCTGCCAGGACTTGCCCGTCCACCGTTTTCCATTTGTCTATGGTCTGGTCCATAGAACTTCCTAACGCGGTCCCGGGCGCCCTGAGCTCCTTGGCCGCAATCTGACGAACAGTTTCCCTCGCTTGCTCCTCGTTGAGAGCCTCGATATCTACTTCGAGGTCTGTATCAACAACACAGATTCCCTCGCCTTCTGGCCCAAACTTATCAACGAGGAATCTAAACTCCTCGCCTTTCACACCTTTGACGGACAGTATGGATTCTTTTGTCAATGTCGTGAAACTGAGACGCAGCTGTCGTTCGAGGAGAGATTTCCAATCACCGGGGTTGTACCCTGCCTCCAAAGGTCTCAGTCGAACATAAGTTCCCTTCGGGAGCTGGTGGGCTTTCACAAGAATCCGGAGTCCGAAATCTTCTGATGCAGCATCTTTCTCCTCGGTGAGGTCCACCACATCGTTGGATGTTAGGCTGTCCTGTAGGTCTTCCTCCTTTATTCCCAGGGCGTCCAGCAAGTATGAACTCAAGGCAACCTCATCCTCTTCGGCAGAGAACTCGCGGATTCCGGCATACACAGAACTTCCATTTTTCTTGTTGACCAGCTGGAACATGAGCGGGTGCGGAAGCTGTTGGTAGGAATCGCCATGCTGCAAGGAGCTCTCGTGTCGGGTTGCACGGTTCGAGTATGGATTGAATGAGTCGAACGCCGTGAACGAGTGGGGTATTGCTGCTCTGTTGGTGGAGGCTGCAAGCAGTTGCCCCAGGGCCGATTGAGGAAGAAGAATCTTGTCGCCTTGCAAGCCCTTTGAAGCAACACGGTCGGGATGTGCCACCCGTAACGAGGTCGACCAATCAAGGACGACTGGCTGATCGGACATCTCTGCGAGGCTTGAGATTAGTTCGAATCTGGATGGAGCTGGATTGCGGGGATGGGACGCAACGAAATCTCGGGCACAAACTTAATCCCCTCGGCTGTTACCTCTTGTGTAGAGGGAACTGAAGCACATCGCGGAAGAGACACGGTAATTTGTGTCAATTGTCGAGCTTGTTCATCAGTCAGCGAGATTCGCCGAGTTTCCAGAATCGTCATCGGGGCGGCGCGCGAGGTCAGGCAGCGGTGCGTGGCGTGGCGGGTGTGCGCTGGAAAAAAAGTGGTTCCTAGCACGTGATAGGATTAGGATGGCGATACAGTCCAAACCCTGAAAGGTCATTCGTGTGGTACCTCCCGCAATTTGTGCCAGTTGTTTAAGACCGCATGAGGAATTTCTAAGGCCGTGGTGAGAAAATTTAACGACTCTATGTAAGAAATTCTGGACTTAAATTGTTAAACCAGGGCCTAAATATTCTGGCTTGACCCCCGCTGTTCAAATGTTGCACAAGAACCTGCCCGGCTGGCCAAGTTACCAAGTCTCACGCTAACAATCTTCCATAGGTTGGATTGTACTGCCTGCTGAAGGTTAACCCTGCGATTCGCGTCTCTCAAGGCCGCGCTCCCCAAATGGACAATAACTCGATCTAGGCCGTGCCGTGGCTTGCACCACCCACCACGGCACCAACGTGCGGGACACGCCGTCACCAACGTCCCCTGTCCCTTTATTACCGGGTCGGGGGGCCACCTTGACTGGACGATTGCTATTGAGAGCTTGTTTGAGACCCAATTGGTCTTTGTGAACCCATAGACAGGATTCCGTCATTGGATTCCCCTCTCCGAAGAAGCTGCAAAGGTCTCATGTAACGCTACCAGACACGTTCCTAAATGAGGTTGTCTTAGTGGGAGGGGAATTTGGGGTTGTCGGCCAACTCATCATGCCTCCACAGCTGCCCCACCAGATGAATGCGGGGGATCCTCATATGGGGCATGCTTAACCGAGCAGTGGTGCGATAAGATAAAGAACACGCGAATGGCATTTAGCCGCTGGTCTTCGTGCCACGATCGTGATCAGGATGTGTCAAGACAGCCGAATTGCAACTCGATCGATGTGACCCCCGCGGCAGCTAGCTCAACATTGGGGCAACACCACACGGGTGGCGGGCCGGAGAGTCACGCGTCCAACAGGCGCTGGCGCTAGGACCGGAAGCAAATCTACCTATGCAGGCCCCTAAGCTCTTGGGGCTGCAGAATGGGATTTTTGGGGAAGGGGATAGCGACGATCTAGATCCAGGGTCCGATCCCAACAGCTGGGACCCATTAAATATCACCACTCACTCGCGACGCTATTGCTTTTGCGTGTCGCCGCCATTTCGCTGACTGGACCGTGTGCGTAGCTTGACCCTCTTTCCCCGTTTTCGCGCCTTGACCGCCATCGACCACGTCGGATCTCCACAACGCATCACCGCCTCGACAAGCCTGGCTCTCGGAAGCGGCGCGCCGTCCCGGACGAGCCGGCTTCCTGGCGGGATCCCCCAAGCTTGGCCGACCTTTATCTACACTCGTTGGCCACTGCTCGACACCCTTTCCACTCCTCCAACCTCCCAACGCCTGTGTTTCCTGAGAGTACAACCGCCTGAAGATTGTTCGCGCGGCCGTGAGGACCCCCTCCGAACATCCTAGGAGCCGATTCACCAGGGGATCTCTCCTATTACCGAGGGCTCGACAAGGAGATATAAGGGCCCAATCTGAAAGTTTAAAGCCTCGTATTTCCGAACTAGGGCCTGAATATCTTTATTCGGCGCCTCGTAGTAGACCCCCTTCACTGTTGGCACCGTGGTCCGAGCATTCGCTGCGATGACCCAACCGGAGGTCTCGAACAACGCGACGCTACCCCTCGAAATCGAAATCCAACAACACAGTGCTTTGCTAGACCTCCTCACGAACTCGTTGGTTCTCGGCCACACGGCGCCCTACCTCTCTTGCTACGATGTTTTAAATCTAGCTGCGACTTCGCGCGCCTTCCGCTACTTGATCTTCCACACACCCCAAGTCTTTCGTCGTCTCGACCTTGGTGGCGTCAAAACAGCCCAGTTTGATGTCGACGGCATCGACCGAGGTGGTGAGCTATGGCGCAACGTCCAGCTAGATGAAGCTCTGACCGAGGAGGAGTAAGCTTTGTTCACACACATGATATTGTCGGATTCACAGGCTGATACAGTCTTCGGCAGCTTTTACTCCGGCCCTCTCCGCGGCATCTTCTCGAACCTTCGTCGCGCCGACATCTTGCGGGACGTTCAAGTCCTTTCGCTCGACGGCCTCTCGGTCACCGCCGAGTTAATTCACGATATCCTCGTCGATCCGTCCTTCTCGATCCGAATCCTGTCCATCCGTGGCGCCAAGAACTTGAACGAGTTGAAACTTCGAGGCGCGCTTCAATACGCTTGCCGAGAGTCTAGGCCTGAGGGCACGCCGCGGCTCAAAGGACTATATGTGTTTGGGCCCCAGGATACCTACATTTCCGGAAGCACTCCCGAGAGTGGCGGGTCAAGCCCGTCGCGCGCGGGGACGTCGCCGACTGGCGTGAGTGCCTCGTGGAACGACCGTAGCCAGAAAGCACTGGCAGCGTCGTCGGCAGATGAGCAAGAGGGATGGTATGTTCGTCGCGGGGAACAATTCCCTGGCCGCAACCGCATCGCCGCGCAGTGGGCTACCACACTCGTAGCCTGCCAAGGTGTGATCGCTTTTGACGCCGTGTTGTGCACTGGCCCGAGGCACTTGAACTCGTCAGCATGGGGATCTATCAGCATCGATGCTCTCAACGCGGCAGGCTCCCCAGCATCCGTAAACATACCCCACTATGCTGTAGCGACTCACAGTCTGGACGGATGTGCCTCCTGCGGCACCGCACCTGAAGGATGGACAGTCTGGGGAGAAACGCCAACGCCGGAAAGAGACGAGTATGACCGACGTACCAGCAAAAGTCTCTCGGATGAGATTGGGCGGTTCCCTCTCCTCGCCCCTCCGCCCATGCACTCGGCAAATGTCAACGTAGCTATGTGCCCATCGGGGCAGTCCGTGAGAAGTCGAATCCCGTCCCTCCTCTCGGCTTCAAAGCAACCCAAGGCCCGGTTCATCCCTCGGTGTTTCGATTGTCTCAGAGAAAGATACTGCGCGGCCTGTCATCGATGGTGGTGCGAGTCGTGTTACCTCGGACCCTGGGCATCAAGGCCCAGTGGCTACGGGGGACCAGTAATCGCAGGGACCGAGCCTGTAAGCCAAACCCCTCCCACTGCTGGACACGCGCCCTCCGCTGCCAGCCAAACCCCCTTGACTGCGAGCCACTCGACACTCAGCAAGAACACGGGACATTGGAAAACCATGAGCGGCGTATGCACTCAAGGGGATTGTTGGATCAAGCGCTTCAATGACAGCAGGACCGCTAGTTCGTAACATCTGTCGAGGTTGCACAAAAGGTCTACGCCCCTTGGGCCTTCTGACTTTCACTCGCCCGTCGTATTCTGTCCCCTGCTGCCTCATCAACCTGGGCCCCTTTCCCGCTTGCATGCTAATGGTTGTGTTTAGATCCGCGTGTTCCGCGACTGCTGGGAGTGTGGCATGAACGTCAGTTTTCCGAGCACCTCATCACAGTAACGTTGCTAAAACCCACCAGTGCCGAGATTGCATCGAACGGACGCAAAAGAGATGTCGCAGCTGCGGAGGTGGTTATTGTATCAACCACAACGAAGGCTCAACCCTGACCTCAGTAAGTTCTCCGATGCTCCGTGGTACAGCAATGACGACTGACATGCGCGGCGTTACAGTGCGACTGTGGGTTGCCCCTGAAGTCATCGGCTTGACCAACGCGCGGATAGCATTGCTGACGTGTCTCGTCTTATAGGGTGTTCGGGAGGAAGTCGACATGTCCGGGAGATGTATTGATCGCATCGCCTTGACCCATGACCCTGCTCGCTTCGCTCCTACTTTCTCTGTACAGAGATCACCTCCCCTCCATCTTGTACAGGCGCATCGGACGTCGGCATTTCACCTCCCCAACTAGATTATCGCCTCTCGTCAAACCAGCTCATGCAACTCCACTCCATCCTTTTCTCCGCCATGGATCGCTTAACGATATGCTTGCAACCCTACGCCCATTTCTCATGATAACACCGATGTTGGCATCGCCACCTTCTCTCTTCAGTAACTTGATCATCACCAACTCACTTTTGCTTCAATTGCACTGCATGATACCCAAGAAAACATTTGTATATAGTTTGGATGTGTTTTTAGCTGTTTCAAGTTAGCACAGGAAATCCATGGTTTACTTTTCCACATCTGGCTCCCGACTTCCGCCCGTGATGAATTAGCGAGCTGGGCTCGGAACCCAGCAGCGGCAGTGGACGGGTGTACGCGCGTCGAGTCGACCAACTGGGCTATAGCATTCTCTTCTCGGCGCAGATTTAGCCATTGCCCTGTCGTCATGGTTTGGGAAAAGAATGAGGGGTCAATTTTGTTTTTTTTTGGCGAGCACACGGCTAGCCGCAGAGCCCCATGGCCCAATCCCTGGGGGACGTTACACTTCGGCATTGTGCCTAATTTATAGCACCCCATTGGCCACGGAAGTTGTCCCGGAAAGGTGCAATGCAATGGAG
>Ga0247763_1001267_pt1 | contig 14570 bp, 17 predicted proteins | sample UWRJL141409B4_FD_179926 | JGI IMG/M metagenome (GOLD analysis project Ga0247763, IMG submission 179926) | Plant litter microbial communities from Arlington Agricultural Research Station in Wisconsin, United States - UWRJ-L141-409B-4 | ecosystem: Environmental > Terrestrial > Plant litter >...
GACCAGGGAGAATATCGTCGGCAGGTGAGCTGAAGGCGCGATATTTAGCACCCCTCAGGTGTGAAATGGCCGCAACTTGCTCTGTGCATTCATTGAGGACATCCATCCAGTAAGCAGCTGTGAAAGCTCTGCTCGTCGATGCCGTGCGCCGTTGGCGCTGTGAGTCTGCAGTCTGCACAAAAGTTATTTTTTCGCCAAGACCTCGAATGTGGCTTGCCCAGTCAGCTCCGCAAGGGCTGCCTCTGAGAAGCCGTCCCCCACTCTGGGTCAGTGTCCAGATTAACCCGATCCCACAGTCCTGGGTAGACGTCTCTCCTCGCGCAACGAGGCCCCCCGTTGATGCTTGCATGCATTATGGCGTCGCATCGGGGTGCGAACCGACTTCCTAGCGCGGTGGACAAGTCCAACTTCCCACACACCTTCAATACACTAGCGCCACCATCCACCCCTCTCCCATCCACCCACATCACTTCAACGTCGATATCGTCCTTCCTGAGTGGCCGCCCTATAACGCCAAAAAGCCACCGCAGCCAGGGGCAGGGCCACATCGTTGCCACTCAGTGGCTCAGAAAGTCAGCATACATGAACGAGCCTTTCCGGACACGAACTGTCCATCTTGCTGCCTCCTTTGTACGTGTAACGTATCGATCGGCCGGTTTCAATCTGCGCGCCACACCTTCCAGCACCCACGAGGTCCATAGGTTTGGGCTTCAGCTCTAGCCACTCGTGGCTGTAAGGCTGTTACTCTCCACCGCCATTGGGTCTAGTCGACATGGTCTATTTTAGAACTCATCAATTCTGCAGGCATGACATCTCGGACTCTGTCTATTAGAGTTGAGGGTAGTAACACACAAGCAGCGTGGGATGGCGGGATACCACGTCGGCGACTCGTCCAATCCATATCCCGCCGCTTCCCGCGCTCCCCAAAATTGGCCCCTGAGAGACATTGGCGAATGACCGTCGCTATCCCGCCTGCTCGGACGCACCGGCCACCTCAGCCATCCACCTGGGTAGCAATCTTCCCCATATTCAGACTCTAATCCTTCTCGGCAATGGCCTGTAACCGCTCATCGATTTCCTCCTCCGTCAGCGTCCTGAAGCCGGGGTCCGTACCGTCCGTTCCGTCTCGACGCGGGCCTCCCACAATACCAATCTCAATTTCCGTCTTCTTGAAGTCCATGCTCAGCACCGTGCTAAGCGTGGTGATGGCTAGCTCCACCACGTCCTTCCAATCACCTTCTGCATAGTCCTTGTTCTTGAGCTTTTTCTCGAGCTGGTTGAGCGCTTCCTGCTGCTTCGGACCCGCAGCGGTGCCCTTGTACCCAATGTAATAACCTGCAGGGTCACACTTGAAGAGCTGGGGCCCAAGCTCCTCATCAAGGGATATCAAAGACGTCGCCACTCCATATGGCCGCATATAGGCCTGCCGCTCATTGTCAGCCTCGCTCTCTAATACGTCGCCTTACAACAGGGGGGCTATGCTGGCGGGTCTAGGCGGGTCGCACAAACTTACTCGCTGGGTGTAGACCTGGCTGATGTTTGCAAGACGCTTGGCCAAGACGTCGCATGGCATCTCATAGCCATACTTGTATCTAAACTCAGCGGCTTCCGACTGGGCACGCTGGGAGAAGGCGCGGGCATCTGCAATAGAACCGGTCATAACGCAGCCAACCGACGGCGAGAGCTGGAAGATGTGCGAAACCGACGAGGGGTCGATGAGTTTATCCTGCATGAGAATTGTCAGAGCTGATTCGCCTCCTCAGGCAGCAATATCAGAATACGACCTACCGGCACCTTCTTCTGCGACAGCACAACAGCGCAGTTCTTGCCCCTCACGCCAATCGACATGATATTGGCCGCCGTGATAGCCTTGAAGGCATACTCTAAAACGCGGAGAACATTATCAGCTCATCTGTGGCCCTATAACATCGTCGTCTCCCGAGGCTCGTCATCTGCATCGTTAGGGGGAATCGGCCCGGGATAGCGCCGTCAAGCACCGCGTACACAGTAAGTCCAACGTACCAACTTGGTACAATCTTCCCTGCTCCGAGAAGATCGTGATGTGTCGGTCGTAGCCCGCGCTGCCTTTAGAAAACGGTCAATGAGGATGCGCAATACGAGTGGAGCTTCCATTGGAAAGCCTGATGACCGACATGGTCCCGGAGCAAGCTGGGGCTGACATACCCGACATCTTGAAAATTCCAAAGCTGTGTAGCTCTTTGTAGACAATGTATAATCGGGCCGGCTCGGTGTTGTCTTTTGGCTGCGGTGGTATCTGTTTCGTGGATGGTGATGGTTGCGCAGGCGGCAGGGAGCTTGGTCGTTGTTGGAGCTCGAGGCGGCGGCGCCTGGAACGCGTTGCTTCGGTTTGCCTGGAGAAGGCTGAGGAGCTGGGGCCACTTCTTGCCTGAGATGCAAGGCGACGAAGCAACCAGATGTTGGGTTTCCCCACACCTTCACTGGGCTTATCAGCCCAAATGACTGTTGCTGGGGCTCCGATAAGGCCTAAAATTTTGCTGAAAGTGGTGGGTTGTGGGTTCGCGTCAAATGGTCAGATGAAGCAGCAACAACGCCCAATAGGACACCCGATAATACTGCATTCGTCGCCATAGGATTAGGTGTCGCCAGCGCTTGGTTGTGTGCGCTCCCTTGCTTTGTTCCGGCAGTCTAATCCGCTCCGGCTTTCTCCCCCCCCCCATCTTGTTTGCCGGCTGCGAGTTGTGAGGGTTTCGTCCCTCTCCCCCTCCCTGGGTAGTCATGTCCTACCGCAGCGCGCCAGCACAGCGTGTGCCAGCCTGGAAACGATTGGGCCTCAAGCTCAAGGGACCTGCATCTGGCGAAAGCCCTGCTGTCACTTCCAACAACAAAATTGCAAATCCTCCTCCCGACCGCTCGAATGTCCCTGCCAGTCTGAACGGCAGCCCTGCGAGCGCTCTCAAGCGCAAGTTACCCATTGCCAATTCCACCCCACACTCCTTGAACGCAACTTCTGTACAAACACCCAACAAGAAGGCACGAAGGGAAGAGCCAACCCCCGCTAATCGAAAGTCTGTTGCGTTCGCAGAGGGGACAAAAGACGCTCCTAATTTGGCAAGGAAGACGCAGCCTAAAGAACCAAAAGACAGGAAGAGGAAGACCAAGAAGCAGAAGAAGACTAAGGACTCACCTTACGACCTCGGGCCATCGCTTGCCTATCTCCGCCAGTGGCACACCGATCGAGACTCTTGGAAGTTCAATAAGAACCACCAGACACTCCTCATCAAGTATCTTTTTGACACCGACATACTTCCCTCGACCGATGTTCCAATATTCTATCAGTATATCCGCGACTTGAGGGGCTCTGTACGAACAAGACTACGCGACACGGCTCAAGATATCAAGCAGAAAGACATGGACCAGGGCGCTTCTGGGTTTCCTGACAATGTCAAGGATAAGGAAGAAAAGCAAAAAGCATATGATGACCTCCTGGTCGAGTTTGTCAAGCAACAGCAACAAAGGCGCAATGGAGGCTCGAGCAACACCAATGGCAACGGCAAGCGAAGCTTCGACGAGGTAGAACTAGCAATCCGCACCGCAGACCCTGCGATCAAGCGGCGATTACTCAAGCGGGTACGAGCTGAGATGGTGCTCGAGGAGCTTTCGGACAGTGAAAGTACTTCATCTTCCGAAACCACAACCACGACCACGACCACGTCATCTTCATCGTCTGGACGGGAGACAGCGGCAAACGCACCGGAACCGGCGAGGAGGAATGATTCACGGCCCGCAACTAAACGCCGCAGGCTAAGAGACATGAGAACAGACCACAGCGACGAAGATGAAAGCTCCGACTCTGAATCCGAGTCAGACTCGGAATCTGAAGTAGTTGGTGAAAAGTCCGCCAACAACCGGTCTAGCAGTAGCTCAAGTTCTTCAGAGGATTCTTCAGAGGACGAAGATATGGTAGAGGAGCCTGTTCAGGACTCTAGTTCCAGCAGTTCGTCTTCATCATCATCGTCCTCTGATTCGGATGTCGAGTCAGAGGAGCATAACTCTGGAAGCAGTGAGAGCGATGAAAGTCAGGATGAAGTGTGAAACAGATACCCAAACATCTGAACAAAATTGTCAGTGGAATATAAAGCTGCCAAGTCATTTGGCCCATGTTGGAACAATTGAGGAGCCTTCCACCTGCTAACAAATGTCTCGGCAATCATTGTGAGGTTTCCCAAAATTCATCCCTCCCAGGTTTGCAACAACCCCGCGTGGGGCAATGCCACTTGTCAGCCCAAGCAAGACCACGGTAGATAAGAAGGGCAAGACTCGCTCGTGGAAGACTAGTGGACGGATCCAAATGCGGCTAAGGAGCATAAGTGGCCATGAGACCGCAAAAGTCCGAGCCCAAAGACATTCTCCTCCTACTATCTACCTACCTCTCGAAATCATGATGTAGAGTATGGCTTCGTCGCCCCGCCAAAAAGCTGCCGGAACCAGAAGAAATAACCAGACCGCCGCCCATCGACTGCACTCCACCTTCTCTTCCACCTTACACTCTTTCCTTGCGCAACAAACAAGAAAAAAACCCAAAAAGAGACCTCCCGGGTAAACGCCATGCGCAATAGATTGCGATCCGCCAATCTCGATGAGTGACGCTGGCTATCGTCAGTTTGCCTACTCATGCATATGATGATGGTGAAAAAGCTATAGACGCCCAAGAATATTGTTGGTCCAAAAGCTGTCGATACGCCCACAAACAACGCAGTCGGCCGCTGGACAAGACCAGCGACCAGATAGAGGAGACAAAACAGGAGACGGTTGGCTAAGGAAACGGACAAAAAAGCAGAATACCTCCAATACATGATGCCCATGCCATGCTAACCCAAGCAACCGGTTTCTTCCCAATAAATGCTAAATTAAAACTGCAAGCAGATTTGCCTCCCTTTGTGATCCATCATGCATCTCCATCCACACGCCTCACCCCTCGATATATTCAAAGAAGTACCAGATGTCATCAAGTCATCACTCCATCAACCCCCCACTCCCCTGAGCCTGCTAGCTACGCTTCTTCTAGCAGCCTCGCAACCTCAAGCAGCCCGATACACTCGCCCCGCTTCTCGACGACAGCAATTATAGAGTCCTCGCAGCACCAAGCGTCTTCCTCGCCTGTAACAACGGCCGCTGTGCCCGCCGTTGTCTCGAGCATAGCGCGAATCCACTCAGCTGCGTCGCGGACCGTTGTATCTGCCGCAATGGACACAAAGTCCGCTTTAGGTGTCATCAACCAAGACAGCTGGTCAATCCCCTTGGCTAGGTCCAGCGGTTCAAGCCGCCGAATGCGCCGGGGTGATACGACGGTGCCTCCGTCGAGCCGCACCCAGCCCGACGGTGAAGCATAGCCAGCGCGGAGGACATCACAACCGGTTATGGCCGTTGTTGGCGTGGGACAGGCGTCGTCGATGTGGGGGATGGCATCGAGAGGGACGGCCCAGTAACGCATCTCCTCGCGAGGACGACGCAGGGCAGCGCCAATGGCGCCGCCAGGATGGTTTTTGGCGAAGACGGAAGCCACGCTCGGGTGAAGTTCCTGTGAGGCGACGATGGCGAGTGCGTCACCGACCGTGAGGGCAACGGTTGTGGAGGTCGTTGGGGCTGATACGCCAAAGGATATGGTCTCGGCTTCGTGGATTGGAGCTGGCAAGAGGATGGTTTCAGGGCGATGGCGAATGATCTCGCAGGTGTGTGGTCGAGTATGCGATGTGAGGAGGATAAGGGGGAGGGATTTATCGAGATGAGGAAGGAGGGCAATGAGTTCAGGTGTTTTCCCGGAGAAGGTGATGAGCAGGAGTGTGTCGCGCCGGTTATCGATCTGGCCGAGATCACCGTGCAACGCTTCGGTGGGGTGTAGGAAGACAGCTTGGATGGCTAGACTATTGAAAGTTGCGACGAGCTTCTTGGCGATGTGCCCCGATTTCCCCACGCCGATGACGACGACCTTGCCATTGTTCCCCTGATCGCCTTGACGCATGGTGATGGCGTCCACAGCCCGACTGAATCCATCTCGGGCGACGGGGTCGGCCGAATAGAGCTTGGTAAGGCTCTGCAGAGCAGTTGTCTCGGTGTTGAGAACATGGACGGCACCAAAGAGACGTTCCTCGAGGGCTATGCGGCTTTCGCAAACTGGTATGGCCGGTTCACTCAGGCTTAGGGCTTCGATGGGGGCGCAGAACTCGGACTCGGCAGGCGTAATAGGCGAGGGCGGGGACGGGGGAGGGATCGCCGGAAACGGCGCTGGGCGGAGCAAATAGACTTCGCTGTTGTGGACGGGGCGTTGCTGCTGCTGCTGTTCGCCCATGGTTTTTCCTCTCTCGCAAGTCAATTGGGAGGGAACGAAGGTTCCGGCGCCCCTGGGGGCTTTGTCCGACTGATATTCTCTTACGTCAAGCTCAGGCTGGTCCCCCAACAGCCGTCGGAAACTCGGAGGTTGTCGGTGACGGCAGATCGCGACTTCCCCCTTGGGCTCAGGGGACTCGCCCGGAAACGTCGAAGGGAGGGGCAGCTGATGTCTCCACATTCGATCCTCAGATGCTCTCTGACCTTTCAACCGCCACCAACCAGCGAGGAGGGCAGGATGCGGCTTCGCGGCTCGTGATGTGGTTCCCGGCGTTTCTAGCTCTTGGTGGTGAGGGGAAAGGGTGTGTGCGCTCAAACTATCATGGGATTTCTCCGCGGGCACAAGATTTGGCTGGTCGACGCCCAGAGTTCCGCAAAACTGGGACGGAAAAAAAGGAGGCCTTCAAATTGAGGAGATGGAAAATGGGGAAGTGGAATATGCCCACCGCGCCGGCGTATTTCGAAGGGCATGCTTGTTATAATCTTTGCCCCTCCAACTCCCTATCTAGCCCCACGTCAACGAAAGGGATCCCGTCATTCGGCAAGGCTAGCCCGGAACTTTAGCGTAGTGTGCGCGATCTTCAGGGTTCGGGGATCTTGGTAGCATCGACGCCCATCGCTGCCACCCTCCATGTTCCCCCTCCTCACCCCTCCCTTTGGTTTCCTATCGTGTCGGTCGTGTCGGCGTCCCGCTCACTGATGATCATAGATTAAATCTGATAAATCACGGGAGGCTGAGTTCTGCCGCTCCCGTCCTCCATCCCGCACCTGGGGTGTTGTGGCCTGGTTTTTAGCATATGTACGGCGTATGGGGCCTAAGTTGCCGTGCGGTCTTGCGTGAACTTGCGTGATTGCGGATAGCGCGCTGTCCATCCAGGAGCCTCCTCGATCCCTTTGCGCGGATCTGTGCCGGAGCCATGGCCGAACTCGGGTTCTATGAACGGACCAGCCTCGACGTAGACACCACCCATTCCCGCGGCGCGCCGTTCATCCCCAAGCCTGTTTGGAATAAAGAGCTGACACCGGAAAGTGCCAGTTATGCAGGCCGTCGCCACCCCACACCTCAACTCCAAAAGTTACGCAGTAGGTGTCTTCGCAAACAAAGGCCGCAAAGGCTCGGCATCAGCCCCTGAGGATTTGTTCCGTACTCCGGCGAACCGATGCGCCCCGTGGAAGCTTAACGCCGAGATCTGCGCCGGCCGAGTTAGGAGCGCAGCGGTTTTGCGCTTGACCAGGGCCGTGAGTGAGTTCAGCGCATCGGGCGAGGCAGATTCATTGAAACCGGAGCGCTTGCCGCGATCCTCGGAGCTCATGCAGTGATTGATGAGAGCGAGAGATCGAAGTAGTCAAATCTTGCGTTCTCCTATGACTCGCATTCCCTTGTGCATTGCTGCAACCTTCCAAACTCCAATTTGTCTGGCAGGATGACCGAGCGCCATCGCGTCATGCCGACGCGACTGCGTGCTCGAGTCAGCTTAGGTGGAAAGCAGGACTTTAGGACGGGAGTCTACTCTGCAACAATGCAACGGCAGACCAGCCAGCGCTGTACTCAACTCGAGTTGCCAAACCGGGTTCATATGAATTCAATACTACAAATCAAAGATATTTACGTCTCGAAGAGCTTCTCCTCCATGACACTACTCGCGAGCAGTGTTCATAGTGAAAAAAGATTGGGGACAGCAAAAATTTCGACCGGAACGGCCCCGAAGGACAATTCATAGCGGCTAGCACCACGATGTGCAATGCAGGCTCTCCGCCATAGTGCAAGGTGTTCATGATCTCCCTGCACTCAATCAAGGTAAGTATGAAGAAAAAAAGAAGAAGAAAGTGGAAAGAATTTGGGAGACAGGCGAATAATAAATAGGCGATCCAGGCTGGTCTGTGCACAAGGGCAAATTTCAATCACCCCACTTGGGTCCTAGGTTCCCGCCAAAGCGGGTCCGCTCTTCGGCGCGAATTCACTCAGCCGTCAAGCATTCCAGGTTCCTCGAAGAATGCTCGATGATCCAAGGAGCTTGAAGTGGCTGACATGTGTAGTTTCTGGCTGTCGTTTTTCTCGTCCAGCTTGATGGTCAAGGTCGCGATCCTCCGCTGGCACACTTCATCTGTGGCCCGTTAGCAACTGGGTCATATCTTATCGGATCAGCCCCGCTTCGCGGGGTGCTGGGCTTCGTTTCGCTCCGTCCGGCTTCAACAAATACCAGCAGCTCCAGGATTGCCTTGTTCAGACGTGTCTGTTCCGTTCTCGGGATTCCGTTCTCTTCTTTTGATTTAGATTCATGCCAAATTCTTGTCCCAATGTCCGAGAAAATCTCCGTTCTCTTCGTCTGCCTCGGCAACATCTGCCGATCAACCATGGCAGAAGGTGTATTCCAGTCTCTCGCGAAGCAAGGTCCGTATAAGGGTCGCATAGGGAGTATCGATTCTTGCGGAACGGGTGAGTTATCCTGAGCATATAATTCCTTCTTCTGGCCTGACAATGTGCCACAGGAGCCTACCACCTCGGCGAGGAACCCGATGACCGAACCATGTCGACGCTAGAGGACCACGGGATCACAGACTACGTGCATGCGGCACGCAAGGTACGGCGAGATGTTTCCGAAGATTCAATATTGTGAGCCCCTAACTGTGGTCGCATCAGGTGAATGCGGGCGACTTCGATAAATTCGACTATATTTTCGCCATGGACCGATCTAACCTCTCCGAGCTCGAACGAATGAAACAGCGTAAACCGAACAGCAAGGCCAAGGTCATGCTGTTTGGGGAATACTCGGGGGCGGGTAGGGCAGAGGTCATCAGCGACCCATACTATGGCGGACGGCAAGGGTTCGAAAAGGCGTACGAACAAGCGGCTCGGTTTTCGGAAAATTTCCTGCGAGACATATTTCCAGATATCGAAGCGTAGACATGATGCGACACGGAGGAGGCGTTGGCGTTTAGTGGATACAAGGTGATTCCGGTACACGGCATCTGTTATGATGAGTCGGGATGATAGGATCACATGGGATGACAGCTAGGAGGAAAGGGCAGCGTCGCGGGGCTATATATAGTTGGCTCGTAAAGCCCAGGAGTCCCCTCCGACGTGAGGACGGGAATTAGTTCTATTCAGGTTGATAAGGGTGATTCGTCGGTGTCTACACAGCGGCAGGAAAGCTGGGACTTTTCGAAACTTAGACTTCAATCGGGAATGGCGCCATGATCATGCCATGTCCGAACGATGCCAGTCTCAGCCCTACGACTATTGTCGACACTTGGGACACGCGCACGACGGGTCCAGCTAACTGGCCGGCCTGTTCATCTCGCTGGGATAGACGTGGTTTCCCTGCAACTCTCACTGAGCTTCCACCATCTCCATCCAATGAGCTTCCAGGTCGTTGCAACGCAGGAACATTGCATTCCGGACTACCTGATGTGCCTCCCGGTTTCACAACCAGAATGAGAAAGGGTCTCCGGAATTGTGATTATCTGACAGCCCTATACTGGTGTCCCGCGGACCGGCGTCTCCAATTCGCTGAAAAGAGTCCGAACTCTGTGCGCGCCGACCCGTTCTCAGCAGATTAGACAGCGTGGCTGTGAGCTAGGTAAGCTGCCTCACAAGAATTTGCAGGCGCTTGGATGAGAGCCCAGATAACTAATCCCAGCGCTCTGCTCCTCGAGTGCCTTACTCGATTTGCAGCCAACACGGCGCCTGCCTACAGATGAATCTGATAGACGCTCGACTCGCGCTTGATAGCCCGTTCTTGAGGCGGTTGGGAGCCTTGTGGCACCGAGGTCTGAGGGCAGACGATCTCCAAATGAGGATACTGCGCGGCTACTGAGGCAAAGTTCGGGGGCCGTTCCGAAGCAGGGAGTTGCAAGCCGATGGGGGCGATGTACCTGCCCGGTGTAAAATCGCCGTGGGGTGACACGACCCCGTCATCAGGCCAGTGGCCAACGGCAGATGAATGTCCCCAACAGCGCATCTGGCCGGGCAGCCACCCCTGGTCATTTGTCAGACCCTATCCGCTTCGGTGCTAGGCATTCGTAACAGGGACCGTACCGCATTGGTTCAGGCCCCGCGTTGTGCTTCAGCTCCTCCAAGGAAAAGCAGTCGCCGCTCTGCTCTTATTACCCTCATACGCGCAATCCACCTCTTCTTTCTTTCCCCATCGACATCTCTTTGTGTGCCTTTGTCGAACAAAGGGAATCTGCGGCTTTTCTGTCATCTTCGGCTGCCCTCTTTTTTTTTGTCATAGTCGGCGCTTGTTACCCTGCCAAAATCCAAGCCGCTCGCAGTTTGAGCTGCAGGGAATACGATAGCTCCTTATCTGCCCCTCCTCCACCCCTCCACCCCGTCAGCCTTAAGAAGCCATCACAACCTGAACATCGACCGCTTCGAACTCGTCGTCGCAAAGATCCGCACGTAACTCAACATGGCTGATCTTCAGGGCCGTAAAGTCTTCAAGGTTTTCAACCAGGACTTCATCGTCGATGAGCGCTACACGGTGACCAAGGAGCTTGGACAGGGAGCCTATGGCATTGTCTGGTAGGGATAGGCCCGCAAATCGCATTACCCCTCTCTTCGAAGCCCCTCGTGTGCTGACGCCCAGAGAATAGTGCCGCCGTGAACAATCAGACCAACGAAGGTGTCGCCATCAAGAAGGTCACCAATGTCTTTAGTAAGAAGATCTTGGCCAAGCGCGCCCTGCGCGAGATCAAGCTCCTGCAGCATTTCCGAGGACATCGCAATGTGAGTTCGCCGTGCCCAAACACCTCCACTCCCAGCCAATCCGATGACGAGCTTTTGGCTGACCCAGCGGTTTCCTGTAGATCACTTGCTTGTATGATATGGACATACCTCGGCCAGATAATTTCAACGAGACGTATCTCTACGAGGGTAAGTCATGAACGCGCCGGAGAGCTTGAGCGACATCTCGCTAATATAGCCTTTATCAGAGCTGATGGAATGCGACCTTGCCGCCATCATCCGATCCGGCCAGCCGCTCACCGATGCTCACTTCCAGTCGTTCATTTACCAGATCCTCTGCGGCCTGAAGTATATTCACTCCGCCAACGTCCTCCACCGTGACCTCAAGCCGGGCAACCTGTTGGTCAATGCCGATTGCGAGCTCAAGATTTGCGACTTTGGTCTCGCTCGCGGATTCTCGGTTGATCCGGAGGAGAACGCCGGATACATGACTGAGTATGTCGCAACGAGATGGTACCGCGCGCCCGAGATCATGCTCAGCTTCCAGAACTACACCAAAGCGAGTAAGTTGCTTTTCCCTAGACTCTTCCCAATCGCGAAAGCCATGCTGACATGGCTCATCAACAGTCGATGTCTGGTCGGTAGGATGTATCCTTGCCGAGCTACTGGGCGGTCGTCCCTTCTTTAAGGGGAGGGACTACGTCGACCAGCTGAACCAGATTCTGCACATCCTTGGTACACCAAACGAGGAGACGCTTTCTCGCATAGGATCGCCCAGAGCACAGGAGTACGTAAGAAATTTGCCGTTTATGGCAAAAAAGTCATTTCCGTCGCTTTTCCCTAACGCCAACCCTGATGCACTTGATCTTTTGGATCGCATGCTCGCCTTCGACCCGTCGCGGCGCATCAGTGTCGAGTCGGCTCTTGAGCATCCTTACCTTGCTATCTGGCATGATGCTAGTGATGAGCCTGACTGCCCCACCACGTTCGATTTCGACTTTGAGGTTGTCGAAGATGTGGGCGAGATGCGGAAGATGATCCTTGATGAGGTGTTCCGATTCCGCCAGATGGTCCGCACTGTGCCCGGTGGCCACGGCGCTAACGCCAACGCGCCGGCACCGCAAGTTCCGATTCCGTCGGGAGGACCTACTCATCAATGGACGGCGGAGGACCCTCGTCCACAGGAATATGTTGGTGGGATGGGCGGCTTGGAAGCCGAGCTCGGAGGGAGGTAGAGTGCCAGCCCATCTGCTAACCCAAGCCGTATGACCCGCCATAATGGTCTCATATATCAGGTGAACCACTGGACTGGGTCCCCATACCCCCTGAGGGATGGCAAGAATTAGGAAAGGTACTATGCTCGGGAACGACGCTGGGAAAAATATTTGTGGGTTCTGCACGAAGATTTCAAGTCTAAACTCGCTCTCTGCCCTTCTTACCCTCGGAAGAGCTCTGTTGTGGCTCGGTCGTACCGTGCCTATTCGAGGTGGGCGATGGACGCAGTCGGTTAACCTGAGGATTGGTTTTTTTGTCAGCCATTTAAGGCTGGGAGCGATGTTCATCTGGATAAAAAAGTCGACGAGGTAACAGAAGGACGAGCGATGGGATCTTCTCAGCGATGATCTTTTTCTAGGATTTTAGTGAGGATGAGTCTTTTTGACTTAGCCAGCGGGAGTAGTATGAACTTTTCATCCAGACTTGTGTTGCTGAAGTATTCTATGTCTCTTCCGAGTTAAAGCGTAGGCAACAACTTGGGGCCATCGGCGTGGGGCAGTCAAGGGGTACTCACGTGGACAACGTATTATCTGGGATGGACATCGAGGTCTTTTGCTTCCTGACCTGGTTCTCTGTACGGCAGAGAATTGTTTTTGGATCACCGAATACCCCGAGCTCTGTCCAGCAGATCCGGCTCTTGAGGAGGAACCACGTTGTTTTCGCTTCTGTCGGTCTTGGTATTTCCTTCTTGTTATGTATGATGTTTCCCGTTCATTGAATCTGTTTGGAAATCCTACTAGGGGGTGTGCTATTGTTGCTTGGGCCATACTCGACCGTTTTTCTGTCTCCGTTTCGGCTTCCAAATCGAGACATGGGGGTCCTCTGTCCCAGACACCTAAGGTAGGAGGTGAGTGTTATCATTGACAATCTGCCCAATGCCGTACTTGATGGTAATCTCAGATCAGAACAGCATAGGGCAGCAGATGTTGGCATTTCGGGGAGAGCAAGGCGAGGCAGGATGTGGCCAATGTGGACCGGGGTTCTAAAGTACAGCATTTCGAGTGCTTGACAAAGAGAAGAAGCTATTACGTGGGAGCGGGTTTAGGGATACGAAGAATGCCCTACTCCCCTGGATTCTCAATTTAGTGCGTCCGATCCATCTGTTGACTTCTCAGCGTCGAAGTTGGGGCTGAACGGAGAGGGAAGGAGCACGACGCGGCTATCACGAAGAACCACCCTACCTCTAGCCAGACACCCCGGGGATGTTTCCGCCCAAGGAAAGGCAGTTGAAGATACCATGAATAGATACCTATCCACGTGGTTTTTTTCTTCTCCCTGTCTGTATCATCGTGATCCTGCTGCTGGCTTTTTTGCTCTAAGAAATGACCCGATGAGGCCTACCCGAGCCGGGAGACCAGGATGTATGACGCCGTTTGAGAAATGCAGAGACGTAACGAGGCGGTGACTTTGCTGTAGAGTTGATATGAATAGATCCATTGCACGTGGTTATCTGTTTTGTGTCTCTCTCAGCCATCTTCCCATATCGCCGGGACAGCTGGATCAGGAAAAGATACGACAAAACATCGGTAGAGAGGTGAGAAACAGGGGATACGGAGGCACGGGTGGCGGTTGTGTTCAAGTTGGCTCTTGCGCCGTGCATTGAGAGGTTTACGTTCCGTCTTTTTCCAACTGTTGATACATCATCCCGGCGGGATTTTGCAGAGAGAAAAAATAGCATAACAGTGTCTTGGATATGTCGGGGTCAAGAAGAGTCTACCCACCCGGGAGATAGTGTGAGGGCGTAGTTCACTTCAGTTTACACAAGGCACATGGTGGGCAAATGACACGGAGAGATGGGCCTCTCCGCCCCCATCAATGGTTAGGTAGGTAGGTATCAATGTGGCTCCACGACAACCGGAGGAGAAATTCTTCTCCGGCTTAGTAGCTTTGCTTTGCTTTCTCCCCAAAGGAATAGAGAATTGCTTACCCGCTCGCTCTTTGCTCACTTACTGGTTACCGTTTTACGATTTCTGTGCCGCTGTGGTTGCGGCGTTGTGCAGGAAACCCACACACACACACACACACACGTTGTTCACCCATCCACCCCTCCCTTCCCGCAAATCATGGGAAAAGATTTTGGCGACAAGACAGATAGATGAAAAAGGCGGTGTCTAGTGTTACTTTTGGATCAATTTTTGGAGTGGGGGGGGGGGGGGGGTATTTTTTTTTTTTTTTTATAGAGGTGGAAGAGGGAAGTGAGAAAAATATCTGCTGCGGCGGGGGCGATGTAAGTGTTGGTACT
>Ga0247763_1001269_pt1 | contig 14563 bp, 10 predicted proteins | sample UWRJL141409B4_FD_179926 | JGI IMG/M metagenome (GOLD analysis project Ga0247763, IMG submission 179926) | Plant litter microbial communities from Arlington Agricultural Research Station in Wisconsin, United States - UWRJ-L141-409B-4 | ecosystem: Environmental > Terrestrial > Plant litter >...
ACACGTAGACGAAGTGTCGAACCCCGGCTCGCGACGCTTCGCGCACCAGGTTCTGGGTGCCATCGCGGTTCACGCGCCGGAACACGCTCGCGTCCGGCGACACGATCACGGCGGCCAGGTGGTAGACGGTGTCGACGCCTTCGCACACGCCGGCGAGCGACGCCGCCCGGCTCACGTCGCCTTCACGGATCTCGCAGCCCAGGGCCTCGACCCGCGAACGCTGCGCGTCGCCCGGCAACACCAGCGCGCGCACCTGCCAACCGGCGTCGCGCACGCGCTCGACGAGGCGGGCGCCCATCACCCCCGCCGCGCCGGTGATCAGCGCGATCGGCATCAGCGCGCCCCCGTGGCGGCCGCCTCCGGCAGCGCGATGGGCTGCCAATCGCCCGCCGAGAGCTCGCGCGCGGCAAACTCCCAGATCACCACCCGCTTGCCCGCGAGGCGGTCGCTGCCCGCGGCGAGCTCGCGCGCGAGCGCGCGGCGCGTCACGAACGCGCCGGAGTCGTTCTGAGCGATCACGTCGAGCGGGCGCGCGAGGGCCAGCGCGAGCTGCGGGGCCAGGCCGGCGGCGGCGCCCCAGCCCATGCCCTCCAGCGAAAACACGTTGGTGAAGCTGTCACCGAGCAGCAGTATCTCCGCGCTCGGGTCGGGCTCCCAGGCGTCGCCCGCGGCGTCGACCACCGGGTGGAGCGGCACGCTCTGCGGCAGAAACAGCGTCTGGTCTTCCGGGAGTCGCAGCATGTCGACCAGGTCGCCGACGCGCTCCACCGACTCTTCGCGCGCGTGGAGCGCGGGCGGCGGCGCGGCGCCGAGCACGCCGAGCTCGCTCACGTAGGCGGCGAGGCCTCGCGCCACCTGCTCCATCCAGGCCGGCGTCCAGTGCGTATCCTGCACCAGGAACGCGCGCTGCTCGGGGCCGGGCAGCAACGGGCGCAGATCGAACACCGCCACGCCCGCTGCCCGGAGCTCCGCCGAGAGGCGATCGCAATCGGGATTGTCTGGAAGCTGAGGGGGACGGCCGCGCGCGTGCAGCGACTCGGCCTCGACGGCGGCCTTGTCGGGCACCGGCATCAGCACGAGACGGATGCCACGCCGCGCGAGCGCGGCGTTGAAGTCGAGGATCGCCGGGCGCGGGTCGGCGTGGAGCCTCGGCTCGTCGGCGTCGCGCACGGCCAGCTCGCGCTCGCGCTGGATCTCGGGGTTCAGAAAGCCCGGACCCGCCACGTGCTGCACGCCGGGCGTGTAGTAGAGCCAGCCGTCTCGCCCGACGACGGCGCGCTTGTTGCCGACGCGACCGAAGCGCGTCAAGAGCTGCTGGAGGCGCGGCTGCACGAACGTCTTCGCGTAGCTGGCCTCTTCGAGGTCGTGCTCCACTTGCCGCAGCGCCTCGGCGGTCGGCTCCTGGCGCACCAGATCGACCAGCGGAGACTCTTCCTCGGCGAGCCACTCGAGGTAGAGCTGGCTCAGCGGCACCGCGACGATCGCGAGCAGGAAACTCCCGACCAGCGCCCAGGCCACCGGTCGCGTCACCTCCGTGCGCAGCACGCCTCGGCGCAGCTCGTCGTCCAGCGCCGGAGCGGCGGGACCGCGAGTGTCGCTCACCAGGTTGTCGACGGGCAGGCTGCTCTGCATCCGGCGCTCAGAACTGGAAGTAGAGGAACGGGTTGGTGGTCTGCGTCCACATCAGGAGTGTGGCGAGCGCCAGCGTCGCGGCCGCCCCGATGGCGCGCGGCGCCGAGAGCCGCTCGGTGAGCTGCCAGGTGTTCGGCATACCCCACACCAGCGCTCCGCACACCAGGAACATCGCCGCGTGATAGGGCGTATACAGCGCTCCGGCCGCGACGTCCGAGGCCGGAGTCGTCGCGGCCAGGCCGAACATCGAGCCCAGGTAGACGAGCGCCTGGCCGAGCGTCTTCGCCCGGAAGAAAACCCACGCCAGGCAAACCACGACGAATGTCGCGGCGATCGCGATCGAGCGCGGCAAGCGGCGCAGCGGGTGGGCTCTGCCGAACCTGCGCTCGAGCGCCAGCATCCCGCCGTGGATTCCGCCCCAGACCACGAAATTCCAGCTCGCGCCGTGCCACAGCCCGCCGAGCAGCATCACGGTCATCAGGTTGACCATCGTGCGCGTCGGGCCTTTGCGATTGCCGCCGAGCGGGATGTACAGGTAGTCGCGCAGCCAGGTGGACAGGCTGATGTGCCAGCGCCGCCAGAACTCGGTGATGCTCGCCGACTTGTAAGGGGAGTCGAAGTTTTGCATCAGCACGAAACCCAGCATCAGGGCCAGCCCGATCGCCATGTCCGAATACCCCGAGAAATCGAAGTAGATCTGGAAGGCGTAGCCGACGACGCCGAACCAGGCGTCGGCGGCGTGCAGAGGCCCCGCCGCGAACGCGCTGTCGGCGATGTGGCCCATCGGGTTGGCGAGCAGGATCTTCTTGCCCATGCCCAGCGCGAAGAACGCCACGCCGCGCGCGAACTTCTCGAGCGTGTGCTGGCGCGCCCGCATCTGCTCTTCCATCGAGGCGTAGCGGATGATGGGGCCCGCCACGAGATCGGGAAAGAACGCCTCGAAGCACATGTAATCGGTGAAGCGCCGCATCGGCCGAGCGTCGCCCCGGTACACGTCGATGGCGTAGCTCATGGCCTTGAACGTGTAGAAGGAAATGCCGACCGGCAGCACCAGGTGCAGCACCGGCACGAGCCCGGCACCCAGCCCCAGCGCGGCGCCGAGCGCGTTCACGTTCTCTGCGACGAAGCCCGTGTATTTGAAGACCGCGAGCAGACCCAGGTTCGTGACGATCGAGATCGCCAGCACCGTCTTCATGGCACGGGTGCGCGGCACCTCGGGGCCGATCACGGGCGGCAGGCCATCCACGTCGGGCAGCCTCGACAGGCGCAGCAAGAGCAGCCCGCAGACGTAGTCGACGCTGCAGCCAAAGAACATGATCACGGCCCAGATCGGGTTGGCCCAGCCGTAGAACACATAGCTCGAGACCGCGATCAGCGCCGTGCGCGCCCGAAACGGCAGCACGTAGTAGAGCGCCAGCACGAGCGGCAGGAAGTAGAACAGGAAGATCTGGCTGGAGAAGACCATGTGCTGACGGCGGAGTGCAGCGGCGGGAGCTGACGGAGCGGGCTGGCGGAGGGAGCGGTTACGCGGCGGCGCTCACGGCGCGGTGGCGCCCGCGGCTGCCCACGGAAACCAGCCCTTCTCCTGCATGGTCGCGAGCGCGCGTTGCACCCAGACGCGGTGCCCGTCCAGGTTGAAGTGGTGGTTGTCTTGCATGCCGAGGCCTTCGGCCGATACCAGCGCCGAGTTGGAGACCGTCGAGGGGATCCTGGCGATCTGCGGCATGATGGCGTTCGCCACCTCTCCGCCCACCCGGAACTCTCCGGTGCCTTCCACCTCGTAGTCGTTGATCAAGAACGGCACGTCGGGGGCCCCGACGTCGTTGCGGATCGACGTGACGAGCTCGTTGATGCAGTCGGGGAAGCCCGTGCGATCGGCTTCGGTGCCGTGGCGCTCGGTGATGCCCAGGTAGATGAAGATACCGCCGAAGGTGACCCGGTCTTTGATCGCCAGCGGGCCGGCGATCAGCTGGTCGTAGTAGAGGCCGCTCGGCAGAAACTGCGTGCAATAGGCCGAGGGATAGCCGAAGCCGAGCGAGATGAAGTAGTAGTCGGGCGCTGCCAGCGTCGCGGCCTCCTTGACGAGCGCCGTGCCCGGGCCCGCGTTGTTCGTGTCGCCCGCGGTGTTCGGCTCCAGGGCGAGCTCGGGGGGGCTGCCCGGGTGATAGAGCCAGGCGCGCGGATGGGTCTCTTGAAAATGGTAGGCGCGCGACGAGTTGGGCCTGCTGGCACGGCCGGCCATGTTGGAATGCCCGACGTGGATGAACGCGATCGCGCGCTCCTTCGGGACTTCCACGCCGCCCAGGTTGATGGTGACGCCGGAGAGCGGCGGCGGCGCCGTGGGCGGAGTGACGGGCGGCGTGGCGCCCTCCGGTTCGGAGCCGGGAGCGAGCGGCAGCGCACCGGGTGCCTCCTCGACGCCGGGTCCGTTCTCCGGCGCGTCGCCGCCGTTGACCTCGTCGACGACAGGGGCCACCTCTTCCACCGGGGCGGCGGGCACGACCGGCGGGCTCGCCCCGAAGTCGTTGCTCGTATCGATGGCCTGCGTTTCGTGCGGGTGCTCGGTCACCCCGCAGGCCACGCTGAACACTCCGACGAGGCCAACGCCCAGCGCGGGGAAGAAGCGAAGCGTGGGGCAAAGGCGGCTACGAACGGACGATGGATTGGAGCTCATGGTCGTACCTCTCTCAAACGATCGAGAATCGAACTGGCCTCAGCGTCGAATGGATCGACGCGCAGCGCCCGACGAGCGAGCGAGAGGCCGTGGGTCAGGTCACCCTGGGTCAGCGCAATCTGCGAGAGCAGGCTCAAGCTGCGCACGTCATCGGCGTCGCGCGCGAGCTGCTCTTCGGCGACGGCACGGGCGCCCTCCAGGTCGCCCGCGGCGAAGCGCGCTCGCGCCTGCAGAGCCGCGGCTTCGGGCGAACGCATCGTAGACAATACACGCTCGGCCTCTGCACCTCGACCGACGACGATCTGCAGGGTGGCCAGATGCAGCCGGGCGGTCGCGAGCAGCTCGGGCTGCCCCGCGTAGCGGGCCTCCAGCTCTTCGAGGATCGCGTCGGTCGTCGCCGGGGCGCCCAGCTCCCAGGCGCTCGTCGCGAGGTCGCTGCGCGCAAACAGCACCTCACTCCCGTCCGTGTAGACGAGCTTCCAGTCGGGTGAGCGATACAGGTGCCCGATCAGCGCGAGGTAGCGGTCGGGAAATGCCGTGGGCAACACGACGTAGCCGAAGCCGTGCTTCGCCTGGAAGGCGTCGAAGCGCTCGGGCTCGTCTGCGAGCTCGAGGTACTCGGCGAACTCCGCGGCGCTGCGCAGCACGAGGCGCGTGTCGATGTAGGGCCGGTAGCGCGGATAGAGCTGCCAGATCAGGTAGCCGCCATAATGATCGGCCGAAAACAGCGTGGCCTCGAAAGACCCAGCCTCGAAAGACCCAGCCTCGAGAGAAGACTTCGCCGCTCCGGGCAACGCCGCGAGCCGGCGAGCGCTCTCTGCCGGAACCCGGAACGGGCTCGGCTCCGCCAGGCTGGGCTCGCGGGCGGCAGCGACGCTCGAGACACCGAGCACGGCCGACACGGCGAGCGCGTTCGCGCCGAGCACCACGCGGCGCCCCTGGCGCTGGCCCAGGCGAGCCCCCACCCGGCGAGCCAAGCGGCGGACGGCGCTCCCCAGGTGCAGCGCCGCGATCGGCGCCGCCACCCAGTAGAACAAGAGCACGTTTCGATTCGCGAGCAGCGCCAGGCCACCGAAGCCGAGCACCAGGCCAGCGTGGCTGAGGCGCAGGCGCCGCCCACCGGCGAGCAGCGCCAGGCCGAGCAGCGCGAAGGCCCAGGGGAAGTGCCACAGCTCGCCGCCCGACGAGCGCTCGAGGAGGAACGGCGGCACGTTCTCCGCCACGCTCTGGGCGTAGACGTTCTCGTTCCCGGGCACGAGGCGCTCGAAGAGCGCCGTCGACAGCGCGAGGCCGCGCCAGCCATAGGGCGTCGCCAGCGACGCCGCGACGCAGGCGGCGAGCGCCAGCATGAGCCGCTGCCAGCGCCTCGTCGCATCTCCCACGGCCTCACGCGCGAACGGCCACGACGCGCGCGCGCCCCATAGCGCGTCGAGCCCCGCTGCGGCGGCGTACGTGCCGACCAGCGCGGGCCCGATCGCCGACAGACCCTGGCAGTTCGACCAGACCAGTTGCACCAGCGTCAGCCGCACGATGCGACTCGGCGCTAGGTCGACGCGACCGCGCTCGAGCTCGCGAATGAAGAGCGCGACGCAGACCAAGGTGACGATCACTGGCCGAACCAGCAGCAGCGAGCGCGCCGCGACCAGCGCCGCGACCAGCAGCGTCACGAGCACCGGCCGCGTCCACGGTTCGAGCCGCTGGCCTCGCGTCGCGTCGAGCAGAGCGACGACACCGCCGCCCACGAGCAAGCATTTGCACACCACGAGCCCGGCCAGGCCGAGCCGAGCGTGGATGGCGTACGCACCGAGCTGGAACAGCCAGTGCACGTCGGTCCACGGCCGGCCCGCGGCGCCGCTCGAGAACGGGTCCGTCGTCAACCAGGTGCCTCGCGCCCACATCTCGCGCCCCGCGGCGAGGTGCCACCAGATGTCACCGTCGGCTGACGCGGCCAGACCGGCGCTCGCCGCGCCGGCGAACGCGAGCGCCGCCCAGACGTGGCGCGCGGGCAGACGAAGCAGCGGGAGGAGGGTCATGGCTATCGAGAAGAGCGTGGCTGGGCATCCCGGGTCAGAGCGGCGACACGGACACGCCGAGCGACACCGTCCACGGCTGAAAGCCCGCGCCCAGCAGGTCGTTCTCGGCGGCACCGTCGGGCGCGGATGACCCTTCCCAGCCGTAGGGCAGCGACGCGCCGGCCAGGATCGCGATCCAATCCGTCGACCACTCCAGGGCGAGCGTCGCCGTGACCGACATCAGCTGCACCTGCTGGTCGAGCCCGCGGTCGCGATCGACGCCGAGAAAGCGCTGCACCGTGAGGCCGAGCGAGGGCACCCAGGGCCCGAGGAAGTAACCGCCATAGCCGTAGGCACTGGCGACCGGCGCGCGGTAGTTGCCGAGATCGTTCTCACCGCCTCGATAGCTCCCCGACGCCCCGAACACGGCCACGCCCCACTGCAGATCGAGCGTGTGCTCGAGCGCCAGGCTGCCGCTGAGCTCACCGGCGCCGAGCTGCTTCTCCTGCGTGAGGTAGTCGTTCCGGTACTTGCCGTCATGGACGCCGGTCGGAATGCCCAGCGCCAGCGTCAACGCCGTGTCGTTGATCTCCCCGAAGCGCCGCGTCACGAGCGCGCTGACGTCGCCGAACCCGCTGTTCGAGATGTCGACGGGCAGCCCGTAGTAGTCGCGGTAGTACTTGTAGAGCAGCGGGACCGACAGCCCGACGTTCCACTTCTCCGACAGGTCGCGAGTAAACTGCGCGCTCAGGCCCAGATTGTAGCCGCCGTCCAGCCCGAGATAGCTGGCCATCACCTGCTGGTCGAACAAGCCACCGTGGGCGCCGCGCCCGATCCATCGCACGGCCCCGCCCGCACCGGTCGAGCTGCCCGCGCCGCAGCCGCCGATCGTCTCCCAGCTCGAGAGCAGCCCGCTCAACCGGCGCACGCGCATCGACAGCTCCGGATCGCCGGAGAGCTGCGCCGTATGGCCCTCGCTCAGAGCGACCTCGATGCGCCCGACGCGCTCCGCCTGGCGCTGCGCCGTGCGCTGTCGCTCCACGAGCGGGTAGGCCGCGACGACCAGCAGCAGGCCCGCGACCAGCGATGTTCCAAGACCGAGCCTTCGACCGTCAGCCACCCGCGAATTCCTTCGTGCGGTCAAACGGGGTCGACCTTCAGGCACCAGTAGCGGACGCTCGTGCGATCCGTCGAAGCGTACTCATCGACCAGCGCTCCCTTCCAGATCTGCTTCAGATCGGGCGAGAGCTCGAGCTGGTGCACGTCGCCCAGCTTGAAGCTCCGGAGCTTGCCGCCGACATGACTCTTCATCTTGTCGGTGATCTTCGAGCGCGGCCGCAGCGGCTTGTAGTGGGCGACGAGCAGGAACTGCTGGTCGAGCGCGCCACCTTGCACCTGGTAGCGCATCACGTAAGCGTAGTCGTACAGATCGTCGGGCGGCAGCGTGGACGGAATCTCGACGAGCTTCGCCGTCACGTCCAGCTTCGGCGCATCCGCGCGAGCCAGCCCGGCAAAGGGCAGCAGCACGGCTGCGGCGATGATCAGCTCTCGACGAGCCAGCTTCCACTCGAATTGTTCCGTTCGCATCGACTCGTTCCTGGATCCGTTACCCGAGGTCGCACTCTGCAACCGCTGGCGCGCCGAGATCCAGGCGAAACAGGCCTCATGGAGCGCCGAGCGGAGTCGAGCGCGAAGGGGCTTGGAAGGTCGCGCGGGCCGCCGCGGCGGCAGCTTTGAGTAGCCATCGGAAGAGCTGGGCACGAATGCGCTGTTTAGATCGCGCGCGCGGATGCCGAAGTTCGATTTACGGTCGTGGTGTCGCCAGCGCGCCACGCTTTGGGGGCCGGCCCGGCTTCGTATTGACGAACGTTGCCAGCATGTGGGGGCCGAGCCGGTTGGCCACGTTCGCGCATGGCCTGGCGGATGCTCGCCCCGCGACCGGCCCGGGCCGATACAGCTCGAGGGCCGCAGACCCCACGCAGGCAACGCACCGGACGCGGATTCTCCGGCGCTGCGGTGCCCTTCGGAGGGTGGCCCATCGGAGGAGAGGTGGCCTACCTTCTGGAGCCGCGAGGGTGCCGGCGAGTCAGCGCGGCATCGGGGCAGTGGCTGGCTCGTCACGTCTGGAGAACGGCCGGAAACCCGTCCGCTCTCTTCTCTTCGGCAGGCTCGTGAACGCCATGGAATCTGCCCGTAGTTTCATCGCGGGGATCGAGGTGTGGGTGCCGCGGGGCAACGTCTTGGTTCACAGCTCCGGCGAGTATGGTGATCGCGTCGAGCTCGCTCGGGTCAGCGAGCGCTCGACCTTTCGGCGCGGTGAGGGATTGCCCGGCGCGGTCTGGAGCGTGGAGCGCCCGCTGGTCTGGAACGACCTCGGCTCCCGCTTCGTGCGTGCCGAGCAGGCGCGGGCGGTGGGGATCGACGTCGCGCTGGCGCTGCCCGTGTTTGGCGACAGTGCGCTGACCGCGGTCATCGTCTTCTTGATGAGCCAGACGTCGAGCAGCCCGGGTTGCATCGAGATCTGGGAGGCCAACGCAGACCAGCGCGTGCTCTCGCACGCCGGCGGGCACTACTCGGGCTGCGCCGATTTCGAGAAGGTGAGCCCGCTGCTCCAGTTCCCGTTCGGCGCGGGGCTGCCAGGGGGCACCTTCTCCGCGGGCAAGCCCGTCGTGATGCGCGACGTGCGTCAGGCGACCACGTTCATCCGCGCCGGCCTCGCCGCCCAGTGCGGGTTGCAGTTCGCCGTCGGCTTGCCCTTTCGGCGTGGCCGGCGCGTAGAGCACGTCGTGACGCTGGTGGCCGCGGAAAATAGCCCGTTTCTTCAGACGTTCGAGCACTGGGAGGCGGGCTTGGGCTCGGGCGATGCTCGCCTGGCGCTCCGGGCATCATCCGTGGCCGTCGCCGAGCCCGCGATGCGCGAGGCCCCCGGTGAGCGGCTCGCCGAGGAGGTGCTCGCCAATGGCGTGCCGCTGGTGATGCCCGTGAAAGTGGTCGAGGAAGCACTCCTCGAGGGAGACGCGGTCCCTACCCTGGCGCTCGGGATCCCGCTGCGGGATGGAGATGGGATGAATGGCGTGGCGTGCTTGGTGTTCTGATCGAGCCGTCTCCGTTCCCTCTCTCTCCGTGCGGGCTTCCTCCGTGCGGCCTCAGAGCAGCTCGAGGTAGGCCGCGATGTCGGCCTGATCCCTCTCGGTGAGCACCAGCCCCGGCTCGGCGGGTCCTTCGGGACCATCGGGGTCCGTGATCAGCGCAAAGAAGTCGGCGTAGTGCGCCGCGACGTCCAGTAGCGTCTTCGCCGAGTTGTCGTGGAAGTAGGGCGCCGTCCGCGCCACGCCCCAGAGCGTCGAGATCTTGAAGGCGTTGACGTGCTCGGCCAGGCTCGGATCCACCACGCCCGTGATCAACGCTCGGCCGGGGTCGGGGCTCGAGATGGTCTGCGTCGAGCCATCCTCGGCGGTGAAGACGAAATCGTAGACGGGGTTCTGGGCGCGGTTCAGCTCCGAGACACCGACGGTCTGAAACCGACTGCCGGGAGGCAGCGGAAAGGGCAGAAACTCGTTGCTCTCGTCGAGCATCGGGCCGCTGTGACAGCCCGCACACAGGCCGCGCTTGCCGCTCGCGTCCGGCGCGACGTCCTCGAAGAAGAGGCGGCCACGCCTCTGAGCGCGCGTGCGCCCGCGAGGCAACTCCGGAGGCGGCCCGCCGCGCGCGAAGCGACGCAAGGCCGCCGAGCTAAAGAAGGCATCGCTCTGCTCGAACTCCGCGATCGCGCGCAGCTGCTCGGGCGTGGGCGCCGTGTCGCTCTGAGCGTGATCGTGCACCGCCCCCGCCGCCTGAGCCTCCAGGCTCGGCTGGCGGCCGTCCCACATCAGCACCGGATCGAGCGCCGGCGTATTCAGCGTCGACGGCACGCCGCGCCGAACCGTCACCGAGCGAGCGTAGGGGTCGCCCGCCAGGTGCACGTTGGGCGGCAGCGCGATCTCGACCAGGATCGTGGCCTCGGCCAGCATGCGCTCGACGCCGTTGCCCTGGCCGTCGTCGCTGCCGTCGTGCAAGAACAGCGGGTCGTCCTGGTCTTTGCGCCAGCGACGGCGCGCCTCCTCGGGCGAGACCGTCCCCGTCTCGGCGCCGTGGCACGTCGAACACGTGCGCCCGTTGCCTCCAAAGGTCTCGCGCTCGAACAGCTGCTCGCCCTCCGAGCACCGAAGGGCCTGCGCAGCGGCCCCCAGCTCGCTCGCCGTACCCTCGCTCGGCAGCGGGCTCATACCGGCGTCGGCACAGGCGAAAATAGGGCCGAGCACCAGCATTTGCAGGCAGGCTCCGGCGACACGCTCAAAACGGAATGGGTTCATTGTCGACCTCCAGCCGACTTCCGTTCCAAGCCGTGGAACTTCGTTCCATGGACGGCTGGGAGTCACCGATGCCGGGGCGAGCGCGTCTCGACGCAGCGACGAAGCTCGGTGAAGTTGCCCCAACTCGCGTAGTACGCGCATGCCCTGTGCCCCGCAACGGCACTGCGAGGGCAGCGTGAAGCCCGCTGGCGTTCACGTCTCGCGTTGGCGAAGGCCCGCAAAGCCAGCTCAATCGCCACGCGACGCGCACCTGCGCGTGTCGTCATAGATCAAGCTGGGCTGGTCGCACCGCGACTCGACCGAAGCAAGCGCCGTCATGCGAGTCGGTCCAATATCGACTCGAAAGGAACTCATGAAGCAAGCACACATCAGCGTTCTCTGCGTCGGGCTGGGCCAGCTCATCCTGAGTTGCACCGAGGCCCCGTTGCCGAGCGGAGAGTTCTCGGATACGGAGGCGCCCACGGAACTGGGCGCCCGCGCGAGCGGTTTGACCGAAGTAGGCGCGACGTGTCACGAGGATTGCGATTGCCCGGTCGGGACGTCATGCGAGGGCGGAAGTTGCACCGACATACCCCCGAACCCATGGTTTCCAGGGCTGGAGATGTGCGCCGCAGACTGTCAATGCGGGGACGACTCGTTCTGTGCGAGGAGTGCTGAAGATCTGCCGGGGCGATGCACCCACGCAACGCTGAGCTATTTTGGGAATGGCAGCTTTCTCTGGAGCGGAAACATGGGCGTCGCCAGCTCGGAGTTGGTGCGCAGCGATGTGCGAGGTCCGCCCGGCGCGCAGGTGCGAAAGTACAATCGGCACGTTTCCTGTAACAACGCCCAGTGGTGGGAGGACACTTCATTTCAGGGTCGAATGACGGACGCTCAGGGCGTCCTCATCAACAGCTACCCGCTGCCCTCGCCGATGCCTTGCGACGCTCCGATCCTGGGCGAATGGGAGAGCTATGTCGTGGTGGGAGGCTTCGTCAGCAACTACCATTTGTTTACCTACTACAACAGCGCCGGTTGCCGTGCTCCCGTTGCCACATACGAGGCCGCACGCACCTACTGCCCCGCGCGGGGTGCTTGCAACGGGCCGGGCTGCCCGTAGCCTGGGGTACGCCTCCGTCGCGATCGAGGTCGTGCCAGTGAGAAAAGCAACGGCCCCGTTCAGTCTGAACGAGGCCGTTGGGAGCGCGCGTCTTCGAAGGGGAGGCGCGCGTTAGTCGATGCGGAGATCAGCCGCCGGCTTCGAACAGCCCGGCAGCCCCCATGCCGCCGCCGATGCACATGCTCACGATGCCGTAGCGCTTGCCGCGGCGGGTGAGCTCGTGCAGCAGCGTGGCCGTGAGCTTGGCGCCCGTGCAACCGAGCGGGTGCCCGAGGGCGATGGCTCCGCCGTTGACGTTGATCTTGTCGGCATGAATGCCGAGCTCGCGCTGGCAATAGGCCGCCTGCGCGGCGAAGGCTTCGTTGATCTCGAACAGGTCGATGTCGTTGATGCCGAGGCCCGTCTGCGCGAGCAGCTTCTTGATCGCCGGAACGGGCCCGATGCCCATGATGTCGGGATCGACCCCCGCGACGGCAAAGCCTCGGAGGCGCCCGAGCGCCTTCACGCCGAGCTCCTTGGCCTTGCGATCGCTGAGCAACACCGCGGCGGCAGCCCCGTCGCTGAGGGGGGAGCTATTTCCGGCAGTCACGCTCCCGCCCTGCGTGAAGGCCGGCGGCAGCTTGCCCAGCACCTCGAGCGTGGTGCCCGCTCGGGGGCACTCGTCCTTGGCGAACTCGCGCGTGGTGATGTTGCCGGCTTCGACGATGCGCGCCGGGACGGCGATGAGCTCATCCTTGAAGCGCCCCGCTTGCTGGGCGGCGAGCGCCTTCTCGTGCGAACGGACGGCGAACTCGTCTTGCTGGGCGCGGCTGACCTCGAAGCGCTTGGCGACGCGCTCTGCCGTGTGCCCCATGGCGATGTAGGCCTCGGGGTAGCGCGCCATCAGATCGGGGTTGAGGCTGACCTTGTTGCCGCTCATGGGCACCATGCTCATCGACTCGACGCCGCCAGCAATGACGACGTCTTGCAAGCCGCCATGGATGGCGAGGCCGGCGTGGACGATGGCCTGAAGGCCGCTCGAACAGAAGCGGTTGATGGTCTCTGCGGCGACGGTGTTGGGGAACTGGGCGATGAAGCTGGCGTTGCGGGCGAGGTTGAGGCCCTGCTCGCCTTCGGGCATGGCGCAGCCGAGGACGATGTCGTCGATGGCGTCTCGAGCGAGGCCGGGGACTTTCTCGACGGCGGCGACCATGGCGAGGGCCGCCAGATCGTCGGGGCGGGTGTCTTTGAGGCTGCCCTTGACGCCGCGCCCGACCGGGGTGCGTACCGCGCTCGCGATGATGACATTCAGTGGTAGAGGCATGGTTTCTTACCTAGGGGTAGAGGTTCGGCGGTGCGCGGGCTAGTTGCGGAGCGGCTTGTTGTTCTTCAGCATGTGCTCGATGCGGGCGAGGCTCTTTTCTTCGCCGCAGAGCGAGAGGAAGGCTTCGAACTCGAGGTCGAGATAGGCCTGCTCGCTGAGCAGGGTGCCGGGCGCGACCTTGCCGCCGCACAGGATGTGGGCGACCTTCCTGGCGAGCAGGGCGTCGTGCTCGGTCGCCCACTTGCCTTCGACCATGCCCCAGATGCGGGCGCCGATGGTCGATGCGGCGTCGTATCCCGCGGCGGGGATGAGCTTGGGCATGGGCGGGCGGTAGCCGGCCCGGGCGAGGCCGAGCGCGCGTTGCTTGGCGTGATACAGCTGGTGGCTGCGGTTCAGCGAGATGCCGTCTTCGGGCTGGAGGAAGCGGAGGACCCTGGCCTCGTGCGCCGAGGTGCTGACCTTGGCCGTGGCGATGGTCATCGAGGCCTGGCCGATCAGAGGCAGCAAGTCGGCGTTTTCGACCCCTTGCAGGTGGAGCGTGTGCCGCTCGACCATGCGCAGACAGCCGCCGCCGGCCGGGATGAGGCCGACGCCGAGCTCGACCAGGCCCATGTAGGTCTCCGCGTGGGCCTGGATCTGGTCGGCCGCCATCGCCAGCTCGGCACCACCGCCGAGCGTGTACTGGAACGGGGCGGAGACGACGGGGACCTTGGCATAACGTAAGCCCTGGAGGGCGTTCTGCAAGCCGCGGATGACCTGGCCGATCTGGTCGAACGCCTTCTGCTGGGCGGCGGCGTAGATCATGAACAGGTTGGCGCCGGCGCCGAAATGCTGGCCGTCGTTCGTGATGACGAGGGCCTCGAAGTTCTTCTCGGCCTCCTTCACGCCCTCGGCGAGCATGGCGATGACGTCACCGTCGATGGTGTTCATCTTGGTGTGCACCTCGACGGCGAGGGCGCCGTCGCCGATGTCGACAAGCGAGGCGCCGAGGTTCTTCTTGATGACCTTGGTGGGGTCGCTCTTCAGCACCTCGAAGGTGAGGGCCTTCTTGTCGCTGGGCAGCGGCTTCGGCGCCTGCGAGCGGACGTCGAAGTAGGTGCGCGCCGCCGGGGTACCAGCGTAGAAGCTTCCGGCGCCACCGGCGACGCGGCTGACCCAGTCTGGAACGGCGATGCCGTCTTTCTTCATGCGCTCGACGGAGGCGGCGACGCCGATGGCGTCCCACGTCTCGAAGGGGCCGAGCTCCCAGTTGAAGCCCCAGCGCATCGCGCGGTCGATGCTGAGGATGTCGTCGGCGATCTCGCCCACCAGCGCCGCGGAGTAGGCGAGCGTCTTGGAGGTGAGCGCCCAGGCGAAGCGGGCCGCGGGGTCGTCGAAGGTGAGCAGCTTCTGGATGCGCTCTTTCGGGTCTTCGATGTTTCGCACGGCGCCGATGGAGTCGAAGCGCACCTTCTCGGCGGGGCGGTAGTCGAGATTGTCATAGTCGCGCAC
>Ga0247763_1001274_pt1 | contig 14547 bp, 12 predicted proteins | sample UWRJL141409B4_FD_179926 | JGI IMG/M metagenome (GOLD analysis project Ga0247763, IMG submission 179926) | Plant litter microbial communities from Arlington Agricultural Research Station in Wisconsin, United States - UWRJ-L141-409B-4 | ecosystem: Environmental > Terrestrial > Plant litter >...
TCGGCGGTGCGATGCCCTCGGTACGCCCGCCGGTCCGTCGGCGCTCGACCCCGTAGGCCAGGTAGTCGGGAACCAGTGACTCCATCATGGAGAAGACGGCTTCGTTCAATGCGACGTCGACCGTGCGATCCGTGAGCGGAAGCGGCTTTCCGTCGGCACGTTCACGCTGGAACAAGACCATCATCGTTCCGAACGCCGCATACAGGCCGGCGATCGAATCGCCGATCGAAACGCCGACCCGGCTCGGTGGCTGGTCGGGGTTGCCGACAAGCTCGCGCAGCCCCCCGAACGCCTCCGCCACGGCCGCGAAACCCGGACGCGAAGCCAGCGGACCGGTTTGGCCGAATGCCGAGATGCGGACGAAAACCAGTGAAGGGTTGTGTGCGTTGAGAACCTCTGGACCGATACCCCAGCGTTCCAACGTCCCGGGCCTGAAGTTCTCGATGACGACGTCGCACTGCGAGGCGAGGCTGATGATGTCGCGGCGCCCTTCGTCCGTCCTCAAGTCGAGGACGACTGACTTCTTGTTCCGGTTGATGGTGCGAAACAACATCGAGGTCGTGCCTGCGTAGAGACGCCAGTTGCGTAGTTCGTCACCTGTATGCGGTCGCTCCACCTTGATGACTTCGGCTCCGAAATCGGCCAGTAGGCGGGCTGCGGTCGGCGCCGCGATGTAGTTGCCCAGTTCCAGGACGCGGACGCCATCGAGCGGGCGAGGCCAGGCCGTCAGATCGGACTTCGCGGGTGTTCTTCTCGTCATCGTCAGCACACCTTCACTCGTTCAGGATCGCCTTGCGTCCGGTAGTACGAGGGCCCGGAAGACACCATCCGGGTCGAAGTGACGCTTGGCGGTGAGGAGCCGAGCCGAGTTCGGGCCGTACGCGTCCTCGATCTGGTCGGCGGCATCTGGACCGAGAAGATTCGGGTACCCACCCGGCATCGCATGCGGCGCCAGCGCGGACGACAGTTCGTGGAGCCAGGCACGATGTCTCCGCGGCGAGTCATCCGGTTCCCAAACCGCGATCATCTCGACCATGGCATGTGCGGCGCGGTTGCCGAACGCGGTGTCTCCCACCGGCACGCGCGCGGCGGCACCCCTCAGGCTGTGCAGCACGACGGCGGAGAACGGCGAAGTCATGTCCTGTGCACCGGATTCCAGCACGTCACGCACAGCGGGCGTCAACGCGGCGACCGTCCGTGTCCGAACCTCCATGTGCCTGCCGAAGACAAACCGGTCATCTGTTCCGGCCAGGACATCCGGGAGCGTCACGGGGCCGACATGGGCCATCAGCGGCTTGCCGAATCCGGCGATCCGCGTGAGGACAGGCTCCCCCACGTCGGCATCACCACACCATGTCGGCGCGATGAAGAGCACGGGCGCTCCGTACGGCCCGGCGACGAAACCACACTGCACGGTCAGCTCATCGGGACCGCCTGCCGGCACGAACTCGGCCACCGCGGCCAGGATGTCGGTGGCCTGCTCCATCGGATACATGATCATGCCGGACAGCAGGGCCGGCAGGCTGTGCAGCCTGATGCGCATCTCGGTGACCACACCGAAGTTGCCACCCCCGCCTCGCAACGCCCAGAACAGCTCCGCGTTCCGCTCGGCATCCGCGGTGACCAGCTCGCCGTCCGGGAGCACCACGTCCGCCGAAACCATGTTGTCCAGCGCCAGACCGACTTTTCCGCACAGAGGTCCGTAGCCACCGCCGAGGGTCAGACCCACCGTCCCGACCGTACCCGCGGTGCCCGTCGCCGCGTCCAATCCGTACGACTGCGCAGCCTTGGCGACATCGGCGCACGTGGCCCCGCCCTCCAGGACGGCAATGCGCTCATCCGGATCGACTGTCACACCGCGCATTCCGGAGATGTCGATGGTCACTCCACCATCCGTGAGCGCTCTCCCTGCCCAGTCGTGTCCGCCGCTGCGCACCGACAGCGGAACGTCGAACTCGCGAGCCACGAGGACGGCGGCCTGCACATCAGCCAGTTCGAGACAACGTACGATCACGCCCGGCCGGTCGGGTATCACCCCATTCGCGATGGTGCGGCTCGCTTCGTAGTCGACTCCGGAGGTCAGGACGCGCTCCGAGGTCACCGTACGGCGCAGTACAGCCTCCAGTCGGCCGAGACGAGGAGTGAGCGACGCAGCCATGCTGTACCCCGATCATAGAGTCTGCAGTGCGGAACAATAGCCCGCTATGCGGAACAGAATATCTCAAGACTCACCCAAGTCAATATCCAGTCGAGCAGCGCGCCGAGTTGATCTCGACCGGCGAGCTCAGCAGTTCCGGCTGTTCGCTGCACCCGGCTCGACGCCCGGTGGAGGTCGGTGGAGCCGGCGGTGTCCGCCTGACGCTTCGAACAATGCGGCCGGGCCCCTGACTCCGGTCGGCCACCAGGACATGACCTGCGCGAGATCATCAGCGCGATCCTGCACGCGGACCGGCACCGGCCGCCGACGGGCCCGTCTCCCGGACACCTTCCCACCGCATCGGAATGTCTATGACTACTCCGCCAAGTGACAGAAACTCGGCGCCTTCGTCCGACTCCACGACCTGCAAGGTTGGGTCGACCGCAGTTGCCGCAAGCATTTCGCCGAGCACTCGGCGACCCTCGACGTCGACCGGAGAGTAGGGCGCGGGACACGTCCAACACCTGCTTGTAGGCTTTGATACCTCACGGGTATCAAAGCCTACAAAACAGGTATTGGACATTGAGGCCGGCGGTCGCGTCCCATAGCTCCGTGATACCGCTTCCGATGCCATCTATTGGTCGGGGCCTACCTATGAAGCCGCGCCGTTCACTTGAGATACTCATTTCCTGATTGTCTACTGGAATCTACGAACAGCAGCCTCTAAGATCTCCGGACGCCCACGCTGGATCAATGAAAGTGAACGGCGTTACGTGAGCGAACATCGCAGCGAAAATGCGTTCCGACCTGCCTCCTCAGGTCCTCAATATTCATCCGTACAAGCTCAGTGGATCAGCTGATCTCGGCTTTTCGTTGAGATTCGACGCGTATTAGGATGACTCAGTTGTCATCGCTCCCACCAGAAGACCCCCATGAGGTGCCCATGGAACTTCCTGCGAAAACTCGTCCGGTACTGATTGTCGGTGCGGGGCCAACCGGATTGACCGCAGCGCTAGAACTGTCACGCATGGGCGTCGCTGTACGGATCATCGATCGACTTGACGGGCCATCGACGACGAGTAAAGCGCTGGCCGTGCAGGCGCGCACGATCGAACTGCTTGAGCCGCGCGGAGTGGGCACGGCGATGCTGGAACAGGGCAAGAAAGCACGGTTCAACTCACTCTATCGCCGGGGCAATAAGCTGGCCGTGGTCGATTTTGAGCGCATCTCCAGCCGCGTCAACGCCCTGGTATTACTACCTCAATCGGTCACCGAGCGCCTAATCTGTGAGCAGCTTCGGATACAAGGAGTCAGCGTTGAACGCAAAGTCGAACTGGCCTCCTTCACTCACTACGGTTCCGGCCCCAATGCCGGCGTCCGTGCTGTACTCAAAAATCGTGACGGCGACGAGGAGATATTTGACTCTGCGTATCTGATCAGCGCAGAGGGTGCGCATAGCAGCGTACGGCGTGCACTTGGACTGCCTTTCGACGGCGTCTCAATTCCTCAACGCTATCTGCTGGCTGACGTGCAACTTGCTGAGCCCTTGCAGGCCGGAGATCTGTCGCTGTGCCTCTCCTCCGGTAATTTCGTTGTCGTATTCCCACTTGATGGAAACCGCTGTCACATCACGGCCACCGACATGGATGGCGACGCCCAGGACTCGGACCGCCCGACGCTTCCGGAGTTGCAGCGGGTCGTCGACCGCATCGTCCCCTTCCCGATTCGGATGCGTGAAGTGGAATCGAGTTCCCGGTTCTTCATCAACAGTCGGCACATCGCCGCCTTGCGCGTAGGAAGGGTGCTCTTGGGCGGGGACGCGGCACACGTACACAGCCCCGCAGGCGGACAGGGGATGAATACGGGCATTCAGGACATGGTAAATCTTTGCTGGAAGCTAGCCATGGTGCTACGCGGGCACGCCCACCCCGCTTTGCTCGACACCTATCAGGCCGAGAGACTGCCGGTGATCAAGAAGCTCATCCGATCCACCGAATCAGCGAGCAAGGCACTGGTCTCCGCCAACCCGTTCGTCCGCCAGGTGGTTACCCGGCTCGTCCCGATTGCGCTGGGGAGGAAGCTGGTGCAGACCAGGGCGGTTGCTGGGCTCAGCCAGGTCCGCGTGCACTACCGCGACAGTCCGATGAACCAAGCGGATAGGCGCGCAGGCCGCCTGCGCGCCGGAGATCGTGTTCCGGACGTGGATCTACGCCCCGTGGGCACTCATCTGCCAGAACGAATCCGGCTCTACGAAATGCTGGACCTGGCCAGGCTCACTCTGCTCGTGACCGATCCCGGCATCGACGTCGACAGCCTCAGCCGGGGTCTGAAGTTCTGGGACGATGTGGTGACCGTTGTGCGGGCGACTGTCGAATGTGCGCAACCGGATATGCGGGGGCTCGATGTCCGACTCGCCGCCGACCTCGCCGCGTATCGCGGGCTGATCGTGATCAGGCCCGACTCCTACCTCGCCGCGCTCCCCGACAGCCCCTCCGCACTGATCGCCTGGCTTGAGACCTGGTTCATCTCGCGACGAACCGGTTGAGACAGCTCCACGAGTTGGTACGTAAGAGCAGGTGGAGCGTGTTCGGCCTGTTCGGAGCCCGTTTCCAGGTGCGGGACAGTCTGCCAGGACAAGATCCTGCCCGAGGTCCGGGTGGCCGAGGACCAGAACGCCCGTGGCGGGCCCGCCATGCCCGAGTTTCCCGGGCTGTGACGGACCCGCCAACCGCCCTCCGCCGGTGATCAAAGTGAAGGCTGTCGTGACCCGACGGAACGCTATCGCGCAGCCCCTTGTCGGCCCCGGCGAGTTGCATGCTGAGGACCCCGGCTCTGGTCAACCCCACTCCCACAGCGGTAACGACCCGCCTGATGGATGCCGTTGCCATGCGCTTCGGCGTGGACGAGGACCTCGCAGACAGCTCCCCCGGCCTGCCCGTCGTGGTGCTCGGGCAGTACGTCGAGCAGCTCTGTGCGACAGAGCTGCTGTCGGACCGATCCGAGGCGCTGGGCTGCCGGATCATGGCCGTCGGCCAGTTCGTCGCCAACGTCCGACACGTCGACACAGGCAGCACGATCATCGACCCCGACGTGGTCACAACCCTTCTGGCCCGCCGCCAGCGCGACCCCCGTCCGCCGGCGCCGACCCCATGTGAACGGGAGGCCCCCTCCCTGATGGCCCAGGCCCGCTCCCATGCCGCGATCACCGCCTTCCGCTGTCGTATACGCGGCCGAAGGGCTGCACACCATCGGGCAGTCACTGAGGTTGAACTCGTGGTGTCGTAGGGGCTGACAGGTCGTCGCCACCGTCACCTTCAGGTTGCCGGCCTCCGCCGCCTCGTCCAGTTCCTCGACGGTGCAGCTTTCCGCCTGCCGGGACTCGGGGTCGCCGCAGATGCCGCCGCCCGTGATCTTCGTGCTCGGGCCGACCCAGAAGACACGGTTGTCGCCGACCATCAGTTTGCCCGGCGCCAGGGTTCCCCGCCCGCAGCGTGCGATCCCAGTCCCGCAGGAACCCCGCCCAGGTCTTCGACAACCCCGCAATGATCTTGTTCAAGTCCAAGAGCGGCATCTTCGCCAGCCTCCGAGTAAAGGCGCCGATGAGCGGCATGCTCAACCTCGAAGACCGGAAACCGCCCACACGAAAAGGGCCCCCACAGGCTCTCACCTGCGAAGACCCTTCGCTCTGTCGGGACGACAGGATTTGAACCTGCGACCCCTTGACCCCCAGTCAAGTGCGCTACCAAGCTGCGCCACGTCCCGGTGCCCGTTGTGACCTGGGGTTTCCCCCGGCTGAACGTGCACCGAAACCTTACCGCACTCGGGTCGGTGGTCGCGCACTCCTTTCGTCCCGCAGCGGGCGCACCGCGGTACCCCGTACCCAGCGCCTCCTCGCTCCGGCTCGGGACTGCGCGATCGTCCATTCCGAACAGGAACGGAACACGTCCGGTCCGGGGTCCGCCGTCAGGCAGCAGGAGACCGCCGCGTGCGAGCCGGGTCTCTGCGTCCCGGCCCCCGACCGCCTGTCAGCGGTCCGTCACGACCCCCAACTCCGGGTGGGACTCCAGCAGCCGGGTCGGCGCCGCCTGCCGCCAGGAGTCCGCGAGGATGTCACGCAGCTCCTCCGCGTCCTCCAGGCCCGCCAGCCGCACCCGCACCCACGCGGAGCCGGCCTCATGGTCGGCGATCCAGAACTTCTCGGGCTCCGCACGGACCAGTTCGTCGCGCTCCGTCTTCGGGCAGCGCACCGCCATGGAGGTCTCCTCCTCGGGCAGGGTGGCGAACATCTTCCCCGCCACCCTGAAGGTCGGCATGCTCCAGGCGATCTTCTCCACCGTCTCCGGCAGCGAGAGACAGAATCGGCGTACATCATCGGCATCCTGCATGGAAGGCACCGTAGCCAACGCCACTGACAGCGGCGGTGGCCCCGGCCCGGTGCCGGACCGCGGGCCCCGGGCGAACGCGGCAGACGCGGCGTGTCCGCTCGGCCTCCCCGGAGGGATCGCGACGACCCGCGCAGGCCAGAAGAGGCTCGGCCGGCCACCGGGCGTGCCCGGGGAGACCGGCTCGCCGGGTCCCCTGCACCGGCGGCTCCGCCGGCCGTTCCGCCCGTCCCGCCGCAACTCGTGCCGTCATCCGTCGAGTTCCACCCCCCCCTGTGGAACAGCCCCCGGCACCACACCAACTACTCTGGCCCCAGACTTATCAGCCGTGCCCGCACATCCCGGGTCGAGCCCCGCCCACCCACCAGGTCATTCTCTTCCCCCTGACGCTTCCACGAGCACCCGACCGGGATGAACGCACCCACTGAGACACCTTCCAGTGGCCGCTGACGATCTGCACGAACTTCCCGGTCGCCCCAGAAGAAAGGTATGGAAGTACATGTCCGACCAGCAGCAGACATCGGGAGAGTCCTCCGCCCGCAGAACGCCGGCCACTCCGCCCGACGCCGAGACCGTCGCGGCCCGGCTCGTCGGCACCGGGAAGCCCCGGACCGCGTCCACGCCGAAGGCCGCCGAGCCGGAAGGGGCCCCCGCGGGCGAACCGGAGGCCGGTGCCGGCACCGACGAGGAGACCCGGCCCGCGCCGGCGACGGGCCGATCGAGGACCGGTACGACGACCGGTGACGCGGCGGCCGGTGGGGCGGGGGAGGCGGACGGCTCCGAGGAACCGTCCGGCGGCGAGAAGGCCGGGGACACCGCGAGCGCCGAGGTGACGGCCGGGCAGGCCGAGGGCGGCACCGCCGAGGGGGACGAGGCAGCGAAGGGAACGGCGGAGAGTTCCCGGGGCGAGGACGCCACGGGCGGGAACGGCGCACGGGCACTCTCCGCCGCGGCTGCCGGCGAGCAGCATCAGGCCCTCGCGGCGGCCGTGACGCACCGGGGCGCGGCCGGCTCGACCCGGAGCGCGGTCGGCCGGCCCCGTAAGCCCGTGCTCGCCGGCGCCGCGCTTGCGGGCGCCGTCCTGGTCGCCGTACCCCTGCTGATCACGGTGACCGACCGGGACGAGGACAGGAAGACCGTCGACAACGCGGCGGCCGACACCGTGCTGAACGAGGTGAACGGGCCGGCCGGCGTCTTCGAGACCCAGACGCCCTCCCCCACGAAGACGAAGGCCGGGAAGAAGGCGCAGCAGCAGGCCGAGTCGCCGGCGCCGGTGGCGGACAAGCCCGCCGCGCCTCCCCACAAGCCCAGCCCCTCGGCCGGCAAGAAGAAGGAGAAGGCCGCCGTCAAGAAGGCACCGAGTGCTCTGCCGGCCGTCATGACCAGGGTGCTCATCAAGAACAACACCAACCACACCTGTGTGGATGTCCCCGGCTTCACCAGTGGCCGGCCGGACGGGCCGGTGACACACGCGACGTGCAACAGCAACACCGACGACAACCAGCTGTGGAATGTCGAACAGCGGTACGAGAAGGCCGGACCCGGCGGGGTGCCGCTCTTCCAGATCCGCAATGTCATGGACGGCATGTGCCTGGACCTGCCCGGCTACCAGGGTGTCGGTGGTGCCACGAAGATCGCCGAGTTTCCCTGCAACGGCACCACGAAGGACAACCAGCTGTGGTGGCTCGACAAGCAGTCCGACGGAAAATTCTGGATACGCAACGCCGCCAGCAACAACCAGTGCCTGGACTCCTACGCCCCCGACGACGAGACACGTGGCCTGATCATCTGGCCCTGCGCCCCGGAGGGCCGGAACAACCACGAGTGGCTCTTCACCCGTTCATGAACGGGCCGGGCCGCGGTGCAGCGCCCGGGGTGACTCCTGTACCCGGACGTTTCCGGGCACAGGGCTCACCCGCAGCCGGGGCGACACGTGCCTGGGGAAGACCATGGTGAGTGCGGCTCTCCCGGAGGTGTCCTCGCGCAGTCGGGGATGACGCCCGCCCGGGTCCATCCGGCTGCCGGTGGGACGACTCGGCCGGGCCGCCGGTCCCGGTGTCAGGGTGGAGCGGGGTCGCACCCCACGGGAGCCGTCCGCGGTCCCGGCCGCCCGCCCCGCCGCCGGGCACGGGCTCGGCACCGGGACCGTCCGCGGCTGCGGGGGCGAGGGTCCGCCCGGTTCCGGTGTCCCGCGCCCGCAGGACGCGCGCGCTGTGTGCCGGCGGTGATGCTGCCGTGACACCCGGGGGTTCCCTCTCCGGTCACCCCACCGGCGCGACCCCCGCCAGCGCCTCCAGGACGGGCCGGATCAGCGGGTGGGCCTCGGCACCCCGGCGTACCGCCGCGAAGACCCTGCGGGTGGGTGCGACGCCGTCGACGGGACGCACGGCCACTCCCGCGAGGTCCATGCCGTGCAGGGCCGAGCGCGGCACGAGCGCGACCCCCGCGTCCGCCGAGGCGAGCGCGACAACCGCGCGGAAGTCGTCCGAGGAGTGTTCGAGCCGAGGCTGGAACCCGGCGTGTTCGCAGGCCAGCACCACCACGTCGTGACAGGGATTCCCCGGGTACGGGCCGATCCACGGGTCCTTGGCCAGCTCGGCGAGCGGCACCTCCGTGAGGTCGGCGAGGCGGTGGGTCTCCGGTACCACGGCGTCGAACGGCTCGGCGTACAGCGGGATGTGCGCGAGCCGGGGGTCGTCGGCGGCCGGTGCGCCCCGGTACTCGACGGCGACCGCGACGTCGACCTGCCGGTCGAGGACCATCGGCAGGCTGGCGTCGCCTTCGGCATCCTGGACACGGATGCGGATGCCGGGTGCCGTGTGCCCGAGCCGGGCCAGGGCGGGCGCGACGACGAGGCCGATGCCGGTCGCGAAGGAGGCCACGGTGACCGTACCGGCCGAACCCGAGCCGTAGGCGGCGAGCTCCGCCTCCGCGCGCTCCAGCTGGGCGAGGACCGCGTTGGTGTGGCTGAGCAGGATCTCACCCGCGGGAGTCAGCCGTACGCCGCGGGCGCCCCGTTCGACCAGGCGGTGCCCCGTCTCCTGTTCCAGGGCCGTCAGCTGCTGGGAGACCGCGGAGGGGGTGAGGTAGAGAGCGGCGGCGGCCGCCGTCACCGTACGGTGGTCCGCGACCGCCCGGAGGATGTGGAGCCGCCGCGCTTCGATCATGGACCGATTCTCTCAGAGGTCCACGCCACCGGAACCCCCTCCGCACCGGGACTCGCCCGCACCGCGTCACCCGGCTCAGGCCCCACCCGCCCCGGCCGCCAGCTCCGCGCGCGCCGCCACGAAGGCGTCCACGGCGCGGTGCACCTCGTCGGTGGAGTGCGCGGCGGACAGCTGCACGCGGATCCTGGCCCTGTCCTGCGGCACCACGGGGTACGAGAAGCCGATCACGTAGACGCCGCGCTCCAGGAGGAGTTCCGCCATCCGCCCGGCGACGGTGGCGTCGCCGATCATCACCGGGACGATGGCGTGGTCGCCGGGGAGGATGTCGAAGCCCTCCTCCGTCATCCGTGAGCGGAAGAGCGCCGTGTTCGCGGCGAGCCGCTCACGCAGGTCGTCCGCCGCCTCCAGCAGGTCGAGGACCCTCAGTGAAGCGGCGGCGATCACGGGGGCCAGGGTGTTCGAGAACAGGTACGGGCGTGAACGCTGGCGCAGCAGCGCGACGATCTCGGCGCGGGCGGCGACATAACCGCCGGACGCACCGCCGAGAGCCTTGCCGAGGGTGCCGGTGAGGATGTCGACGCGGTCCATGACGCCGTGGAGTTCGGGAGTGCCCCGGCCGCCGGGACCGACAAAACCGACGGCGTGCGAGTCGTCGACCATCACCATCGCGTCATGGCGGTCCGCGAGGTCGCAGATCTCGCGCAGCGGAGCCACATAGCCGTCCATGGAGAAGACGCCGTCGGTGACGATCAGCCTGCGGCGGGCGCCCGCCGCCTCCTTCAGCCGCTGTTCCAGATCGGCCAGATCACGGTTCGCGTAACGGAACCGGCGGGCCTTCGACAGCCGGATGCCGTCGATGACCGACGCGTGGTTGAGCGCGTCGGAGATCACCGCGTCCTCCGCACCCAGAAGCGTCTCGAAGACTCCGCCGTTGGCGTCGAAGCACGAGGAATAGAGGATCGTGTCCTCCTGGCCGAGGAAGGCGGACAGGCGTCCCTCCAGTTCCTTGTGCACCTCCTGCGTACCGCAGATGAAGCGCACGGACGCCATTCCGTAGCCCCAGCGGTCGAGCGCCTCGTGGGCCGCGGCGACGACCGCCGGGTGATCGGCGAGGCCGAGGTAGTTGTTGGCGCAGAAGTTGAGTACCTCGCCGGGGCGTCCGCCCGCGGTGACGGTGACGGTCGCGGACTGCGGGGACCCGATGACGCGTTCGGGCTTGTGCAGTCCCGCGGCACGGATCTCGTCGAGGGTGGTGCGGAGGTCGTCGCGTACGGAGTCGAACATCATCAGTCCTTACAGAGGCCGGAGTCCTTGGGGGATCCAGGTCCTTACAGAGTCCAGTCGAGGACGACCTTGCCGCCGCGGCCGCTCGCCGCGTCCGCGAAGGCCGCTTCGAAGTCGCGGTGACCGTAGCGGCCGGTGATGACGGGCGCGAGGTCGAGGCCGCGTTCGAGGAGCACCGACATGGCGTACCAGGTCTCGAACATCTCCCGTCCGTAGATGCCCTTGATCGTGATCATGGAGGTGACGATCCTGGACCAGTCGACGGCGAACTCCTCGGACGGCAGCCCGAGCATGGCGATCCGGCCGCCGTGCGTCATGTTGGCGAGCATGTCCCGCATGGCCGCCGGGTTGCCGGACATCTCCAGGCCGACGTCGAAGCCCTCACGCAGGCCGAGTACGCGCTGCCCGTCGGCGATGCCCGACTCGGCCGCGTTCAGCGCGAGACTGACGCCTATCTTGCGTGCCAGTTCCAGACGCTCCTCGCTGACGTCGGTGACGACGACGTGCCGGGCACCGGCGTGCCGTGCCACGGCCGCCGCCATCAGGCCGATGGGGCCCGCGCCGGTGATCAGCACGTCCTCTCCGACCAGCGGGAACGACAGCGCGGTGTGCACGGCGTTGCCGAACGGGTCGAAGATCGCGGCCACGTCGAGGTCGACGGGAACGCGGTGCACCCACACGTTGGACGCGGGCAGCGCCACGTACTCGGCGAACGCCCCGTCGCGGCCGACCCCCAGTCCCACCGTCGCGCGGCACAGATGGCGCCTGCCCGCCCGGCAGTTGCGGCACGTCCCGCAGACGAGGTGCCCTTCACCGCTGACCCGGTCACCCACGGCGATGTCACCGACGTCACGGCCCCGCTCCACGACCTCGCCCACGAACTCGTGACCTACCACGAGCGGGGTCCTGACGGCCTGCTGCGCCCAGCCGTCCCAGTTACGGATGTGCAGGTCCGTACCGCAGATACCGGTCCTGAGGACCTTGATCAGCACATCACCGGGGCCGACGACCGGCTCCGGCACGTCCATGAGCCGCAGTCCGGGCTCCGCCTTCTCCTTGACCAGCGCCTTCAACGGGGCTCCCGTGGGTGAGGTCCCGGATCCGGGACATGCCGAACAGCACCCGCACCGGGGAGAGGGGTGGATTCGATCTGCAATCTGCCGTACGCCCGCGCCCCGGGTCCATCGAGGTTTTCTTAACCGCCGCCGCAGCTTTCCTTCACACCGGTGCCGCCGTCTTCCGGGGCCCACGACCGGACCGACTCCCGGGCGCCGCCAGGCCGTCTCCCTGCCCCGGGCGACAGGCCGCCCCGGGAGGTCCCGCGGTCAGAACCCGCCTTCCCGCGACTCGATCCGTCCGGCCAGTTCCGCCGCCATCGCCTTGATGGTGTCCAGGCCGGACCTCCCCCAGGGCCTGGGCTCGACATCGGTGACGCACACCGTGCCGAGCGCGAGACCCGTGCGGTCGAGGAGGGGCGCGCCGAGGTAGGAGCGGATACCGAACTCGTCGACGACCGGATTGCCGGCGAACCGCGGATAGTCCCGGACGTCCTCCAGGACCAGCGCCCTGCGGCGGACCACCACATGCGGACAGAACCCGTAGTCGCGGGTCAGGTGCCGGCCCGCCCCGAACCGGGCGCCCTGCGCCCCGTTGCCGTGTCGGTGACCGTGTCCGGGTGTGCCGTCGGGGTCGGCTCGGTCGTGCCTGGTGTGCAGTCCCGCGAAGAACTGCCGTTCCTCACCGATGAAGGTGACCATCGCGTACGGCACCCCGGCCAGCCCGGCGAGCCGCTCCGCGAACGCGTCGAGAGCCGGTTCCGCCCACTCCCCCAGCCCCAGCGCGCGCAGTCGGCACGTCCGGGCGGGTGCCTCCCTGTCCTCGGGCGTGAGCAGCAGCCGACCTGCCGGACGCGGCGGGTCGTAGCTCATGTGTGTGCTCCGCGGCTGGGGGCGCGCGAAGGCGCGAGGGTGAGCAGGTGGCGGACGAGGGTGAGCAGGGTCCGCACACCCGAACTGGAGATCCGCGCGTCACAGCGGACGACCGGCACGTCCGCGTCGAGGCCGATGGCCGCCCGTACCTCCTCCGGGTCGTAGCGGAAGCCTCCGTCGAACTCGTTGACGGCGACGACGAATCCGAGGCCACGCTGTTCGAAGAAGTCGACGGCGGCGAAACACTCCTCCAGGCGGCGGGTGTCGGCGAGGACGACCGCTCCGAGCGCGCCTTCGGAGAGTTCGTCCCACATGAACCAGAACCGCTCCTGTCCGGGCGTCCCGAACAGGTACAGCACGTGGTCCGGATCGAGCGTGATGCGTCCGAAGTCCATCGCGACGGTCGTCTCGACCTTGTTCTCGATACCGTCGAGGTTGTCGGTCGCGGCCCCGACCGTGGTCAGCAGTTCCTCGGTGCTGAGCGGCGCGATCTCGCTCACCGCGCCGACGAACGTGGTCTTGCCCACCCCGAACCCTCCCGCCACCAGGATCTTCAACGCGGCGGGGAAGGGGTCAGAGCTGTCGTCGTAGTCCATCGAGCACTGCCTCCAGAAGAGACCGGTCAGTGGGGTTGTGCCGGAACGTGGGGGGCTTCGTGGACAGCGCCCCGCAGTCGACCAGATCGGACAGCAGCACCTTGGTGACCGCTGCCGGCAGCCTCAGGTGTGCGGCCACCTCGGCCACCGACACGGGATCCCGGCACAGTTCGAGCGCGTGCGCGTGCTCCGGGCCGAGATAGCCGAGGGGAGTGACACCGGTGGCCATCACCTGGGACAGGAGGTCGAGCGCGGTGCTCGGCCTGGTCCTGCCGTTGCTCACCTGGTAGGGCCGCACCAGCCGTCCGGCCGCGCCATCCAGCCAGGGCCCGTCACCGGCCGCGGCCACGTTCAAGGCCTCATCGCCGGCGGTTCGACGGAGTGCTGCCGCGGCGCGGTCATCAGGTACGGACGGACGCTCTTGACCAGCATCGCCATCTCGTAGCCCAGGACGGCCGCGTCGGCGTCACGGCCGGCGAGCACGGCCAGGCAGGTGCCGGAACCCGCTCTGGAGACGAACAGCAGTGTCGAGTCCAGTTCGACCACGACCTGCCGCACGTCGCCGCCCTCGCCGAAGCGGACGCCCGCGCTGCGCCCCAGGGAGTAGAGCCCGGAGGCCAGCGCCGCCATGTGGTCGGCGCTGTCCTGGTCCATTCCGTGCACCGACTTCACCAGGCCGTCGCAGGAGAGCAGCACCGCGCTTCTGGTGTGCGGTACGCGCTGCACCAGCCCGCTCATCAGCCAGTCGAGGTCGGACGCGTGGGCGGTCGGCGCATCGCTCGCCATGGGGGATCGACTCCTTGAAGTACGAAGGTCTGTGGGAGCGGAGGGGATGTGGACGGGGGCGGCGTGATTCATCCGGCCGGTGTGCTCCCGTCGTGCCGGGCGGTGCGGTCGTGACCGGGCACGGGTGTGCCGTGCGCGGGGCCGTAACCCCCGTGCGAGGACTCCGCGGGGGCCGGTGTCACGGTGGGCGCGGGCTCCCTGGGCGTCGGCTCCGTCAGGGCCGGGTTCCAGGGTTCCACGTCCCCGCACCGGGTCTCGGCGAGCCCG
>Ga0247763_1001276_pt1 | contig 14540 bp, 10 predicted proteins | sample UWRJL141409B4_FD_179926 | JGI IMG/M metagenome (GOLD analysis project Ga0247763, IMG submission 179926) | Plant litter microbial communities from Arlington Agricultural Research Station in Wisconsin, United States - UWRJ-L141-409B-4 | ecosystem: Environmental > Terrestrial > Plant litter >...
GGCCACCGTCAGGCCCGTTTTTTTTTTGTTGACAGTGGCCGAACTTTTGATTCGTTCAACGCGTACGCGCAAAATTCTTAATCACCCAGCAAATCAGGTCGAAAAAACAACAACAATCCAGATCACTGGCCAAGAAAATAGGTAATTAAACCACAGCCCAGACCACCCAAACCATCAAGACCATCCAGACCATATTCCATGGGCCAATGGAAGCCAATGGGGGCCAGTAGGGACAGATGGGCCAATAGAATGGCGGTACGTGACCACCCTGATCATGACCACTGTAGAAAAACTAGGTCCCGGGCCGGATCAACCCCTTCCGGTGCCAAGATTGTGGTATTACCCAACTCAGTGGACCAACTCAACGCGTGATTTTGGCAAGCCGAGCCCTCCTGAGCCGCCCAAGCCCGAGCCAACTCCAGGGGGGTATATTGAGTTAGTTGGCTCGATCAGAGCGCTGATTGCACGATTGTCAGTCTTTCATCGCTTCTCTCCCGTCCTCCAAGAGAATCATGATATGACGCCATCAGCACGCGTGGATACACGCTGAATTTCCTAAGTCGATGAACGTGCTAACGCAATGGCAATTCATGGTGTGCGAGTTCATGGGAGGTCTACCTGCATGATGGGGGCATGCCCCACCTTCTCTCCTGAATACGGTATGGGCCACTTAGCGCCTTCCTTGATGGTGGCCTGAGGCTGCTGTTGCCGACAGTCAGCATTTCGCCTAACGCCTCTAACATGCTTAACGCATCTGCTATGCATGTGGTCCACACCAAACCTCCGACACCGAACCTTAGCGAGATATTGAAGATCCGACGACACGCCCACTCAAAGATGGACCACCAAGAGTCGAGTTCACAAATCAATGCTGCCGAGCCATCGCCTTTGGATGCCGACCTGGAGCCTGCTCGGGGCCCCAAACGCTTTTATCAGCCCACCAAGTTGTGTCTCAAGTGTCAGCCACTTATCGACGTAATTTCCGGTGATCTGAATCTAGATTCAGCTGCCGACTACGTGCATCCTGACCGACGGGACCATAGACATTATTTCAGGCACCACACAAGTCCATCGGCCCTCAGCTTGTCCGCTCAAGATGGCTGCGGTCTCTGTTCCCAGCTCGTCCGTTCAGGCCCTCGCTACATCAGAGGTCGCGTGTCGTTTCCTGATTTTTTCGCTATCGATTCGCTTACTGGGTGGGCACAAGTGCCAAAAAAGGGCAACCATCGACTTGTTGTCGCCTTCTTTTGTGACATGAGCCAGGTCTCAGGAGAGCCGAACTCGGACCGTAAGTTTTCAACCGCCATCTTCTACACCAATTTGTTTGAAGCGCTTTGCCAAGGTCGGTAGGCACCCGACGGTCCTGAGTACGATGCGCTACTAACGCGGCCTGTAAAGCTGAGGATCTCAGCTTTCCTGGAAGGCAGTCTAATACAGGGGACGCTTTGCCATTATGTGAGCGTTGGCTGCGAGAGTGCCGCTACTCGCATAGACAATGCGACCCTGACCCAAGCTTTCATGGGTTTATTCCAACGCGGCTCATAGATGTTGGATCTCCGCGGCCGCGCATTTGTTTGGCCGAGGACCTCCCGGTGGGCGATTCCCAGGTTCAATATGCAACCCTCAGTCATTGTTGGGGTAACTTGAAGTTCACGACGCTCGCTACTGCCAACCTCGAGGTCTTTCGTCAAGGTCTTGCACTCCACGAACTCTCCAAGACGTTTTTGGACGCTATCCATATTGCCCGATATCTCGGATTCCAGTATTTGTGGATTGATTCGTTATGCATCCTCCAAGACAGCACAGACGATTGGATAAAGGAGTCTGGCATGATGACGCAAGTTTACGGAATGTCAAGTCTAAACATTGCAGCAACTGCGGCAGAAAACGGTAGCGTCGGGTGTTTCTTCGACAGGGCCCAAGACTGGCGGTGCCAAGTCCGCAACAGCAATCAAACGATTCTGTGGAATATACACCCTCCTGGATTTTTGGCCTCCGACCGAGCCTCCAATATGCTGGCCAAACGAGGATGGGTGCTTCAAGAACGGTACCTGCCTCGCAGGACTATACATTTCGACGACAACCAGATATTCTGGGAGTGTAACAAATACTCCGCTTGTGAGGTGCACCCATCTGGATTACCGGATGATCGCAGCAGGAACATGGGCTTCTATCTATCGAAACGCCCACTCACAACGGCGTTGTGGGGACAGATTGTAAAGGCATACTCCAAAGCGGAGTTGACTAATACAAGTGATAAACTTGTTGCGATCGGAGGGCTAGCTAGGCTGATTCAGGACAACACGGGAGATGAATACATCGCAGGCATGTGGAGAAAAGACTTTGAGCATCAGCTACTATGGCACTCAACGCGGGATCTTAACGGCCACCATCGGATAAACACGGGAACTCCTACGTGGTCATGGGCATCTGTGCAAGGGGCAATCAGCTACCCAGATTATCAACGGGTTGATGGAAACCGGAGCGATGTTCAGTTGTGTGTGTGTGCTCATGATATCCGCATCACACACTCTTCGGTGAACCAGTTTGGTGGGATTCTAGATGCCAATCTTCGCCTCAGATGCGAATATTTCTACAACGGCATTCTCACACCCACCCCACGCAGCGAGTATCGGTTACGCTTTGGCAGTCGATGGTCTAACATATTGCAGGTATACCTAGATCTGAGCGAAGTGTACGCGGGGAAGAAGGAATCAAGGCCCGTGTACATACTGGTCGTCAAGTCTGTTGCACATGGCCAAGCTTCCCGGCCTTTCGACTGCCCCTCCATTTCGGGGCTGCTCCTTGAACCAACTGGATTGAAAAGTGGGCAGTATCGAAGACTAGGTTACTGGCACCACGACGGAGGCCGTCTCTCCACGCTTCAAAAAGTCGCGGCCGACCACGACCTTGTTTCTCGGAGATCTGTGGATGACTTCGCAGATATGTCGACAGAGGGGGAGAATGAGCGTTTCTTCATCGATCTAGTGTAGGCCATTGGACCGGGAGGACATATGGAATCTGTCAACTATGGAAAGGGGGTAAATATGACTACTGGGATAACGGGCTGCTTGATTTGGGCTTTAGGGCAGCAATGTTCATCGAAATATCCAATTCTGCGAGTACCTACTCACCAGCACCACTCAAAAATCCCATATCATAACTAGCACATCACCGGGTCACGCAGCCGCCATCTTCCTATCCGACGAAAACTTTACCAGCGCGAACACCGTCTTGATCTGCTGCGGGCCGAAACTGACATGGGGTAAGGTAGAGAGTGGATTTAAGGCAACATGCTCCTCCACTGAAGCCACCAGTGACTCACACTAGGGGTTGAAATTACCCATGGGTACCCATGGGTTTTGAGTACCCAGACAAAATGATGATGCGGGTTACTTCGGGGAGGTTGCCGGCTCATGCGGCCAGCTGGGGGGGTCGGGATCCGGTATCAATAGGTCGGTTGTTCCCATGGTCTTGTCGGTGTCGGGGCAACAGAGAGGCAACAGCGGAGGAAACCTCCTCGGCCAATCACCATGAGCTGGTCCGCCCACTGCAGCTCCCTGTTTGTGCGAGAGGGTAGCCCCCGGCTCTTCTCCGCATCACTACCCGAACAGCACGTTGGCGACGATTGGCTGCGGTTCCCAGCCATGCCAATCCAACTCTTGGGGAGATTGCTTGCAGTAGGCTTGGAATGACAGATAAAGCTGGCCAATGATGAGCCAGTTGTCCGTCCATTGCTGCCATCCACTCACCCATGCTTCCATCCACTCACCCATGCTTCCAAGTTACCGCAACCTCGAAGATTGAGCTCAGGATCTTCAAATATGTTTATTGGGGTGTTGTCACAAAAAGGAGATACAATCACGTTCGGACCGATGGTTATCACAGACTAGCGGAAGTCGCCAGATAAGATCAGGTTTAATATCGTTGATGTGACGCTGCTGGTTGTCGGGTTCGATGTGGAGGCGGAGGAGAATCCAAGTGAGTGGAAGATGATGACCATGACTTTGTTATTGCCTACCTATTGAGACGATGATACGATCCGATATTTGTATGACAGCTATGATTCTGGCTGCGAGGGCTAGCGCTTCGGCCATTGTCGTCACGGGTCAGCCAGATATCTATCTTAATTGTATAGACTTAGAGACCGAGAGAAAGAGGCCCAGGTGAATCGACGTTGGCGGAGATACATTAAGTGGTGAAGGAATCGAAACGCAGGGTTTTAGGGTCGATGCCACCACATTGGAGTTAGGGCATGTTGCGGCCTGAGGGAGAAAAGGAAGGCCGAGAGTTGGCCTGACAATTGAGCTTTTGGCAAGCTTGTTGATTTCTTGTGACGTGATTCAACCAAAGGCCAACTCTGCCTCCATGGCTGTAATCATCTCCTGGGTCCACCATAACAGCTGGTCGGGTATCAGGTGAGCGGATGGCCAGACTGCATTTCCAATTTGCAGCAGGTCAGCTTACAGCCGTGTATGTAACATGAAGCTGGACTTGGCATTTGTTGCGAAGGCTGGGCTTACCCCAAATGATCTCTATATCTTGGCATCACCTCCCCCCAGTTAGCAACCTTTCCAGTGTTACTACACTCATCAAATTCCCATCCGCCATCACCATCAACACTCTCCACCTCGTTACCATAGACCCTGAAATCGCCAAGCGCATGTTCGAAAACAATATCGCCAACACCACGTACCGCACTCCCGACTCCGTCGTAAACCCTTCTCGCCCTGAACTAAGCCAAAAGGGCAAAACGGTCTTAATTACCAAAGGTGGCGCCGGAATCGGATTCGCTTCTGTCTAGCTCAAATTCATCCTGGGAATCAAATGTTGGATACCAAAATGGCGACTCGAACCGAAGCCCGCAAGAGGGTCGGGAAGAACCCCATTGCCCTGTTCAGCTTACACGTGTCAGACTCCGTTAGGTAATGTAGGGCTTGGAACATTGGGTTACAATGCAAAAGATATTTAAATTCCTGATAATTAACTTTGGTGTCTTTGAAGAAGAGAAAGAACTGGACAATCTGATGGGCGGTCCAAGCTTCCAGCTCGGCCAATCCTGAATAGCATCAGCGCTTGATTGGGCTTGGTGAGTCGTGCGGGCGTTGAGGTCATTGGTCAGCTTCTGTGGGGTTTGCTGGGCGCCCAACGTCGAGTGGATGCCCAAGAAGGAGATTCAAGACTTGTCGAGATTCCGCCATGACCTACGAGACTCGATTCATACTCCAAGTGACGAAGGGCGACCACTACGATATGCGAATCTAGCTGCCTTCTCCTCTCTACATCACAAAAAAACGAAACGCGGAATCTGCTTGCGGAGGACCTTTCGCAGCGCGCGCGCAATTCCTCAGTAGCTGCCCCAGGCAATATCCGCAGCTCCAGTCGCTGATTTTCATGTTACCGCAGATCCCGCGAATTCAAGACCCGTCCACCCACACCCGGCCGCTATTCCTCCCTCAGCATCAAACACACGGCTGCCTATCTCGAAGTAGCTGCTGCGATAGCTGAACCACGCAGTCTCTGACGATGCGCCTCTTAAAATACAATCCTACCGGAGAGATCTCGTTGACGGAGGACTTCCGCAGTGAAGTCCCCGAATATGCGATACTTTCGCATACCTGGGGTGATGAAGAGGTCCTGTTCACAGACTTGGTGGAGGCAAAAGGCAAGGACAAAGCCGGCCACCTCAAGATTCAGTTTTGCCGAGATCGCGCCAGGGAAGATGGTTTGCAGTTCTTCTGGGTCGATACGTGCTGCATCAACAAATCCGACAACGTCGAGCTTCAGGAGGCCATCAACTCCATGTTTCGTTGGTATCGTGACGCGGCCAAGTGCTACGTCTACCTCAGCGACGTCTCGACTCCCCCCCTCGATGACAGCAAAAAATCCAACTGGGAACCGGCTTTTCGAGCGAGCAGATGGTTCACTCGCGGATGGACCCTCCAAGAGCTCATTGCCCCACGATCCGTCGAGTTCTTTTCGAGAGAAGGCGTGCGCTTGGGGGATAGGGGGTCCCTGGAGCAGCATATTCACTCCGTGACGAACATTCCCCTAGCAGCCCTCCAAGGTAGTCCTCTGTCTACTTTTAGCGCTGAGGAACGGATGTCGTGGATTGGACAGCGCCAGACAACACGTAAAGAAGACAGGGCATACTCGCTATTTGGACTTTTCAACGTCTATCTGCCACTTCTGTATGGAGAAGGAGAAAACAACGCATTTCGGCGACTGCGAAAGGAGATAGACCCTCGAAGAGAGAAGGAAAACCAAATTCTGGGGCGCCTCAACGCATCACCATACGAAGACCGGAAAAACATCAACCCGGATCGTGTCGAAGGGACATGTCAATGGTTCGTGTCCCACGGGCGCTTTCGAGAGTGGCTGGGCAGCCAGTCATCAAGAATGCTTTGGGTGTCTGCAGATCCTGGCTGCGGGAAGTCAGTTTTGGCAAAGCATCTGGTCGATTCGGTGCTTTTGACGACCAAGCCCAGGGTGGTATGCTACTTCTTCTTCAAGGACGGCTTCAGCGACCAGATAAACGTGACTATCGCTCTCTGCTGTATCCTCCACCAGGTTTTCAAGCAGAGACGCAGTCTGCTCTCTAGCGCAATTCTCGATCAGTTCGATGCTGGCGGAGAAACCATCACCCAGTCATTCAGTGAGCTTTGGAAGATGCTTATCAACGTTGCCAAAGATGAGAGCGCTGGCGAAATTATCTGTCTGCTCGATGCGGTTGACGAATGCGAAAGCAAAGGGCGATCCCAACTTGCTGAAGCACTATGCAGGCTATATGGTACTACGACAAATTTCAACCTGAAGTTTCTCTTGACGAGCCGGCCTTATGATGAGATTCGACGCAGCTTTCAACCTCTTGATGCCGCGGAGTTGCCCATGATTCGTTTAAGCGGGGAGGACAGCGCTGAGATATTGAAGATTGCCAGGGAGATCAGCATTTTCGTCAAAGCCAGAGCCCAGGATCTTGCAACACGGCTGAGGCTTACAGAGAGTGAGCATGGCGTTCTGCTGCAGCAACTCATGCGGGTTCCTAACCAGACATACCTATGGGTGCATCTTACCCTCGAAATTATCGAGAAGGCCGTATGGGTCGATGGAGACAAGATCGTTGCCATTACTACCCAGCTCCCCAAGACGGTTGATGAGGCATATGACAAGATCCTCTCCAAGAGCGGCGATCCCAAAATGGCCATCAAAATACTGCATATCATTGTGGCTGCAGTACGGCCCTTAACCCTGGTGGAGATGGGTTTAGCGCTCGCTCTTCAGCAAGGCCATCGATCCTATGACGACATAAAGCTCCATTCCGAAGATCGTCTTATTAATATACGAGACATCTGCGGCCTCTTTGTGACCGTGATCGACTCTAGGATCTACTTGCTTCATCAGACCGCAAGAGAATTCCTGGTTCACAATGAAACGAGTCCTCCCCAAGGCGATCCCGAAGGTCTCAGGTGGAAACATACGCTACAGCTGCAAGAGTCGCATCGTATTCTCGCCGAGATCTGCGTCTGGCACCTCCTCCTTGCCGAGTTGGAGACCTGCCCTCTTGATGAAAACGGATCCCCAAATCAACATGCGGAGGATCATGTCTTCCTTGACTATTCGGCTAAGAATTGGGCCACTCACTTTCGCAAGCTGCCGGCGGGAACCAAGAAGATCATGATAGCGCAGATACTGGACATCTGCGACACAAGTTCAAATCGTTTCCGGACCTGGTTCAGGATCTACTGGACAATTACTGACAGCGATTTTCCTCAAGGCTTTACCCCCCTCATGGTTGCGTCTTATTTTGGCCTGGATATAGCCGTGGGATGCTTGCGACAGGAGGATGGCAGCGATCTGGATTCACGGGACGTAACATACCAGCGATCAGCGTTATCTTGGGCTTCTAAAAACGGCTTCGACGTCGTCGTCAAGCTCTTGGTGGAAGGCACCGGCTTCGGTCTGGGGAGACTCAAACGTCGATTTAACAGGAGAGATAGGGTCAACTCGGTCGACAAGTACGGCCGGACGCCCTTGACATATGCAGTCTGGAGTGGGAACATGGCGACCGTCAAGTTACTCATCAAAGCAGGCGCCAAAGTTGACGTGGAAGACGAGATTGGGGGTACGCCTCTGTCATACGCCATCTGCAACGGGAATAAGCAAATGGTTGAGCAACTGGTTAAGAAAAAGGAGCAGGTTGCTTCAGTGGACTCGATCGTCAACAAATTACTGCAATCCGCTGCAAAGAAGGGCGACGAAGCAGTTGTCCAGTTGCTGGTTGAGACAGGCAGAGGCGACATCAACGCCCGGGGCACGGATGGGGTAACAGCATTGCACTGGGCGGCAAGAAGAGGTCATGAAGCAGTAATTTCACTTCTACTAAAGAGCAAAGCAAATGTTGAAATGAAGGGCGGAATGGGCCAAACACCATTAGCATGGGCGATCGAAGGCGACTCCGACGCTAGCATCGAAATGCTACTTGGAGAACGTCAAAACATAAACTACGAGTATCAGATTGTAAGTTCTCCTAGCACTGGAAAATTAGAGAGTAAGGCCCTCGTGCTAATACTAGCTTCCTGTGGATGTTATAGGATGTAAGTAAGCCTTAGCTGTGTGGATAAGACTGTGCTAATACAGGCTTTTGTGGATGTTATAGCTTGTAAGTAAGCCTTAGTTATGTGGATAAGACTGTGCTAATACAGGCTTTTGTGGATGTTATAGCTTGTAAGTAAGCCTTAGTTATGTGGATAAGACTGTGCTAATACAGGCTTTTGTGGATGTTATAGCTTGTAAGTAAGCCTTAGTTATGTGGATAAGACTGTGCTAATACAGGCTTTTGTGGATGTTATAGGATGTAAGTAAGCCTTAGCTGTGTGGATAAGACTGTGCTAATACAGGCTTTTGTGGATGTTATAGGATGTAAGTAAGCCTTAGCTGTGTGGATAAGATTGTGCTAATACAGGCTTTTGTGAATGTTATAGGATGTAAGTAAGCCTTAGTTATGTGGATAAGATTGTGCTAATACAGGCTTTTGTGGATGTTATAGAGAGTAAGTAAGCCTTAGCTGCGTGGATAAGACTGTGCTAATACAGGCTTTTGTGGATGTTATAGTATGTAAGTAAGCCTTAGTTGCGTGGATAAGACTGCTGCTAATACAGGCTTTTATGGATGTTATAGGGTGTAAGTAAGCCTTAGTTGCGTGGATAAGGCTATGCTAATACAGGCTTTTATGAATGTTATAGCTTGTAAGTAAGCCTTAGTTGCGTGGATAAGACTATGCTAATACAAGCTTTTGTGGATGTTATAGTATGTAAGTAAGCCTTAGTTGTGTGGATAAGACTGTACTAATACAGGCTTTTGTGGATGTTATAGGATGTAAGTAAGCTTTAGCTGCGTGGATAAGACTGTTGTTAATACAGGCTTTTGTGAATATCATAGGATGTAAGTAAGCCTTAGTTGTGTGGATAAGACTGTACTAATACAGGCTTTTTTTTGTGGATGTTATAGCTTGTAAGTAAGCTTTAGCTGCGTGGATAAGACTGTTGCTAATACAAGCTTTTGTGATATTATAGCTTGTAAGTAAGCCTTAGCTGCGTGGATAAGACTGTGCTAATACAGGCTTTTGTGGATGTTATAGTATGTAAGTAAGCCTTAGTTGTGTGGATAAGACTGTTGCTAATACAGGCTTTTGTGGATATCATAGGATGTAAGTAAGCCTTAGCTGCGTGGATAAGACTGTTGCTAATACAGGCTTTTGTGGATGTTATAGAGAGTAAGTAAGCCTTAGCTGTGTGGATAAGACTGTTGCTAATGCTGGCTTCTCATTGCTATTCATAGCGTGTAAGTGAAGCCTAACTGCTTTTATATGTTGACCAATTTGACAATAACTAGACGCTACTTCTGCGGGCTGTGGAACGCAACTACGAATATGCTGTAAGGCTACTACTTGAGAAGGGTGCTATACCTACCCTCGTGTGTACGAGGGGGGTTTCGCCCCTGTCAGTGGCCAGGTTTTGGCGAAATGACAGAATCATCCGGCTTCTAGAGTCTTATTGCTCCACGCAGGTAAGATTGCCTAAGTTGGCCAGCTCAAACTCCGTGATATTGACGTAACTACAGACTGAAGAAACTTGTGCTGGAGGGAGCGTTGAGGAGTCTGGGCTCTAGGACCATTTGAACTTAGAGGTCTGGTCACGTTGGGGTTGAATTATGTAGCAGGGTAGCCATGGGTGGAGCCGGAATGTCAATGGTTCCGGGGCTGGAATGCGTCGCATTGGGGCGACTACAAGAATGAGAACTTTTCAGAAGGTCAGCCGAGATGTGTCCACCATTAACATTAGACATTCCTGATCAAAATACCGGTTCATCGATGGACCGAACGCAATGGGAGCTGGGCTGTTTGTGAGAGCGAGAATGCTAGTGAGAGTTATACTACTGCAACTTGTGTCTTTTGACATAACTTCTTCACTCTGCTCTCGGCAGCCAGGTCCGGAAACTTGCTGACTCTGGCACTAGCATTTCAGGCCGTGCCACCGGCTCCCTCATTACAGAAAATGGAACAGCGGATGTTGAATAGGCAATGGGATTTGAAGATGAGGGCTACCTGGTCGAAACCGCGAGAGCGAGCTTGGTTACCATACTTAACGAGATGATCGTCGTACATGATTCCCGACGACGAGCAGGTATCCCGCCGAGACAGTGGCAATAACTAGCTCAAAGCCCAACATACATAGACGGCGCTGGAGGCTGACCGCCTGCAAGAGACGCACCACCGCCGTATCTAAGGAACAAGACAACCTCATATGTAAGAGAAAAGTGCGACGCTAAGCTTCCGGGCTTCGTGCTTTTTTTATCAGGGACGAAATGGCTTGCTAGATTGTCGTGAAAAACTTGACAACGAGCTCTAAGCCACACTTGGAAGCTGCAGGCTCGGATACATAGCTCTCGCCATCTTGTCGAGTGAGAAAGGAAAAAGCCTTGACGGGATTCCCTAGGAATTGAAGAATATGATATCAAGGAATCTAAATAAATACAGCATTTACAGAGTTACTCTCCTAGCGATCCGCGAGATGTGGGCATCAGCATATAGACTCTTGCGACATCTTCTATCCAAGCGATCTACGGCGTCCTAACTAAGTCTTCGCAGTACTTCACCGATTCAGGATCAATAAGCCGAGAGCAAAGGATCACCCTAAGGAGTTGTTGTTAACACACACAGATGTAAGATCACTACTTTAGTGTCTTACGTCCAGACGGTTGTTAGCGAGATGAAGCTGCATGCTCAACATGGCGTCGGCTGTACAGGCAGCGGATCTCAGTCCTATCCGCAGCAATGGCTACAGCCAAGCCTACCAACACGGCATCCACAACTTCTGGCTTACCGCTCACTTCGGACTCAAGAAGGCGACGCAAGCTCTGATCCGGGACGGGATCGCGGTCGACAAGCCGAAATGGATTCAACCATGTTTCTCAACTGCTAATCTCCTGCGGCGGCGACGTGAACAGACCGGACAACCACCGAGCGACGGCACTGCTCACTGCAGCCGGAAACGGACGCACCGCCGCTGTTACCGTCCTTATTTCGGCCAAGGCGAACTTGAATTCCAAGACATTGAGTGGCAGAACACCGCTACACGAGGCGGCTGGCAATAGTCACGTTCGCATCTGCGAAGTTTCGCTGCTTCACCGAGCATCCACCAATGCACAGACGACTCCAAGTGGCTGGGCGGCTCTGCATGGCGCTGTAGCCAGCGGAAACGAGGACACGGTAAAGGGCTCTTGTACAAAACGGAGCGGACTTACTCAGCCGAACATCAGAGGGGGAGACGCCGTTGCATGTGGCCACATCCGGCAGGCTTGGTGCCATTGCCCGGATTGTCGGCGCGATACGACTGTCGACCGACATCTTTGGCGATACGCAGCTTCACGTTGCCTCCTGAGCAAGAGGCGCCTTGGAAACTCTTACGATATCTTCTTGTGGAGCGGGATCTGTCACCCACCGTGGAAAACTGGCCTGGGATACACCCCCTTTACTCTGCTGCCATGTTCGGAAACACGGCCGAGGCACAGCTACTACTGGATCATGGGGCAGATGTGTGAATAGCTTGACCTTTCAATGGGCTTCGCCTCTGCACATGGTAATAAAGGGCAATCAGCGACACATGGTCGAGCTTTTGTTGCTTCGAGGGGTGCTTCTTCTGTCGAGCTTCTGTTGAGGTCGCACGTCACGTGGAGGAGTGTTCCAAACAAGAATGATCTAGGAGGTCCAGGCATCGGCATGGGAGGGGTAGAAGAAGAAGAAGATGGACAAAACCCAGTTCCGTCTTCCGGACCACAGACCACTACTCCAAGTGGAAGAAGAGAAGTCTGGGTTTATGGGGCTCCTTGCAGTGAGCGATTCCTTGACGTCCTTGGCACATTTTACCCAATCAGAGCCATCGCGACCTCTGGAATCCCCTGCAATTTCAACGGGGGTAGCACGAATTTGGGGGGGAAGACCAGCTCAAGAGTGACATGTAAGACGAAGGCCACGGCCAAACCCATGTCCAAGCTAACGTTTGCTAAAATTTTGAATTAGTTCCCACGCCCTCATCTCTCACGGATTCCACCATCGACACTGCCGGCGAGGTGGGCAATGCTTAAGACCAAGTTCAAGTCCTTGCCCGCAAGCCTACGGCCGGTGATTTATTTTCAAATTGATCTTTTGGAGAACCTGATTCCGAACTTGACTTTTTGTGGTCTCCAGGAAGATGGGGCCCTGGCCCCACTGAGTGCGCGCTGACAGACGTGCAGCTTTCGAGGAGATCATGTCCCTTATCGTCTGTCCGGAAGGATCCGAAGACTGGGCCGAGAGCCTTGAGGCTTCGGAGTTATATCGAACGAAAAGGGGCGAGTTTATGAAATTCGCAGCTGAATGGACACGGAAGTACGCTGTTTGATGTTAAGTTTTCAGAGTTGTCATCCACCTACCTACCACAGCCGATTTTGCACTTGCTTTAAGCTATGAAATATCCCTTACGTCACTGCTGATATCATCAGTCTCCGGACGTGGCCACCCACTGCCTGGCGTCGCGCTTCACATCTTCTGTAAATCGGTGAAGAAGCTGAATGTTGACCACGTAACTTGATATCCTCCTGGATAAGTCCCCCTTTTACCTTGGCAAGATATCTTTAATGCCCCCGGCATCGAAGCCCTCCTTCAATGGACACTAACTTGCAGTGCCGGAACCGGTTCCCCTCTGATCAAATCCATTGCTTCTAGTCCAAAGCCCTCCTCCTTGGATGCCAAAACTACAGTGATTGCACCACATTAGTAGATGGGTCGGTGACGACGAGCGAATACTTGGTGTTATATGGGTGTTCTTGATTTTCGCCTTTCTCTTAATCTGAAAAGCGAAGGAACAGCACCGCCAACCTGCAGGCAGACAGAGCCCAGCTAATCAAATTGCTTCCGGGAGATTCTTCACATGGACAAATGTCGGCAATTATCGTCGCGCACTTACCACGTATTGTTAGGCACTGAGGGAGCGACAGCGCATTAGGGGCTAAAAGTGCAAAGATATATACTGAGAAGGATCGCTTAAAACTAATTACCGGAACGCCAGTGAGCCCGAGCCCCCACGGTTACGGGGACTGAATCCTTCGAAGAACTCTATAAAAAGGGGCTTCTGGCCGGAGGCACGAAGCACCAACAACAGAATCAATCAAGCAGCTGCAACCCCCATTTTGTTCAATATGTAGTTTTCCAGTGTGCAATGTTTCTGATACAAAGACTGCCTGGTCGGGTATCCATCACCCCCCATGATGCTGATGAGAGCATGCGATGCGCAGCTCTAAAACTTGCTCTCTTCCCCAAGCAATCTTCGACAAAACTGACAGTCCCACCAAACCCCGAAACTTGCTATGCCAAGCGGCACCAATAAAACCCTCCACACACTGTCCCAGGCTCGGAGCTAATCGGCAAAAGCGGGGGAATGGCGATCAGATGAACGACGCACGATTTCGCGACACGGAACCTACTTTTGTGAAGTTAGCATCGGAAGAACCCGAGGCCGACACGCCCCCTTGGACCACGCAGCCACTGGCGCCTACAATCATTGTGGAGACTGTTGACGAGGGGGCCGAAGCAACTAGTACGTTGACGATTACGTAACTTTGGTCGCACTCAATCTCTGCTGGGTTCGTTCGGAACCGGCGGACTCATTAAATAGAACATCTAGATACGCGATGGACTCAAAACCATTCCTCCCATACGTCGACAAGCCAAACACATCCGCCAACCACATGACTTTGCATCTGCTTCCATACCTACTCACAACCCTATGAGGACTGTATCGATCTACACGTCGTTTTGAAGTTAGCTTGATGAACTTAGCAAGCAACGAAGAAGACTTCTGTACCTGGTGAAGTGGAAAGGGTTTCCTGACAACAACAGAACTTGAGGGGGAACTTAACTCTTCTCTATTCCTTCGCTTCTTCACCACGAATGGCCAAGATATGCCAACGTGAGAAGCAAAGAAAAAAAAAAAAAAAAAAAATCA